>Ga0209331_1000001_pt1 | contig 90662 bp, 80 predicted proteins | sample JacPinW_OM3H0_M3_FD_187971 | JGI IMG/M metagenome (GOLD analysis project Ga0209331, IMG submission 187971) | Forest soil microbial communities from Algoma, Ontario, Canada - Jack Pine, Ontario site 1_JW_OM3H0_M3 (SPAdes) (version 2) | ecosystem: Environmental > Terrestrial > Soil > Boreal...
CTCCCCCCGACCAAGTCGGGGGTCGCCGACCTCCCCCTTTCAGGGGGAGGTATTGCGGAGCGTGCTGCACCACTGAGTCCGTATGCGATAGACCTGGAGCGCAGCAGCGTTCCCGTCACGGCCATGACGGGAGAGTCATGAAAGCCATTCTCGACCTCGTCGCGCATCACAAGGCAGGCGAGCCGTGCGGCATCTATTCCGTCTGCTCGGCGCATGCGCTGGTGATCGAGGCGGCGCTGCTGCACACCCTGCGCCGCGGTGCGCCGTTCGCGCTGATCGAAGCCACCTCCAACCAGGTCAATCAGGAGGGAGGCTATACCGGCATGCAGCCGGCCGGCTTTCGTGAATTCGTCCATCAGATCGCGGATCGCGTGGGGCTGTCGCGCCATCGGGTTCTTCTCGGCGGCGATCATCTTGGTCCCAATGCCTGGCAGGCGTTGCCGGTCGAAGACGCAATGGCGCGCGCGGAGGTGCTGATCGATGATTACGTTCGCGCCGGTTTCCGCAAGATCCATCTCGACTGCTCGATGCGCTGCGCAGACGATCCGGCGGCGCTTTCAGACGAGATGATTGCGCGGCGCGCCGCGCGTCTGTGCGCCGTAGCCGAAGGCGCCCACGCGCGCACGGGCGGGGAGCCGCCGGTCTATGTCATCGGCACCGAGGTGCCCACGCCCGGCGGTGCGGCCGAGGACTTGAGCACGGTTGCAGTGACCACGTCGCAAGCGGCGCGCACGACCATCGACACGCATCGTGTCATCTTTGCCGAGGCCGGCCTCGGCACCGCGTGGCCGCGTGTGATCGCCGCCGTCGTGCAGCCGGGTGTGGAATTCGATCATCGCAGGGTCGTCGGCTATGACAGCGCAAAGGCGCGCGCCCTGAGCCGGATGATCGAGCAATGCGACGGGCTCGTGTTCGAAGCCCATTCGACCGACTATCAAGCGCCCGCGGCGCTGGCGGCGCTGGTGCGGGATCATTTCGCGATCCTCAAGGTCGGCCCCGCCCTGACGTTCGCGTTGCGCGAGGCGCTGTGGGGGCTCGACGCGATCGAACGCGAATGGATCAACCCGGCGCTCGTTTCCGGCTTCCGCAACACCGTCGTCGCCCGCATGAAGGCCGACCCACGGCACTGGAGCAAATATTATCACGCAGCCGGCGGCGAGCTCGACTACGACCTGCAATACAGCCTCAGCGATCGCATACGGTATTACTGGCCCGATCCGGTGATTGGACACGCACAGGAGAGGATGTTCAGGAACCTGATGCAGAAGCCGCCGCCTGATGCCTTGATCAGCCAGTATCTGCCGATCGCTCATCTCGCATTGCGGGACGGGCTGATCCAGAACAGCCCGGCCGCCCTCGCCATGGCGCATGTGTGTGCGGTGCTCGACGGTTACCATGCAGCGACATTTGCTCAGTCGTCATGGCCGCCCCCGGACTTGATGCGGGGGTTGTCCCGGCCATCCCCCCCTTGGCCGCGGCAGAAAGACGTGGATGCCCGGCCTAATGCCGGGCATGACGGTGCAGAGGATGATCGAGCACATCAGACAACATAGCACACTCGGCCGCACCGAGGCTGAGCTCGAAAGGCTCGGGGCACTGTGGACCGCGCGCGAGATCGCGCAGCAACCGGCGATGCTGCGCAAGACGCACGAGCGGTTGATAGCACAAAAAGACTCTGTGGAAGGTTTCCTTGGCCCCTTGCTCGATCGCCCGGCGACACGGGTAATTTTGACCGGCGCAGGCACCTCCTCGTTCATCGGCGAATGCCTCGCGCCCTATCTCGCGGCACGACTGTCGTGCCGGGTCGAGGCAATCCCCACCACTGATCTTGTGTGCGCGCCATATCTCTATTTCGCGGCAGACGCGCCGACGCTGCTGGTTTCGTTCGGCCGGTCCGGCAACAGCCCGGAAAGCGTCGCTGCGGTTGATCTTGCGAACGAGCTCGTGCGCGATGTCCATCACCTTGCGATCACCTGCAACCCCAGCGGCGCCCTCGCGCGCGCGGTCGAGCAATCCGGCGGGGGCATGACCATCCTGCTCCCTGAGGAGACCCACGACCGCAGCTTTGCCATGACCTCGAGCTTCAGCTGCATGACCTATGCCGCGCTTGCCTCGCTCTCTGGCATCGCCAGCGCGGGAACGAGCGTAGGCCGCATGGCGCAAGCGGTGGAGAGCGTCATCTCAACGCAAGCTGGCCCAATGAAGAAACTTGCGGCGCGGGGTTTTGAACGCGTGGTCTATCTGGGCAGCCACATCTTCAAGGGGCTCGCGCGCGAGGCCGCGCTCAAGCTGCTCGAATTGTCGGACGGCGGAATCCTCGCCGCATATGAGTCCCCCATGGGATTCCGGCACGGGCCAAAGACGATCGTCAACGACAGGACGCTCGTCGCGATCTTCCTGTCAAATCACCCCTATACACGCCGCTACGACGTGGATTTGCTGGAAGAGATCCGGCGCGAGGGCAACGCTGGCGGCCTGCTCGCGATCACGGCGCGCAATGACGGAATCGCACCGGGGGTAGACCACATTCTGGTCCCCTCGATGGCGGACGCAGACGATGTGGATCTGCTGATCCCGTTCATAGCCGGCCCGCAGATTTTTGCATTTGAACAATCGATTCGCCGCGGCCTTTCCCCCGACCGTCCCAACATCTCGGGCACCGTGAATCGCGTCGTGCAGGGCGTGCGCATTCACGCGATCAGCTCGCATGAGCGATAGTTTCTTTCTCGGCGTCGATGGCGGCGGCACCAAGACGCGCTTCATCCTGGTGGACGGCGACGGCAAGCTGGCCGCTGCGGACGAAGGCCCCACCTCGGATCATCTCCAGGTCGGGATCGACGGTGTGCGCGATGTGCTGGCGGGCGGGGTCGCGGCGTTGTTCCGCGAGGCGGGAAAGGACGGCAGCTCCATCGCCTATGCCTTCTTCGGTCTTCCCGCTTACGGTGAAGACAGCGCGGCGCAGGTGCTGCTGGACGGTCTGCCGGAGCCGCTGCTCGGACATCGCCGTTATCGCTGCGGCAATGACATGATCTGCGCCTGGGCAGGCTCGCTCGGCGGGGAGGATGGAATCAACATCGTCGCCGGGACGGGCTCGATCGGCTATGGCGAGCGCAAGGGCAGGTCTGCCCGCGCCGGCGGCTGGGGCGAGATCTTCGGCGACGAAGGCTCCGCTTACTGGATCGCGGCGCAGGGGCTGAACATCTTCACCCGCATGAGCGACGGCCGCCTGCCGCAGGGGCCGCTTCACGCAAGCTTGCGCAGACATCTCGGCCTCGACGCCGATCTCGACCTCTGCGCCAAGCTCGCCGACGCGCCCTCTCGCCGCGCCATCGCCGCGATGGCGGAGCTTGTCGCCCGCGCGGCGCGCGACGGCGACATCGAGGCCATCCGCGTTTTCGACGACGCGGCGCGCGAGCTCGCAGCCATCATCGAGGCGGTGCGGCAGGCGCTGGAATTCGAGCCTGGCGAACGCGTCCCCATTTCCTACTCAGGCGGCGTGTTCAATGCCGGCGAGCTGATCCTCTCGCCGCTGCGCCATCACATCGAGCGATACTCCAAGACCTATGAACTGAAGAGCCCGATGCTCGCACCGAGCCTCGGAGCGGCGATCTACGCCGCGAGACTCGCCGGACAGCCATTCTCGCCTGCGGCGATTGAGCGCCTGAGAAACGGAAACCGGGCGAGGCATCGTTTGCCCCTCCGCGACGAATCTCCGTAGGGGCGACGCATGCGTCGCCCTCCTGCAGCAAGCGCAGGCGAATCGAGGGCGAGGCATGCCTCGCCCCTGCGAGATCCGTCGTTACTCGATCGCGAGCCCCGCCGCCTTGATCGGGCCGGCATTGCGCTCGATCTCGCTCGCGACGAAGCGCTGCAGATATTCCGGCGACCGTCGCTCCAGCGCAACAACTGCCGTGCCGGTCTCGCGCAGGCGCTGCTCTACAGACGGCGTATCCATCGTGGCGACGGTCGCGTCGTGCAGCTTTGTGATGATCACGGGCGGGGTGTGTGGAGGCAGGAAGAAGCCAAACCAGGTCGAGGCGTCGAAGTCCTTGAGACCTTGCTCATGCGCGCTCGGAAGGTTGGGCAGCATCGGGGAGCGATCGCGGGTGAGGACCGCAAGCGGTTTGACCAGGTTGCCTTCGATCTGTTGCATGACCGTCGGAGCGAGCGTGCAGAAATAGTCGAACCGGCCGGCAATCAGATCCTGCATTGCCGGCCCGCCGCCGCGGTAGGGAATGTGCGGGAGATTGATGCCGATCGCGGCATTGAGCAGCGCGCAATCGATGTGTCCGGTGGAGCCGGTCCCGGCCGAACCGAATTGCATGGACGCATGGTTCTTTTGCGCATAGGCGATGAACTCCTGCAGGTTCGCAACCGGCAGATCCTTACGCGCGACCAGCACCATCGGCTGCTCGGCAATCAGCACAACGGGAGCAAGATCGGTCACAAGGTTGTAGAGCGGAGTCTTGTAGAGCGCCTGATTGATCGCATCGGCTCTGCTGCCGAGCACGAACTGATAGCCGTCCGGCGTTGCCTTCGCCACCCGGGCCGACCCCACCATTCCGCCGGCGCCGCCGACGTTCTCGATCACAACCTGCTGGCCCAGGACCTCGGCGAGGCGCGGGGCAAGGATCCGCCCCAACACATCTGTGCCCCCACCGGGCGCAAAGCCGATGACCATGCTCACGGGACGGGTCGGCCAGCTCTGAGCATCGGCAGGCCCGCTCCACACGCCGCAGGCAAACAGCGCAGCGGTAACGGCAACCATGATCCGATGGCTCACAGGCACGATTGTCCTCATCCGCTCGTCATTTTCCGCGCGTAGGCAACAGAATGCGGCTTTGCGTTGCTCAAGACAAGAATGTAGGCATGAGCCGCATGTCGCCGACGCAAGGGGGAGCCCCATGGCTGCGAAGAAGAAGGCTGCGAAGAAGAAGATCACAACGAAGAGGCCCGGAAAGAAGACCGTAGGCAGGAAGATGCCGCCACCGCGGCTTCCGGTCCTGGCCGAGGAGGCGCTCACGCCCGAACAAGCGGCGCTATTGAATTCGATCCGCTCTGGGCCGCGCGGCGGTAGCGTCGGCATCCGCGGACCATTCGCCGTGCTCCTGCACGCGCCGGCGTTCGGCGAGCTGGCCCAGCAGCTGGGGGGCCATTGCCGCTTCAACACTGCGGTGCCGCCGCGGCTCTCGGAATTCGCCGTGCTGGCGACTGCGAAGCTGTGGCGGGCCCAATACGAATGGTTCGCTCACGTGCCGCAGGCCGAGCGCGCCGGCGTTTCCAAGCAAACCATCCGCGATCTGCATCGCGGGCGCGCGCCGAAATCGGCTCCCAAGGATGAGCGCGCGATCTACGACTTCATTCAGGAACTCTACAAGACGCGACGGGTGAGCGACCAGAATTTCAAGCGCGTGCATGCCGTTCTCGGCGATGCCGCCACGGTCGAGCTTGTGGGCATCCTCGGGTATTACGTCATGATCTCGATGATCCTCAACGTCTTTCGCATGGCGCCGCCCGAAGACGAGCCGTTGCCATTCGCAGAGTCCTAGGGCGCTATTCTACGCCACGCGGCCGATGGCCTCGGCGCGCATGGGCGCCGTCGGCCCAGAGTCGGGCGCATCCGATCGAGGCTGCGGCCGCGTCGCATTGGCCCGCTGGCGCAGCAAGTCACCATGAGCGCCTGCAGATCGGCGGCGTTCCGGGCGAGGGGCAAGCGCACGCGGGCCCTGTCCTCCCAAAGGCCATGCTCTGCACGCATAGGGGGTGCTGAACCGCATTGAGCGGCTAACGGCGTCTGGCGCGAAAAGCTATATTCCGAACGAACGAGTATCTCTCGGCGAGACGACCGGTGAAACCCGAACCCTCAAGCCAGCCCGGTGAGGATCATCAGGTCCTGCCGTTCCGGCCACGCAAAACGGACGCCAATTCCAGGCAAGGGCGACCACGACGGCCGCCCGGCGGGACAACGTCGCCCCCGGTCGACGGGCTTGCCAAGTACGAAACGGAAGACGACGCTGACAATTATCGCCATCGCATGATGGTCAATATGGCGGCGCTGCTCGCGACTGTCGCTCTGTCCATTGCAGGCGCGTGGCTCGCGCTACAACTCGCCGATGTGCGCAAGAATCAGGACTGTGTTCTCTCCGGACGCGGTAATTGCATGCGCATCGAGACGACTGCGCCTCAGCGGCCTTGATCCTCTTTGTCGACAGCAAGAGCAACCCGCGTGAGCCCGGAGAAGCCGAGCTCCCGTCCCCGCTGCGGGAGTAAGATCGATAACCCGGCCGCGCGTGAACGGACCTCGGTTGCACAATGCTGTCGGCAAAAGGGCGGTTTTGTTTCTATGTCGGCCAGTTCTCGCCGAGGAATCGTCAAACCGTTTAACGGTTTGGTTGTGAGCTACCGCCTCTCCTGCAATATGCTAGAGGTTGAGCTGGGCGCTGAAGGAACACGAGCTGATGACGGAATCCATCGCTCCGAAGGCACGGGAGTCGCTCTCGGAGCGCACGGCTCGGGCCGCGCGCGAGGTGCTGGCAGGCGAGCGGAAAGATTTACGTGCGTATCTGTCCTTCTTCGGGCCGGCCGTGGTTGCCTCGATTGCCTATATGGACCCCGGCAATTTTGCGACCAACATTCAAGCCGGCGCCAAGTACGGCTATGAGCTCCTCTGGGTGGTGCTGCTCGCAAACCTGATCGCGATGCTCTTCCAGGCGCTCTCGGCCAAGCTCGGTATCGTGACGGGACGAAATCTGGCGGAGATGTGCCGCGATCAGTTTCCCAAGCTCACGGTGTACATGATGTGGGTCATCAGCGAGATTGCGGCAATGGCCACCGACTTGGCGGAGTTCCTGGGCGGAGCGATCGGACTTTCGCTGTTGTTTGGTATCCCGCTCCTTTATGGGATGGTCATTACCGGATTCGTTGTTTACGGCATCCTGATGTTCGAGCGATACGGCTTCCGACCTGTCGAGCTCATCATCGGCAATTTGGTCGCGATCATTGCGCTTTGCTATCTCATTCAGATGTTCATCGCACCCATAGACTGGCACGCGGCCGCGCTGCACGCTGTCATCCCGCAGATCGCGGATGGGGGGGCGCTCCTGCTATCCGTCGGCATCATCGGTGCAACGGTGATGCCGCATGCCGTTTATCTGCACTCCGGCCTTACCCAGGCGCGCATTCCAACTCGCGACGAAGGCGGAAAGCGCAGGATGGTGCGCATCTCGAACACAGAGGTGATCATTGCGCTTGCGATCGCCGGCATGGTGAACATGGCCATGGTGATGATGGCGTCGAGCGCCTTCCATGCAGGATACAGCAATGTCGCAGAGATCGAAACCGCGTATCATACCCTGACCCCGCTGCTCGGAATCGCGGCTGCGGGCGTGTTCTTGTTGTCACTGCTTGCATCGGGAGTATCCAGCTCAGCAGTGGGAACGATGGCGGGGCAGATGATCATGCAAGGATTTGTCGGCTTTCGCATCCCTATCTGGGTCCGACGGCTGGTCACCATGCTGCCCGCATTCGTGGTGGTCGGGCTCGGTGTCAACGCGACCAATGCGCTGGTGATCAGTCAGGTGGTGCTCAGCATTGCCCTCCCGCTTCCTATGATCGCTCTCGTCATGTTCACGCGACGCCGCGACATCATGGGCGCATTCGCCAACGGAAGGGCTATCAATGTTGTTGCGATCAGTGGCACGATCGTTGTGTTGTCGCTCAACGTGCTGCTCATCTTGCAGATTTTTGGCATAAGCATTCCCGGTTTGCCCGCTGCAGGGTGATCGCGCGACATGATGCTTCCATCGCCTCGCATGCTTGACTGGCTCGGATGCAGGCTGCTGAGCTTCGCCCTTTTCTTGGTATCGTTTGGCTACCGGGCAGAAGCAGAACCCGTCGCTGATTTTTATCGCGATCGCACGATCACCATGGTGATCGGCTATAGTGCGGGCGGCGGTTACGACCTTTACGCGCGCGTGTTGGCGCGACACATGGGCAGACATATTCCAGGGCATCCGAGGCTTCTACCCCAGAACATGCCGGGCGCCGGGAGCCTGAAAGCCGCGAACTTCATCTACAGCCTCGCGCCGCGGGACGGCACCGTCATCGCAACCGCGACCCGCGGCATGGCGACAGACCCACTCCTCGGCGATTCGAAATTCGATCCGATGAAATTCACCTGGATCGGCAGTATCACCAGCGAAACCAGCGTTTGCGCGACTTGGTACACTTCGCCGGTCAAGACCTGGGCCGATATGTTTACCAAGGATTTCACCATGGGCGGCAGCGCCACAGGTTCTGAAACCGACAGCTTCGCGCTGCTTCTACGCAACGTATTCGGCGCGAAGATGAAACTGATCACCGGATACCCCGGCGGCAACGACATCAATCTGGCGATGGAGCGGGGCGAAGTGGACGGCCGCTGCGGTTGGTCCTGGAGCAGCATCAAGAGTCAGAAAACGTCCTGGCTGGAGCAGAAATCAATCAGCCTGCTCGTCCAGCTCGGCATGCAGAGGCACCCGGATCTGCCGCACGTGCCCATGCTCCTGGATTTTGCAAGCACGCTCGAGCAGCGCCAAGTGCTCAAGCTCGTGCTCGCCAGCCTGGTTCTCGGCCGGCCGATCTTTGCGCCGCCTGAAATTCCTGAGGATCGTAGCAATGCGCTGCGCGCCGCATTCGACACCACGATGCGGGATCCACAGTTTCTCGACGAGGCAGCGAAGCTCGATCTCGAGATCTCGCCGGTCCCCGCGACCCCCATTAATGATCTGCTCGCCGAGCTCTATCGCACGGCGAAAAGCACAGTGGAAAAGGCGGCAGCGGCCATCCAGAAGTGATCGGCCTTGCTCCACGGGAACGCTGTTGAAGAAAGCGGAAGACCACAGATGGCACAAGCACGTCAGCTCAAGCTCGCCGCCTTCATGCGGCCGGCAAGCATTCACACCGGTGCGTGGCGTTACCCCGGCGCCTTCGCGGATGCCAATTTCAATTTGGCGCACCTCAAGCGTTTTGCTCAGACGCTCGAGCGCGGCAAATTTGACGCCTTCTTCATGGCCGACCACATGGCCGTGCTCAACATGCCCGTTGAGGCGCTCAAGCGCAGCCACACTGTGACATCTTTCGAGCCGTTCACGCTGTTGTCCGCACTCTCTCAGGTCACGCAGCGCATAGGGCTGATCGCGACCGGCTCAACCACGTTCGACGCCCCTTATCACATCGCGCGGCGCTTTGCCTCGCTTGATCATCTCAGCGGCGGGCGCGCCGGTTGGAACATCGTGACCACGTCCAACCCGGATGCCGCGCTGAATTTCGGGCTGGAAGAGCACATGGAGCACGCCGAGCGTTATGCTCGCGCGCGGGAGTTCTACGATGTCGTCACCGGGCTGTGGGACAGCTGGGCAGACGATGCGTTCATCCGTGACGTGGAGAAGGGACTCTATTTCCATCCCGACAAGCTGCACGTCCTCAATCACACGGGCAAATACCTTTCGGTGCGCGGCCCCCTCAACATCGCGCGACCGATCCAGGGCTGGCCGGTGATTGTGCAGGCCGGCGCCTCGGACGCCGGCCGCCAGCTGGCCGCCGAAACCGCCGAAGCCGTATTTACCGCGCAGGCAAACCTCGCCGCAGGTAGGGAGTTCTATGTCGATGTGAAGGGGCGGGCGGAGAAAGCCGGCCGCTCGCGCGAGCATCTCAAGATCCTGCCCGGCTGCTTCGTGGTGGTGGGCGACACGATGGAAGAGGCGCGGGCCAAGCGGGCGAAGCTCGACAGCCTCGTCCACTACGCCAACGCGATCGGCTCGTTATCCATTGCGCTCGGCCACGACGCCTCCAAATTCGATCCGGACGCGCCCTTGCCTGATATCCCCGAAAGTAATGCTTCGAAAAGCGGACGTCAGCGCGCGATCGATCTGGCCAACCGTGAGAATCTAACTGTCCGCCAGCTCGCACAACGGCTGGGCGGCCACTCCGGCCTGGCAATGGTGGGCACGCCCACGACGATTGCCGACGAGATGGAGGAATGGCTGATGACGGAAGGCTCCGATGGCTTCACCATCCAGTTCCCCTACTTGCCAGGCGGGCTCGACGACTTCGTCGCGCGAGTAGTGCCGGAACTGCAAGGGCGCGGGATTTTCCGCAGCGAATACGAAGGCCCAACATTGCGCGACAATCTCGGATTGCCGCGACCGCGTAACAGGTTTTTTTGATACTCAGGCTACGCACGCTTGAACGCCGGCATCACCTCGCTTGCGAACCAGCGCAGCTGCTCCTTGAATTCGTTAGGCGGCAGGCCTTCGGCCCAGTGAATCATGAAGTCTTCGAGACCGGGATACTTGCCTGCAATCGAGTTGATACCGTCAATCACGTCCCGCGGTGTTCCGCAGAGCCAGGCCTTCTGTGCAACCCCGTCGTTCAGCGAGGGGGTGCGAGCAGGCGCGCCGGGCGAGCCCCAAACCCGACCGTGCTCGTCGGCATAGCGCACGAAGCCGAAAGGCGCGAACCACTTGAATCTTTCGTCATGGGCAGGTTCCAGGCGCTGGATCGCCTCCTCCCTGCTCTGCGCAAGATAGACACCGGCTCCCCATATCATGTCTTCGCCCAGTTGCGTTTTGCGACCGTGTTTGTGACAGGCAGCGTGGTACGCCTGCACCACGTCGTCCAGAATCTTTTCTCCGTTCAGGGTCACCATCGCCTTGAGGCCATATTGCGCCATCAACTCGATCGTCTTGCCACTCGCGATCGGCATCCAGATGTCCACCGGCAGATGCTTCGGCCGCGGCACCATGGTGATGTCCTTGAGGCGATAACCGCGGTACTCCACCGGCGGTGGACACTCATAGTATTTTCCCTTGAAATGCAACGATTTCTGGTTGAAGCAGGTCAACAGCAATTGAAGCTGCTCCTCGAACAACTCGCGATTCTTCTCGGCGTCGATCAGCGGCGCGCCGAAGGTCTCCACCTCGCGGGTGTGGTATCCGCGCCCCACGCCCATGATGATGCGGCCGTCGGTGACGATATCGGCCATGGCATAGTCCTCCGCCAGCCGAATCGGGTGCCACATGGGAAGCACGTTGAAGGCACAACCAAACTTCAGCCGGCTGGTTTGGGTGGCAAGCCACAGCCCTAACTGAATCAGGTTCGGGAAAACTTCGTAGCCCTCGCGCTGGAAGTGGTGCTCCGCCGTCCACAGCACGTCGTAACCCAGCTCATCCATGAGGCGGGCGATGTCGCGTGCGGTGAAGAATGCTTCCCGCAACTGCTCGTCCGAATAGCGGCGGTCGTTTGCGGGGGTGCCGTTGCGCCCGATGTTATCGAGCTCGATTTGACCTACGTAAAGAACGTGGAAGCGCTTTATCATCTCATTCGTACGTCCGCACGCCGGCACGGCCGATTCCGCACAGGCCTGATCGCCTCGCTACGGCTGGATCGAAAGCCCGGACAGAGGCCCCACGCCGAAGATGACTCCATGCGAATTGCATCGCAAGCGCGATCATTGACCAGCAGGAGCGCTCAACGGCACTGACCGCGCCCGCGCATACTTGCGTTGTGCACGGCGCTCCCTGTATCGGTGGCGTCCACGCCACGCGCGCAATGGGATTCGCCTCACAGCCTGGAGAACTACATGCAGCCCATCCTGCCTGATGCGATGACCATCGTGACCATCGGGATGGGGGTCCTTGGGGCAGTGTTTTATGTGGCATCGCTCTCGATGAAAACCGTGATCCCGTTGCGCATAGCAGCAATCGCCAGCGCGTGTTTTTTTCTCGTGTATGGCATTCTGGCTTATTCCATTACCACGATTTTCTTGTACGTCATTCTGGTCCCGCTGAATTCGTTTCGCCTTTATCAGCTCATTCAGCTGATCGAAAAGGTCCGTCTCGCTGCCGGCCAGGACTTGTCTATGGATTGGCTCGAGCCGTTCATGACCAAACGGAAGTGCCGAGAAGGAGATGTGCTGTTCAGAAAGAACGATGAAGCGAACGAGATGTTCCTGGCAGTCAAAGGGACGTACGTTATTCCCGAGTTGGACAAAACAATTCAGCCCGGTGAGATATTCGGCGAGCTGGGTTTGCTGACCTCCGAGCAGCGGCGGACCCAGTCGGTTGAGTGCACGGGATCAGGCCACGTCCTGACAATTACCTACGACAAGGTGCGAGAACTCTACTTCCAGAATCCGGAATTCGGATTCTATCTGCTTCGTCTCACCAGCGAGCGCCTCCTGCAAGAGGTCGCACGCCTGGAACGCACCTTGGCGATCGAACGCCAAAAATCTTCATAATCCTTCTGAGCTCGATGGCGGTATGGGATGGCTGCTGTTGTCTGCTTTGCTCACCGTGAAGCTCTGGCTTGCAAGCTTGCGGTTGCCGTACCAGATCTCGATGACCCAGATGCCGGGCACAAGTTCAAAGCTGTCTTCAAGTGTGTAGAACATGTAATTCGTCTCACCGACCCGGGCCTGCACTGCGAACTCGTCTCGCGCCAGAGGCTTCGATGATGACGGAGGTTGAAGTCCCGGCGCAGGAAACACGACAATTCTTCGAAGCGTGATCGGGGCTTCGTCCGGCTTGCCGATTATTTTGTAGCGGAGACCAAAAGTAGTACCGATACGAGCGGGAATCTCTTTAGTCGTGGTTGCATGCTGGACGTTGGTCGCCGTCGCCTGATTGATTCCCCGGGCGTCCCTTCCCTGTACGCGGCGGTCGACGGTGTAAGTGCCATATTCGACAATGTCGATGCGATCGACAGCGGGCGCCTGGGCGCGCATGGGAGCGTCAGTCAGCAACGCCAGCGAGGAAACCAGTACAGTGATTTTTACGAACGATCTTATCATTCTCATACAGCGATGTTGCTCGCAAGGTGATCTAAGTACTGCAATGGCGGTTCAAAGCCAAGCTCGTCAGCCTCTATCCTGCGGATGACGATCCTGCGTTTTTCGCCGCGGTCGTGCAGAAATATGGCTGGGGCTACATGAGCCAATACATGAAACAGGGCGCAGAGTGGCGCAGAGCATCTGCTTGGGGGGAAGCCCAGCTCAGCCTGTCCATCACCGTGAGCGGCTTTCGGGAGAGGCGGCCCGAGTGCGACACCATCGCATTGACGGGAGGCACAGAGGATCTCCTGCCCGTTGCGTTCGTTGCGGAGGCGATCCTCAAGAAGGCACGGCACGCGATTTTGCATGGGAACCAGCCTTGCATGCTGGCCACGCCATGCTGGCCGCGCCATTGAACTTGCCCCCTCTCTTCGCTATAGGGGCATCCGACCTTCACGGGGATGAGGCGGGGTGATCCCCGCCGAAGAGCACGTCAGGCTAGGGCGCACGAGTGCATGGCTGATCTGGGAACTACGATGTCTTCGACCTTCGACACGGTAGCCAACATTATCTCGGAGACATGCGACATTCCGCGAGAGACAATCAAGCCGGAAAGCCATGCAATCAATGATCTAGGCATCGATAGCCTGGATTTTCTCGATATCGCCTTCGCAATCGACAAGGCGTTTGGAATTAAGATGCCGCTCGAGCAATGGACCCAGGAAGTCAACGAGGGCAAGGCGACGCCGGAGCAGTACTTTCAGCTGGACAACCTTTGTACCCGCATCGACGAGCTTGTTGCTGCCCGGGGCGCCTGACGCCCTCAGTATGCGCCTCGAATACTTTCAGCTGATCGATCGCATTGTCGAGCTCGAGCTTGCCAATCAGACGATACGAACTCAGGCGCGCGTGCCGACCGTATCCACGATTTTCGAGGGACATTTTCCCGGTTTTCCCTTGATGCCGGGCGTGTTGCTCATCGAGGCCATGGCGCAAACCTCAGGTTGGCTGCTCATCGCAATCACGAGATTCACGCGCATGCCATTCTTCGCCGCGGTGCGCGAAGCGAAGCTGCGAGCGTTCGTTACGCCCGGTCAAGAGCTCGACCTCTCGGCCAAGCTCTTGCATGAGGGGTCCGGCTTCGCCGTAACCAAGGCGGAGATCCGCAGCGGCGGCAAGCTCGCCTGCAACGCAGAAATAACGTTCCGGCTCGTCGAATTCCCGAACCCTGAATTTCGCACCAACATGGAGAAGATGGCCGCCGTCCTCGAGTTCCCGGTTGGTGCGCTTGCCAATGGCTGAATTGCGGCGCGAAGTCTGGATTACTGGGATCGGAATTGTGTCGTGCTTGGGCGAAGGGCCTGATGCGCACTGGCAGGGATTTGCCGAGCGACGCATCAAAGTCGATGCCGAGACCTTTGCACCTTACCTGGTCCACCCGCTGGCACCGCTGGAGCTGGACCGGCAGATTCCGAAGAAGGGCGACCAACGTCAAATGGAGGCATGGCAGCGAATTGGGACCTATGCTGCCGGTCTCGCCCTGCAGGATGCAGGGGTCAAGGGCAATGCCGACTTGCTTGGCCGCATGGACATGATCGTTGCCGCGGCGGGCGGAGAGCGCGACATCGCAGTCGATGGATCGGTTCTGAGCAATAAATCGAAGGCAGCAAATCCCGGGGGATTTCTCAATGAAAAGCTGATGAACGATCTGCGGCCGACTCTTTTCCTGGCACAGCTTTCCAATCTGCTCGCCGGCAATATTTCCATTGTGCACGGCGTGACCGGGTCTTCGCGCAGCTTCATGGGCGAGGAAGGAGCAGGCGTCGAGGCGGTGCGCGTCGCATCGGCGCGGATCGGCGCAGGGCAAAGCGATCTCGCCCTTGTAGGCGGCTCCTACAACGGCCAGCGCGAGGACTTGCTGTTGCTTTACGACACCGGCGGATATTTGCGGCGCGGCGTGTTCAAGCCGGTTTGGGAGCGCACCGACTCACCTGGCATGGTGCTTGGCTCTATCGGCGCCTTCCTGGTTCTGGAAGAGCGTGCCCATGCTCGGGCTCGCGGCGCAAGGCCGCTGGCACGGGTTGTTGCGGTACTCTCGGAGCGGTCGCGACGGCCGCCGTCAGCCGTCGCAGAGGCGCTCGCAGAAATGTGGGAAAAGCTCGCTGCGCTGCGTGGTGCCGGCCGTATCGCCATTATATCGGGAGCGACCGGTACGGAGCCAGGCACGCATGAGGAGCGCGCGTGGTTGAAGCGCATGCCCGACTTGCCGGTGCGCGCGACCGGCAGCTATATCGGACACGGTTTTGAGCCTCAATTCGCCATGAACATTGCAATCGCGACAATCGTCCTGGCACATCAAAAGCTGTTCCCGCCCTTGGATTCATCAGGCGTTGAACAGACTTATGAAGGCGCGGTCGACCAGATCGCCGTAACCTCTGTCGGACATTGGCGGGGCGAGGCTATTGCGTTGCTTGATGCGGTCAGCTGAAGGACGGGGCGAACATGGCATCGGCACGCGGCACGAATGGACGTCCCACCGTGGTTGTGACCGGCATGGGCGTGATCACGTCCCTCGGGACCGGCAAGGCGGATAATTGGACCAGGCTGATGGCCGGCCAATCAGGCATCCATCGGATCACGAGGTTTGCCAACGAGGGGCTCAAGACCACGATCGCCGGGACGGTCGATTTCGTCCCGGTAGAGCCCTTCTGCTCCACCGAGCTTGGCGAGCGCATGGCAACACTTGCAGCTGAAGAGGCGATTGCCGAGGCCGGGATTGGCGGCAACGCTGACTTTCCCGGTCCGCTTTTTCTTGCCGTTGCTCCGGTCGAAATGGAGTGGCTGCACCGGGAGGCATTGGCCGCAGCATCAGGCGCGAACGACACGATAGGATATGCCGATCTCCTGCGCGCGAGCGCGTCCGGGCGCTTTCACGCCATCCACGAGCGCTGCCTGCTGGGCTCGGTTGCCGAACACCTTGCCGATCGCTTCGGGACAAAGGGTTCGCCGATCTCCGTATCGACCGCCTGCGCATCCGGAGCGAGCGCGATCCAGCTCGGCGTCGAGGCGGTTCGGCGCGGTGAGGCGGTAGCAGCGCTGTGCATCGGCACTGACGGGTCCATCAACCCGGAGTGCCTGATCCGCTTCTCGCTGCTCTCAGCCCTCTCCACGGCCAACGATCCGCCCGAAGGAGCGGCAAAGCCCTTCGCAAAAAATCGCGACGGTTTCGTCATGGCGGAAGGCGCCGCTGCGCTCGTCATCGAGAGCTATGACTCAGCAAAGGCGCGCGGGGCAAAGATCTTGGGCGTCTTGGCCGGATGCGGCGAGATGGCGGACTCTTATCATCGCACGCGATCGAGCCCCGACGGCAAGGCAATCATCGGCTGCATTCATCACGCATTAGCGGATGCCGGTCTCACGCCCGACGACATCGACTACATCAATCCTCATGGCACCGGGACGCCCGAGAACGACAAGATGGAATATGTCGGCATATCGTCCGTGTTCGGCGAACGAGCGCAGTCGATCCCGGTCTCGTCCAACAAATCCATGATCGGGCATACGCTGTCGGCGGCAGGAGCGGTGGAGGCGGTGTTCACGTTATTGACATTGCAGCACCAGCGGCTGCCCCCAACCATAAACTACCGAGTACCGGATCCTGCAATTCCCCTGGACGTTGTTCCTAACGTGGCGCGCGACGCCAAGGTCCATCACGCGCTCTCCAACTCGTTTGGCTTCGGAGGTCAGAACGTGTCATTGGTGATCAGCGGCGAGCCTGCCTGACCCATGCGGGCGCTTGCACTGATTGCCGACCGCAAGCTCGAGCTGACCGACCGCCCCCCTCCGCCACCGCCCGCACGCGGCGAAGTGCAGATCAGAGTGAAGGCGGTGGGGCTCAATCACCTCGATCTTTGGGGCTATCGCGGAATGGCCTTTGCCCGGCGCAAGATGCCCGTGGTCGTAGGGGTGGAAGCGGCGGGCGAGATCGCCGCGTCTGGACCGTCGGAAGCCGGTTTCAAGCCGGGCGATCGAGTGGTCATGTACGGTGCCTTGACCTGCGGCAGCTGTAAGGCATGCAAGGAAGGACGCGATAATCTTTGCGAAAGGGTCGGCGGAATCCTGGGATTTCATATCGATGGTTTTGCACGCGATCTCGTGAATATGCCCGCACGTCTCGTTCTCCCCGTCCCAGAAGGGGTTTCCCTGCGCGATGCCGCTTGCGCGCCTATCGCTTTTGCCACCGTGCAGCACATGCTGTTCGACAATGCGAAGCTCGAGCCCGGCGAGATCGTGCTCGTGCATGCCGGCGGCTCCGGCATCGGGACTGCCGCCATCATCATGGCGAAAGCGATCGGGTGTACGGTCATCACGACAGTCGGGGACGAGGGCAAGGTTGAAAAAGCGAAAGCGCTGGGTGCCGATTACGTCATCAATTACAGGACCCACCGTTTCGAAGGGGTCGTTCGCAAGCTCACTGCGAAGAAAGGCGTTGACGTTGTGTTCGAGCATGTGGGAGCGGAAACATTCAACGGCTCGCTGCTCTGCCTCAAGCGCGGCGGACGCTTGGTGACCTGCGGCGCAACGTCCGGGCCCTCTACCACCCTCAACCTCATGCAGCTCTTTCAGCAGCAATATCGGATCATTGGATCGTTCGGTGCCTCCCTGCGCAATATCCGCGAGGGTCTCGCCAAGATGGCGAGCGGGCTCTTGCCAGTGATCGACACCGAGGTCCCGCTTGCCGAATTCGATCGGGGACTGGCCCGCCTCGAAAGCCGGCAGGTGTTCGGGAAGATCATCGTCCGTTTTTGACGCCCGGCAGCCGCGCGCATGATCTCCCTCAATGCCCCGCACGCCGGGCGAGAGCTCAAGGCCACCATCGACACGCTGCTGGGCTGGCTCGCCATTGGGGCGCTGCGAACGATCCGCGCCATCGATCGGAGATCGATGGCAGATGTTGCCGCGGCATTCATGCGCACCCTTGGCCCGCGGCTTAGGGAACATCGCATCGGCCGCGCCAATCTGGCCGCCGCTTTTCCGCAAAAATCGGAATCCGAAATCGAAAACATCTTGCGGGGCGTTTGGGATAATCTCGGGCGCGTTGCCGCGGAATTTGCTCACATCGATCGCCTGCAAATCTTCCCGCCTCCTCGGCATGAGGCCGGCGACATCGGCTACACGCTCGATACCGCTGAGGGCTTCGAGCGCCTGCGCCAGGATGGCAAGCCCGCGTTGATCTTTGCTGCGCATCTTGCCAATTGGGAGCTGCCGGCGCTTATCGCCACCAAGTTCGCCCTCGACGCAACAGTCCTCTATCGCCGGCCAAACATCATTGCCGTGAGCGAGGCTGTCATCAAGATCCGCAAAGGCAGCATGGGGACGCTTGTGCCCACCAGTCTGGACGCACCGTTCAAGCTTGCCCGCATTCTGGAGGGGGGTGGACACGTGGCCATGCTCGTTGACCAGTATTACGTCAATGGCGTCGACGTGACCTTCTTCGGCCGACCATGCAAGGCCAACCCGTTCATTGCCCGTCTCGCCCGCCATGTCGAATGTCCCATCTATGGAACCCGCGTCGTCCGTCTGCCGGATCGCGATCGCTTTCGTGCCGAGCTTTCGGAGCCGTTAGAGCCGAGGCGCGATACGGAAGGCAGGATTGATGTGCAGGGCACGATGCAGGCGATCACCTCGGTGATTGAAGGCTGGGTACGCGAGCATCCGGAGCAATGGCTCTGGCTCCACCGCCGCTGGCGCTAACCGTGCGCACATCCCGGATCTGCACGGCTGTGGGTTTCAGCGGCCCGTCTTGATTCGAATCCAGAGCCGGTTCATCAGCCGTTCGATCTTCGGATCGTGGGCATTGATGACGTAAAGCCGGCTCATCAGGGCCTCGTCCGGATAGATGGTTTTATCTTCCAGGATGGCTCTATCAATGAATTTCTGGCTGGCAAGATTGCCGTTGGCATACGACACGAAATTGGAATTCGTGGCCGCGACCTCGGGCTTCTGCAGATAATTGATGAACGCGTGCGCCTCGTCCACGTTCGTCGCGTCGCGGGGAATGGCGAGATTGTCGATCCACAGTTGTGCCCCCTCCTTCGGGATCGCGTAGCCGACATCTACGCCATTCTTGGCCTCGACGGCGCGTTTTTGTGCCTGCTTGATGTCGCCGGAAAAGCCGACTGCCAGGCAGATCTCGCCGGTCGCAAGTGCATTGATATATTCGGAGGAGTGAAACTTGCGCACGAAGGGCCGTATGCTCTTTATGAGATCGGCGCTTTTTTGCAGATCGGCTTCGTTTGCGGAGTTGGGATCGAGGCCGAGATAATACAGTGCCGCCGGGAGGATGTCGTCGGACGCGTCGAGCATCTCGACGCCGCAATGCTGGAAGCGCTCCAGGTTCTCGGCCTTGAACACGGTAGCCCAGCTGTCGATCCCGCCAGCCGCTCCGGTCGCCTGACGGACCTTCGCGGAGTTGAAGCCGATGCCCGTTGTCCCCCACATGTAGTTCACGGCATAATCGTTTCCGGGATCATATTTTGCCAGGCGCGCAGCAATGGTCGGCCAGATGTTTGCCAGATTGGGCAGTTTTCGCTTGTCGAGCTTCTGAAAAACCCCAGCCTTGATCTGGCGTTCGAGAAAATACCCTGTAGGCACGACGACGTCATATCCCGACCTGCCGGCCAGAAGCTTTGCCTCCAGAGTGTCGTTGGAATCAAAGGTGTCATAGCGCACCTTGATTCCGGTCTCCTTGGTGAAAACCTCGATTATTTTCGGTGCGATATAGTCGGACCAGTTGTACACATTGACAATACGCTCCGGAGCAGCGCAAGGCGCAGCAGGATTCATGACCATGATTGCCGCCAAAGCGGCAAGAAACCGGCAGCGCCCCAACTGGCGCTTGGGAAGAACGCGTCCGGGCAGGGCCATGGTTGTTGATGTGCGATCAAGTCTCTGTCGGCAGACCGAGCGCCTTCCATGCCTTCATGCCGCCGGCGAGGTGAGCATCATAAGGCAGTCCCGCCGCCTGGGCCATCAACGATGCAGTGACTGAACGGTTGCCCGACCGGCATGCGAATACAACTTGCCTACCTTGCGGATCGGGAATTGCAGCCGCATCGAACACCGACATTGGCAGGTAGAAGGCCTCCGGATAGCGCTCGACATCGGTCTCGTTGGGCTCACGAACATCAACGAGCAGGACCTTGCCCTCGGCCATGCCTCGGGCGACCTCCTCTGGCTCCAGATCGCGTACGCTTTCTCTGCCGATCTCAGCTGCCATAACGTTGCTCCTTTGGATGGTGCGCGATCAACACAGCACCAGGCATATACTGCCCCAGGATCGTAGGGTGGGCAAACGCGCGTGAATGCTCTCTCAATTCGCTTAAACTACCTGCGCGTTTGCCCACGCAGATCGGGGTCAAGCATGCCTCCGGGTGGCAAAACCTGTCCCCCGGCTCCGACCGGGGATCGCTCAAATGGTGAGCGAATGTTCAACACGGCGCAGGCGATGTTGCCCACGCTACAGTGAGCCTTAGATCGTCACCTGGGTTCCCACTTCCACCACTCGCTCGGTAGGGATTTGGAAATAGTCGGTTGCGTCATTGGCCATGCGTGCCAGCATGATGAAGAGATGATCCTGCCAGCGCGGCATGCCGGAGCGCGCAGCCGGCTTGAGCGCGCGGCGGGACAGAAAGAACGAGGTCGACATGATGTCGAACGTCCAACCCAGCTTGCGTGCTATGGCGAGCGCCCGCGGCACATGCGGCATCTCCATGAAACCGAAGCGCAGCAGCACCCGCGTAAAGGTCTGGCCCACGCGTTCGATCGCCACCCGTTCTGCCGTTGCTACCTTCGGCGCCTGGTCGGTTTCGATCGTAAGGATGACATTGTGCTCGTGCAACACCTTGTAGTGTTTCAGGCTATGCATGAGGGCAGTGGGCGCGCTCGCCGGTGTGCTGGTAAGAAAGACGGCGGTTCCCGGCACACGGAGGGGCGGCTTCTTTTCCAGCATGCGCACAAGATCGTTGAGCGGGATCTCTTGTCGTCGCGTCTTCTCGAGCAGGAGGCGGGTACCACGGCGCCAAGTATACATCACGACCATCACCAGGCCGCCGAACGCGAGCGGAACCCATCCCCCCTCGATCACCTTGAGCAGATTTGCGCCCAGGAATGTAAGGTCTATGAAGAGGAGGGGAAGCATCAGGGCGGCCGCCGCCATCCACGACCAGTTCCAGACGTTTCGGATCACGACGAATGCCATCACCCCGGTGACCACCATCGTTCCCGTGACCGCGATCCCGTACGCGGACGCCAACGCGCTCGACGACCGGAACAAAGCTACCAGCAAAAGCACGCCGACAAGCAAAAACCAGTTCACGCGCGGCATGTAGATCTGGCCATACTGCGCTTCCGATGTGTGGCGGATTTCAAGGCGCGGCAGCAGACCCAGCTGGATCGCCTGCTGCGTGATAGAGTACGCACCAGTAATTACGGCTTGGCTCGCGATCACTGTCGCCACCGTGGCGAGCACTACCATCGGTAACAGCGCCCAGTCGGGATAGAGAAGGAAGAAGGGGTTCTCGATCGCTTTCGGATCCGCCAGCACCAGTGCGCCTTGGCCGAGATAGTTCAGCGCAAGCGACGGAAGGACAAGTCCCACCCAAGCAGTCTGGATAGGCTTCCGTCCAAAATGGCCGAGATCGGCATAGAGCGCTTCCGCGCCGGTCACGGCAAGGAATACCGCACCGAGCGTGAAGAGCCCGACAATCCCGTGCCCAACCAGGAACCGCACCCCGTAGAGCGGATTAAACGCGAAAAGAACTTCAGGATCCCCAATAACGGCCAGCAAACCGGGGATGCCGATGCAGAGGAACCAGAGAGCCGTGATCGGGCCGAAGAAAGCAGCGACTTTGGCGGTGCCAGTCGATTGCACTGCAAACAGAACGACCAGTATCAATACCGTGAGAGGAACGATGTATGGGTCGAAGGCGGGCGTCGCGACTTTCAGACCTTCAATGGCGGACAGTACCGACAAGGCCGGCGTTATCATGGAGTCGCCATAGAACAGCGCCGCGCTCACGATGCCGCAGAGCGCCATCACGCCGGCGCGTCTGCTGAGCGCCCCCTGAGCCAATGCCATGAGCGCCAACGTGCCGCCTTCGCCTCGGTTGTCGGCGCGCAAGAGGATGAGCACGTATTTGCACGTAACGATGATGATCAGCGCCCAAAGGATGAGCGACAGCACTCCGAGAACCGCCTCGCGCGGCATGGATGCCCCGGTTCCGGTTGCGGCGGCAACCGCTTCGCGCAACGCATAGAGGGGACTTGTTCCGATGTCGCCGTATACGACCCCGATGCTGCCCAACGTGAGCGGCCAGAAGCTGCGGCGCGGCGACGCCTTGAGCGGCGCCATGGTGACCTCAGGAGCAACAGCTGTGATCGGCATGAGTACAGAAAAAGCGAAAGCGGGGCGCGCCTTATATCACCGCAACCAAGGTAGCAACATGCCTTGGCTGAACAAGTTCCTGGACAGGCACGTACGGTGCAGGCGCGCAACATTGATGGCCTTGCGCGCCCTCAATTGACGGGAAGGCATGCGCGCCTATAGTGCAGCATCCGCGTAATCACAATGATCGTCAGGCTCGGGAGGGATGGACGGGGAACGGCGCAACATGCAATTCGGGGTGCAGTTTTTTCCGGCCGTCAATCCTGCTGAAAAGGGCGCGAGCGATTATTTTGCCGAGTCGCTCGCGATCGCCGAGGAAGCGGAACAACTGGGATTCACCCACGCGCGCACGGTCGAGCACTATTTCGAGCGCTACGGTGGCTATAGCCCGAACCCCATCGTCTTTCTCGCTGCCGTGTCGCAACGAACCAAGACCATGCGTCTCGTCACCGGTGCGGTCCTGCCGGTGTTCAATCATCCGCTCAAACTGGCGGGTGAAATCGCGATGCTGGATGCGATCTCGGGCGGGCGCCTGGATGTGGGATTTGCCCGCGCATTCCTGCCGCATGAATTCCGGCGATTTGGTATTTCACCCGATGAATCCCACGCCCGCTTTCGGGAGGGCCTCGAGCAGGTCGAACTCCTGCTGACGCGCGAGAACACCACCCATCGCGGTCGATTCCACTCCTTCGAGGACGTCACTTCGTTGCCGCGACCGACCCAGAAACCGCGACCCAAGTTTTACCTAGCGGCCACGCAGACTCCTGAATCCTTCGAATTCGCTGGAACGAAGGGCTACGCCCTGATGGCAATACCGATTGGTCCGCTCGCCCCGATGCTAAAAGCCTATCGGGAGGCGTGGCGGAATGCGGGTCATCCCGGCGAAGGCGAAGTGATGATCGCTTTCCATATGTTCTGTCATGAGGATGCCCGCCTCGCGCGCGAGATCGCGCGCCGTCCCTTCGAAGAATATTTCCGCGCACTCAATGAAGGGGTGAGCGACTGGATTCAGGGAACCACCTCCAAAGACTACCAGGGCTATGAGAAATCCATGCGCAAGCTCGCGGCGTTCACGCTGGACGGCCAGATCGAAGCCGGCGGCGCATGGGTCGGCACGCCGACCGAGATCGGGGCTATTATCCAACGGGTCATCAAAAACTTTGGCGAGTTCGAGCATGCCTCCCTGCAGATCAATTTCGGCACGCTGAATATTCCGGATGCCCAGCGATCAATGCGTCTGTTTGCAGCACAGGTCATGCCGCATTTCGCACCTGCGGAACGAGTAGACGCAGCCGCTCACGAGCGCTTGGCGCGGGCGCGGTAGATGGCCCGTAACCTGAACGGGCGCATCGACTGCGGGCTGATGGACGCAGAGCCCAGAGCTGCGCTATCTCAAAGCGTGGAAGCGGCCACTCGACTTGAGTGAAGTGCCGCACTCGGAGGAAACCATGCGTCAGATCGGCCACTTTATTGCGGGCAAGGTCGTGGCAGGGACGTCCGGCCGCGCCGGTGATGTGTTCAATCCCAATACCGGCGAAGTTCAGGCCCAAGTCGCTTTCGCGAGCAAATCAGAGGTAGAGCAGGCGGCCGCAAACGCCGAAGCGGCTCAGCCCGCGTGGGCTGCAACGAATCCGCAGCGGCGCGCCCGTGTTCTTTTCAAGTTTCTGGAACTGGTACAGCGAGAGTTCGACAGCCTCGCTCAACTTCTTTCCTCCGAGCACGGGAAGACCATTGCCGACTCCAGAGGCGACATCCAGCGCGGTCTGGAAGTGGTCGAGTTTGCGTGCGGAATACCACATTTGTTGAAGGGTGAATTCAGCGAGAGTGCCGGGCCGGGCATTGATCTGTTCTCCATGCACCAGCCCCTTGGCGTGGTGGCGGGCATTACGCCCTTCAATTTTCCCGCAATGATCCCGATGTGGAAATTCGCGCCGGCTCTCGCCTGCGGTAACGCGTTCATACTCAAACCCTCCGAGCGGGATCCTTCGGTTCCAATGCGACTGGCCGAGCTCCTGATCGAAGCGGGTCTCCCCGCAGGGGTGCTCAATGTGGTCAACGGTGATAAAGAGGCGGTCGATGCCCTGCTCACGGACCCCCGCATCCGGGCAATAGGCTTTGTGGGATCATCAGCCATTGCCGAATATATCTATACGACCGGATGCGCGCATGGAAAACGCGTTCAGTGCTTCGGCGGGGCCAAGAACCACATGGTGGTGATGCCGGATGCGGATATGGATCAGGCGGTGGATGCGCTCATTGGTGCAGGCTACGGTTCCGGCGGCGAGCGTTGCATGGCAGTTTCGGTCGCAGTCCCGGTTGGCAGAAAGACCGCGGATGCGCTTGTCGAAAGACTCATTCCCAGGGTGGAGAGCCTGAAGGTCGGGCCCTCGAGCGATGCCCAGGCGGACTACGGTCCCCTGGTGACCAAGGCTCATCTCGACAAGGTGAAGAGCTACGTCGATCTTGGAATCAGGGAAGGCGCCAAGCTCAGAGTCGACGGTCGCAATTTCAGGCTTCAAGGTTACGAGAACGGCTTTTTCATGGGAGGCTGTCTGTTCGACGAGGTCAGGCCGGACATGCGGGTCTACAAGGAGGAAATCTTTGGACCCGTGCTATCGGTCGTGCGCGCCAAGGACTACGAGGAAGCGCTGCGGCTACCTTCGGAGCATGATTACGGCAACGGCGTTGCCATCTTTACCCGGGACGGCGACACTGCACGCGATTTCACTGCGCGCGTGAACGTCGGCATGGTGGGTGTCAACTTCGCCATCCCCGTACCGTTGGCGTATTACACCTTCGGCGGCTGGAAACGATCGGGCTTTGGGGATCTGAATCAGCACGGGCCCGACGCCGTGCGCTTCTACACCAAAACGAAGACCGTGACCTCACGCTGGCCCTCCGGAACCAAAGAAGGAGCCGAGTTCATCATTCCCACCATGAAGTGAATTACCCGATGCAGGTGCGGCTCCCGGTCGCATCGGTACCGCCGGTGCGCGCGCATTGGCAGCGCGGCGCTCGGCTTGTCGCCGATAAGGTGACGCTGGTTATGCGATTCTTCTTCACGTCGATGCTGCAGAGCACTGCAAGGTAACCACCCTCTCCTTCGGTTTGCAGCTTGTTCCCCAGGAGACCCTATGCCTGAGTACCAGCTCTATTGTTTTGCCCAATCCGGCAACGCTTATCGCGCCGCATTGATGCTCAATCTGATCGGGGCTGACTGGGAGCCCATCTGGGTCGATTTCTTTGGCAAAGCCGAGCAGCGCACGCCGGAGTATCGCACGCGCGTCAACGAGATGGGCGAGGTCCCGGCGCTGGTGCACGGGCCCAGAAAGCTCACCCAATCCGGGGTCATCCTGACTTATCTCGCCGACCGGTCGGGGGAGTTCAGACCAGCGGATGAGCATGAACGGTTGGAGGCGCTGCGCTGGATCCTCTTCGATAACCAGAAGCTCAATGGTTTCCTTGGCCCGTATCGATTCCTCCGCACCCTGGCCAAGCCGCCCGGCGACCCGGCGGTGCTCGCTTTTCTCAAGGGCCGCCTCGACAACAATATCGCCATTCTCGACAAGCGGCTGTCGACCAGACCTTTTGTGCTCGGCGCGCGCCCGACCATCGCCGATCTCTCCCTCGTCGCTTATCTCTACTACCCGGCGGAAGAATTCGGATTCGACATCGCTGCCCAGTACGCCAATATCGCCGCCTGGCTGCAACGGGTAAAGGCGCTGCCGGGATGGAAGCACCCCTATGACCTCATGCCCGGGCATCCGCTCCCGGGCCGGTAAGGGGAACGAGCAAAACGAGCGCTTAGTTCAGACGCGCCGGTCTGTCCGAGCTGGGAGGATGCTCCGGATGGCCAGGGGAAAGCGACGGCGAGTCGCTTTCTCCGGCAGGATGACCACGGCCCTGCGCTGAGACTTGCCGGACAGCAGCTGCGTCCCTGCGCTGATAGTCTCGGTACGCTATCCAGCCGAATGGCAGCCCGCCGAGATACGCAACCGTGCCCAGCGTGAGCACCTCCCACGGATAGGCGACCAGCAACGCAAAGAATAGGACTACGGCCACAAAGACCGGCAACACCATCTCCGGAGCGATCCGTTTGCCGACGCGCTTGCCGGAGAATACCGGCAGGCGCGAAACCATGAGGAACGCGATGGCGAGGGTGTAGACCAGGCTTACCGGCGCCACGAATGCAAACCGGGGCATTCCCAGGAAATACGTGTAGATCGGCAGCAGGACCGTGATCGCGCCCGCCGGCGCCGGAATACCTGCAAAGAAGTTGGCCGCCCAGGCAGGCTTGTTTGGGTCGTCGATCATGACATTAAAGCGGGCAAGTCTCAGGCCCGTGCAGATGGCAAACACCATCGCCGCAATCCAGCCGGCAGACTTGAGCTCATGCAGATCCCAGAGATAAACGATGAGCGCCGGGGCAACTCCGAAATTGACGAAATCGGCAAGACTGTCGAGCTCGGCCCCGAAGCGCGAAGTTCCCTTAAGCAGGCGGGCGATACGGCCATCGATGCCATCGAGTAGCGCCGCGAATACGATCGCCGCCACCGCCCATTCGAGTTTTTCCTCGATGGCGAGACGGATCGCGGTGAGCCCCGCGCAGAGCGCGAGCAACGTAATCAGATTGGGCAGCAGCGTGCGTACCGGGATCAGCCGGAAACGGCGGGGCTTGGCTGCTCGATTATCGAGCTCAAACGGCGAAAGCGGCATAGTGGATATATAACGCCGAAATTGCGTGGTCGCCACCTGGTGCGTAGCGCGGGTTAGCGGGCGATCTCGCCTTTCGCGAGATCGCCGTGTAACCCGCCGTGCCGAAGGGGCGCGTTATGCCACAACTCGGCTGCGCCGAGTTCTGCCTAACATGCCCGACAGCCGCAGTCTTTAAGCGACGCGAAACGTGCGTTGCGGATCGCCCGCATTCAAATCCGCGAGCATGGTTTCTCCGGCAATGGCGGTCTGGCCTTCGGAGACCAGCGCACGCACGCCATAGGGAAGATAGACATCAACGCGCGACCCGAAGCGAATCATTCCGATGCGCTCGCCGGCTTGCAGCGTAGTCCCCTCTCGCACGAAGCAGACGATCCGCCGTGCAATCAGTCCGGCGATTTGCACCACCCCGATTCGGGCCTTCCCGGTTGCGATGACGAGGGAGTTGCGCTCGTTGTTCTCGCTTGCCTTGTCGAGGTCGGCGCTGACGAACGCACCATGATGGTAGGCGATGCGCTCGATCTTGCCCGTCAACGGGCTGCGATTGACGTGGCAATCGAACACGCTCATGAAAATGGAGATCCGAGGGAGCGCCTGCTCGCCCAGCGCGAGTTCCTGCGGCGGCACCGCATTGGCGATCCTGCTGACCCGCCCATCAGCAGGGGCAACAATAATTCCGTCGCGGATCGGCGTGACCCGCTGCGGATCGCGGAAGAAAAAAGCGCACCAGAGCGTGGCCAATACCCCGAGCCAGCCGAGCGGCGACCATAGCCACAGCAGAACAAGGCTTGCCAACCCGAAAGCAGCAATAAATGGAAAACCCTCCGGGTGTACGGGCGCCAATTGGCCACGAATGGAGGCAAGGACCGACATCATCACTCCGCCGCGTCGGCACGTTCGATGGGGCGGTCCGGCGTAATGTCTTCAATCACAGGCGGATGGCGGTTTGGAGCCACCGGTTCGTCATCCACCATGGCAAGCTTCTCCCGGGCAGCCGCGGCCTCGCGCTGGCGATTCCACATGCTGGCATAGAGACCGCCCTTCGCCAGGAGGAAGTGGTGGGACCCGCGCTCGACAATGATCCCTTGGTCGAGAACAATGATCTCGTCGGCGCCCACAATGGTCGAAAGACGGTGCGCTATCACGAGTGTCGTTCGGTTTCGTGATACGCGCTGCAGCGCATCCTGGATTTCCTTCTCGGTGTGGCTGTCGAGCGCAGAAGTCGCTTCATCGAGCAACAGGATTGGCGGGCTTTTCAGAATGGTCCGCGCTATGGCGACACGCTGCTTCTCTCCCCCGGAGAGCTTCAACCCCCGTTCGCCGACCTCCGTTTCATAGCCCGTGGGCGACATGAGGATGAAATGGTCGATCTGCGCCAGACGAGCCGCCTCCTCGACCTCGGCGTCGCTCGCATCCCAGCGTCCGTAACGGATGTTGTAACGGATGGTGTCATTGAACAGCACGGTATCCTGCGGAACCATGCCAATGGCTGACCGCAGCGATTTCTGGGTCACGTCGCGAATGTCCTGCCCATCGATGGAGATCCGGCCCCCCGTGACGTCATAAAACCGGAACAGCAGGCGCGAGAGGGTCGATTTGCCGGCGCCGGAAGGTCCGACCACCGCGACCGTATGGCCGGCGGGCACTTCGAAGCTCAGGCCCTTGAGGATTTGCCGGTCCGGCTCGTAGGCGAACCTGACGTTCTCGAACCGAATTGTGCCCCGCTTGATCTCAAGTGGCTTTGCGCCCGGTCGGTCCCTGATCTCAGGATTCCGCGAAAGAATCGCAAACATCATCTCGATGTCGATCACCGCCTGCTTGATCTCACGATAGAGCATGCCCATGAAATTCAGCGGCTGATAGAGCTGGATCATCATGGTGTTGATCATCACAAGATCGCCGACCGTGTTGACACCCTGCTGAATACCATGGGCGCACATCACCATGACCGCAGCGAGCCCCACCGTGAAGATCGTCGCCTGACCCGCGTTGAGCAGGGCGAGGGAGACATAGGACTGGACGCTCGCTTCCTCATAGCGAGCCATGGAGCGGTCATAGCGCTTCGCTTCCCGTTCCTCGGCCACGAAATATTTCACGGTCTCGTAGTTGAGCAGTGAATCGATGGCCTTGACGTTGGCATCGGTGTCGCTATCGTTCATCCGCCTGCGAATGCCTATGCGCCATTCCGTGGCGTAAAAGGTGTACGTGATGTAGCAGGCTACGGTCGCCAGAATGACCGCGACATACCGCCAATCGAACTGATAGAGCAGGACCGCGATCACGAGCCCGAGCTCGAGGATCGTGGGCACCAGCTGCATGATCACCATTCGCACGATCGTCTCGATGGCGTTGCGCCCGCGCTCGAGAACGCGAGTCAATCCTCCGGTCTTGCGCTCGAGGTGGAACCGGAGCGAGAGCTCATGCATATGCTCGAAGGTGCGGTAAGCGAGGCGCCGCACTGCGTTCATGGCTACCTTGGCGAAGATGCCGTCGCGAGCCTGGGTCAGCAACGCCATCAGAATACGCATGCCGCCATAGGCAAGCGTCATGAGGATGGGCGCCGCGAGCACCCAGACCATCCAGGAGGACGGCGCGACCGGCGCGCTCCCCTGCCCAGTAAGCGCATCGGTTGCCCATTTGAAGGTGAAGGGGACCGCAATGGTCGCGAGCTTCGCGGCAAGAAGAAGGACCATCGAGAATCCAACCCGCAGCTTCAGGTCGCGCCGGTACGAGGGCCAGATATAGGGCCACAATGCGCGCATGATGATGAAGAGCGATCCGCCTTCGGCGGAGACCTCGCGCTTCAACGCCGCAGTCGATCGCAGATGGAACTCGGTCATATGGTGGAAGGCCCGCGCATGGACGGGCCGCAGCGCAGACCGTCGAACTCCCCCTCATATAGAGGTTTCCGGTGCCAACAAGCACCCCTCGGGCGCAGCAAATCAATCCGCTTGACTGCCCGTTGCAGCGAGGTCACATCTCCTCATCATGAGCGCAATCCGATCCATTTGCGTCTACTGTGCTTCCGGTCCAGGAAACACTCCCACCTTCATGGATGCAGCCGCAAGCTTCGGCCGGGTTTTGGCCAAGGGCAATATCGGGCTGGTTTATGGTGGGGGATCCGTCGGCCTGATGGGGGCCTTGGCCGAAGCCGTCCTTGACGGCGGCGGACGCGTAACGGGCGTCATCCCGGAGTTTTTGGTCAACCGCGAGCACATGCTCCTGCGCGTGCAGGAACGCATTGTCACGCGCGACATGCATGAACGCAAACGCATCATGTTTGAGCGGGCGGACGCGTTTGTGGCACTGCCGGGCGGAATCGGCACCCTGGAGGAGCTGGTCGAGCAGCTCACATGGGCACAGCTCGGCCGGCATCGCAAACCCATACTTATCCTGAACATCGAGGGTTTCTGGGACCCTTTATGCGCGCTCATCGATCACATGCGACGGCTGGATTTCATTCGGGCCGACCTGTCGGTGCGGCTGCTTGTGGTCGAGAAAGTGGACGAGATCCTGCCGAAATTGTTCGAGGAGGCGCGCCTGGTCGCGGAACCCGAGAAGGAGATGGTGCCGATCGTGGCCGAGCGGATGTAATCATGCGCAGCCTGTCCTCACGCGCCTCGGTGGGCAGGGGCAGCTCCGAGCAACAAATTGCGCAACGCGATGGTGGCAGCCTGAAATGACACGCCTGGATCTGGAGCTCCTGCAGGGAGCCGTCGATATCCACATTCATCACGGTCCCGATCTTTATCCCCGCATTCAGGATGCCTTCGAGCTCGCGCAGGACGCCAAAGCGGCGGGAATGCGCGGGGTTTGTCTCAAGACCCACAACTTTCCTACCGCACCCATGGCGCTGCTGGCCCGCAAACATGTGCCTGGCATCGACATATTCGGCAGCATCACCTGCAACTTGGAAGTTGGGGGCGTCAATCCCAGCGCGGTAGAGGCCGCGATCAAGTACGAAGCGCGGCAGATCTGGCTGCCAACAATCGATTCCACGAATCATGGCCTCGTGACCGGCTCCGTCGGACAGCACGGCCGCGGTCTCACTATCAAAGGAGGCCTGTCCGATTATGCGCGCAAGAAGCCTCGGCTGTTTCTGCTCGATGATGAGGGCAACTTGGCACCCGCTCTGCACGAAATCTTCAGCATGGTCGCGAACGCCGACATTATCCTCAATCTTGGACATATTTCGTTCAAGGAAATGACTGCCATCGTTCCTGCGGCACAACGTGCCGGCGTCAAGCGGATTATTTGCGATCACCCGTTCTTCTCGTGCCTGAGCCTCGGCCAGCAGAGCGAGCTTGCCGACCAGGGCGTGTGGATAAACTTTACCGCTGGCGAGCTGTTACCGCGTTGGTGGCGCGTGTCGGTCGCCGATTTCGCGGCTGCCATCCGCAATGTGGGGGTTTCGCGCGCAGTCGTTTCCAGTGATTGCGGACAGCTGCACAATCCTCCGATGGTGGAGGCGCTGCGCATCACCTGTCAATTACTGCTGGAAGAAGACTTCACCGCTGACGAGATCAAGCGATTGCTGCACCACAACCCTGCCGAGCTGCTGTATCCATAGCGGCGCCCCCGGTCGCTCCACCTTCATCCCTGCATTTTCCGAAATGTCACCACCTCGATACGATTCCCGTCGGGATCGCGGATGAACGCGGCGTAATAACCCGGGCTGTATTCCGGTCTCGGGCCCGGCGAACCGTCGCACTCGCCGCCCGCCGCGAGCGCCGCTGCATGGAATCCATCCACCGCCTGGACCGAAGGTGCGCGGACCGCGACATGCGAACCGCCGTCTCGCTCGAGTCGCGTCATACTCCGCCGCTGATTGATCCAGAATTCCGGATAATTCTTGCCGAAGCCGATGGTGCGAGGCTCCTCCCGCAGTTTCTTATACCCGATCGTTCCCAGCACGGCTTGATAAAACCGGGCAGCGCGATCGAGATCGCGCACGCATATGGAGACATGATCGATCATGGCCGCAGTTTCACGCCGGAGCGCCGGAGCGCACGAGCTTATAGACGATGGAATCCATCAGTGCCTGGAACGACGCATCAATGATATTGGGCGAGACCCCGACCGTGGTCCAGCGCTCGCCGGTTTCGTCCTGGCTCTCGATCAGCACCCGCGTGACCGCTTCCGTTCCGGTATTGAGAATACGCACGCGGTAGTCGGTGAGGTCAAGTCCGTTGATGTATACCTGATACTTTCCCAGATCCTTGCGCAGCGCCAGATCGAGCGCATTCACCGGGCCGTTGCCTTCCGCCGCTGAAATCAGGGTCTCGTCATCCACTTTCACCTTGACCACCGCAAGCGACACGGTCACCCGCTCGCCGACCGCATTGTCGCGCTGCTCGACATTTACGTCGAATTTTTCCACCCGGAAATAATTTGGCACCTTGCCCAGGATGCGGCGCGCCAGCAGCTCGAAGGAGGCATCGGCCGCCTCATAGGCATAGCCGATGGCCTCACGCCGCTTCACCTCATCCAGCAGCTGGGTGAGCCGATCATCATCCTTTTCGATACCGATGCCGATGCGGTCCAGCTCCGCCAGCAAATTCGACTTACCTCCCTGATCGGAAACCAGCAGCTTGCGCCGGTTGCCGATCGTCTCCGGCAAGACGTGTTCGTAGGTCGCCGGATCCTTCATGATGGCGGAGGCGTGAATCCCCGCTTTGGTGGCAAACGCGCTTTCGCCCACGTAGGGTGCGTGACGGTTCGGTGCTCGGTTGAGCATCTCGTCGAGAGTGTGGGACGCATGCGACAAACTTTTGAGCTGAGCGTCTGATACCCCGATTTCAAACCGCTGGAAAAACTCAGGCTTCAGCGCCAGGGTGGGGATGATCGAGACAAGATTTGCGTTGCCGCAGCGCTCGCCCAACCCGTTGAGGGTCCCTTGAATCTGCCGCGCTCCGGCGCGCACCGCGGCGAGAGAGTTGGCCACGGCCTGCTCGGTGTCGTTATGGGCGTGAATGCCGAGATGGTCTCCGGGAATGACCTTGACCACCTCGCCCACGATCGTCTCCACCTCATGCGGCAGCGCGCCGCCATTGGTGTCGCACAACACAACCCAGCGCGCTCCTTCTTCGTAGGCGGCCTTGGCGCAAGCCAAGGCAAATTGCGGCTTGGCCTTGTAGCCGTCGAAGAAATGCTCGCAATCGAGCAACACCTCCCGCCCGCCGGCCGTGGCGGCGCGCACGCTGTCCCGAATTGCCGCCAGGTTCTCCTCCAGTGTCGTCTCCAGTGCGACACGCACGTGGTAGTCCCAGGATTTGGCGACAAAACAGATCGCGTCGGCCTTGGCTTGCAGCAGAGCAGCGAGACCCGGGTCGTTCGAGGTCGAGCGGCCGGGTCGCCGCGTCATTCCAAAGGCGGTGAAAGTCGCCCTCAGGTTTCGGTCTTGCGCAAAAAGCTCCGTGTCGATCGGATTGGCACCGGGGTAGCCGCCCTCGACATAGTCGAGGCCGAGCTCGTCCAGCATCCTGGCGATCATCAGCTTGTCGTTAAGGGTGAAATCGACGCCATTGGTCTGCGCGCCGTCGCGCAGGGTCGTGTCAAAGAGGTAGAGGCGTTCGCGAGTCATTTGCGACGTGAGGGGGTCACGAGAACCGGTAGGGACGACCACCGCGGCCCGCGAGGGGCGCATATTTCAACACGACGTAGTACAGCCAATGCCGCGGGAAAGGCGTATCGGGCCGCTCGATCATGACGCCCTCCGCTTGATCTTCCAGCTCGTGGTGCCATCCCTGTGATCTTCGATCTCGATGCCCATCCTCGTCAGTTCGTCCCGGATGACATCCGCCTCTTTGAAGTTTCTGCTCTTTCGAGCGCTAGTCCTCGCGTCGATCAGATTTCTTATCTTGATCTCGTCCACTGCTGCCCGCAGAGGATCATATCCAATATATTCTTGCTGGGTTCGTTCGAGAATACCCAGCAAGGAACCCGAAGCCTTGAGTTTGCGCTTAAGCTCAATCTGATGCGGGCCGCCCGCGGACGATCGAATCTCGCTGACCAAGGCATGGAGGCGCGTCAGCACACTTGGAGTGTTCAAGTCATCGGAAAGCGCCTGCATTACCTGATCGTCGGGAAGCGTTTGCGACGAGGGTATATCATCGACCCAGCTGTACCACTCATCCAAAATCGTTTTGCTTTCCAAGAGCGCCTTCGTCGTCCAATCAATGGGCTGGCGGTAGTGCGTTCGCAGCATGTTGACACGCAGCACCTCGCCCGGCCAATCGGCGAGGAGCTGCCTGATCGTGAAGAAGTTTCCCAGGCTCTTCGACATCTTTTCGCCTTCGACTTGCAGGAAGCCGTTGTGCATCCAGTAATTGGCCATCACCGGCGAGTGGAACGCGCTGCGCGTCTGCGCGATCTCGTTCTCATGGTGGGGAAAGATGAGATCGATGCCGCCGCCGTGGATGTCGAAGACCTCGCCCAAATGCTTCCAGCTCATGGCCGAGCATTCAATGTGCCAGCCGGGCCGGCCCGGCGCCGCAATTCCTGCGGGCGAGGGCCAGGCCGGCTCGCCGGGCTGCGATGGCTTCCACAGCACGAAGTCCATGGGATCGCGTTTGTAGGGCGCAACATCCACGCGCGCGCCTGCAATCATTTCATCGAGGGAGCGCCTTGAAAGCCTGCCGTATTCGGGCATGGAGGCGACGCTGAACAACGCATGCTCTTGCGCCACGTAGGCGTGACCCGAAGCGACAAGACGCTCGATCAGCACCTTCATCGGTTCGATATGCTCGGTTGCACGCGGCTCGACGCTGGGAGGCAGGCATCCGAGCGCCTCCACATCCTCATGGAATTGCCGCTCGGTCCGTTCCGTGAGCGTGCGGATGGACTCGTTCAGCGGGCGGTCGGGATATTCTTCGGCCGCCCGCGCGTTGATCTTGTCGTCCACATCGGTGACGTTGCGCACATAGACGACATGATCGGCGCCGTAAATGTGGCGGAGCAGCCGAAAAAGCACATCAAACACGATGACCGGCCGCGCATTGCCGATGTGGGCAAAATCATAGACCGTCGGCCCGCACACATAGAGGCGAACGCGCGTGGGCTCGATCGGGTCGAACCGCCGCTTCTGCCGCGTCAATGTATCGTACAGCTTCAATTCCATGCCCATCGCTCGGTTTCCCCGACGCATCCGCTCTCGGCCCGGCGGCCTTGGCCGTCCATGCATGATGCCGCAGAAAGATCAAGGGTGTGTCTTTCGTGCTCTAGGCAAGGCAGCCATCGGCCCGCTAACACCCTGTTAGGTATGCCCCGGCGGTGGCACGGAGCGGTTAGGGGCAGGTTAAGTTCTCACCGCGCAGTGTCTGCGTTGCGTTGCGATCTCTGGGGTCATGGGGGGTTGAACGATGCGGACCGTATTCGGCGCGCTTTGTTTTGCGGCCGTCGTCTTCAGCACTGGCGCGCAAGCTGAAAAGCGCATCTTCATCATTGCCAACAACGCCGACGGCTACGGTGTCGACAGATGCCTCGCAACCGGGGCCAAATGCGGCGTTCCCGTTGCGACCGCCTACTGTCAGTCGCGCGACTACATGCGGGCCGCCTCCTTCCGCAAGGTCGATCGCGACGAGATCACAGGCGCGGTTCCCGCAACCAATGGTACCTCTGCCCGGGACGAATTCGTCGCAATCGAGTGCCTCCGCTAAGGTATCTGCGCGGCTGAGACATCGAGGGCCTACACGCCCTCCCCTGCCCTTGGAACCGGCAGCATCGGCATCCAGCCGGTTGCACGGCATTATCTCTTCGGTCAATCTCCGATAGCCGTCTCAGAACTGGGCATCCGGCACGGACGCGAGGCGCGCATCGATGGTCAAGACCGCTTCATCCCCTGAGGCAGCAGCGTTCGGCATTTCCCCGGCTGCACATGATACGGTGCTGAAGCTCGAAGATTTCTTGCCCCACCGGCTGAACGTCTTGTCCAGCCTGGTCTCGGAGGCCCTCACCCGGGTGTACGGCCGGTATCACATCGGCATCCCCGAGTGGAGAGTCCTGGTCATGCTCGGCGAAAACGAGGTGATGACAGCCAAGGCGATTGGCGCGCGAACCCACATGCACAAGACCAAGGTCTCCCGGGCAGTAGCGCAGCTCGAAGCCCGCAAATTCCTGACACGGCGCGCAAACCGCGCCGACCTGCGCGAAGCATTCCTGGCGCTGACGCCGGCAGGACGGCTTGTATATGAGGAGCTTGCGCCGAGCGCGCTCGCATTCATGAACCGGCTGTTTGAAGTGGTCGCACCCGCCGACCGTCCCGCATTCGACCGCGCGGTGCAGGAGCTGACCCGCCGCTCCGCGGAACTGATCGCGCAGCGCTCACCCAGCGAACCGCCGAAGCCCGATCGCGACAACCGCCGCGATGAGTGATCCCGCAAGGAGGTTTTCGTGACGCTCTATGGTTACTTTCGCTCCTCTGCCGCGTATCGCGTCCGCATCGCACTCAACCTCAAGGGCCTCGCGGCCGACACGATCTCAATCCACCTGCAGAAGCAGGGCGGACTGAACAGGAAGCCGGAATACCGCGCTGTCAATCCACAGATGCGCGTGCCCGCCCTCAAGCTCGACACAGGCGACGTTCTCATTCAATCGCTTGCAATCATCGAATACCTCGATGAGGCACATCCGCAGCCCCCCTTGTTGCCGCATGACCTCATCGCGCGCGCCAAGGTGCGCGCAGTGGCACAGCTGATCGCCTGCGACATCCATCCGCTCAACAATGTGGGGCCGCTACGTTATCTCAAGAACGCGCTGGGCCAGGCGCAGGCCCAGATCGACACGTGGTATCACCACTGGATTCTTGACGGTTTTGAAGCACTCGAGAGTTTCATCAGTGGCACCCCTTACGCCTGCGGGAAGGACGTCACCCTCGCCGACGTCTGCCTCGTGCCGCAGGTTTACAACGCCCGGCGTTTCAATGTGCCGCTTGACCGCTTCCCCAAGATCGTCGCGGTCGAGGCGGCCTGCAACGCACTCCCGGCATTCGAGCAGGCCCGGCCGGAGAATCAGCCCGACGCGGAGTGATTAGGTTAGAACGCTGCGCTTTCCTTAAGCCCCGGTTCGTACCCTTGGGTCTCGGATCTTCGCTCGCCCGGCTACGCCGGGCGCACCCGTCCGGGACACGCATCCTCGTGTCCCGGACGAGTGCAGTGAGGGCCTCTTGGCCCGAACGGATACGAGATCCGGGACCCAGGGGGTCCCACACCGGCACCCGGCTGCTGGCCACCCTCTTTACCGCCTGGTGTCCGCTCCCCGGCGTCAAAATCCACACTTTGGTCACCATCCCGGCGCTTGCTTGGCGCGCTGGGTGCCGGCCGAAATCGGATGTATCCGAGTTCGGCCACTTCGGGTGACGAACGCGGGTAACCCCGAGTTCGTGTGGGGAGCTTTTCCTGATGCCTTGGACCGTGATCGCGAAGCGGCTGCGCGCAAGCGGCCTTGCATTGCCTTTCGCCGTTTCCCTGGCCATTTCCCTAGCCGTTTTGTGCGCCTCACCGGCCCCAGCCCAAGTCGGATTTCCCGCGCCCGCCTCCCCGGCCGCGCCAGTACCCGCAGCCCCCGCTCCGGCGCGCAATCCCGTCTGCCTGCGCCTGGAGGCGCAGTTGGCCGCGGTCGACCGCGGGACCGTGGATCCGGCCAAGGCCGACCAGATCAAGCGCTACGAAGATTCGTCGGCAAAGCAGCAGGCGGAGCTCGACCGGCTTGGGCAGCAATCTCAACGGCTCGGCTGCCAAGGGGCGGGATTTTTCGCCCTGTTCAGCGGACAGTCGCCGCAATGCGGCCCCCTGAACAACCAGATCCAGCAGGTCCGCTCCAATCTTAATTACTACCAGACCGAGATCCAGCGCCTGCAGGGCAACAGCGGCGAGCGGGAGGGTCAGCGCCGCGGAGTGCTGATGTCGCTCGGCCAGAACGATTGCGGTCCGCAGTATCGCCAGTTTGTCAATGCCAGCCCCAGCGGATTTTTCGAAACCTTGTTCGGCATCAATCCGGTCCCATCCTCCCCCGTCTCACCCATGGGCGTCCCGCTCTCCGGAACCTATCGCACGCTCTGTGTACGGACCTGCGACGGTTATTATTTCCCGATCTCCTACTCGACCGTTCCCGGCAAGTTCCCCGAGGATGAAGCGCTCTGCCATCGCATGTGCCCCGCTACCGAAGTCGCGCTCTTCAGTCACCGCAATCCGGGCGAGGATGTCTCCCGCGCCGTCTCGATAAGCGGCAGGCTGTACACGGACCTGCCCACCGCGTTCAGCTATCGCAAGACATACAACGCGGCCTGCGGCTGCAGGGCTCCCGGCCAGTCCTGGGCCGAGGCATTGCGGCAGGGTGACGATCAGACCCTTGAGCGCGGCGACATCGTCGTCACGGAAGAGCGGGCGAGGCAGATGTCGCAGCCGCGCTTCGATGCCCAGGGAAAGCCGGTCACGATGGATCCCGGTCCGGCACGGCAATCACCCCCCGCCAAGGACGAAAACGCAACGCTAAAACCGGCCACCGCCGCTCCAGCTGCCGGCGCAGTGACGCCGGCGACGCCCGGAGCTGATAACGCCGACGAGGATCCGAGCAAACGCAAGGTCCGGGCAGTCGGGCCGGCCTTCCTTCCGGCGCGCTGAACTCTATGCGCTCTGGGTAAGCGAGTAGCGCGCGTCGGCGGCTAGGCACTCCGCCTCGGGTAGACCCAGCTCCTTGCGCACAATGTTGGTGCCCAGCACCATGGCGACCATTTTGTACGTGGCGTGGCGACGGCCCATGCCTTCGCGGCCCATGCCGCAATCCGAGGAAATGATCAGCCGCTCGGGCGGAATATGCTTGAGTGCCTCGCGGATGAGGGCGGCGATCTGGTCGGGCCGTTCGACTTGCAATGTGTGGTGGTCGATGACGCCGATGACGATCTTCTTGTCCTTCATCACCTCACCGATGGCCTTCAAATCACCGGGCCCGGAGGAGCAGGTCTCGAACGTCACGGCATCCGCATCGACGCGATTGAGCGCTTCGAGCGTGGGCTGATAGCTCTGCACCTCCTGGAAGATGCGCTGCTGCGAGGGATTGCCCCAGCAGGTGTGGCACCAGACCTCGGTTTTGCCGCGCAGCCCCTTCACCGTGTTGTTGAAGATCTTGACCAAGTCATCGACGTCGAGCTTGCCGAAGGCTTTGCCGCGCACCGGGACCATGTGGATCTGCGGCTCCTCCATCTGGATCACCGGGCAGTCCGCGCCGGCCAGATCATCAAGCTCCTCGTTGAGCGCGTTGCTGAGTGCCCAGGTGCGCTCGATTGGGTCCTTGTAGTAGGCGTCTTCCACCGAGGCCGCGAGCAGCTCGGGCAGGATGGTGCCGAATTTGACCGGCCGTCCGGTCATGCGCTGGGCGGCCTTCCACATGGCGGTGTATTGGAGTCGCCCCCGCCCTACGGGGCCGACGATCTTCGGAAACACCCGCGCTTCGAGGAAATCGTGCAGGATATGGCCGCGCGGATAGGCGACCGCGCCGATCTTGTAGGCGGTCGGCTGCGGCACTTCTGCGAACCCATCCATGTGGGTGAGCGGGTAGCTCTGCCAGCTCATCCCCGCAACCTGCTCGTCATAATGCGCATCTCCGTCGGTGCAGATATCGAGGCCGGCGATCTCCTGCGCGCGCAGGAAGCAGGAGACCGCATCCTCGTACTGCTCGCGGTAGCGTGAGTCGCTCATGGCTGCGAGAAAGCTGCGCGACCCCAACACGGCGTTGTACCAGGACGGGCGCGGCAAGGACCCGATGATCGAGGTGGGCAACACAACGTCTGCTGATGCTTTGTACATTTGCCTGCTCCTGCGCCCGCACCGTCGAAAGCGGGTCGTCGTTTATAGAGCAGGTTTGCGCACCGGTGTATCCGGTCTACAGCGACAGCCCGAATACGTCTTTTAGACCGCGGTGCCCCCTCGGCGTCACGACAAGCGCCCGGCTCCCTCGCATGCGCTCGAGCCACTTGAGATCGAAACAGCGTTGCGCCAGGACTGCGCCAATACTGCCGCCGAGATGGAGACGTCGCTCGGTCCAGTCCAGACAGGGCCGGCAAAAAACACGCCGACGCTGGCGTGCCGCGACGAGGTCGATGCCGAGCTCCTGCAAGAATGCGACGCCACTCCCAGTCACCTCGCCGCCATCCTCGCTGAGGGTGAGGTGCCCCTGGGCGCAGAGCACATCGGTGAGCCCGACCCCGAGCTTACCCGCGAAATGATCGTAGCAGGTCCGCGCAGTCCGCATCGCGTCGTCAAGCTTCGACGGGGGGCGGTGGCGCGGCGCTGCATCCGCTACCACGGCCATGATGCCTTCCAGCATTTCGGCAACGCGCGGCGTGGCGATGCGATAATAGCGATGGCGGCCCTGCTTGACGCAGGCAATCAGCCGTCCCTCGGCGAGCTTGCCGAGATGGCCGCTGGTCGTCTGCGGCGACACCCCCGCGGCATCCGCGAGCTCCCCCGCCGTGAGCGCGCGCCCGCCCATCAGCGCCGCCAGAATGTTGGCGCGCGCCGGATCGCCAACCAGCGCCGCGACTTCAGCTATGCGCACGTCTGCTGTCATTCGAACTTCCTTGTTGTGAAAATCCAAGCGCTCACCGCCGAATGTAGTACGTGCTTGCCGCGAATGCTTCGGCCACGGTCGTAGTATCAGAACTCGACACGGGCGCCGACGTTCCTCACCTGTATTCCCAAGAACGCTCTAACAGAGCGGCGCAGGCACCTTGCTGCTGAAGGCTGCGAACGTTATCGGTCTCGGTTCCTCGGACTGAGCCCCTATCCTTTGCTGTTCACTTCCAGACTGGTCGCGATTTTCAACCTGCCGCTCGCGCTCGTGACGGGGTGGCTCCTCTGGCGTTCGCGCGATTGGCCGCTGGCCGGCGATGCGACGATTTTCCATTTCATTGCCGGCCAAATGCATATGGGAGCGGTCCCCTATCGCGACATCATCGACGTCAACATGCCTCTGACCTATGGCATCCACGCTGCGGTCGTGGCGATCGGAGGCATGAGCGACATTGCCTGGCGCGCATTCGATCTGACGGCGGCAGCGGTCCTCGCGGCGCTCATCCTAGTGTTGTTGATGCCGGTGGGGCGCGCAAAAGCGGTCCTCGCCGTGCTTGTCGTGCTCCTGATGCACCTTTTGCTCGGCCCCTATGCTGCGGGGCAGAGAGATTTCCTCATGTCGATACCCGCCCTCGGCGTCGCTTTGGTATCGGCGCGTGCGGCAGAAGACCATCACCGCCGCCTTCTTTATCTGCTGCTGGCCGGCGCCCTCGGCATGGCCGCCGCATGCATCAAGCCTACGGGGATGCTGCTCCTGCTGCTGCCTGCATTGGCACTGAGGCTACACGCGCGCGAGATCCTGTCGGTCATAGCCGGGGCTGCCGCCGTCGCGCTTGCCGTATTCGGTACCTTGGCGGCGTGCGGCGGATTGGGCGCATTCGTCACGATGCTCGACGAGCTCTTGCCCGGCTATGCCTCCATGGGCGCGGTCTCAGTTCCAGAGACCCTCAAAGCATTCCAATGGATCGGTCCAGTCGCCGGGCTAGCACTCGCCGCAGCGCTGAGCATGGCCGAGCCAAAGCCGCCCCGCGTCCGGCTGATGATTGGGCTTACCGTCTTTGGCCTGATCCATTTGTTGGCGCAACGCAAAGGCTGGTCCTATCACATTTATCCTTTGGCGATCGGACTTGCTTGCTGGGGAGCCTGGGCGCTTGCCGCGCTTCCGAGATGGCGCGTTGTCGCCTGCCTCACCGCGATTGCGGCAATCCTGGTTTGGCGCGTCCCGAATTCAGCTTATCGGATGGAGCGCGATCCTATCCTGCAGGCCACTGCGGCGATGCAGTCTGCCCTGGAGAACCATCTGCCCCGCGGGGCACGCGTGCAGATGCTTGATGCGGACAACGGCGCCTTTCTCGCCATGGCGCGTGCCGGAATGCGGCAGGCGACGGCGCACATCCAGTGGTTCTCTCTGCTGGTTGGGAAGCATCCTCCGCGCCGGGAATTCCTGGACGCGATCGAAGGTGATCCGCCTGCCGCTGTGCTCCTCACCAACGCCGAATGGCCGATATGGCCGGGATTTCAGGCAGCAGACGATTGGCCGGAGCTCAACGCGTTTCTCTCTTCACAATACGACGTGACTGCGACGGGTCATCACGACTACATCGAATGGCGGTTCTATCTCAGGAGAGGCTGACCAAAGCGCACGCAAACTCCTCGGCCTAATGGGTGACCGGGCCCGGCGCCTGCAGCACTTGGCGACAGGCGGCTGGCAGCTCGGAAAGTTTGGGGCCGGCGTGAGGCCGCGACGGGCCGAGATGCGCGCTCGTATGCTGCACGCGGCCGGTGAACCAATGGTCGAGCTCCTTCCCGCAGCCGTCTGCGGCCGGGCGCGGCGGTTGCGGCTTGCATTCCGGATCCTCCGGCGGGCAATTGAGGCGGACATGGAAATGATAGTCGTGGCCCCACCACGGCTGCACCTTGCCCAGCCAGCCATGGTCTTGGTCCGCTTCCCGGCACAGTGCCTTTTTGATCGCCGGGTTGACGAATATGCGCGCGACTTCCGGATCCTCGGCCGCGGCCTTGAGCAGCGCGAAGTGCGCCGGCGTCCATACTTTCGGGTCGACGTCCTTGCCGTCTTCCGTCACGACGACGGTGGACATCATCTCTTCCCGTTCCTGCCGGGTAAGCTCGCGGTCGGGCATGGGTGTGAACCAGATATCGGCGTCGAGCCCGACCTGATGGCTGGCATGGCCAGCGCGCAGGGGGCCGCCGCGCGGCTGCGACATGTCGCCGACGAGGAGCCCGTGCCAGCCGGTCTTCGGCGCCTGGTCGGCTAATCGTTCCAAAAACCGGACCAGATTAGGATGCCCCCAGTTGCGGTTGCGCGAGACGCGCATCACTTGCCAGGTCTTGCCGGTGAGCGGCAAGGCGACGCCGCCGGCGAGGCAGCCTTTGGAATAGAACCCGATGCTGTGCGCTTCCATCGCCGCGGGTTCCGCTTTGCGTCCAAACAGCTCACGCGCCAGGATATGCGGGTCGTCGGGCTTGGCGAGCGGCGGCAGCGGCTCAGGATTGAGGGTGCCCTTATCCTGCGCACTCGCCGTCGCGCTCGCAAATAACACGAGCGCGCTCAGCGAGGCGAGGCACCGGCCCACGGCGCGCCCGCTCACACCCTTGGGGGCCCGTACATTGCGTCCAGTGTGATCAGATCCGGTCACGCGTTGACCCTCCCGAGTAGTCGATGCCGTTCCAATCGGCACACCTGCCGCTTTCAAGCCTATGTCGGGGAGCACGTCAAATTGTCCAGGTGAGGAACTAAGGTACTCCGGTTGCATTTGTCTTTCGCCACGGAACCGGCCGCTCCGAGCCGTCCTGAGGGTGAGGAAACAACCAGGAGGCCTTCCAATGGCCACCGCAACGACCTACGGCACGCTGTCTACAACCGAGCACAGCTCGAATCTCCGCAAGGCCATCATTGCCTCGACAATCGGTACAACCATCGAATGGTATGACTTTTTCCTCTACGGCACGGCCGCCGGTCTGATATTCGGCAAACTTTACTTCCCCAACGAGGATCCGCTCACTGCAACGCTTGCTGCCTTCGGGACCTATTTCATCGGCTTTGTCGGCCGGCCGATCGGGGCCGCCATCTTTGGCCATTACGGTGATCGCATCGGCCGCAAGGCGACGCTGATCGCTACGCTCTTGTTGATGGGAATAGCAACCTTTCTCATCGCGTTCGTACCGACCTACGCAGAGATCGGGATCTGGGGTGCGGTCATCCTGACGATCCTGCGCATGATCCAAGGCATCGGCGTCGGAGGCGAGTGGGGCGGCTCGGTGCTGCTGGCAATGGAATGGTCGCGGCACCACGGCGAGCGGGGTCTGGTGGCTTCCTGGCCGCAATTCGGCGTGCCCTGCGGGCTGTTCCTCTCGAACCTTGCGGTACTTGCGTTCAGCTCATGGTCGGGCGATCAGTTCGCGATCTGGGGCTGGCGCATTCCGTTTGCGATATCGATCGTGCTGGTGGGGATCGGATTATGGATCCGCCTCGGTATTCTGGAGACCCCCGTGTTCCGGCAGCTGGTGGAGAACCAGAAAATCGAGCGCGCCCCCGTGCTGGAAGTGATCAAGAAGCAACCGAAGGAAATCATCCTTTCCGCGCTCCTGCGCATGGCCGAGCAGGCGCCGTTCTACATCTTCACCGCGTTTATTTTCGCTTATGCAGTGGGTACCCTCAAGATGTCGCGTGATCTGATCCTCGCGGCTGTGCTCACCGCGTCGTGCATGTCGTTCATCTCCATTCCGCTGTCCGGACACATCTCCGACCGCATTGGACGCAGGAACATGTACCTGATCGGGGCCGCATCCACTGGTTTGTTCGGGTTCCTGTATTTCGGAATGGTGGATACGGCCATTCCATCCGTGGTGTTCATCGCGATCGTGCTTTCGCTCATTCCGCACGACGTCCAATACGGCCCGCAGGCGGCGCTCATCGCGGAGGCGTTTACGCCTCGTTTGCGCTACAGCGGCTCTTCACTGGGTTATCAGCTCGCCTCCGTCATCGCCGGCGGACCGGCACCGCTGATCGCCACGGCATTGTTCGCGCATTATCACTCGGGCTACGCGATCTCGGTGTACATCCTTGCTTGCGCGGTGGTGAGCCTCGTCTCCGCAGCATTCATGCCAGATTACACTGGCCGGGATATTTCAGCGGAGTACGACTGAGGAAGCAACGCGGAAGCGTCCGTCAGCGCGTCCGACGACGATCCGGCAACGGAATCCGATCAGAACCAGGGACGAAAGCCGAACGCGCGCCCTGCGTCATAGCTGTACTTTGGGGCCGGCCGCGCCCTGACGTGGCGTTCTCGTGGCGCAGTCCGCCGGGCCTCCGGCGTTTTTACCTCGGCTTTCGCGGGCGTGACGTTGCTCTGCTCGACCGCGGGTGCCGGCTGTGCGACTGCCACTGCGGTAGTCGCTTCTGGGGCGGGAGGCACCCAGGGCACGTAGCTCACGACAGACTTGGGCGGAGGCTGATACGCGGCCACCCCGTGGTTTGCGACTACCGTCGGCTGCATTAACCAATACAGGCCGAAAGCGACGACCGCGTACAGCCCGAGAAAGGCTGAAAAGCCCGCTATCGCGCCAGGATCTGCAACTCGCGAACGCAACTCGAAGCCCCCCGTAAACGGCCCGAACGCCGAACATTCATTAGTCGCTCTCACCGGCGCGTCGGTTCAACGGAAGCATCCGGTAGCCCGATGCGTCCGGGCATGGTCCTAACCTGAGCTCGCATCTCGATCCGCTTGCATGGCCTGCGGATTAGCCCGCGGCGCAAGCTCGGCTGGTATAAGGAGGCGATGGCGCCCACCCAGCATGGAACGTCCCTAGGCGCGGTTTTCGGCGCGCTCTTTTTGGCACTGCTGCTCGCGGCGCTCGATCAGACCATCGTGTCGACAGCACTGCCGACCATTGTCGGCGAGCTCGGCGGGCTCACGCATCTGTCCTGGGTGGTGACGGCCTACCTGTTGACCAGCACCGTCGCCGGCCCGTTCTACGGCAAGTTCGGCGATGTCCATGGCCGCAAGATCGTGCTGCAGGCGGCCATCGTAGTCTTCCTGCTCGGCTCCGCCCTTTGCGGATTGGCGCAGAGCATGCTCGAGCTCATTCTGTTTCGGGCATTGCAAGGAATCGGCGGCGGCGGGCTGATCGTCACCACCATTGCCGTAATCGGGGACCTCATTCCCCCGCGCGAACGCGGGCGCTACCAGGGCTTGTTCGGAGCCGCGTTCGGTTTTGCCACCATCATTGGCCCGTTGCTCGGCGGGTTTTTTGTCGATCACCTGACATGGCGCTGGATATTCTACATCAACCTGCCCACCGGCCTGCTTGCCCTTTTCGTGATTGCCGTAGCGCTGCCCACGCCGAGCACGCACCGCCGGCATGAGATCGACTACGCCGGCGGAAGCCTGCTCACCCTGGCGCTCACCACCACCATCCTGCTCACCAGTCTCGGCGGCATAAGCTTCGCCTGGACCTCGCCCGTCATCCTGGGCCTGATCGGCGTGAGCATCATCAGCGCCGCAGCATTCGTCGCGGTCGAATGGCATGCCCGCGAGCCGATCCTGCCGATGAGCCTCTTTCGTAACCGAAACTTCGTCGTCGCCAGCAGCGCCGGCCTGATCGTCGGTCTTTCGCTCTTCGGGGCGGTCACCTTCCTCCCGATCTACCTGCAGGTCGTCAAGGGAGTGAGCCCTTCCGTCTCCGGTCTCATGCTGATGCCGATGATGTTTGGAATGCTGATCACCTCGATCTTGAGCGGGCGCATCATCGCGCACTGGGGCCGCTACAAGCTGTTTCCCGTCGCCGGAACGGCCATCATGACCTTTGGGCTGGTGATGCTCTCGCGACTATCGATCGAGAGCGATCAGTGGCAGACCTCGATCGATGCACTGTGGCTCGGCCTCGGCATGGGCATGGTCATGCAGGTCCTCATCCTCGCAGTGCAAAACAGCATCGAGTACAAATATCTCGGCGTCGCCACCTCAGGCACGATGCTGTTCCGGTCGGTTGGCGGTGCGCTTGGCGTGGCCTTGTTCGGCGCGATCTTCGCGAGCGGACTGCACGCCAGCCTAGGCCCTGCGGGGATGGATTTTCTCAGCAATGCCGTTCCTGCGACGGTCCAGGGTTTGCCGCCGGTTCTTCATCAGGGATACATCGATGCGGTGATGGCGGCGCTGCGGCCGGTGTTCGTGGTCGCGGCGTGCATCGGCGCGCTGGGTTTCGTCCTGACCATCTTTCTGCACGAGATCGAGCTGCGCGATACCGCGCCGGCGGAAGGGATGGCTGAGAGTTTTGCGATGCCGCGGGATGCCACATCGCTGGATGAGCTCGAGCGCATAGTCGCCGCGCTGATCGCGCGCGAGAATCGCTGGCGCGTCTACGCCGACCTCGCCCACCGAGCCGGGATTGACCTTCCGCCGGCGGAGCTTTGGATGCTGGCGCGCTTGGGTGAGCGCCAGCCGATCACGCTTTTCTCGCTCAGCGCCGAGCTGGAGCTTCCCGAGCCGGCGCTCGCGCAGCCATTGGAGGCGCTATGCGACCGCGGCCTCGCAGAGACGCGGACTGCAGACGAGCTGGTGCTGACCGATGCCGGGACGGCCATGCGCGATCGCCGCTCGCCGCAGTGGTCTCACCGACCTGCTCGCGCGTTGGCAGCCGGAGCAGCACCCCGACGTGCTCGCCCTGATCGACCGCCTCGCGCGAGCCCTTACCAGCGATCTGCCCACGCCCCAGGCGAGGTGAGAAAGGCAGCTGGATGAAGCGGGGGTACGCTTTGACCCCCGGATGTCGCCCTTGCCAAGCGGCCGCGCTCCGCAGCCTTGCGTATTGAGGCTGCGGCGATGCTTCTTTAAGGTGCCGGCGCGCGTTGTTCTTACGGCGTGCTCAAACCTCGTGTGTGGCTGTCCTTAGTGACAAAGTGGGAGGAAGACGATGCGAAGGCAGATTTTGACGTCACTGCTTGCCGGTGCAGCAGTGCTGGTCGCCACTGGATTGCGTGCCCAGCAACCGGCACCGCCCAATCTCGACGCTGTTCCCGAGAAGATGCCCTTCAGCAACGCGTATGGACCGCCCGTCTCCGCGCAACGTGCGAATTCGCTGATTCAGGCCGCCGCTGCGGAAGCCGACAAAAGGGGGTGGGCGATGAACATTTCCGTGGTGGATTCCGGCGGGAATCTCGTCGCCTTCCTGCGCATGGACAATGCGCAACTCGCCTCGATTGCAATTTCCGAGCACAAGGCGCGTGCCGCCGTCAGGTACCGCCGGCCGACCAAGGCGTTCGAAGACGCGGTGCAGAAGTTCGACTTCAAATACATCCTGACACTCGATGACGTCATCGCGTCGCGCGGCGGCATCCCGTTGATCGAGGACGGAAAGATCATCGGCGCCATCGGTTGCTCGGGCGGAACTGGATCGCAGGACGAGGCGACCTGCACGGCTGGCGCTGCCCTCGTCAATAAGTAGTTGTCAGGCGGAGATTAGAAGCGGTTCGGCTCCGCTGGGCGGTGACGTCAGCGGAGCCGAACATCGGTTGGTCGACCTCAAGGGGTCGATGCTCGGATACAGCAGCGATCTGGAACGAGCGCCGGCCGCAGCGATCAGGCGTGGCGTAATGTGGCTCCCGCGGTAACGGTCACACCGCGGCCTCAGCAAGTCGAGAGGAAAAAATGTCTCGCAGCCAGTGCTGCGCGGGCGCTGCCTCTACCACGCGCTTTGCGATCTTGGCAGCCTTATCGGCTCTGGCCGGCTCTGCCGATGCGGCCGACAAGCTCGTATTCGTTACGGATTACGGGCTCTATGGTCGCCACGCATATTACTTCGTGGCCATGGAGAAGGGCTATTACGCGCGCGAAAATCTGGAGATCGAGATCGTGCGGTCCCAAGGCTCGGCGAACACCATCAAGCAGGTGGCGAACGCCACGGCCCAGGTGGGATTTGCCGACGCTTTTGCAGTCGTGCTCGGCCGCGGGAACGATGAAATCCCGGTCAAGCTCGTCGCCATGATCTATCCAAAGCCGCCGCACGCAGTTTACGTGCTCAAAGAATCGGGGATTGCCAAGCCAAAGGACTTCGCGGGCAAGACGCTGGCCGATACTGCGTTCAGCTCGGTGCCGAAGCTGTTTGCGACCTATGCCAGGGCTGCGGGCTTCGACGCAGGCAGCGTGAAATGGATTGCGGCGAACAGCGACGCGCTCCCCGGAATGCTGACGGCCAAGCGGGTTGATGGCATCGGGCAATTCACCGTCGGGGAGCCGCTTTTGGCCGCCACGGCGGCGCCGAAGGAAGTGCTCGGGTTGCCCTACTCCGACGCAGGGCTGGATTACTACAGCAATGGTATTGTGGCTTCGGACACCATGATCGAAAACAATCCCGATCTGGTGCGGCGCTTCGTCAAAGCAACGCTCGACGGCCTCAAGAGCGCCATCGCTGATCCCAAGGAGGCGGGCGAGATCATGCACAAGTACCATCGCGAGATCGCCGTCGACATCGCCATCGGCGAAACGAGGAAAGTGAAGGAGCTCGCGCTTCAACCCAACGCGGTTCTCGGCACCATCGAGCCCGGACGCGTACAGAAGACGATCAACATCGTGGGAGCTACGTACGCGATGAAGAAGCCGATTTCGCCACCGGACGTCTACGCCCCCGGCTTTCTCCCGAACTGAAAGCGATTGCTGCTCAATCGAGCTTGATTTCCGCCTCGCGGATGATTGGCGCCCATTTGAGGCTTTCCTCCTCGATGAGCTCCCTAAACTCGGCCGACGATTGTCCGCCCGGCAGCAGCCCTTGTTTCAGCAGCGCGTCGCGCACTGACGGTTCGTTCAGCGCCGCGTTGACGTCGGCATTGATTTGATCCACCACGGCGGCGGGCGTTCCGGCTGGCGCGAAGATGCCGTTCCAGGCGAGCGATACCACCTCGGGGTAGCCCGATTCCGCGACTGTCGGCAAATCTTTTAGATACGCCATGCGCTCCTTGCTGGTCACCGCGAGCAGCTTCAGCTTCCCCGCCTGCACCAGCGGCAGCAGCGCGGGCTCGACGGTGAATATCGCGCGGGTTTCACCGGTGGCGACGGAGAGGGCCGCCTCGGGCGAGCCTCGATAGGGCACATGGGTGCCGGCAAAACCGGCAACGCGCTTGAACAACTCCATTGTCAGATGCGAGGAGCTGCCGTTGCCCACCGACGCATATAAAAGCTTGCCGTCCTGCTTCTTGGCCCAGGCAACGAATTCGGCGACGGTGTTCGCCGGATGGGTCGCGGCCACGGCCAGCACGTTGGGCTGCGACGTGGTCAAGACGACCGGCACCAAATCCTTGGCCGGGTCGTAGGCCATTCTGCGATAAAGAAGCGGTGCAATCGCGACCGGCCCGTTGAAACCCACTCCGAGAGTGAAGCCATCCGCCGGCGCCTTGGCTACCGCGCCCATGCCGAGCATACCGCCGGCGCCCGGCTTGCTCTCGACCACCACCGCTTGCTTCCACCGCGCGTGGAGCTGCTCACCCAGCACTCGCGCCACCACATCGAGCGAGCTACCGGGGGAGGCTGGGACGATGAGGTGGACGGGTTGGTTCGGCCAGCTCTGCGCCTGTGCTGCCGGCGCCAGCATGGCGATGAACGCTAATGCCAGAAACCTTTTCATCTGAAGTCGTCCCGCCCAAAGAACAACGCTGCCTGGCAGACGCATGCGTTGCGCTCTCTCCACCTGTTGCGGAAGGGACTGCCCGGTGCGACCACGCTCACTCTGCTGCCAACGTCCTGTTGGCTTCCTCGAATCGGCGGACCGCGCGTTCGGGATCCCAGCGCTGCTCGGCCAGGGTTTCCGGATCCCATTCGCTGCGTTCCACAGCAAAAAAGTCGCCTCCATAGACATGAATGGCAGCAGTCAGCCGCGGAATCGGATTGGTGACGGAGTGAATGATGTTGTGCCCCAGGGGCTCCGCGTCGCGCTCGCTCAGCGCCTTCGCGCCCGCGGCTTCGAGCCTGCCCGTGGCACTGCCCGGGAGGCGGCGCCAGAAGATATTGTCCTCCCGGCCCGTATAGATACCGATCACCGCCCACATCTGATGATTGTGCGGCATGAGCGTCATGTACGGAGCCCAAACGATGTTGAGAATCGTGAGATCATCCGAACGGTATAGCGACTGCAGCATGCCCTTTTTCGGCTCGCCCAGCTGCTTGAGGATACGCCCAGGATCACAGACGGCACGCGCGACGACCTCGCGCACGAGCTTGTGGGACTTGTCAGCCGCAAGCGCACTGCGACAATCGGCGATGAATTGATCGAGATAGAACATTGGCACTGTCCTCCATCGATTTTTGCCAACAATACTACAATGTGGCCTGCGGATAGAAGCGCTCTGCGTTCGTCCACTCCGTGATGCCCTGATCGCGTATCCATTGCGCCAGCTCGTCGTGGCGCACCACCCATACATTGGGGAACCTCCGAATGTATTTTAGAATCCTGTCGATCTGTGCCGCGATCAATGGACGGCCACCGAAATGGCAGTGCACGGTGATGTTCAGATAAGCCGTCGGCTCGTTATGATAGAGATAATCGAACGTATCCTTGTACACGTCGTACCAATCCCTGGGATTGCCGCGGAGAACACGATGGTCGGCGAAATCCGAATGCGGCAGCGCCACGAGGGTGCGCGAGCCGACCTGAACGCAGAAAGGCAGGTCGATATGGTTGTAATCGCCGTACCAGAGAAAGCCTTCTTCCGCGATGATCGTTTCCGTGTGCGCCGTCGATGCGAGCACCGGGCTGATCCAGCCCTTCGGCGTCTCGCCCGATACCGCTGTTATCAGGTCCTTGCTCTTGCGGATCACAGCGCGCTCCTCCTCGGGTGACAGATAGGCGAGGATCGAATCCTGCAGATAGGAGTGCGCGCAGATTTCGTGGCCCGAGGCGATGATCTGCTTCGCGGCCGCGGGGGCAAGCTCGAGGGAGCGCGCATTCGCGGCGAACGTCGCCGGGACCTTATTCTCGTCCAGGATTTTCAGGAGCCGCCAGACGCCTGCGCGCACGCCGTATGTGCCCCAGGTCATCGATGCCCGGTCGGGTGTGCCGGGCTTCAAGGCCGTGGTCTGGACCGTGAACGGCGGCCCCCTGCCCTCGGACCAGCTTTCCAGCAGACACGTTACCACAACCGCAATGCGCGCCTGGTGCGGCCATGCGAATCCCGCGTGCGCTGGAGCCGGTGTCATGGGTTGCCCCACAGCCGATTGCTCGCGATCCGGGCGCCTTCGACCAATGCGGCGAACTTTGCCCAGACGATCGAGGGGTGCACCTCGTTCGATCCAGCAAACGATGCGAAGCCGCAGTCAGCGCTTGCGATCACGCGCTCGCGGCCCACGATGTCGGCATACCGGGCGATGCGTTGCGCCACCAGCTCCGGATGCTCCACCAGCACGGTCGACTGCGTGATCACGCCGGGCATGAGCACCTTGTCGTCGGGCAGCTTCACCCGCTTCCATTCCTGCCATTCGTGCTCGTGCCGCGGGTTAGCCGCCTCGAACGAGTAACCGCCCGCACGCACCTTGAGAATGATATCAATGATGTCTCTCAGCTGCATGTCGTGGACGCGCGGGCCCATGTTGATGCTGTAACACGTGTGGAAACGGATCCGGTCGGCGGGAATTCCCGCAATCGCCGCATTGAGCGCTTCCACCCGCAGCTCCGCCCATTTGCGGCAGTCCGCAACGCTCAGGTCCGGCCGGGTGATGTAATAGGTGATGAGGAACGGATCGTCGATCTGGAGCAGAAAACCCGCTTGCACGATCGCCTGATACTCCTCGCGCATCGCCTGCGCGATCGCAAAGACATATTCTTCCTCTGTCTTGTAATATTCGTTGGGCGTAGTCGTCTCGATGTTCGACGGCGCAATCGCGGGTACGAAGGCCTCCGTCGCGTTCACTCCATCGAGCGCAAACTTGAGCAGGTCCAGCTCGGCTTTCAGCTGCTCGTGGCCTTTGTAGCTGATGGGCCCCGCGCAGACCATGAGCGCACGCCGCCGGCGCGCGCTCACCTGCTCTGCCACGGCGGACTGATAATATTCGGGGAAGTCCCTGGTCTCGCGCGTGTTAGAAAAAGGGCTGGGACGCACGCCCTCGCGCTTTTCGAGGCCCCCGAGGCGCTGCGCCGCGTAGGTGATGAAGCTCGGCTTGCCCATTTCGCCGTCGCTCACCACGTCGAGACCCGCCCCAACCTGCTGCTTTATGCTCTCCTCGACCGCCCTGCGCACGCGCTCCGCGTAGGCCTTCTCGTCGACAGCTTTCCCATCCATCTTGGCCAGCATCATCTCGAAGAGGCCGTCGGGGCGCGGCAGGCTGCCGACATGCGTCGTGAGGATACGATCAGTGCTGAGCTTCATGCCTATTGTCTCGATTCTTGTAGCCCGGGTGAGCGGAGCGATATCCAGGTGCAGCTCTCCCGCATGTCGCTGCGCTCATGCGGGCTACGGGCTATAAGCGTCAAGCGAGGGAAAGGTTATGATCAAAACGTCGCGGCAGTCCATTTTGCTGTTCGTAGCCTGGATGGCGCTCCTCGGGGTGCCTCCCGCCTCTGCTCAAGCCGAGTTTCCGACGCGACCGATCAAGCTGATCGTGCCGTTTCCGGCCGGCGGTGGGATCGATGTGACTGCACGGATTGCGGCACAGGCGCTCGGCGATGTGCTTGGGCAGCAGGTCGTGGTGCAGAACCAAGGCGGAGCCGGTGGCGCAATCGCAACCGATTCCGTAGTGAAATCGGAGCCGGACGGATACACGCTCCTTTATCACTCGACCACGGGCATCGTCCACGCCGCGGTCACCGACAAGCTGCCGTACGACTGGATGCGGGATCTGGCGCCGGTTTCGATCGTCACGCGGTTTGCGCCGGTCATGATCGTCTCACCCACTCTTCCCGTCAAAGATTTGCGAGAATTCATTGCGCTGCTGAAGGCCAATCCCGGCAAATACAGTTTCGCATCGTCGGGCACCGGTACAGCGGTCCATCTGGCCGAGGAATTATTCAACCAGAAAGCCGGTGTCGACATGCTTCACATACCTTATCGCGGGACTTCCGCCGCCATGCCCGACCTGCTGACCGGACGGGTCGCCATGATGATCGACGGGGTTCCCGTTCAGACGCAGAACATCCGCAATGGAACGGTGCGTGCGCTTGCGGTGACGACCAGCACCCGTTCTCCCTCCATCCCCGATGTGCCGGCGATGAAAGAAGCGGGGCTGGATTACGAAGTTCCGTTCTGGACCGCGATCTACGCCCCAGCCCACACGCCCAAACCGATCATCGAAAAGCTTAGCGCGGCCATCGGCAAAGCCATGCGTGAGGACGGGGTGGTCCGGCGCCTTGCCGAGGTTGGAACCGAGGCTGTGGGCTCAAGCGCCGGCGAGCTCGACACTCTGACCCGGCAGCAGTTCGCGCTCTATCGCGGGATCGTGCAGAACGACAAATCGCTGCTCGGGGCGCAGTAGCTGTCGCTTCACACGTCGTAGGCTTCGCTCCTCTGAGGCACGGGTCTCGCCGCCAAGCCGGAGTTCGGCAATGGGGTGCCGGAATCGCGAAAGCGATTGACGATGGGATAACGTCGGTCGCGGCCGAAGTTCTTCAACGTGACCTTCACCCCGGGCGCCGCCTGTCGGCGCTTATATTCGGCCAAGTTGAGCATGCGCTCGACCCTTATGATGGTCTCGCGATCAAAACCTTCCTCTACGATCCTGGCGATGGGCTCTTCGCGCTCGACCAGCCGCTCGAGGATGGCGTCGAGCACGTCATAGGGCGGCAGCGTATCCTGATCGGTCTGGTTCTCGCGCAACTCCGCCGTAGGCGCCCGGGTGAGAACATTTGCAGGGATCACCTCCCCGGCCGGGCCCAACGCATCCTCGGGCTTCCAGCTGTCGCGCAGCTGCGCCAGGCGATAGACCTGCGTCTTGTACAGGTCCTTTATCGGATTGAAGCCGCCATTCATGTCGCCATAGAGGGTGGCATAGCCCACCGACATCTCCGACTTGTTGCCGGTGGTCACAACCATGAGGCCGAATTTGTTTGATATCGCCATCAGGATCGTGCCGCGCGTACGGGATTGCAGGTTCTCCTCGGTGACGTCCGCAGATTGCCCCTGAAATGCTGGGGCGAGCGCCTCTTCCAGGCCGCGCACGGCGCTTTCGATCGGCACCACCTCGTATTGCACCCCGAGTGCCATGGCGACTTTGGCGGCGTCATCGAGGGATTGCGCGGAGGTGAAGCGATAAGGCAGCATGACGCAGCGCACCCGCTGCGCACCGAGCGCATCGACTGACAGCGCCGCGACCAGCGCGGAATCGATGCCGCCGGAGAGGCCGAGAACGACTCCTTTAAAGCCGCTCTTATTCACATAGTCGCGCAGCCCCAGCATGCATGCGCGGTAGTCCGCCTTGTCACCCTGTTCCAGCGGGTGGATGGGGCCATTATTGCACCGCCATGCGTTCCCCGCGCGATGCCAATGCAAAGTCGTGACCATTTCGCGAAACGCCGGGAGCTGGAACGCCAGCGAACGATCGGCATGGAGGCCGAAGGACGCGCCATCGAACACGAGCTCATCCTGCCCGCCCACCTGATTGACATAAATGATGGGCAGGTCGCTCTCGGTGACGCGCGCAACCGCGATGTTGAGCCGCACCTCGTCCTTCTCGCGCCAATAAGGCGACCCGTTGGGCACCACCATCAACTCCGCCCCGGTCTCCGCAAGGCATTCCACGACCTCGGCGCCCCAGATATCCTCGCAGACGGGAATGCCCAGGCGGATGCCGCGAAAGTTGATCGGGCCCGGCAGAGGCCCCGGGACGAAGACGCGTTTCTCATCGAAGACGCCATAGTTGGGCAGATCGACCTTGAAGCGGAGCGCAGCGATTTCACCGTCGGCGAGCAAGCAGTAGCTGTTGTAGAGCTTGCCGGCCTCCACCCATGGGGTGCCGATCAATACGGCCGGACCGCCATCAGCCGTCTCACGCGCAAGCTCCTCGATGCGCGCCCGACAGTTCGCCTGCAGCGCAGGCTTGAGCACGAGGTCTTCAGGCGGATAGCCCGAGAGAAAGAGCTCCGGGAAGGCAACCAGATCAGCGCCCTCCCGCGCGGCCTCTGCGCGCGCGCGCCGCGCCTTGTCGGCGTTTCCCGCAATGTCTCCTACGATCGGATTGAGCTGTGCGATCGCAATCGCCAGAGAGTCGGAAGGACGCGGGCTCATGTGCCTAGGTCTAGCGCGTCATCAGCGCGCACGCCAAGCTGCGATCAGGAGCCTTCTTAGCCTCCGCTGTCATGGTCCACGTAAAAGCGGACGATCCAGCGATCTATGAACACAAGGCTTGGCATGGCCATTCAAATCAAGCCAATACGCTCCGCGAGTGCGAGCAACCAAACGACTCCGGCCAGGAGGAGCGCCAAGCCGACCGCTGCCGAGCCCATGTCCTTGACCCGGCGGATCTGGCCATCGCTCTCGCGCGACACGCGGTCGGCGAGCTTCTCGATCGCCGTGTTCAACAGCTCGACGATGAGCACAAGGAGCAGCGCACCGATGAGAATGAGCCGCTTCCAAGCATCCGCGGCAATGAGGAAAGCAAGCGGCAGGGCCACGAGGAGTGCGACGAGCTCCTGGCGGAAAGCCGGCTCGCTGCGCGCCACATCACACAGGCCGTGCCACGTATTGATGCCGGCGCGGATCAGTCGGTCCATGCATGCCCTCCCGCCACATCATGCCCCGGTTGGGCAGCTGTGGGCCGGGTCTCCCCTAATGAACATCAATGACGGGATATGGTCCGAATTTCAGGCTCAATTGCAAGAACATGCCGAAATTGTCGACCTTCCAGTCGACCGGCTGCGGAACAGCAGTTACTCCCACAATGTGATTCTCGAAGTGAGTCAAACCTTGCGTCGTTTGCATGTGCCAATACGCCGTGCTCACGCGGGCGGGATGTTCGCCGCGGACCGCGTGGGCAAATCGCGGTTTGCGCGTGTCGTGAGCCCTGTGACGGCGATTTGCCCACCCTACGAAGTCGCACCGTGTGCCACGCGCCCTACATCCTCAGAGCCGGAAAATGCGCTCGGCGTTAATATGCGCCACCTTCTCCAAATCGTGCCGGGCGAGCGGCTGATCCTTTAGAAATTCCACCGCCGCCACATTCGATTCATACGGCCAGTCCACGGAAAAGAGGAGGTTGTCCACTCCCAGCGCCATCATCGTGCACAGGAAGGCTGGGCTTGAGAAATTGCCGCTGCAGGTCACAACCAGGTTTTCCGTCAAATACCCAGCGAGAGTCCTTTTGAGGCCACGGCGCGCCGTCGCGAGTTGGGTTTGGTTATTGATCCGGTGGAGCATGAAAGGCAGGCCCTCGCCGAGATGGCCCAGAATGATTGTCAGCTTGGGAAACGCGTCGAACACGCCGGCAAGAGCGAGCCGTAGGAAATGCACGCCGGTCTCGATGCCGAAACCCCAAGCCGCCAGCGCCAATTCGTCGTAACCCGCAAAATAGGTCTGCATCACGGCCGGGTGCGGCCTGCTCGGATGTAGGTAGACCGGCACATCGAGCCCTTCGGCGCATTCGAAGATGCACCAGAACTTTTTGTCATCCAGAAAACTGTCTCCGGAACGGCCATTGATCATCGCGCCCTTGAAGCCGAGCCTGCTGATCGCACGATCGAGCTCCCTCACTGCCGCCGGAGGGTCCGCGGTCGGCAGTGCGGCGAGGCCGGCGAAGCGATCGGGATGCGCTTTGGTTGCCGCGTAGAGACGCTCGTTGACCTCTCGCGCGGTGTCAATCGCCGCTGCGCCAGCGAGTGCCTGGCACCCGGGTTGATTGTGTGAAAGCACCTGCACGTCGATCCCGGCCGCGTCCATGGCCGCAAGGCGCCTCTCACCCAGATCGAGCAGCTCGGCTACCGTATCAATTCCGAGAAGCTTTTCGCGGTCATTGCCGCGATCCGCGCCGGGGGGAAGGTCTCGCTCTTCCCGGGGCAGGATGAAATGCTCCTCCAGTGCGATGATCTTCATTTCGATTTTGCGATACGCAAGCTTGCGAGGAGATCTTGAAGGGAGGTGCCCAACCTACGTTGAGAGACCGCGGTTTGCCAACCGTCGCCCGCACCGATACGGTCCGCGCCCCCGGATTGCCCACCGCTTGGCCGCACGCATGTTCGATGTACCCATAGCAAACATTGCGCTTCACCACATTGCATTGCCGCCGCGGCGGGAACACAAGTGGACGGGCCTCACCGAGCCGATCGGCAGCTATTTGCTGGTTGAGATGACAGATGCCGAAGGACTCAAGGGCTGGGGCGAGGCGCCGGTACTCAAGGACTGGGGTGGGGATTTCGGCCGCTATTTCGGCGAGAGTCCCGGAACGACCATCGAGGTGATCACACGCCACTTGGCGCCGGCGGTGAAAGGCTGCGTTCCCGGCGAGATTGCAGAATTGCATGCGCACATGGACCGCAGCATCAAGGGCTATCCCTACGCCAAGGCCGCAGTGGAGCTCGCGGCTTATGACCTTGCTGGCCGGCAATGTAAGCTGCCGGTGCACAGGCTGCTCGGAGGCGCCATGCGCCGCCGCATCCCGGTCACCCACTCGATCGGCTTGATCGGGCCGGAAGAGGCCGAACGCGAGGTAGCGCAGGTTGCCAAGGAAGGCATTCGCACCATCAAGATCAAGGTCGGGGTCGATCCCGAGCGCGACGTCGCCATGGTGCGGCGGATTCGCGAAACGGTGGGGCCGGGAATCGCGCTGTGCATTGACGCCAACCAGGGCTACCGCACGGCCGGCGAGGCGATCCGCACTTATCGGCGCATGGAGCGGTTCGATCTCATCTATTTCGAGCAGCCGGTCGAAGGCATCGCTCGGCTTGCCGAAGTGGCCCGTGCCATCGATTCGCCCGTGATGGCCGACGAGAGCGCATGGAACGCGCATGACGTCATCGAGATCATCGAAAAGCGTGCGGCACAGATCGTCTCGCTTTATACGACCAAAGCCGGCGGCCTTTATCGTGCCATGGAAGTTGCTGCGGTTGCGCGCGCGGGCGGGATCATCTGCAACGTCAACGGTTCGGTCGAAACGGGCATCGGCAACCTCGCCAATCTTGCGCTCGCAGCAGCTGCGGCATCCGTAGTGCTTTCCTGCGTGGTTCCCGTCTCGACCCCTGCGGAGATGCAATCGGGCCAGCTCGCCGGCATCTATTACAAGGACGATCTGATCACCGAGCCGATGCGGCTCGTCGACGGAGCAATCGAGCTCCCCAGCGGCATCGGCATGGGGATTGCGGCCGACGAGGCCAAGGTGAAGCGCTACGCCGTAAGCGCCAAGGGATAGCGGCATGCGCCAGGACGTCATCGCGCGCGAGACTGGCGCCATGAAGAAGGCCGGGCTCGACGCGATCGTGTCGGTCTCGCCGGAAAACTTCGCCTACGTGACAGGTTTTCTTTCGCCGACCCAGCCGTTGATGCGCTGGCGCCATGCCATGGCGCTTATAACCGCGGATGGCACGGCGGCGTTCGTGGTGGTTGACATGGAAGCGAGTACCATCCGCGCCAAATCACCGGCCGGAACTGAGATCGCGGTCTGGCACGAATTCAAGCTCGACGCCATGAATGCACTTGCCGAGCTTTTGCGCAAGCACGGCTTGGCGAGCTCGCGCATTGGTATTGAAATGGACTATCTGCCCGCGGGCGATTTTGCCGCGCTGCGCCAATTGTTGCCGGAAGCAAGCTTCACGCCTGCGCAAGCCCTGCTTGCGCGGCTGCGCGAGATCAAGACGCCGCAAGAGATCGACATCCTGCGCAAGCTCTCGCGTATCGCTGATAGCGCGATTACCAAGGCCTATCGTTCGGTGCGGGCAGGCATGACCGAGATGGACCTCGCCGCGGCGCTCACCCGCGGCATCTACGAAGGTGGGGCCGAGTACTTCAAGCTGATGATTGTTGCGACCGGCGAGCGCAGCGTCTTTCCCAACGTGGGCCCGACCGACCGCATTCTAAAAAATGGCGACATCTGTCGGGTCGAGATCTTCCCGATGATCAGCGGCTACCATGCGGGCGTCTGCCGCACTGCTGCGGTCGGCACCGCGCCGCCGCACGCGCAGCGCATCTGGGCCAATCTGATGGAATGCAAGCATCTCCTCCTCGAGGCGATCAAGCCCGGCGCGTCGACCCGCGGGATTTATGACCTTTACCTGCGGAAAGTGGCGGAGCTTGGGCTGCCACCGATCTCGTTCATCGGCCACGGCATTGGCCTGCATCTGCACGAAGATCCCTACCTCGGTCCGACCGAAGATCGAGCTCTGGAAGCCGGAATGGTGTTGGGCATCGAGCCGCTGATCTATGAAACCGGTTTCGGCTTCGGCATGCAGAACAAGGATATGATTCTGGTAACGCCGCAGGGTTGCGAGCTGTTATCGGACTATCTTGATACAGATGATCTGCTCGTCGTGTAGGGCGGGTTAAGTCGGCTAAACCGACTTGGCGGCGTAACCCGCCCGACAAACATCACTGCAGCTGCATGTCCGCACGCGGCGGTAGATAATCCGCCCGGTAGATCGAGTTTGCGTCGAGCGCGGGTAGATTGAACGTCTTGGCGACCATGTCGATGGTCTGCTGCATACGAGCGGGCTCGACATCGCCCAGGCCCATACGCCGCACACGGTCAGTGAGAATGGCATTCTTGAGGACGACCTCAAGGCGGGCGCGCTCGACTTTCTCGTCGATCAAAGGATCGCGTTTCTTGATTGCGGCAATCGCATTGTCGGGATGGGCAATAGCAATCTTCCAGGCCTCTACAACTGTCTTGACCACCTTCTTGATCGTCTCAGGATTCTTATCTGCGAATTCCGGCGTGGTCAGGAGACAGTGACCGTAGAGCGCCACCCCGAAATCGGAAAACCGCATGATATTGAGATCGCGATCGGCAACGCCGAGATGTTCGATTCCCGGGACATCGGTGATGAGCGCGGTGGTGGCATCCGCCTGCCCTTGGACCAGCAGCATCTCGCGCAGTTGCGGCGTGACGTCGATCCAGTTCACTGCAGCGGGATCGAGACCGTTCGTGACTGCAAGGAGCGGGAACATCACGCGGGTCGATGAGGCGGGCGGGGAAGCCACGCGTTTACCGGCAAGGTCGGTCGGTTTGCTGATGTTCGCCTTTTTCAAGGACAACACCACCATCGGCGCCACATCATAGATCTGCAAAACACTGATGAGTTTGGCTTTGTCCTGGCGGCCGTCGAACTGGATCAATGCGCCGATATCGGCAAAGGCCATGTCATAGGCGCCGCTCGCCACCTTGGTAATGGCGTCCGCCGACCCATAGCCGCGATCCACCTGTACGTTCACGCCCGCCCGGGCACGGCCTGCTTCGCTCGCCAGCACGAAGGGCGATTGCTGGCCCTGGATGGTAAAATCGAGGGTGAGCTTGACCGTAGGCGCCTGCGCTGCGGCCGGCGCGGCGAGTAGTCCGAGAAGACATCCCGCCACAAGGACTCGTATGACTGAAGTGATCATTCGCTCTACTTTTCTAACCTCGCGGCAGACGGACGCCTTATAAGCGTTTGCTGTGCTGTAGCGCTAGCGCGCGTTCCGCTCGCATAGACCTGTAGGGTGGGCGAAGGCGCGCCCCTGCAAATATTCCGCGCATGCAAAATCTCGCGCGCGCCGCAGTCAAGCTCGCGCAGACTGCGTAAACTTGTCTGCGCTGCCCACGCGTTCGGCTTTCCGCGTAGGCAAAACTTGTCCCCGGCTCCGAACGGGGATCGCCATTGATGCTGCGTACGCCTGTACCTGCATGCGAGCGATTTTGCCCACCCTACAGCGAAGACGCGATTCCATTCCACCGGAACACGTGCTACTGCGCCGCAATGTCGCGCACGAGATCCAGGGCGAGCTCGCGCTCTTCGCGGTCCCCGGACACCTCGATGATAGCCTCGTCAAGCCCGACGGCGAGATACTCTTCCAGCCGAGCGCGGCATTGTGTCGGACTGCCTGCGACCGCAAAGACATTCGCCGCTTCGATCGGCAAGAGCCGCACGGCGGCGTCAAAATCGTGCCGTGCGTGAGCGGCAATAATGGCCTGATGGTCGATCTCAAGATTCGATGATCCGATATTATCCGCATGACCTCTGCTGCGGAACAGGAACGCGAGCTTGCGCAGCATGGCGGCCTTGGCCGCAGCGCCGTCGCGGGACACGATGCAGTTGATGAACGAGCATGTGCGCACTGCGGCAAGATTGCGCGCCTTGTTGTCGAGGGCGATCTGCACCTGTTCGAGGCACTGGCTGGTCGAAGCAATCGTGAGCCCCGCGGAGAGCAGCGCTCCATCGGCAATTTCGCCCGCGAGCTTGAGCATCTGCGGGCCGGTCGAGGCGATGTAGATTGGAAATTGCCGTCCCTGATCGAACGCCATCTTCGCGCCGCGCAGGTGGTGCAGCTCCCCCTCGAAGCTGACGGGGCCGCCGCGCCACAGCGCGCGCAATGCCTCCACGTATTCGCGCATGATACGAATCGGTTTTTTGGGATCGATACCGGACTCGGCCAGGTTGAGAATATTGCCGACCGACACCGCGAGGATTACCCGTCCCGGCGCGAGCTCGCCCAGGGTGGAGATCGCCATCGCCACTGGGAGAGGCGGCCACAAATAGGGGCTGATGGCTGTCGGCACGAGGGTCGCGCGCGTGGTGACGCTTGCAGCCGCGGTCGCCCAGACCATGGCCTCGCGGTAGCCCATGTGCTGCGCAAACCAGAGACTCGAAGCGCCGGCCAATTCGGCTTCCCGGCACACTTCCAGCATCTCGGCCGTGGAGGAGAAGCCATCGAAAAACACGCCTACGGTCATTGCGGTACCTTAGCGCATGCTCTTTAACACCGTCATGCGCCATGTTGGGCCTCAAACCCCCTCTTCCACGAGGCGCAGCAGCTCGGATGCCGATTTGCCGGCAAGCCCGAGCTTTTCCAACGTGAGACCTTCACGCGAATAGTCGATGCCGAGCGCCAGAGCCGCGAGCTGGACGAGGGCAGCAATCGTTGGCGTGGCAACCCCGGCAAGCGCCCCGAGTGCGGCAATGGGAACGAGGCCGTAGCCCACGTCTTCATGGACGTAGCGGTGATCGAGAGAGGAAGGAGACTTGATGGTCTTGTTCGGCTCGCTTTCGCGGCATGCGCGCGAAATATCGCCACTGTCCCTTGCAGCCTTGGTCGTGAGTCCAGCCTGATAGAAAAAGTCGAGGAACGGGATCGCGGGAATGCCCAAAGCCTTGGCGACGGCCATGCGCTCGGCATCGACCGCCGCGGTTACCCGCGCGACGGCGTCGGTGAATCCCTCACGGTAGAACAGGAAATCGCCCCCGGTGTGCTGGATCCATCCCGCGTTCATGATCATGCCCGGCGGATGGAATATCGCATTGATGTTCGATAGCCCTGTCTCCAGCACGCTGCTGGCCTGCTCGATCTCCGGGTAAAGCGGCTTGAGTAATGCAAACAGGCGAGCCGCCCCCTTGCCGGGAAGCGTCGCGAAACGCAATCGCTTGGTATAACTATAGATGTTGACAACGCCCGCCCCCTCCATGCGCGTGATGTAGGTCAATGTGACCGTCTCACAGCTGCGCACCGGACCACGATATCCCCCATTGCGCAGCTCGTGCAGGAAGTGAAGCCCGCCACCGGTATGCCCCGGATTGATGAAAATGGGCTGGCTTTCATCGAGAAGGGACGCCAGCGCGCGGGCGTAGTGTGCATGCGCCACGCCTGGGACCACGAGCATGATCAGCTCGGCGCCGCGAACGGCTTGCGCGAGGTCGGTCGTCATGAGATCGATGGGGACGAGGCCTTGGACAATGCCTCGCGCCTCTATGCCGCCTTGCGCGCGCAGCGGCGCCAGGCGCTCGGCATTACGGGCATGCAGACGCACGCGAAAACCGCGCCGGCCGAGATCAGCGGCGGCCGCGCATCCCCCGTGTCCCGCCCCGAGAACTGCCACCGAACGCACCGTCATTGTTTGGACCTCTCGTAGGGTGGGCAAAGGCGCGCTCTTTGCGCGCCGTGCCCACGCATTCAAAGGCGCAATCGTGCACGCGTGGGCACGGCGCGCGAATTTTTGTGCGAGTGCAGTTACGGCATGGGCGCGCCTTTGCCCACCCTACAACGCTATAATACCGATACAGGCAGCGCAGGGAGGAAACGGGTTGGCGCAGGTTCGTCTCAACGACGTCACCAAGACTTGGGGTGCCGACCCCGCCGTTGATCATGTGAGCTTCGCGGCCGAGGCAGGCAGCCTGGTCGTATTGCTGGGACCTTCGGGCTGCGGCAAGTCCACCACGCTGCGCCTGATCGCCGGGCTCGACGTTCCGGATTCCGGAACGATCGAGATCGCGGGGCGCGACGTGACACGTGAGCCGCCCGCACGCCGCGGCGTTGCGATGGTTTTCCAGTCCTATGCGCTGTTTCCGCACCTCTCCGTCGCCGAAAACATCCTGTTCGGTCTCAAGGTGCGGCGCGTGTCTCGGGCGCTGCGCGATGCTCGGCTTAAGCGCACCGTACAGCTGCTCGGCCTCGAGCGCCTGCTCGACCGCAAACCGTCGCAGCTCTCCGGCGGCCAGCAGCAACGGGTGGCGCTCGGCCGTGCCATTGTCGCCGAGACACCGGTCTGCCTGATGGACGAGCCGCTTTCCAATCTTGATGCGCAGTTGCGCGGCGATATGCGCCGGGAGATTCGGGCACTCCAGGGCCGGCTCGGCATCACCATGCTCTACGTGACGCACGACCAGGTCGAAGCGATGACCATGGCCGATCAGGTCATTCTCATGCGCGCCGGTCGCATCGAGCAGAACGGCTCGCCTGCGGCCCTGTACGGGCGACCCGCAACAACATTCGTCGCACGCTTCCTCGGAGCTCCCGCCATGAATGTATTGCCGGGCTCGCTGCTGGCCGAACAGGCTGACATGGCCGCCGGCATCCCCGCGGGATACGAGCTGGCAAAGCTCGCCTTTGGGGTGCGCCCAGAATCCGTGCGGCTGGCAGAGAAAGGCTTGCCAGCGCGCATCATTGCCGCCGAATATCTCGGCGCCGACACCCAGGTTGAAACGCGCGTACATGATGAAACGGTGATGGTGCGCATGCCCGGTAGGCTCGCGGGGGGGCCCGGCGAGACGGTGTTTCTGCACTGGGAGCCCGGCGATGCGCATTGGTTCGACGCGTCATCACAACGTCGCATCGCGTAAAGATGATAAGAATATCAGAGGGAGACTGAGCATGGACCGACGGCGATTTCTGATCGGCTCGACGGCTGCTGCCGCGAGCACAATCGCAGCACCCGCGCTTGTGCGGGCCGCAACCGAGATCATCTTCTATTATCCCGTCGCCGTCGGCGGCCCCATCACCAAGACCATCGACGGCTACGCCGCTGATTTCGAGAAGGAGAACCCGGGCATCAACGTGAAGCCCATCTATGCCGGCACGTATCAAGAGACCATGGTCAAGGCGCTGACCGCCCACAAGTCCGGCAACCCACCGACCACGTGCGTCCTTCTCTCGACCGATATGTTCTCCTTGATCGACGAGGAGGCGATTGTGCCGTTCGACGACTTCGCCAGATCGGACGCAGAGAAAAACTGGATCAAGAGCTTCTTCCCCGCCTTCATGGAAAACAGCCAGACCGGCGGAAAGACCTGGGGCGTTCCGTTCCAGCGTTCCACCATTGTGCTGTACTGGAACAAGGAAGTCTTCAAGGACGCCGGCCTCGATCCGGAAAAAGCCCCGGCAAACTGGGGGGAGGAGCTTGCATTTGCCGAGAAGCTCACCCGGCGCGATGGCTCGGGCAACACTAGCCAGTGGGGGATGCAGATCCCCTCTTCCGGCTTTCCCTATTGGCTCTTCCAGGCGCTCACGACCCAGAACGACGTCATTCTGATGAATGACGTCGGCGACCGTACCTTCTTCGACAAGCCCGCCGTGGTCGAAGCGCTGCAGCGCTGGGTCGATCTCGGCCGCAAGTACAAAGTGATGGCGCCCGGCGTGATCGAATGGGGCACGACACCAAAGGACTTCTTCGAGCGCAAGACCGCGATGATGTGGACGACCACCGGCAATCTCACCAATGTACGCAGCAATGCCAAGTTTCCTTTTGGGGTGGCCATGCTGCCTGCGGGCAAACGGCGCGGCACCCCGACCGGCGGCGGCAATTTCTACATCTTCAAGAAGACGAGCAGCGCGCAGCAGGCAGCCGCAGTTAAATTCGCGCAGTGGATGACCTCGCCGGAGCGCGCGGCACAGTGGGGCATCGATACCGGCTACGTCGCTGTGGGTCCGGATGCTTGGGACACCCCCGCCATGAAAACCTACGTCGCGGGCTTTCCCGCTGCTGCGGTCGCGCGCGACCAGCTGCAGTATGCAGTGGCAGAGCTCTCCACCCATGACAACCAGCGCGTCACCAAGGCCCTCAACGATGGGCTCCAGGCCGCGCTCACCGGCTCGAAGACCCCCGAGCAAGCGATGAAGGACTCGCAGGCGGAGGCCGAGCGCTTGCTCAAGGCGTATAGATGAGGGCGCCTCAACGGTGGATCGTCATGGCCGGGCTTGTCCCGGCCATCCACGTCTTAGTCGTGCTTGCCAGACGTGGATGCCCGCGCCAAGCGCGGGCATGACGGCGGATAAGCTGACATGCGGCGCGGGGCGTATAACCTCTACGGCTGGCTCCTCCTCCTCCCCGCCATGGCGCTGCTCGCGCTGTTCACCCATTGGCCCGCGCTCGCAACTTTCATCGACAGCTTCTGGTCCACCCCCAAACTGCGGCGCGCGAGCGTCTTCGTGGGGATGGACAACTACAGCTCCATGCTGAGCGATTCCGTGTTCTGGCAGGCGCTCTTCAACAATCTCCTGTTTGCGCTCGGCACTATTCCAATTTCGATCGCGCTTGCCCTGGTCATGGCCATCTGGGTCAACGACCGTATTGCCGGACGCGCGGCGGTACGCATGGCGTATTTCACGCCGACCGTGCTGCCCATGATCGCAGTCGCGAATATCTGGCTCTTCTTCTACACCCCGCAATACGGGCTTCTGGAGCAGGTGCTGTCCCTCTTCGGCGCGCGCGCACACAATTGGCTCGGCAGCCCCGAAACCGCGCTCGCCTGCGTCATCGTGGTGGCGATCTGGAAGGAAGCAGGGTTCTTCATGATCTTCTATCTCGCCGCGCTCCAGCAGATCTCGCCCACCCTCGCCGAGGCGGCGGCGCTGGAGGGCGCCTCGCGCTTCACCTTCTTTCGCCGGGTGCAATTCCCGCTGTTGATGCCGACCACGCTGTTTGTCCTGGTAAATGCCGTGATCAACGCGTTCCGCACCATCGACCACATCATCGTCATGACCCGCGGCGGCCCCGATAACGCGACGACGCTGCTCCTCTATTACATCTATGAGGTCGGCTTCAAATACTGGGACAGCACCTATGCTGCGGCGCTGACCGTAATCCTGCTTGTGCTGCTCGCCGCCGTCGCATTGAGCCAATATGTCCTGCTCGAGCGACGGATCCATTACCGATGAGCGCGAGTGGGCAAGCTGCTCCTTATGCGCTGCACGGCGCCGGTCGTGCGCTTGAAAGTGCGGCGGCTTGGCTGCTCGCCATCTTATGGCTGCTCCCGCTGCTTTACGCGCTCTGGACGGCCTTTCATCCCGCCGAGTTCTCGGCGCGATTCATTCTGTCCGCCCCGCTGACGCTCGAGAATTTTGTGCAGGCGTGGCACGCGGCACCGTTCGCGCGCTACTTCCTCAACACCTTCGTGCTGGTGACGCTCATTCTCAGCTGTCAGCTCATCCTATGCACGCTGGCCGCCTACGCCTTTGCGCGCTTCGAGTTTGTCGGGCGCGAGCTCGCCTTTGCCCTCGTTCTCCTCCAGCTGATGATCATGCCGGACGTGCTCATCGTCGAGAACTATCGCACCATGTCCTGGCTCGGCCTTGTCGATACCATTCCGGGGATCGCGCTGCCGTACGTCGCTTCCGCCTTCGGCATCTTTCTGCTGCGGCAGACCTTCAAGAGCGTTCCGCGCGAGCTCGACGACGCCGCGCGAGTCGAGGGCGCCGGCCCATTGCAGGTGCTCTGGCGGGTGTATGTGCCGCTCGCAAAGCCGGTCTACCTCGCCTATGCGCTCGTGTCGGTGAGCTACCACTGGAACAATTTCCTGTGGCCGCTGATCGTGACCAACTCGGTGGAGGCACGTCCGCTCACGGTGGGCCTGCAGGTATTTGCCTCCACCGATCAAGGCATCGACTGGTCGGTGATCTGCGCAGCGACGCTGATGACCTCCGCCCCGCTGCTCTTTGGCTTTCTTCTGTTTCAGCGGCAGTTCGTGCAGAGCTTCATGCGCGCGGGCATCCGCTGATTGTCGTGCGCGCGGCGCTGTATGAGCAGCGCAATAGGTTCGTAGGGGCGAGGCATTGCCTCGCCCTTGTTTCGGCATGCGCTGCTGTGGATGGTCGGGCGACGCAATGCGTCGCCCCTACGAAGGGAACGCCAAGCTCGCGCCGCCCACGCGTCGCTGCATGGGCCGACGCGGCATGTCGGCACTGTGCCTGTCCTTGGAGGCCGAAGAGCCATTGAGCCGATCCCAGGTGTCGCGTAGGTTCTCGTTTGACCCCCGACGAGCCGCGTGCGAGCGGCTCAGGACGTTCTGAATGTCTTACGCCCTCGACACCGATATGAGAGACCAGCTTGCGCAAGCACAGCGGGAGCTCGCGGAGGCTCGGGAGTTGCAGGCTGCGAGCGCAGACGTTCTCCGCGTAATCTCGAGTTCGCCGACGGACATCCAGCCGGTCTTTGATGCCATCGCCGAAAGAGCGGTGCGGCTGTGCCATGGCCAATTCTCGTTCGTGGTGCGCTTCGATAAAGAGATCCTCCGTTTTGGTGCGAGTCATGGTCTTACGCCGCAAGGGCTGGAGGTCTTCGCGCGGGGTTTTCCAAGACAGGCCGACGAGGAGACAGCTGCGGGACGCGCAATCATGCGCCGCGCCATAGTGCATATTCCGGATGTGCTGGTCGATGCCGGCTACGGCGGATTTGGTCTCGCTCTCGCCGAGGCGGTGAGTTATCGCAGCATACTGGCCGTGCCGATGCTGCGTGACGGGAATGCGATTGGAGCCATCGCCGTTGCCCGTGAGCAGATCGGACCATTCCCCGGCCCCCAGATCGGGCTGCTGCAGACCTTCGCCGATCAGGCGGTGATCGCAATCGAGAACGTGCGCCTGTTCGATGCGGAGCAGCAGCGTACGCGCGAGCTCACCGCGTCCTTGCAGCAGCAGACCGCGACCGCCGACGTGCTCAAGGTGATCAGCAGGTCAGCATTCGATCTGGAGACCGTTCTCAACACGCTGGTCGAATCGGCGGCACGGCTGTGCGATGCATACGATGCGGTGATACTCCTCCGAGAAGGGGAATCACTGGTATTCGGCGCGCATCACGGCCCGATCCCGATTGATTTCGTGAAGCACCCTCTCACCCGAGCCTGGACGGCCGGGCGGTCGGTCCTGGATCGGACTGCTGTCCATGTGCACGACCTTGCTGCCGCGGCCGATGAGTTTCCGGAGGGTCACGCGCTTGCGCTGCGCATGGGCCACCGGACAATCCTGTCTGTTCCCCTGCTGCGAGAAGAAGAGGCGATTGGCTCGCTTTCTATCCGTCGCACCGAGGCGCGGCCATTCACGCAGCGTCAAATCGAGCTGGTGACGACCTTCGCCGACCAGGCGGTGATCGCGATCGAGAACGTGCGTCTGTTTGACGAGGTGCAGACGCGCACGCGCGAAGTTACGGAGGCGCTGGAGCAGCAAACCGCCACTGCCGATGTCCTACATGTCATCTCGAACTCGCCCGGCGAGCTTGAGCCGGTGTTCGAAACAATTCTCGAGAATGCCGTCCGCATGTGCGAGGCGAAGTTCGGAACACTCTATTTGTGCGAAGGCGATGGGTTCCGTGCCAGGGCGTCGCACAACGCACCCCAGGCATATCTCAACGCACGTGCCGGGGTTCTTTACCCGCATTCAACCTCGAGCCTCTCACGGGCGGCAAAGACAAAGCAGGCTGCCCAGGTTGTCGATGTCATGAAAGAGCAGGGGTACATTGATGGCGATGCTTTCATGGTATCTGCCGTTTCCCTCGGCGGCTATCGCAGCGTTGTCAGCGTCCCGATGCTCCAGGAAAACGAGCTAGTCGGCCTCATCACCATCTTCCGTCAAGAGGTCAGGCCGTTCACCCATAAGCAGGTCGAGCTGGTTACTAACTTCGCCGCTCAGGCCGTCATCGCCATCGAGAACACGCGGCTCCTCAGCGAGCTGCGCGAATCCTTGCAGCAGCAGACCGCCACAGCCGACGTCCTCAAGGTCATCAGCCGCTCAGCGTTTGATCTGCAGACAGTGCTGGATACCCTCATCGAGACCGCGGCGAAGCTGTGCGAGGCACGGCGGGGAGTCATCCTCAGACGGGAGGGTAATTCCTATCATGGCGTTGCCTTCTACAACGCTTCACCTGAGCTCATCGATTTCATCACACAACATCCGATCAGGCCCGGCCGAAACACCGTCACGGCCAGAGTCGCACTCGAGCGACGGACGGTCCACGTACCCGACCTGCAGGCCGATCCCGAGTACGCCTATGCGTTGCGCGATGTCGACCCGATCCGAACTGAGCTCGGCGTGCCCATGTTTCGGGGAGACGAGCTCGTCGGTGTCGTCATCCTCTACAAGCTCGAGGTGCAACCATTCAGCGAAAAGCAGATCGAGCTGGTCACCACCTTTGCTGACCAGGCGGTGATCGCGATCGAGAACACCCGGCTGCTTAACGAATTGCGCGAGTCGCTGGCGCAGCAGACCGCGACCTCCGAAGTGCTGCAGGTCATTTCCAGTTCGCCGGGCGAGCTGGACCCGGTGTTCGAGGCGATGCTGTCGAACGCAACCAGGCTTTGCGAGGCGACCTACGGGATCCTGTGGCTGCGCGAAGGCGATGCGTTCCGCATCGCGGCGCTCGAGGGACCTTTGATGGCGGAGCATTGGCGCAAGGGGGCGCTGCACCGGCCGTCCCCGGATGTCCCACTCGCCCGCGTCGCACAGACCCGCAGGCATGTCCACGTCGCCGACATGCGGGCGGAGCCGGCCTATCTCGAAGGCGACGACCCGCTGCCGCGTATCGCGGTGGAGAGCGCCAGCATGCGCACCTTGCTCAGTGTCCCGATGCTCAAGGACAACGAGATAGCTGGGGCCATCGCCGTCTACCGCACTGAGGTGCGGCCCTTCAGCGACAAGCAGGTCGAGCTGGTGAGCAATTTCGCCAGGCAGGCCGTCATCGCCATCGAGAACACGCGGTTGCTCAACGAGCTGCGTGAATCGCTGCAGCAGCAGACTGCCACTGCCGATGTGCTCAAGGTGATCAGCAGCTCGCCTGGAGATCTGGCGCCGGTGTTCCAGGCAATGATGGAGAACACGATCCGGATCTGCGGAGCTGAATTCGGCTCCCTGTTCCAGTATGATGGCGAAGCCTACCGCGCGGGTGCGTACGTCGGCATGCCGCCGAAGCTGGTGCAGCGCTTGCAACAAGGTCCGTTCCGTCCCGGAATGGGAACGGCCATCGGCCGCATGACCAGCACGAGGCAGCCCGTCCAAATCACCGATTTGCCGGCAGAACCAACTTACGAGGATACTAACGGGCTGCGCGCCATAGCTGCGGAGTTTGGGGTGCGCACAATACTTTCCGTTCCAATGTTCAGGGAGCACGAGCTCGTCGGCGCCATCGTCATTTTTCGTCAAGACGTACGACCATTCCACGACAAGCAGATCGAGGTCGTCTCGAATTTCGCGAACCAGGCGGTCATTGCCATCGAGAACGTGCGCCTCCTTAACGAGCTGCGCGAATCGCTCCAGCAGCAGACCGCCACGGCGGATGTGCTCAAGGTCATCAGCCGCTCGACCTTCGATCTGCAGACCGTGCTCGATACCCTGGTCGAGTCGGCGGCTCGCCTTTGCGAGGCAGACTTGGCCTCCATGAACAGGCAAGTCGGCGACGTCTTCCGCATGGTTGCGAGCTACGGCTATTCCCGCGAATTCGTGGAATACATGCAGACCCATCCGCTCGAATTGGGACGGGGCACGGTGAGCGGACGGACGGTTGCCGAGGGCACAATCGTCCACATTCCTGATGTACTTGAAGACCCGGAATACAGGTTCATCGAGGGTGCTAATGTCGGCGGCCTTCGCACCATGCTCGGCGTTCCCCTGCTGCGGGAAGGAATGCCGATCGGCGTGATTGTCCTGTCGCGCAAACGAGTCGCTCCCTTCACCGACAAACAGATCGAGCTGGTCTCGACCTTTGCCGATCAGGCGGTGATCGCGATCGAGAATGTGCGGCTGTTCGAAGCCGAACAACAGCGCACGCGCGAGCTCTCCGAGGCCCTGGAGCAGCAGACGGCAACCTCGGAAGTGCTGCAGGTCATCAGCAGCTCGCCCGGCGATCTGGCCCCAGTGTTCGAGGCCATGCTGGAGAATGCGACCCGGCTCTGCGAGGCCAAATTCGGGGTGCTGTTTCGATCCGAAGGGGATGCGCTCCGCGCGGTTGCGCTGTATGGCGCACCGCCGGCATATGTCGAAGAACGACGGCGCCTGCCGATGAGCCGCCCTCAGCCCATGACGATGCTCGGACGTGCCCTGAGAACGAAACAGCCGGTCCAAATCGCTGATATCCGAGACGAGCCTGATGGCTCCGATTCCGGAGCGATCTCTACCGGCGCGAAACTTGCCAAGCTTGCCGGAGCCCGAACCACGCTCGCTGTTCCGATGGTCAAGGAGAGGGAGCTGGTCGGCGCCATCCTTATTTACCGGCAGGAGGTTCGTCCGTTCACCGACAAGCAAATCGAGCTGGTCTCCACCTTTGCCGACCAGGCCGTGATCGCGATCGAGAACGTCCGCCTTCTCAACGAGCTGCGCGAATCATTGCAGCAGCAGACCGCCACCGCCGACGTGCTCAAGGTGATCAGCCGATCAACCTTTGACCTGGATAAAGTACTCGATACCCTCGTGGAATCGGCGACGCGGCTCTGCGATGCCGATCATGCCTGGTTGTTCCAGCGGGAGGGCAATGTCTTACGTTGGGCCGCCAGCTACGGCCATACCGCCGATGTGCACGCGCGGATCAGGAATTTTTTCCAACCCCTGGAAGTCCCCCTCGATCGAGGCAGCGTCACGGGGCGAGCCGCAGTGGAAGCGCAACTGGTTCACGTCACCGACGTACTTGCAGACCCCGATTATGCTTGGGGCGAAGCGCAAAAGGTGGCGGGCTACCGCGCCGCAATCGGCGCGCCGCTGCTGAGCAAAGGACACGTGGTGGGGGTGATCTTCGTCGGCAAGACAGTGCCGCAGCCATTTTCGGCGAAACAGATCGACCTGGTGACGACCTTCGCGGATCAAGCCGTCATCGCCATAGAAAATGTCCGGCTGCTCAACGAGCTGCGCGAATCTCTGCAGCAGCAGACTGCCACCGCCGACGTACTGCGCGTCATATCGAGCTCCCCTGGCGAGCTCGAGCCGGTGTTCGAGGCCATGCTGGACAACGCGACAAGGCTCTGCGAGGCCAAGTACGGCATGCTTTGGCTGTGCGAAGACGGGGGATTTCGACCTGTGGCGCTCCATGGCGTTCCGCCCGAACTCGCCGAAGAGCGGCCACGCGATTCGATCTTGCAACCGGACCCTGACCTACCGCTCGCCCGGCTCCCCCGCACAAAGAAACTGATTCATATCGCCGACATTACGAAGGAGACTTCGTATCTCAGAGGGTCTCGACCGCTCGTTGCTTTGGCTGATGTGGGCGGCGCACGCACCCTTCTGGCAGTGCCGATGTTGAAGGAGAACGAGCTGATCGGCGCGATCGCCATTTATCGTCAGGAAGTACGGCCCTTCACCGACAAGCAGATCGAGCTGGTCACCAATTTCGCCAGTCAGGCCGTCATTGCCATCGAGAACGTGCGCCTGTTGAACGAGCTCCGCGCGCGCACCACGGAGCTCGCGCGCTCGGTCGAGGAGCTGCGCGCGCTGGGCGCCGTCTCCCAGGCGATCAACTCGAGCCTCGACCTGGAAACGGTGCTCGACACCATCGTCACCAAGGCGACGCAGATTTCCGGGACGGAAGCGGGCGCGATCTACGTACTGGACGAGCAACAAAGAGAATTCCAGCTCAGGGCCACCTTCGGCATGAGCGAAGAATTGATCACGGCGGTGCGCAACATGCATTCCGAAATTTCGGAAGCCGTCGGCCTGCTGACTGAGGCGCACGAACCCAGTCAGCAGGCCGATCTGCGCGATTTGCCTGCCACTCCCCTCAACGACACCATCCTGCGCGCCGGGTACCGGGCGCGCCTGGTGGTGCCGCTGATGCGCTTCGGAAATGTCGTGGGTGCGCTCATCGTCCGCCGCAAGGCGCCGGGTGCGTTTCCTGCCAATACCGTTGACCTGCTGCAAACATTCGCCGCGCAGTCTGCGCTGGCAATCCAGAACGCGCGGCTGTTCAGCGAGATCGGCGAGAAAAGCCATCAGCTCGAAGTCGCGAGCCAGCACAAATCGCGGTTCCTCGCCAATATGAGCCATGAGCTTCGCACGCCGTTGAACGCGGTCATCGGCGTCACCGAGATGCTGCTGGAGGACGCCCGCGATCTCAAGCGGGACGACGAGATCGAGCCGCTCGACCGGGTGCTGCGCGCCGCGCGACATCTGCTCGCTTTGATCAACGATATCCTCGATCTTTCCAAGATCGAAGCCGGCAAGATGGAACTGCACCTGGAGTCGTTTTCCTTGGCACCGCTCATTGAGGATGTGGTCAAGACGATCGAGCCCCTCGCGGCCAAGAACGGCAATCGGCTCGTCGTGGATTGCCTGCCGGACACGGGCACAATCCATGCAGATCAGACTCGATTCCGACAAGCGCTGCTCAACCTGGCGAGCAATGCCAACAAATTCACCGAAAAGGGCACCGTCACCATCGCTGCCCGCCATGAGCCGATCGACGGGCGCGAGTGGATCACGGTTGCGGTCACGGATACCGGGATCGGAATGAACACGGAGCAGATGGGAAGATTGTTCCAGGAATTCTCGCAGGCGGACTCCTCGACCACCCGCAAATACGGAGGCACCGGTCTCGGCCTCGCCATCAGCCGGCATTTCTGCCGGATGATGGGCGGAGACATTACCGTCGATAGCAACCCGGGCGAAGGCTCAACGTTCACGATTCGCCTGCCGCGCATCGTGGAGACCGAGCAAATGAGGATGATGGCGGAACCGGAGTCCGGCCGCACGCATTCCGGTGCGGCGGCAACGCAGGCGCCGCGCATCCTGGTGGTGGATGATGACCCAACCGTGCGCGAGCTCGTGGCACGCCACCTGGAGCGAGCAGGGTTCGCGGTGACCACGGCAAAAGGCGGCCAGGACGGACTGCGGCTCGCCCGGGAGCTGCGGCCGGCAGCGGTTACGCTCGACATCATGATGCCCGACATCGATGGCTGGACCGTGCTGGCCGCCATGAAGGGCGATCCGGCGCTGTCACACATTCCGGTCGTGCTGATGACCATCGTGGAGGAGAAAAATCGCGGGTATGCCCTCGGCGCGGCGGACTATCTGGTCAAGCCGGTGGATCGGGGCAAGCTCGTCGAAGCATTGAGACACATCTGCGGCTCCTCCGCCGGACGGATCCTGCTCATTGACGACGATGACATAGTGCGCCGCGGGGTGCGTCTGGCGCTCGAGCCGATCGGCTGGCATGTGACCGAGGCGGAGAATGGGCGCATCGCGCTCGATGCGCTTGCGACCTCGCGGCCCGATGTCGTCATTCTCGATCTGATGATGCCGAGGATGAACGGGTTCGAGTTCCTCGACGAGATGCGGGCGCGCGCCGAATGGCGGGATATTCCGGTCGTGGTCATAACCGCGAAGGATCTGACCGAAGCGGATCGCAACCGCCTCAACGGCGGGGTCGAGCACATCATTCAGAAGAGCGATCGCGACGAAATGTTGCGTCGATTGACCGGCGAGCTCAGCAAATGGGTCAAGCCGAGGGTCGCGGGGCGAGCATGAAAATCCTCTACGTCGAGGACAACGAGGACAACATCTATATGCTGAAAAGCCGCCTGACGCGCGCGGGGTACACAGTCGTCGTAGCCACCGACGGCGCGCAGGGCGTGGCCATGGCAACGAGCGAGCGGCCGGACCTTGTTCTCATGGATCTGAGCCTGCCGGTGCTCGATGGGTGGGAGGCTGCGCGCCGCATGAAGGCGGCCCCGGAGACGCGCGGCATTCCGATCATCGCTCTCACCGCGCATGTGATGCCCGGCGATCAGGAAAAGGCGCTCGCCGCAGGATGCGATGATTTCGATACCAAGCCGGTCGAGCTCAGCCGGCTGCTCGACAAGATCCGCGCCCTCGCGCGAGCGGGGAGCGCGCCGTGAACAAGGCGGAAGCGGCGCTGCTCGTTGTCGACGACAACGAGGACAATCGATACGCCCTCGCCCGGCGCCTCGCGCGCGAGAGCTATGCAAACGTCGCCACGGCAGTGGACGGCCGGCAAGCCTTGGAGCTTTTGCACAGCAAGCCGTTCGATCTTGTGCTGCTCGACATCATGATGCCGAACGTGAACGGCTATGAGGTGCTGGCGCAGATGAAACAGGATGACAAGCTCCGCCACATCCCGGTCATCATGATCTCGGCTGTCGACGACATGGAGAGCGTCATTCGCTGCATCGAGCTCGGCGCCGAAGACTATCTGGCCAAGCCTTTCAATCCCACCCTATTGCGCGCCCGGGTCGGGGCATCTCTGGAGCGCAAGCGGCTGCACGATCAGGTGACCGCGCAGGCCGCGGATCTTGCGGCGTGGAATTACACTCTCGAGCAACGCGTCGAGCAGCAGCTCTGCGAGATCGAGCGCGTGAGTCGCCTCAAGCGCTTCCTGTCGCCGCAGGTCACGGAGCTCATTCTCTCGTCGGGCGATGAGCGCGTGCTCGAGAGCCACCGGCGCGCCATTACCGTGCTGTTCTGCGACCTGCGCGGCTTTACGGCTTTCTCGGAGACGACCGAGCCTGAGGAGGTCATGGCGGTGCTGCGCGAATATCACGCCGTGCTCGGCAGCCTCATCCACAAGCACGAGGGGACGGTCGAGCGCTTTGCCGGCGACGCGATCATGGTCCTGTTCAATGATCCGCTGCCTTGCTCGGACCCCAATCTGAAAGCCGTACAAATGGCGATCGACATGCGCGAGCAGGTCGGCGCCCTCGCCTCGAAATGGCGCAAGCAGGGGTACGAGCTTGGCTTCGGTATCGGGATTGCGCATGGATACGCCACGCTCGGCCGCATCGGCTTCGAAGGCCGCTTCGACTATGGAGCTGTCGGCACGGTGGTCAATCTCGCAGCGCGCCTATGCGCGGACGCGAAAGACGGGCAGATCCTCATCGATCCCAAGGTGCAAGCCGCCATCGAGGCCTCGACCACCACGGAGCCCGCCGGCGAGCTTCTGCTCAAGGGCTTTCACCGTCCGGTGCGCGCGTTCAATGTTTGCATGCTCAGCCCGAGCACGGCGTGAAGCCGAGCGAATTTGTAGCATCGTAGCCCGGATGCGGCACAGCGACATCCGGGGAATACCGTCCCCGAATTGCGCAAGCGCAATTCGGGCTACGGTCTTCTCGACCCTCGACGGCGGTCCTTATCTGACGAGAATGGTCTTGGGGTTGCCGCCTTCGATCCTCTTGATCGCATACGGCTTGATTACATCTCCGTTCCCGTCGAACGTGATCGTTCCGGATGCGCCGGCATAGTCGCGCACCCTACGCAAAAAGTCACGAATGCCCGAGCCGCTGAGAGATTCCGCCGTTGTCCCGGCGATCGCCTCTGCTATCAGACGAACGACATCGTAGCCTTCCGCCGCGAAGAGTTCTGGCTGTTTTTTGAACTTGAGCTCGTAAGCCGCAGTGAATTTTTCAACCGCCTCTCCCGCAGCAGGAGCTGCGAGAATGTAGGTGGCGCCCTCCGCCGCATCGCCTGCTTGCCGCAACACCTCCGGATTCTGGACTGCCTCGGTCGTAAAAAAGAGCGGTTGCTCCAATTGAAATTCGCGGGCCTGCTGCAGCACCGCGACCGTGTCAGGAGGATAAGACCCAACCAGGACTCCCTCCGTGTTTGCCGTCTTGATCTCGTCGAGCTGAGCGCGCAGGTCCGTCGTTCCTTGCGCGTATGGCAGCTCGATTGCCACCGTTCCACCCAATTGCGTGAACCGCGCCTTGAACGCGGTGCTGCCGCCGATGCCGCCTTCATTGTTGATGTAGAGCACCGCGAGCTTACGCAGTCCGCGATCGCGATAGAGGTATTCGGCAAAAACTTGTCCCCGCACGCTGCCGGAGGGAACGACGCGAAAGATGAAATCCCCAGCGCCTGTGAGCTTTGGGCTGGTCGAAGCGGGACTGATCAGAACGACTTTGCGAGATTGGACGAGTGGAGCAAGCGCCAGGGTGACACCGCTGCACACGGCCCCGAGCACTGCAACCGGCGGCTTTGCGCTTGCCATGATCGTATTGAACGCCAAGACGCCCTCAGCCGGATTGCACCGATCATCCTCGACCACAACCGCGAGGCTGCGACCGCGGATGCCGCCCGCAACGTTGATTTCGTGCACGGCCAATTCCGCCCCGGTCCCAGCCGGAATTCCCCAGTGCGCCGCTTCTCCGGTCAATGGCAACACTGCGCCGATGGTGATCGGATCGCTCTCGGCTGCACCGAAGACTGCATTCCAGCCCAGGACGCCACACGCACTCGCGAGACAAGCGATCCTAAGGACAAGCGTAGAGATCTTGGTCATCACATTGCTCTAACTTTACTACGGTCTTGAATCCTGCGAGATGCTTCACGCCGTGCAAGTTCGCACAACCCTCGACGACTTCCAAGGGAAAGAAAGATCATGGGAGACAAAGTGACACTTATCGAACTCGCCCAAATGAAGCGCGAGGGGAAGAAGAGCGTCGGGGTGGTCGCCTGGGATTATCAGATCGCGCGCATCGCGGATCGCGCCGGCGTCGACATCGTGTCGGTGGGAGATTCGGTGGGCGTGAATTTATGGGGACATACCAACCCGCTCGAAGTCACGATGGAGGAGATGCTGGTGGTCTGCAAAGCGGTGCGGCGGGGGGTGGCGCGCGCGCTCGTGAGCTGCGACTTTCCGTTCGGCCCACTGCAGGAGGGCACTGAAAGCGCCGTGCGCGCGGCCATCCGCCTGGTGAAAGAGGGCGGCGCGGACATGGTGAAGCTCGACGCTGCCAGTGAATTTCCCGATGCGGTACGCGCGATCGTGCGCGCGGGCATTCCCGTATTTGCGCAGTTCGGGCTCACCCCCCAGACTGCGCTGCGGTACGGCCTCCCGTACAGCGCCCAGGCGTCACCGCAGGCGCAGGCGACCGCCGAGATGACGGCAAAGCTCGTGCATGAGGCAAAGCTCCTCGAAGCCGCCGGCGCCTCGTTCCTCGATTTCACCAATTCCGGGCCGGCAGCAGGAAGCGCAGTGGTCAGCGCGGTATCCATTCCGGTGATCGGAGGGTTCGGCGGCGGACCCTGGCTCGACGGCCGGATCCGGCTCGCACACACCGCGATCGGCTATGGGGAGAAATGGATCGATGCCAAAACCGAGACCTACGCCAACGTTGCCAAGATCAGCCTCGATGCCTTCGCGGCGCTGATCGCGGACGTGCGCGCCGGCCGCCAGATCAAGGGGTGAATCCACCTATCCCGGCGTATCGAGCGCGGCGAGCGCGGCTTTGGCCACCAGCACGTCCTGCTCGATCTTGGCACCGCCTGCCGCGACCGCGCCGATCACCTCGCCGGCCACGGCAATGGGAAATCCACCGGGCACGTTGGTGAAGTCGCCCATCCGCACCGCCATGCTCAACGCGTTCTCCTCGGGCGCATAGCCCGTGGGCTGATGCTGCGAGGCCGAGGTGATCGCCTTTCTCTGCGTTGTGATGATCGAAAAATGTCGGGCGCCATCCATCATCAGGAAGGCAATCAGCCGGCAGCTCTGATCGACAACCGCGAGACTGACCTTGCAACCGATCTCCTCGGCCTTGGCGACGCCGGCCGCGAGCATCTTCAGGCTCGCTGCATGCGTGAGCCGATGGGTGGCAACCACATCCGTCATGCGCGGCTAACCCACGAGCTCGCGGGTACCGAGCGCAAACAGCTCGTCCGCCGTAACGGGCTTGGTGATGATGCGCTGCGTGAGCGCGTGCCGGATCAGCTCGTCGATGACGCGCCGGTTGGGCGCAATCCCGTAAGGGAGCGGGTCGCCGGCGATCTCCATCACCCGCCGATGGACTTCATCGACATCGGTCGGCTTCTCGATCTTGCCCGCCCTGAGGCGCTCGACGTAACGGCGTTTTGCCTCGGCAAAAGCGCCGAACACATCCGCGGCCAGATCGGGATGCTCGGCCAGGATCTCGTCTTTCACGACCACGGTGTGATTGATCGGGTAATGGCCGTTGCGGCGCAGCGCCGCCACCCCCGCTTCGAGCGGGTCAGGAATCAGCGGCTTCACGTCGGGCGAGCTCGCCTCGATCCCGATCGCGGCAGCGAGCTCGCCCGCGGCGAGCATCTCCGCCATCTTCTTTCCCTTCTCGATCGGCACCACGTTGGGGGGCGGGCGATATTCCTCGACGTGCTCATCGCCGGAAAGCACCCATGTGATCTTTCCGAGATCGACCCCATGCTCCTCTTGCAGGATGCTGCGCGCCCACACGCCCGTGGTGACGGTGTAGCCGCGATTGACCCCGACCCGCTTGCCTTCGAGGTTCTTCGGCGTGCGAATGGCGGCGCGCGTGTTGACGAGAATGGCCCCATGATGAAACGCGCGCACCAGGAACACCGGCACCGCAGTCATGGCTTTGCCGTGCGCCCTGGCGCAGATGTAGGTCGTGATCGCCATCTCGCAGATGTCGAACTCGTGCCCGCGCACCATGCGGCGGAACGCATCAACAAGGACCGGCACTTCGACGAAGTCGAACGCGAAGGTCCGCGGCTTGACGCTGCCGTCCTTGAGCGCCTGGTTGTTGCCTTGCGTGCGGGTGACGGTCTCGAGCTGCATCTCACACCGTCGTCTGGGCCATGCCGGGACGGGCGGTGAGGGCTTCCTTCGCAGCATCCTTGAAGGCCTGGTCCGGCGGCAGCACCACCGATGCCGAGCGCACCCGGTGATGCGCCGGATCGACACCAGGCGGGACGGTTCCTTTTTCGGCCAGCGCCTTGGCGGCGCGCATCAGGCGATGGCGCGCCATGATGATCCCATTGTCCGTCGATACCAGATTCTCCTTGGTGCGATCGCAGATCGGCCCCATGCTTTCCTGCAGTGACGCATCCTGGATGGCAAACCCGGCAACGCCGCTGAAGGTCTTTCCGGTCTTCTGCGCGGCGCGGTCCATCAGATAATCGTTATCCTTGTTCGCGAGCGGCCGATATGTCCCCGGCACGTACTTGCAGTGCACGCCGGCCCCGTCCCGCATGGCATCGACCTCGCGCTTCATCAGCGCCCGCACCGGATGGAAGTCGTAGCTCCAGGCCCAGCAGTTCTCGTCGTCGATCGGGATCCAGAAATGACCGTGAATGGGATGATCGCCGCGCGGCGGGATCATGGTGAAGCAGGGCATGACCCAGGGCGTGATGCGCCAGTAGTAGTTGCCGTTCTCGGCATTGCGGCGCGCCCCGATGTAGAGGCCACCCGGCTGCTCGACCACCTCGAAATAGGGCTGCATGTCGGAAAGGTTGTACTGATTGCCCTTGGCGCCCTTGAACAGCGGGTCGGAACTCAAGTCGCCGCGATGCAGGAAGGAGACATGGCTGGAATCGATCCCGCCCTCCATGGCTTGGAGCCAGTTGCACTCCTGCAGGCGCTTGGAGATGAAGGTCTGGGCGGCGGGAACGGTCGCGAACTCCCATTCCGGCAATGGCGGCTGTTTCTCCGGGAGGCCCATATAGGTCCACAGAACCGGACCGCGTTGGACCAGCGGATAGGATTTCAATTTGACCTTGCGGCAGAAGCCGCTTTCCGCCAGCTCGGAAGGGACTTCGATGCATTGGCCGTTCACGTCGTATTTCCAGCCGTGATAGGCACAGCGCAGCCCCGATTCCTCGTTGCGCCCGAACCAGAGCGATACTCCGCGGTGCGCGCAGAACTCGTCGATCAACCCATACCTGCCTTCCGTGTCGCGGAAGGCCAGCAGTCGCTCGGATAGAATCTTGACGCGCACGGGCGGACAGTCGTTCTCGGGCAGTTCCTCCGTCATAAGCGCAGGCAGCCAGTAGCTGCGGAAGAGTTGCCCCATCGCCGTGCCGGACCCGGTTTGGGCCAACAGCTCGTTCTGTTCTTTCCTGAGCATGGAGTGGTTTCCGTCATCCAACACGCGTTACGTTCAGAGTAGGCATTGCGCATGCAGTCGGCAAGCAAGCGCGGTCCAGGCAATGCCCGGTAAGGCTCAGCAGCACTCGAGCCCCATCCCATTCAATGCGATCAGCGCATTCTTCATCCAGGCCGGTGGAAGGTCCTCCGCCACGACCGCACCGACCGGCTTGAACAGCTTGAATTGGTGACGCTGGTCGCCCTCGGTCCAGAATACGACCACGGTCTCGAGCGGCGGGCAGCCCGGCAAACCGCAGGCAATCTCCGCGACAAGGACCGGAACATCGCCGGCAAGCTTGAAGCGCTCGCGCGTCCACTCCTTCACCCGTTCGAGCGGGTCCGTGTCCTCGGTTGCCTTCTTGAATAGCTGCCGCATGCTGCCTATCCAACCACGCTTGGCAGACCTCATGTGGCGCCGGGGAGCTTGTTACGCCATATCAGCCAGTGAGATAGCATCGGTCCCGCAGCGAGCCGACAGCCGAAGCACGCTAAGCCTACGATATGTTCGGGTGAACGATTTAGGGAGGCCTCTCAGTGGTGGAAAAGGTGCTGGCCGCAGTGCGGACGGGCCCAAGCAAAACGGAGATTCGCGAATTCCCGATGCCGGACATCCCGGAAGACGCCGCCTTGATGAAGATGGAAGTCGCCGGCATTTGCGGTACCGACGTCAAGCTCTACAAGACGCCGCCGACGAAGAGCCCGGTCATCATGGGGCATGAGAACATCGGCACCATCGCCAAAGCAGGTCGGGAATTCACCCGACGCAAGGGGTTCAAGGAGGGCGATCTCGTCTTCGTGGAGCACTACGTCGCGTGCGGCAAGTGCGAGTGGTGCCACCTCGGCCAATATCGTCACTGTGAGAATACGGATTGGCGCTACAACCCGGACGCTATCCGGTACGGTTACACCTCGGCCGAGAAAGCTCCCCACCTCTGGGGCGGCTTTGCCCATTACGTGTACCTGCCATGGAACGCGGTCGTCCATCACGTCCCGAAGGGCGTTACCCCCGAGCTGGCCGGACTGGTGACCCCGATGGCTAACGGGGTCGAATGGTCCCTGTTCGACGGCGGCGTGGGTTACAACTCGACGGTCCTCATTCAAGGCCCGGGCCAACAGGGGCTCTCGCAGACCGTGATCTGCAAGCAGGCCGGAGCCTCGCTCATCATCGTCACCGGCACCTCCAAGGACGCTGCCCGCATGGAAGTGGCCAAGGCGCTCGGCGCGGATTACGTGATCAATGTTGAGAAAGAAGACCCCCTCGCGCGCATCATGGAGATCACCGGCGGCAAGGGCGTGGATGTGGCGCTCGACTGCACCGCCGGAGCAGGGACTATTCCCATCCTGCTTGGGGTGGAAGCCCTCAAACGCAAGGGCGGTACCATCGTTATTCAGGGCGAAATGGCGGAGTTTCCCAACTTCCCAGTCGGCAAGGTCACGGTGAAATTCATCACCATCAAGAGCGCCCGGGGCCACAGCTATCGCGCCTGCGAGCTCGCGCTGGCGCAGCTCGCATCCCGTCGTTTTCCGCTGGAGAGAATCACCACCCACAAGTTCGGGCTCAAGGACGTCGATCTCGCCATCAAGTCGGTCGGCGGCCACGGGGTTCCCGACGTCATCCATGCCTCCCTGATGCCGTGGGAATGAGCGAGAAGCCCAAGATCGCGATTGCGACCGGTGATCCCGGCGGCATCGGACCCGAGATCAGCATCAAGGCGGCGCTCGACCCGACGGTTTGCGCGGCGTGCAACCCGATCGTGGTGAGCGATCAGGCCATGCTTGCGCAGCACGCGAGCGCGTGTGGCATCAAAGCGGAGCTGCGCGTCGTGGAGCATATCGCCGATGCGGACTGGTCCGGCCCTTGGCTCAACGTGCTGGATTGCCCGCAGCCGGGAGCAGCTGAGGTCGCGTTCGGGACGAGCAGTGCAGACGGCGGGCGCGCCGCCATCGGTTTTGCGCACGCCGCGATCAAGGCTGCGGTTGGAGGCGCAGTGGATGGCGTAGTTGCTGCCCCGCAGAACGAAACCTCGATTGCGCTCGCGGGGATCAAATTCGACGGCCATCCCTCGTTCGTCGCGCGCGAGACAGGGACCGACGAGAACGACGTTTATCTGATGCTATGCTTCGACCACACCAGAATCGTCCATTGCACGTTGCATCAAAGCGTCAAGACTGCCATCGCAATGATCACACGCGAGAGGGTGCTGGGTGTTCTCACGGCAGCTCAGCGTACGCTCGAACAGCTCGGCATTGCGGATCCGAAGATCGCCGTCAGCGGTCTCAATCCGCACGCCGGCGAAGGCGGCCTGTTCGGCCGCGAGGAGATCGAGATCATCACGCCGGCGATCACGACGGCAGTCGCCCAAGGCATTGCGGCCGCCGGGCCGTTTGGCGCCGATATTCTGTTTCACAAAAGCGGGTTCGACGCATATGTGGTCATGCTGCACGATCAGGGGCATATCGCGGCAAAGCTGTTGGCGCCGAGCTCCACTGCGGCACTGACCATCGGGAGCCCCATCCTGTTTTCTTCCGTCGCGCATGGCAGCGCGCACGACATCGCCGGCAAGGGCATCGCCAATCCCGCAGCCATGGTCGGCGCGTTGTTGCGGCTCTCGAATGTCAAAAAGATGCGCGCTCGGGAGGAACAACCATAGTACCCTCTGGAACCGAGGACGAGCAACGGGATGCCGAACAAAATCGAGCTATGCAGCATTTCGGATGTCGCACCCGGGGCCGCGCTACGCGTCGAGCAGGACGATCTGATCCTTGCAGTCTTCAACGTGGGAGGTGAGTTCTTCGTGACCGACGATGCCTGCACCCATGGGCCGGGCTCCCTGTCCGAAGGCTATATCGAGGACGACATCGTGGAATGTAATTTTCACAACGGGCAGTTCAACATAAAGACCGGAGAAGTGGTCTCGCCGCCATGCATGGTACGGGTGAAGACCTATCGCACCTTCGTCGAGGACGACAAGGTTTTCATTGAAGTATGAGCAACAGCTGGAGGCATGCCGATGCTGTTCGTGATCCATGCACTCGACCGCAGCGGTGGAATATCGACACGCGCCAAATTCTACCGTGCGCATCGCATTCACCTTGACCAGGCCGCACAGTACGATGTGGATGTCGTAACGGCCGGAACCCTCGTTGCGGACGACGGCGAGCTGCCGGTGGGCAGCATCTTCGTGATCGACGCCAAGGACCGGCCTGCGGTCGACGCTTTCGTGCGCAGCGATCCCTATCACGTGAACAGTGTCTGGGAGACGGTCCAGATTCACGGCTATAACAAAAAACGCGGCACTCCAATCCAGTCTCGGCGAACGAATTAGGCCAGCCCCGCTCTCGGTCGGTCCACGGAACCCGGCGCCCTCAATACGGTTGACTTGTTCGTGTCAGACCCCGCGCTGCACACGATGCTTTAGGTGAATGCGAGGCTCACCCATGCCATCAAATAGTCCTACCCTGCTTTCCGGCCAAACCGCGCTCGTCACCGGAGGGAGCTCGGGGATCGGAGCCGCAACCTCTATTGCACTGGCGCAAGCGGGCGCGAAGGTGGGAATCAACTATCTCGACCGCAGAGAAAGCGCTGAAGAGCTCGCCAGGCATATCCAAAAGGCCGGCGGCCATGCAGTCGTCCTGCAAGCCGACGTGTCCAAAGAGAGCGACGTGCGGACCATGTTTTCGACGCTCATCGACGCGTTCGGTCGGCTGGATATTCTGGTCGCCAACGCCGGCCTGCAGCGCGATGCAGCTGTAACCGAGATGACGCTGGAGCAGTGGCAGGCCGTGATCGACGTCAACCTGACCGGGCAGTTTCTCTGCGCCCGCGAGGGGATCAAACAATTCCTTGCACAGCGAACATCGCCGCACTCGAAGGCACGCGGCAAGATCATCTGCATGAGCTCGGTGCATGAGGTCATTCCCTGGGCCGGACATGTCAATTACGCGGCCTCGAAAGGCGGCATCATGTTGCTGATGAAAAGCCTGGCCCAGGAAGTTGCGGAAAAGAAGATTCGCGTGAACGGTATCGCACCAGGAGCAATAAAGACGAACATCAACAAGAGCGTCTGGTCCGATCCGGAGCAGGCGCGGCAGCTCCTCAAGCTCATTCCCTATGGCCGAATTGGGGAGCCTGAAGACATCGCGAAGGCCGCGGTGTGGCTCGCCTCGGACGAGTCCGACTACGTTACCGGCACCACGCTCTTTGTCGACGGCGGCATGACGCTTTATCCGGAATTCCGCGAGGGCGGCTGACTGCCATCAGCGTCTTGCTCGTTGATAGAACACAAGATCGTGAGCCGCTCGTTCGCCGTTCGTGGCAACCGAGCTTCGCTGTGGTAAGGGCTTTCCAACGAAACGCTCAGCGATCGGCACCGAAATTGCATACCGGCAAGTTCAACAACCCGTATTTCACGGCCGCAGGCGAGCCGCGGGCTTCCGTTGCGCTGCAGCAACTGAGAACGCTGTGGTTCAATACGGGTACGCTCTGCAACATCACGTGCCGCAATTGTTATATCGAATCCAGTCCAAGGAATGATCGGCTGGTATATCTGAATCGCACCGAGGTCCTCGCCTATCTCGACGAGATCGCGCGGGACGGATGGGGCACGCAAGAGATCGGATTCACCGGGGGCGAGCCCTTCTTGAATCCCGATCTCCTTCTCATGATGGCGGACTGCCTTTCGCGCGGCTTTCGGGTCCTCATTCTGACCAATGCCATGCGGCCGATGCAACGGAAAAAGTCAAAGCTCATCGAGCTCAATTCTCGTTTCGGCAGAGATCTAACCGTTCGGGTCTCCCTCGACCACTTCACGCCCGAGCGCCACGAGGAGGAGCGCGGCCCCGGCACCTTCCGGCCCACTCTGGAAGGGCTGATCTGGCTGGCACGATCCGGGTTCAAAGTGGCGGTCGCAGGCCGCACCATGTGGAATGACGACCCGCAGAGCGAGCGCGCCGGTTATGCCCGCCTGTTTTCGGAGCATGGAATTCCAATCGATGCGCACGATCCTGCGGCGCTCGTGCTCTTTCCGGAAATGGATGCGAACGCGGACGTCCCGGAAATCACCGAGGCGTGCTGGGGTATTCTCGGCAAATCACCATCGGACGTCATGTGCGCGAGCTCGCGCATGGTGGTCAAGCGCAAGGGCAGCACCCGCCCGGTCGTCCTTGCGTGCACCCTGGTGCCCTACGATGAGCAGTTTGAGTTCGGCACCACTCTGAAAGAGGCCGCCGCATCTGTGCGCCTGAATCATCCTCATTGCGCGAAATTCTGCGTTCTCGGCGGCGGCTCATGCAGCGTGAGTAAGGACGCGCAAGGAAGAATGGGTCGCGCATGATCTATGGTTCCGTCATTACATGCCCGAATTGCGGGACGGCAAAGGCCGAGATCATGCCAAGGAATGCCTGCCGGTTCTTCTATGAATGCACCGCGTGCGGGACACGGCTTCGACCAAAGGAAGGAGATTGCTGCGTTTTCTGTTCTTACGGAACCGTCCCTTGCCCGCCGGTTCAGGAAGCACGTGGGTCGCCGGCGGCGAAGCGCGGTTGCGCCGACTCACGTGAGCCTCACTAAGCAGAGTTGGATGGCTTGACCAACGGATGCTTGCGCGGATCAATGTCCGCTGCCGGCGGAAGGAGACATGGTGCGGCTGGCTAGGGCGTGGCTTTTGACCCACAGCCGACAAAGCGGGATTGAAATTCAGCAGCGCAGCAGCCTCCTGCCCCCTACTGAGGTGTGCTAGCATTCGATATGCTGGCAGCGCCCTGACTGGGGCCGTCGAGGTGATCGAATGAACAAGCGCGAGTTCATCACGTTGCTCGGCGGCACAGCGGCGGCGTGGCCGCTCGCCGCGCGCGCACAGCAGGACGACCGGATGCGGCGCATCAGCGTGCTCGTGAACGGGGCCGCAGCCGATCTGGACGCGCAGGCCAACGTCGCGGTATTCCTGAAAGCGCTGCAGCAATTGGGCTGGATCGACGGCCGCAACGTGCGATTCGAATATCGTTGGGGCGCCGGCAGCGCCGATAACATTCGCAAATACGCGGCGGAGTTGGTCGCGCTCGCACCGGACATCATCCTTGCAACTGGCACTGCGGGCATGCGGCCATTGTTGCAGGCGACCCGCACCGTGCCAATCGTGTCGCTGATCCGGTCGGCGCCGGCTTCGTCGATAGTCTGTCACAGCCGGGCGGCAACGCTACCGGCTTTATGCAGTTCGAATACAATTTGAGTGGAAAATGGCTGGAGCTTCTGAAGGAGATTGTCCCCGGCGTGACAAGAGCGGCGGTCCTTCGGGACCCCGACATAACCGCCGGGATAGGCCAATTCGCGGTAATCCAGTCCGTGGCGCCGTTGATCGGGGTGGACGTAAGGCCGGTAAACGTGCGCGATGCCAGCGAGATCGAGCGTGCGGTTACGACCTTCGCGCGCAATTCGAATGGCGGGCTGATCGTGACGGCGAGTGCGCTGTCGTCGTTGCATCGCGAACTAATCATTGCGTTGGCGGCCCGGCACAAGCTGCCTGCGGTCTACTACCGACGAGGATACGTGACTGATGGTGGTTTGATCTCCTATGGGTATGATGCTGATGACCAGTACCGCCGCGCAGCCGGATACATCGATCGCATCCTCAGGGGCGAGAAGCCAGCCGACCTTCCGGTGCAGGCTCCGACGAAGTATGAACTGGTCATCAACCTGAAGACCGCCAAGGCGCTCGGCATCGACATTCCGCCGCAAGTGCTCGCCCGCGCCGATGAGGTGATCGAATAACGCTTGGTCTTTGCTGCAGTGCATGAGTCCGCTCCTGGCACTTAGCTACCACAGCCGGTCAGACCCTATGTCCGCTTGCTGCTGAAAGCTGACGCCGCATCCCCGACGCATCTGTTGGCCAATCGATAAAACCCTGCTTAGGTGCGCATCGGTCGCGAATTGATTGCCTGTCAGGCCCCTATAGGCCCGCAGCAGCTGGCAGCGGCCGCACCTTTGCGATTCGCTCCGCCTTGAGCAAGTCCGCCAGCAGAAACGCAAGATCGATGGATTGCTCCGCGTTGAGCCTCGGGTCACAGACCGTGTGATAGCGGTCCTTGAAATCGGCATCGGTGATCATGCGTGCCCCACCGGTGCATTCGGCGACGTTCTGTCCGGTCATCTCCAGATGCACGCCGCCGGCGTGCGTGCCTTCGGCGCGATGAACGGCGAAGAAAGTCTTCACTTCCGACAGGATGCGGTCGAACGGGCGCGTCTTGTAGCCCGTTTCGGAGGTGATTGTGTTCCCGTGCATCGGATCACATGACCACAACACGACTTTCCCCTCCCGCTGCACGGCCCGGATCATGGCGGGCAGCTGCTCGGCTACCTTGTCGTAGCCGAGCCGGACAATGAGCGTCAGTCGACCCGGCTCATTCTCCGGGTTGAGAATGTCGATCAGCCGGAGCATCTCGTCGACTTTGCTGCTCGGCCCGCATTTGAGCCCAAGGGGATTGATGATGCCTCGGCAGAACTCCACGTGGGCATGGTCCGGCTGGCGGGTGCGGTCGCCGATCCAGAGCATGTGCGCCGACGTGCAGCAGAAGGTGCCGGGATGCGTCGAATCCTCGCGGGTCATGGCCTGCTCGTAGCCGAGGAGGAGTGCCTCGTGGCTCGTATAGAAGTCCGTGCTCTTGAGCTCGGGATGGCTCTCGAGGTCGAGCCCGCAAGCCTGCATGAAGCCCAGCGCCTCTGAAATTCGATCCGCAAGCTCCTCATAGTGGTGCGACTGGGGGGAATCCTTGACGAAGCCGAGTGTCCATTGGCGAACGTTGGCGAGATTGGCGTAGCCGCCGTGCACGAACGCGCGCAGGAGATTGAGCGTGGCAGCCGAGTGGCGATAGGCCTCGATCTGTCGTGCCGGATCTGGTCGGCGCGCTTCCTCGGTGAACTCGACTCCATTGATGCTGTCGCCGCGGTAGCTCGGCAGTTCCTTGCCGTTCCTTTTCTCCACGGGAGCGCTTCGGGGCTTGGCAAATTCTCCGGCAATGCGGCCGACCTTGACCACCGGAAGCGCCGCGCCATAGGTCAGCACCACCGCCATCTGCAGGAATACACGCAGGTAGTCGCGGATATTGTTAGCACTGACGTTATTGGCGCTGGGCTCGGAAAAGCTCTCCGCACAGTCGCCTGCCTGCAGGAGGAACCCCTCCCCCATCGCAACCCGGCCGAGCGCGCGCCTGAGGTTGCGAGCCTCGCCCGCGAACATCAGGGGCGGGAATTTGGCAAGCTCGTGCTCCACGGCTTGCAGGGCCGCTTTGTCCGGATATTCCGGTACTTGCTGGATCGGTTTCTGGCGCCAACTGTCGCGCGTCCAACGTTCGGGCATGACCGCCCTCTCCTACGCTAAATCCCGGTTCAGGGAACTTTTCAGATTGTCGGCTTATACCCGAACAGGGGCGCGACTTGCCAGCGGCGTAGATGCGATTGGCCGTGCCGATCCCAATAGATCTACCTTTGCAAATCACGTGCTACGTAGCAGCCGCGCAGGCCGCGAGTATGATGGAACGAACCCTCGAAGCACCCGGTTCAGCGTGGGGACCGGAAGTTCTTGGGATGCCGAATACAACCTTTGCGTGGTGCAAATTGTGACCTCTGTGCAACTTGTGACTTCTGGACGTTGAAACGGGACTCATGTATAAAAAGATATCCTTCAGGAGTGTGCCCAAGCCCG
>Ga0209331_1000002_pt1 | contig 83309 bp, 63 predicted proteins | sample JacPinW_OM3H0_M3_FD_187971 | JGI IMG/M metagenome (GOLD analysis project Ga0209331, IMG submission 187971) | Forest soil microbial communities from Algoma, Ontario, Canada - Jack Pine, Ontario site 1_JW_OM3H0_M3 (SPAdes) (version 2) | ecosystem: Environmental > Terrestrial > Soil > Boreal...
AATATCGACGATGCCTTTGAGGCGCAGGAGCCCCGCACCGCAATGCTCGGCCAGCGCTTCCAGGAACAGAGTCAAGGCTACGGCGTGGAGCGGCTCATCGCGAACGACAGCATAGGCCTGAATCTCAGAGTCATGCCGCGCATGCCTCTGTCCGTGGGCGCCTGCAGCCTCGCCGAGCCAAGCCTCGATCGCAAGCGAGCGGGTACGCGGATCAAGGGCCACACCCTCCAGAAGAGCGGGATCGATGCTGCCGTGATTTGCAGTCACGAGCGGTGCCGCCGCGTTGAGTTCTGCAACGCGGTCGAGCAGAAGATGTTGAGGACCGCCCGCCAGATCGGATTTGGTTAGAACCAGACGATCAGCCAGCGCCACTTGCTTGATGGAAACCGGTTCGCGCGCCAGTGTACTTGCGCCGTTCACCGCGTCCACCGTCGTCACCACACCGTCCAAAACGAGGCGGCCGGCAGCATGGGTCATGAGCGTCTGGAGAATCGGCGCCGGATCGGCAAGCCCGCTGGTCTCGATGACGATACGGGTAAACGGCGGGACGGTGCCCTGATCGCGCCGGCATAGCATCTCATCGATCGTCTCTACGAGGTCGTTGCGCACCTTGCAGCAGAGGCATCCCGTCTGCAGCTCGATGAAGCTGTCCGTGCTCGCCTCCACCAGCTCGTGATCGAGACCCACCTCGCCGAACTCGTTGATGATGACTGCGGTGCGGGAGAATGCAGGCTGCCGAAGCAGATGGCGCAGCAGTGTCGTCTTGCCGCTTCCGAGAAAGCCGGTGAGAAGGAGGACGCCAATCACGGAGGAATGACCGGAGCAGGCGCGATAAGCACCTGGTGCCGCTCGTAGTCGGGATCGAGGGCCGCGCGCACCCGGCGCAGCACGGCAAGGAGCGAGAGCGCTCCGCGCCTGCGCCCGTTCACCGTTACCATCCAACGGAACGGCGAGCCGGGGGGCACCGGCTCCACGCGAATCTCGGTTGCATTGCAGGACAGCAAAACCAGACCGCCGGCGCCGCGGACGTCGCCCACCAGACGCCAAGCTGCCAGACTTTCAGCCAGCAACTCCCGCAAAGTATCGGTGCAGAGGTCGGTCAAAGCGCAGGTCCATTGCGTATTTCGGCGGCGATCTTGCGCTTGAGATAGTGTCCGTCGTTCGGGGTCCCGCAGTACTGGCCGTTCTCGACCATGACCTTGCCCCGCAGCATGGTCGTGACCGGCCAGGCGAAAATCTCGTGCCCTTCCCAAGGCGTGTAGTCGGTCTCGTGCAGATCGAGCGCACGAACCGTGCCGCGGCGCCTCGGATCGAGGATGGTGATATCAGCATCGCTGCCGACGGCGATTGCTCCTTTGCGTGGATAAAGTCCCATGATCCTGGCGGCGTTGGTCGAGACCAGATCCACGTATTGAGACAGCGAGTAGCCGCGGCGCACGACCATCTCGGTATACATGACGCCCAGGCGCGGCTCGACGCCCGAATTGCCGCCGGTTGTGTCGTCGATGCGCTTGCCGATTGTCTTGTCTTTGAGGGTACAGCAGAGCTCGTCCGTCGCGATGCAATGGATGTGACCGCTTACGGTGCCTTGCCAGAGCGCTTGCTGGTCCTGCGGCGATTTCAATGAAGGATAGGTGTGATAGATCTGGCCGTTGACGCGCTTGTAGTCCTCCATGGAGTAGATGAGATACTGGTGCAGCGTCTCGCCGTAGATCGGCAACCCCTTGCCGCGCGCCTCGGCGATGGCGGAAACGCCGGTGCCGGCGGAGACATGCATCATATAAAGCGCGCTGCCCGGCACGCTTTCGGCGAGGCGCAGCACGCGACGGAAGCTGAGATCCTCTGACAATTGGTTGTGGACCTCCGCAAGATGCTGAAAATCAACCCGGCCTTCCCTAACGAGCTTGGCATACATGTGCATGACGATGTCGTTATCCTCGGCATGGATGACGCCCAGCCCGCCCTCTTTGGCCAGGACCTGGAAGGCTTCCCAGATATCGCCGAAATCGATCATCCGCCCGGTTCGCGAGGGAAGAATGTTTGTCGTGAATATCTTCAGCGTGGGATAGCCGGCCTGGATCGCTTCGGCGAGCTGGCCGGTGAATTCGGGGGGCGGCTCGGAGTGCAGCATGATGTGGTAGGCCCAGTCGCACGGGCTCTTGCCCACGAAGTCCTTGTCGCGCATCTCGATCGCCTGGAGTGCTGAGAGGCCGTCGCGCCAATAGGCGAAATCGATGAACGTCGTCGTTCCGCCGTGCAACGCGGCACGCCCGACCTGCTCGGGACCGGCTGTGATCAGGGGCGTTCCGTCCGGCTTGATCCAGACGTGGTGCAGATGGACGTGCGGATCGATTCCGCCCGGCATCACGATGTGTCCCGTAGCATCGATTACCCGGGTAGCAGACTGCAAGGTGCCGGGAGCCGTGATTGCAGCGATGGTCTCGCCAGCTATGGCCACATCGCATCGGGCGACGCCTTGCGGTGTCACCACGTCGCCGCTGCGAATGATCACGTCGAGCATCGTGGTTCACACCCGCGTTTGGATCATGGGACAGAAATAACCGGAGCGGCGGCCATGTGCAGCGCTTCTTGTCTCAGCACAGGCTCTGATCGACACAGTCCTCGTATACCGGCCTGCGCGAGATGAAACCGCCGGAAAGCAGGCTTTCCGCGAGCCGCGCGAATCCGCTGCGCGACACGGCGGTCGTGTGACCCCACACTCCGGCATCGCGATAGCGTCCCAGCGAGGTCGAGAGGATATCCGGAGCAATCTCCGGGTAAAATCGAGCGGTGACTTGCGCCAGGTCCTCTGCGCTGTGCGCCGCGAGCCAGCGCTGCATCTGCTGAATGCCGCGAGTCATGGCCAGGAATGCATCGCGGTTGCGTTCGGTTCCGTTGCGCGTGGCGAGAAATGTCGTATAGGAGGTCGGCCCTCGCGTGCTGGCGGCGTAGAGGATCTCGCCCGCTCCTGCCTTCACCGCCAGCGATGCATAGGGCTCAAACATCTGCACCACGTCCAATTCGCCGCTGCGCAGCTTCTCAAGATTGCTCAGCATCGTGCTGCCGGCTGCGCAGTTAAGCCGCGCCGGATCCACCCCTTGCTCCCGCAGATCAAGTTGCAGGCACAGCCAGGGCGTTGGCACCTCCGTGACTTTGGCGAATTTCAGCTTCGGTAAGTCGCTGAGGCGAAATTCGCTCCCCTGGGTTCGGCCCACCAGAAAAAACGGATCGCGCGTAGCAACCTCGCAAAAACAAACAAGATCTGAGCTCGGCTCGGTATCCCGCGCTTTCATCACCCGCATCGGCCCGCCCCAGCTCAGATCGATCGTGCCATCGAGCAGACCCGACGCGGCGAATGCCGGAGCGGGCGAGCCGATAAGCTCCACTTCTACTCCTTCGCGCTCGTAGCATCCGAGCTCGCGCGCGGCATAAAACGGCGCGTAGAACACGGCGCGAAAGTTTTCAGCGAGCTTGATGCGCATGAACCGGCGCCTCTCCAACATGCGCATACGCGAGCTCGCAGACCCTTTCGACGGCTTGCACGAGCTGCGCCTCCGTGACAGCGACATCGAAGCGCCATGCACGTTCCGCCGCTGTACGGCGCATCCCTAGAAGAACATCCCCATTCATCAACTCCGTAACTGCCCTATCAAGAGCGGCGAAATCGTTCCACGCAATGACGCGACCACAGCCCCTATCCACCACGTCGGCGGCACAGCCTACGCGGTCGCTGACCAGCACAGGGCGGCCGCACGCCAGCGCTTCGTTCACCGCCAGACCCCAAGTCTCGCCATAACCTGAAAAAAGCACGACCAGGTCTCCCAGTCGATACACGATGGGCATCCGGCTCTGGTTCTGGAAAGGCAGCACCCGGAAGCGCTGCGGATGCGCTGCCGCAATCCTGTCGATTTCTGCCTGCAGCTCGCCGGCGCCAACAAGAACCAGCATGACATTCTCAACCGGGAGACGCAGCACCGCTTCCATGAGATCGACGGGACGCTTCTTGGCTTCGAATTTGCCCGCAAACAACAGCACCTTCTGCTCGCTGCGAATTTCCAGGCGAGCCCGCCAGTCGCGCGCTTGTTGCTCCAACGCGTCCGCCGGCTCCGCGAACCTCTCGACATCGATCGAGTGGACGCAGGGATACAGCCGGGAGGCATCGACGCCGAAATACTTGTAGTACTCGGCATTGGCGCTGCCCACCGCGAGAAAGCCGGCGGGCCAGGAGAAAACGCGCTGCAACAACCTGCGCTTGATGCGACCGTGCATCCCGGACGGCTTGCCGTCGAGGAGGTGGGAATCCCCCCGAAACAGCGTGGGCCGCTGCAGGGCATGCAAGGCTTGCAGGTGCGACAGCCAGGCCCATCCGGTCACCTGCACCACGTCGGGTTTCCACGCCGTCACACGCTCGACCAGCGCCGGGTTGTGCAGTCCTAAAAAGCGGTGTGTTCCCGGGCGATGCGAGATGTTTGGAACAAGCTCGAAGGGATAGCCCTCCGTCATGGGAATGTCCCACGATACCGCTTGCTTGAATCCGCGGTCCTCGACCGCGGCCTTTCCGACGTGCCACGTGAAGAACACCTTGAGGATCATGTCGGAGCGCCGGGCAAGGCGCCGATAGAGGGGAACGAAGTATTGGATCGGATGGGAAACGACGAGGGCGAGACGGATGGCAGAGATTCTCACGACCGCGCCCCCGAGGAAGCTAGCTCCACCTTCGATTACCCAATGGATCAAATCCCGGCGGACAAACAATCGTCCGCGTAAGGACCCGGCATGAGCTACGCGGTCGCAAACTCCGGCGGCGCGAACACGCACACGGCTGGCACCGGAGCATCCCATCGCTCGATCTCGACGAGCGCAGTGAGCGCGCTCGGGCCCTGCGCCAGCGGCGAAGTGCCGATGTCGAGCGTGAGCACATTGGGATTGCCGTGGCGCTCGGGCTCGCCGCTCGCCGCTGGCGGATCGAACCATGCGCCGGTGGCCATGACTGCGACGCCCGGCATCACGTCGGGATCGACCACCACCCCGGCGAGACATGCCCCACGCGCGTTAAACACGCGCACGATGTCGCCGTCGCGGATGGCGCGTTGCGCTGCGTCAGGCGGGCTCACGCGGACGGGCTCGCGTTCGCCAATCTTGTGGGCGCGCGAGACGGGCCCCGGATCCATCTGGCTGTGGAGACGGCTCGCAGGCTGATGCGTCACGAGGTGAAGCGGCCAGCGCTGTGCTGACGGGCTTCCGAGCCATTCCGTGGGTGGAATCCAGGTGGGATGCGCCGGACAGTCCGCATAGTCAAAACCGGCGACCGCATCGGACACGATCTCGATGCGCCCGGAAGGGGTCTTGAGGGGGTGGCGCTCCGGGTCGCGACGGAAATCTTCAAACAGGACATAATCGCGCTCAGGAGGCGGCAGCTCGATGAAGCCCTCCGCCCAGAACTGCTGGAAGCCGGGCAGATCTACGCCCTTGGCTGCGGCGCTCGCGCGCACCTTATCGTAGACCAATTGGCACCAACCCATTTCGTCGCGCTCTTCCGTGAAGGCGCGCTCATAGCCAAGGCGCTCCGCCAAGGCGCGGAAAATATCGAAGTCGTTCCTTGCGCCGCCGACGGGATCGATGGCGCGATGCATGGCCAGCACGAACGAGTCGCGCGATGAGCCGCCGACGTCGTTGCGCTCGAGCGATGTCGTGGCCGGAAGCACGATGTCGGCATGCCGCGTGGTCGCCGTCCACCAGCTGTCGTGCACGATGACGGTCCGCGGCTTCTGCCAGGCGCGCCGAAGTCGGTTGAGGTCCTGATGATGATGGAACGGATTGCCGCCCGCCCAATAGATCAGTTGAACGTCGGGATAGGTGTATCGGCGACCATTGAATTGATAACTCTCCCCGGGACCGAGCAGCATATCGGCGATTCGCGCCACCGGGATCATTGAGCGCGCCGGATTGAGCGGCAAAGCGAGCTCGGGCCCGGCAATATCCATCCGTGGCACGCCGATGCCGTTGGTGGAGCCGTGTCCGAAGGAAAAACCGGTTCCCGGCAGACCGATGCCGCCCAGCATCGCTGCCAGCACGATCGCGGCCCAGTAAGGCTGCTCGCCATGATGCGCGCGCTGCAACGACCAGGCACAGGTGATCATGGTCGGCGCAATCGCTGCGCGATCGGCGAGCGAGCGGATCGTCTCGGCGGGGACGCCGGTGATCGCCGCTGCCCAATCCGCGTTTTTCTCGACGCCATCGTCGAGACCAAGCAGGTAGCGACGGAACTTTTCAAATCCGGTGCAATAACCCGAGACGAACTGCGTATCGTAGCGCTCTTGCGTCAGCAGGAAGTGCGCCATCGCGAGCATGAGCGCGGTATCGGTGTTGGGCCGGATCGGAACCCACTGTGCGCCAAGAAAATCCGGAGAGTCGGACTTGAGCGGACTTATAGAGACAAACTCGATGCCGGCGTCTTTCCCCCGTCGCAGCCAGGTCTCCAGGCTGTGCACTCCGGCTCCGCCCGATGTGACCTGGGAATTCTTGAGCGCAAGGCCGCCGAACGCGATCACAAGCCGGGCGTTCTTGACGATGGATGACCAGTCCGTGATGTCGCCGACCACCGGCTGGAAGGTACCGATGACGCGGGGCAAAACGTATTGCGCCGCGCCAAAGCTGTAGTTGGCAACCTGATCGACGCAGCCGCCGCCGAGAAAAAGGAAGCGACGAAGCAGGCTACGGGCGTGATGGACGCGGCCCGCCGACGACCAGCCGTAGGAGCCGCCCAAGATCGCCGTGGGGCCGAACTCGCTGCGGACGCGCGCAAGCTCTTCGGCGACTGTCGAGAGCGCCTCGTCCCAGGACACTTCGAGAAAGCGGTCGCTGCCGGTACGTTCCTTGCCCTCGCGCCATCCCTCCCGAATGGCGGGCCGCGCTATGCGCAGGTCCGAGTGCACCATCGCGGGAATGGCTTCGAGCATAGGCGATGGCGCGGGATCGCGCGGGAATGGCTCGCAACCGACAACCCGGCCGTTCTCGACCAAGGCCGTATAGGCGCCCCAGTGGGCGAGCGTAGGGAAGCGTGCGACGTTCATGGAAGCCATGCTAGTCATACCAGATGTACGGGGCAACTACTTACGCACTACTCCACGGCTGAAACGCTGCAAGGCATGCGTTAGTCGCCATTGTCAGATCCCTCTGAACTTGGGTGGGCGCTTGGCGTGAAACGCCTCCACTCCTTCGCGGAAGTCGTCCGACTGGCGCAGGCGGCTGTAGCAGTGACCTTCGAGCTCGATTGCAACCGAGAGCGACGAATCCTCGGTGTCGTTCAAAAGCTTCTTTGCTGTGCGCTGGGCGAGGGGAGAGAACGCGCGCAACTCATCGACCAGGGCGTCGGTCGCGCCCTCCAGCTCGCCGTCCGGCACACATTCCGTTGCGAGGCCCCAATCGTAAGCCTGTCGCGCGGAAATACGCCGCGAGCGCATGACGATGTCTTTGGTCCGAGCTATCCCAATGATCTTTTGCAGCCGCGCCGACCCGCCTGAACCGGGGATTTGACCAAGCCGCTGCTCCGGGAGCGCGTAGAGGCAGGTTTCCGATACGATGCGAAAATCGCAAGCGAGCGAAAGCTCAAAGCCCACCCCAAAGCAGTAGCCGCGATTGGCTGCAATGACCGGCTTTGCGCAGCGCGCCGGCGCGGCGATGTTCCAGGCGAGCCTGGAAACGTGCTCGGGCGTTGCCTCCAGGAAACCCTTGATATTGCCGCCGCTCGAAAAATGCGCGCCGGCTGCTCGCAAAACGACGATGCGGATGCGCGTATCCTCGTCCAGAGCCTCGAACACAAGCCGAAGCTGATCGCGCTGGGGCATGGATACGATGTTGAACGGCGGCCGATCGAGAACGATATCGGCCCGTTCGCGCTCCGGATCGATTTCGACGCGGAAGCCGTCAAGCACGGCAAGCCTAGAATCAGAATCAGGAAAAGTGGCACTCACTGCGCAGCCCCCTCTCTCACCCGCTACGAGGCGACATCCGCCTCAGCTCGCATGAGGTCTTGACAATTCCTGTAACAGCTGGGCTCAGCAAGAGCTGCCGCTAAATCACCACATGTTGAGAACGGCGCGCGCTTCGTCGGACATCCGGCTCGGATCCCAAGGCGGATCCCATACGATCTCCACCTTGGCCTCGCGCACCCCAGGAACGCTTGTCACGGCATTTTCCACCATGCTCGGTATTTCCTGCGCCGACGGACAATTGGGTGTCGTGAGCGTCATGTCGATGTTTACTGCCCGATCATCGGCAATGTCGATCCTGTAGATCAGGCCGAGCTCATAGATGTCGGCGGGAATCTCAGGGTCATACACCGTCTTGAGCGCGGCGATGATTTCGTCCGTCAATCGCGCCAGCTCTGCATCGCCCAGTCGGCCCGCGTCTTTCGCCGTGACCGTCGCCTCCGCTGCAACGCTTTGCGCCCGGGTCTCGGTACCTATGTTCTCGGAGAGCTGTCTGGAAGCATTGTTTGGATCATCAGTCATGCAAAGAACTCCCGGGCTTTGATCAGTGCCTGCGCGAGGCAATCCACCTCCTCGCGCGTATTGTAGAGCGCCAGCGAGGCGCGGCAGGTTGCGCTCACTCCGAAACGGGCAAGAAGCGGCATCACGCAATGCGTGCCGGCGCGAACCGCAACTCCGGCGCGGTCGATGATGGTGGCCACATCGTGGGGATGGGCGCCTTGGACCTCGAACGAGATGATCGGCCCTTTGTCCCGCGCAGTCCCGAAAACCCGCAGCGCATTGATCTCGCGCAGCCGTTCGGTTGCATATTTCAGCAACGAGGCCTCATGCGCCCTGATGCGCGACTTGCCAATCGAATTGACATAATCGATCGCGGCGCCGAGGCCGATCGCCTGCACGATGGGCGGGGTTCCGGCCTCGAACTTGTGCGGGGGCTCGCCATAGATGATGCGGTCCTCGAACACTTCCCGGATCATCTCGCCGCCGCCGTTGAACGGCGGCATGGCCGCGAGATGCTCGTGCTTACCGTAGAGCACGCCGATCCCGGTCGGACCATAGAGCTTATGTCCGGTCAGAACGTAAAAGTCGCAGCCGATGTCCTGCACATCGACATCGAGGTGAACGCCCGCCTGCGCGCCGTCGAGCAGGACGGGAATGCCGCGCGCATGCGCGCGCCGAACCACCTCTTTTACCGGGACCACCGTGCCGAGCATGTTCGACATGTGGGTGACCGCAACCATCCTGGTGCGGGCATTCAAGAGCCGCTCGAACTCGTCGAGCAGGAAATTGCCCTCGTCATCGACCGGAGCCCATTTGATGACGGCGCCTTGGCGCTCGCGCAGGAAGTGCCACGGCACTATGTTGGAATGGTGCTCCATGATCGAAAGCACGATCTCATCCCCTGCCCGCAGGCGTTCGCGACCGAACGTGTATGCGACGAGGTTGATGGCCTCCGTGGCATTGCGCGTAAAGACGATCTCTTCCGTCCGCGCTGCATTGATGAACGCACGCACTTTTTCCCGCGCATTCTCGTAGGCTTCCGTGGCGACGTTGGCCAGGTAATGCAGACCGCGGTGCACATTGGCGTATTCCGCAGTGTAGGCGCGCTGCAGCCGATCGAGCACCGCCTTGGGCTTCTGTGCGGAAGCGGCATTGTCGAGATAAACGAGCGGCTTGCCATAGATCTGCATGCCGAGGGCGGGGAAGTCCTCGCGCAGACGACCTACATCGTAAGCCCCGTTGGTCAGACTCGGGTGCATGCTCGCAACACCCTAACCGATTTGCGCCAACTAGTTTCCCGGCGCGGCAAACGTACCGGGCTCACGTGCGCGCGTTGAGCCACTTGACCACCTGCTCCATCAAGACGTCGCGCAGGCCCGCGTGCTCAATCCCTTCCACTGCCTCGCCGACAAAAGCCTGAATCAGCAGCGCTTCTGCCTCCGGCTGCGCGATCCCGCGCGCCCGCAGGTAGAACAATAAATCCTCATCGAGAGCACCAGACGTCGCGCCGTGTCCGCATTGCACATCGTCAGCAAAGATTTCCAGCTCGGGCTTGTTGTCGGACTCTGCGGTGTCCGACAACAGCAGCGCATGCGTGGCCATTTTGGCGTCGGTCTTCTGCGCGCCCGGACGCACGATGATCTTGCCCTGAAACACGCCTCGACTCTCCCCGTCGAGCACGGATTTGAAGGTTTCGCGGCTGGTGCAGCCTTCGGCGGCATGATCGACCAGGAGCGTCGTGTCGGCGTGCTGGTTGCCGTTCAGCAAGGAAGCACCACGAATTCCTGCTATGGTCCCTGCGCCCGCGAACCGCACGAAAATTTGGTTGCGCACGACGGCCCCGCCGGCAGTGAACAGGAACTCGTTGAAGCGGGAATGTGCACCAACCGCCGCCATCATAGTGGAGACATGTAGCGCACCCGCAGCGGTAATCTTTACATGGTCGACATGAGCTTCATCGGCGACATCGAGCTCCATTGCCGTATTCACTTGCTGTTCGCTCGATCCCTCATGGCTTTCGACCAGCATGGCGCGGGCGCCCTTTCCTATCGTCGCGAGCGAGCGCGTGAATACTGCGCTTGCCTCCTTGCGGGCAGCGACGAAGACGAGGTGGATCGGGCGCGCGAGGGCGACCCCGGCGGCAACATCGATCACCGCGCCGTCGCGCATGAATGCCGTGTTGAGCGCCATCGCCGTATCGGCAGTCGGAGAGATGGGTCCTATTCGCGTGAGAACGCGCGTATCGCCCGCCTCCAGCGCAGAGGCCATTGAGCGGACGCTCAGTCCAGGTTCGATATCGGAGAGGTCGGAAAGCTCCGGCACGAAGCAGCCGTCGACAAACACGATCCGGCGCGCATCGATGGACGCCAGAAGCGCGGCGGATTCGGCCGCCCAGCGCCTCGCAGCAGCATCCGGTAGGGGTGCGAGCGGCTTGGCTTCGCGCATCAGCGCGCGCAAGTCCGTGTATTTCCACTCCTCGATGCGTCGGCTCGGCAGACCGCCAGCCTCGAAGCGCCGAAACGCCTCCTCGCGCAGCGCGGCGACCCCATTCGCACCGGGCAAGCTCGCCTTGGCGGCCGCAAAATTCACCGCCAGCGCAGTCTCCGCCGCAGTTCTGATGGGGCGAACCTCGGCGTTCATTGCGCCCTCACGCCGCCTCGTCCCGATATTGGGCGTAGCCGGTTGCCTCCAGCTCGAGGGCGAGCTCTTTTCCGCCGGTCTTCACGATGCGGCCCTTCGAAAGCACATGCACCACATCCGGGACGATGTAGTTGAGCAGGCGCTGATAATGCGTGATGACCACGAAGCTGCGCTCTGCTGCGCGCAGGTGGTTCACCCCTTCGGCAACGACTTTGAGCGCATCGATATCGAGGCCCGAATCAGTCTCGTCCAGCACGCAAAGCCGCGGCTCCAGCATTGCCATTTGCAGGATCTCGTTGCGCTTCTTCTCGCCGCCGGAGAATCCGACGTTGACCGCGCGGCGCAACATGTCCTGATCGATGCCAAGCCTGCCCGCGACCTCGCGCACCCGCCTGAGGAAGTCGGGGGTGGAAAGCTCGGGTTCCCCACGCTGCCTGCGTTGCGCATTGATGGCAGTGCGCAGGAAGGTCATGCTGGCAACGCCGGGGATTTCAAAGGGATACTGAAACGCCAGAAACAGCCCCTTGGCTGCGCGCTCGTCCGGCGGAATGCCCAGGATGTCGTCGCCGTCGAGCAATACCTCTCCCTGCGTAACCCGGTAGTCCGCCTTTCCGGCAAGCACGTAGGCAAGCGTCGACTTGCCCGATCCGTTCGGCCCCATGATCGCATGCACGGCGCCCTTTCCGACTGAAAGCTCCAGGCCATTGAGGATCTTCTTGCCCTCGACCTCCACGTGCAGATTTTTCACTTCCAACAGATGCATGCTGCTGCCTTGCTGAGCTCAGCTGTCCAGTCCGGTATCGCCGACCAGCTTGTGCTCGCTCCTGCCATAGTCCGCCGCGATCGAAAGGAAGCCCGCGCACATCATCCGACGCTTCCTTCCAGGCTCACCGAGATCAGCTTCTGCGCCTCGACCGCGAACTCCATGGGGAGCTGCTGCAGCACGTCTTTGACGAACCCGTTGACGACCAAAGCCACCGCGTCCTCAGCCGAGAGACCGCGCTGCCTGCAATAGAAGAGCGTATCCTCCGAGATCTTCGAAGTCGTCGCCTCGTGCTCGAAAACGGTGGAGGAGTTCCTGGTCTCGATATACGGGGTGGTGTGCGCGCCGCACTTGTCCCCGATCAGAAGCGAGTCGCAGTTGGTAAAATTGCGGGCGCCTTTCGCCTTCCTATGCGAGGTGACGAGACCGCGATAGGTATTCTGCGAATGCCCCGCGGCGATGCCCTTGGAAATTATGCGGCTCGTCGTGTTCCTGCCGAGATGCAGCATCTTGGTCCCTGAATCGACCTGCTGGTAGCCATTCGAAATGGCGATCGAGTAGAACTCACCGCGGGAATTGTCGCCGCGAAGGATGCAGCTTGGATATTTCCAGGTGATGGCCGACCCGGTTTCCAGCTGGGTCCAGGAGATCTTCGAGTTCGCGCCGCGGCAATCGCCGCGCTTGGTCACGAAATTGTAGACGCCTCCGCGTCCCTGCTGATCGCCCGGGTACCAGTTCTGGATGGTGGAATATTTGATCTCGGCGTCCTCGAGCGCAACCAGCTCGACAACCGCAGCATGCAGCTGATTCTCGTCGCGCGAAGGGGCCGTGCATCCTTCGAGATAGCTGACATAGGAGCCTTTGTCGGCAATGATGAGCGTGCGCTCGAATTGCCCGGTGTTGCGCTCGTTGATGCGAAAGTATGTCGAGAGCTCCATGGGGCAGCGCACGCCCGGGGGCACATAGACGAAGGACCCGTCGGAGAATACCGCCGAATTGAGTGTGGCGAAGAAATTGTCCGAGATCGGCACTACCGTGCCGAGATATTTCTTGACCAGGTCGGGATGCTTCTGGAGCGCCTCCGAAATGGGCATGAAAAGCACGCCGACCTTGGCAAGCTCCTCCTGGAAGGTGGTCGCCACGGAAACGGAATCAAAGACCGCATCCACCGCCACACGAGCGTAGCTGCCGCCGTCCGGACGCTGCACTCCAAGGAGCGCCTCCCGCTCGCGCAGCGGAATTCCAAGCTTGTCATAGGTCGCAAGAATCTCGGGATCCACCTCATCAAGCGAGTTTGGACCCGACTTCTTTTTCGGAGCGGAGTAGTAGTAGAGGTCCTGATAATCGATCGGCCCGTATTTTACCCGCGACCACATTGGCTCACTCATCGTAAGCCAGCGCCGATAGGCATCGAGCCGCCACCGGAGCATCCACTCCGGCTCGTTCTTTTTCAACGAGATGAATCGGACGATATCTTCGGAAAGGCCCTTTGGGGCCTTCTCGGATTCGATATCGGTAACGAAGCCATACTTGTACTGGTCGACGTCGAGACGGCGAACCTTCTCGACGGTCTCTTGCACGGCCGGCATGTCTTCCCTCCGCTGCGGTTTCAAGGACCGCGGGTTGGATCAGTCGGTTATGGTCTGCGGGTCGTCTTTTCGCTGGGCCATATCCCTTCAGGCGGCCGCCGCCGATGCTTCGTCGGCTGCCCCAACATTAAGTAAGGTCCCGGACACCTTAATCCAAGCATTGATGAGCCCATCGACCTCCGCTTCGCTTGTGCTCCACCCAAAACTGATGCGCACCGCCCCGCTGGCAAGCCCCGCCGGCACCCCCATTGCGGTGAGCACATGGGAGCGCTGGACCTTGCCGGACGAACAGGCGGCTCCCGAGGACACGGCCGCCCCGGCAAGATCAAGGGCAATGACCGCCGTCTCCGCCTTCAGCCCGGGCACCGTAAACAGAGTCGTGTTGGGCAAGCGCTCCACCCCGGCGCCAAAAATCATCAACCCGGGGGGAGAATGCCCCTTGAGCCCCGCCTCGAGCCGCTCCCTTAGCGCAAGCAGGTGCGCCCCTTGCGCGCCAAGAGTGGCCAACGCAGCCTTGGCGGCCGCCCCAAACCCGGCGATCCCCAGCACATTCTCGGTTCCGGCCCGAGCCCCGCGCTCCTGGCCCCCACCTGCGATGAGGGCAGGCGGAAAAGGCAGCCTCGCGTCCCGCCGGATTAGGGCCCCCACTCCTTTTGGTGCCCCGATCTTGTGCCCCGAAAGGGTGAGAAGATCGGCCCCAAGTTTATTGATGTCGCACGGAATTCTTCCCGGTCCCTGGACGGCATCGACGTGCAGGATGCCTCCTGCCGCGTGGACCAGGGCAGCCACTTCCGGAATCGGTTGGATAATGCCGGTCTCATTGTTGGCGAGCATCACGGAAACGACGCTCTGGACTCCGTGCTCTGCGAGCCGCCGACGAAGCGCCGAAAGATCGATCTGCCCAGTGTTTGCAACAGGCAACCTCTCCACCTCAGATGAAGGAAAGCGGCCGCCGGCCAGAACCGATGCATGCTCGACGGAGGAGACGAGAAGCTTGCTGGCGCCTCTTTGCGGACGAGCCGGAGCGAGGGCCAGGATGTTGGCTTCCGTACCGCCTGACGTAAAGGCAACGTTACCCGCCTGCGTGGCCACCAACGCGGCCACGCTTTCCCGAGCTTCCTCGACCAGCCGACGGGCGGCTCTGCCTTCGGCATGAACCGACGAAGGATTGCCAATCACGTCCAGCGCCGCAACAACCGCGGCGCGCGCCTCCGGCCGAAGCGGTGCAGTCGCATTCCAGTCGAAATACAAACGAGCGTTCATGGACAAAAGACAAGTTTCTTGTTCAAGGGATCGCAAGTTCTTGTTCGAGGGATCGAAGGACAGGGACCAACGAACGGGCAGCCCCGTCCAAAACCCTTGCATTTTGCCCCGGTACCCGTGGTAGAAACCGCACCTGCGAGTGACCGGCGAATTCTCCTGCTTCAGTGCCCATCGACAAATCTGGAATGCTTCTCGGTAGTTACGTGCGCGCCGTATTGGCGTCAAGCAACGTTATGCGCGGGACGCGTTAACTTGGCTCCTCGTCGGAGTAGCTTCAATCGAGGTCGATAATCATGCCCGAGGTCATATTTGCCGGCGCGGCTGGTCGCATCGAAGGCAGGTACCATCCAGCCCGGCAGAGAAATGCCCCGATCGGGATCATTCTTCATCCGCATCCCCAGTTCGGGGGGACGATGAACCATCAGATCATATACCAGCTCTATTATACCTTCGCCCACCGAAACTTTTCGGTGTTGCGCTTCAATTTCCGTGGCGTCGGAAGAAGCCAAGGAGCGTTCGACCACGGCCAGGGAGAGCTCTCCGATGCCGCCTCGGCGCTCGACTGGGCGCAGTCGATCAATCCGGAGGCCCGCAGTTGCTGGATTGCCGGCTTCTCCTTCGGGGCTTGGATCGGGATGCAGTTGTTGATGCGGCGCCCCGAGATCGAAGGCTTCATTTCCATTGCCCCGCCGGCGAATCTCTACGACTTCTCATTTCTCGCCCCTTGCCCTTCCTCTGGTATGATCATTCACGGCGACAAAGATGCGGTCGTGCCGCATAAGGACGTCACCACCCTGGTCGAGAAACTCAAAACGCAGAAAGGGATCGTGATCGAGCAGAAGGTAATCCCGGGAGCGAACCATTTCTTTGACGGCAAGATCGAGCCGCTCATACAATCGATCGGAGCTTACCTCGACAAGCGTCTGAAGATCGATCGCAAGCCCAGCGCCGCTTGATTGGCGTCTGGCAATCTCAGAGCAACATCGATCCCGTCATAGGAAGTGCCGCTCATTAATCCAATTGCGGTCACCCAGGCCATTGCCGCGTCCTCGGTTTCAATGTCCCGTCGAAGCTGATACATCAGCCGCGGGTGAGAGACGACAGCTCATGAGCTCGTACAAATCCGAATTGCTCCAGATCCTCGCAGAACGGGGGTTTATTCATCAGCTCTCCGACTCCGAGGGGCTCGACGCCAAGGCCGCAAGCACAACGATTACGGCCTACGTTGGCTTCGACGCGACGGCTCCGAGCCTGCACATCGGCAATCTTCTGACCATCATGATGTTGCGCTGGCTACAAAAAACCGGGCACCGGCCGATCGCATTGATGGGTGGAGGCACGAGCAAGATAGGCGACCCCTCCGGGAAAGATACCAGCCGCACGCTGCTCACCCCCGCGCAGATTGACGCGCATATCGCGTCCATACGAAAGGTATTCTCGCGCTTTCTCAATTTCGACGCGGGCGCCCTCATGGCCAACAATGCCGATTGGCTCGATCAATTGCATTACATTCCATTCCTTCGTGAAGTCGGCCGGCATTTCACGATCAACAAGATGCTGACGTTCGACTCGGTCAGGCTTCGTCTGGACCGGGAGCAACCGCTGACGTTTCTCGAATTCAACTACATGATCCTGCAAGCGTATGATTTTGTTGAGCTGTACAAGAGGTACGGCTGCATCCTTCAGATGGGCGGGTCGGACCAATGGGGCAACATTGTCAGCGGCATCGAGCTTGGGCGACGACTGCTCAATGCCGAATTGTTCGCTCTGACCACGCCGCTCTTGACGACGTCCTCGGGTGCCAAAATGGGGAAGACCGAGACGGGCGCAGTGTGGCTGAACCCGGAGATGATGACTCCATATGACTACTGGCAGTTCTGGCGCAATTGCGAGGATGGCGATGTCGGCCGTCTGCTCAGGCTGTTCACCGAGCTTCCCCTCGATGAAATCGCCCGTCTGACGGCCCTGAAAGGCCACGAGCTCAACGAGGCGAAAAAGGTCCTGGCCACCGAAGCCACGACGCTTTTGCACGGGGCCAAGGCTGCAGGGCTAGCCGCCGAGACCGCCCGGCGCACCTTCGAAGAAGGAGCGCTCGCCGAAACACTCCCGACGGTCGAAATTTCGCGCGCGAGGCTCGAAGCGGGGCTTGGGGTACTCACCGCGAACGTTGAAGCCGGGCTGGTATCGTCCAATGGCGAGGCCCGTCGTAAGATCAAGGGCGGTGGACTCAAGGTCAATGATGTCACGGTGGCCGACGAGAAGACGGTGCTCACGCTGCGAGATCTCACGCCTCAAGGAGTCATCAAGCTGTCACTTGGCAAGAAGCGACATGTCTTGCTGAAGCCAGTTTGAATCGCATTCACTCATCTGCCCGGGTCGGCATAACTCTGGGGCATGCCGGCAGCACCCCCCGGAAACTCAAAAAATTTCCGTAATAGACCCGGCGCCACCGCAGAGATGGGGTTGACGCGCAACACGGGCGCGCTCGGCGGGCCGACTACTTCGTAAGTAACTCCGATCAGGCCCTCGTTGCTCCCGCCCAGGAACAACCCGACAATGGGAATCTGACCAAACATGTTGTTGAGGCCATACAGCGGGACGAAGGTGCCGCGCATGCGCACGTCGTTATGGGTATAATCGATGTAACCGTCCACGGTGGCGCCCACCGCTGGACCTTTCACCAGACCATCTCGAATGGTGAAACGGCCCAGGGAGCGCGTGAAATCGACCCGAAAGCGAGAGAACTCCACACCCGGCGATGGAGTACCGGGACTCTGCGGATTGGGAGCTGCAGCTACGCGCTCGAGGGTTGCCTCTCCGCGCACGATGAAATCACGAACCGTGAGCGTGCCTTCCTGTGGCGCTTTCTCCGCGCTTTGCGGATCGAGCGCGACCCACATCTCGCCGCCTATGACCTTTGGATAAATATCGGTAAAACGAAAGAAGGCACCTGCGTCATTAGTCTCCATGAACACGACTTGACGGCCGTTCGTTCCGCGTCCGCGCAGGTCGCCAAGCAGTGGGGTGTCACGTCCAAGCTTCGCGTTCAATGCAAACGTGGTGATGATGCCGCTGCGCCGCGACAGGCGCAGATCCATGCCTCGCAAGGTCTCGCCGTGGAACCCCACGACGGTGCCTAGCTTGACGTCGAGATCAATATCTCTGTCCGGCTGCGGCTTGCCGTTGGCAGGACCCGAGAGCGCCGACTTGACGAAGGCGCGTCCGTCATAAAGGTCCCCGCGCAGGGTGACCCGCAGGGCTCCATCCGGAGTTCGATCTGCTTTAAGGGCCGCCTTGTCGCGGTTCGACAGACTGAACACGGGAAAATTTGCGGAGACCACGTCGCCAGAGGCATCGACCTCGACCGCGCCTTTGACCGTGGTGTTTGTCGCTTCAATCAGGATGTCCTCAAATCGCGTGCCCTGCGATTTGCTGACGAGAGCAAAAGTCGCGTGCGCGGCCTCCCCCGAAGCTTTGGACCAGCCCGGCAAGAGATTGTCCACCTTGGCCTGAGTGAGGTCAGCGTCAACCGCGAACCGGCTGTCGCTGTCGCGGTTGGCGACCCGACCGGTCATTTTGACCGGGACGGGCCCAGCGAGTGCGCCGCCGAGATCAAAGCCCAACTTGCTTCGTGCGCTCTCGTCGAGGGTCGCTTGGACTCGGATCTCGGGGTCGGCCTCGCGCGACTTACGAAAATCGAGCGCAGCGGGAAGGCCGTTGATCTTGACGTCGCCTCTGATCCAGTGGCCCTGGTTGTTCGCACTCACTTTCAGCACGGCCGCCTCAACCTTTTGGCCCATGACCATGCGTTCAGCAGCGAAATTCGCGACGTCCATGTTGATGGTGTATGTCGACGAGCCTTCCGCGAGATCCTCTTTGAGCGGCAACCCAAGAGTGACCTGGGCAGTCAACGTGCCCCGACTGGCTGCAGGATCCAGCGGAGCGCCGGAATAGTCCCGCAATCGGTCCGTGGCCAGTAATTCGGCTGCCGCCGGTACCGATCCGTCGAGGCGGAAGCGCGCTTTCGCCGGTGGCCCCTTGGGAAACGTATCGGGCACCTCGAATACGCCGTTGGTGATCGAGAGCTTGCGCCCTTGCGCAGTTTCCACGTGGCCGCGTCCCAGATTGATCGTCGCGGTTCGACCAGTGACGCGGAGATCAATGTCAGCGTCGCGAATGGCGGGAAGGCCTGCGATCGGTTTCAGTTCCGCCCCATGCCCTACAATCCTGATCGCTAGACCTTCCTCAGGAATGGGGGGCCCGCTCGTCTTGAGTGTAGACATTGGCGCGTTGGTCGCGACCTCAAGCCGCTCCACCACGCCCGCCTGCACATGATCTTCGACCCAACTGCGCACCTTCGGGGCAGCGAAGAAGGGCCACAACCGCTTCATCGCTATGACCGACATCGGTGTACCGGCAACGGAGACCGCAACTCTTGGATCGTCCCCCGCACAGTCTATCCCGCCGGAGAGAGCCACCCCAATCTCCGCGTTGCCGAGCTCGCCCTCCTCGATGTCCACGCGCCGGGTGACTGGATCGACGCGCAATTGCAACCGCAGTCGATTGATGATGAGAGGTGCCGATGCCGGGGATCCAGCTGAAGCGAGCAGGATCGAGCCGCCGGATACCTTCACTCCCCACGCGCCATTTGCCTCGGGCGGCGCATCGATGCGTGCCTGCACAGCAATACGATTGCCTCCCGAGATGATCTGGAGCGGCATGACAAGCGCGTGGCGCGCAGCGTCCCAATCGAGACCGATCTCGGCTCGGTCAATGGGAATACGCACGCGTGGGTCATCGACATCGATGATGAAGCCTTTCTCGACGACGACGTGTCCATCAATCATGCCCGGCACGCCGTCCGGCCCGATGTCCGCGCGAATGCGCGACGTGAGCGGCAGATCCACTTCGTAGAGCCCCTCTCCCCAACGCATGGCAAACATCAGGTCCTTCACGGAGACTTTGTGAGTGTCGACATCGAGGACCCGATGCCCCTGCGCCCCGGGTGTCAGTGCCGCTCGCAGCTGCCAAGGTCGGTCCGCTTGTTCGGAGCCGAGTTTCACGGCAACGCCACCACCCTTGGGACGTGTGACGCTGAGATCGATGTTCGTGAAGGTCCAGTGCTTGCCGTTGCGTTCGTCATCGACGCTGAGATTGCCGCCCCTCAGGCCGATCTCGGTGAGGTCGCGTCCATCCAAGCCCCCCGCGTCGAGACTCTCTATCCAAGCAAGCAGCGCAGCAAAATCCTGGATGCTGGAGCGCGCAGCCCCCGTCGCGGGCGCATCGGCGCTTGCCACCGGGGCGAACGGCCTTGAGGACGTCGAACCCATGACGAAAGGCGTGGAGACAGCGGCTGCGGTAACGAATGGCCGCTTCATGCTCCCGGCGAACACGGTGAGTTTGCTGTCCCGCTCAATGCGCACCGCCATCTCGGCGCCGACCAGGCTCAAGCGTTCCGCACGGACGCGGCCGGCGAGCAGGCTGCTCGCCGATATACCCACTTCTGCTTTCGGTGCGCTCGCGACGACATTACCGTCCGCATCGCGGACGACTATGTCGCGAATGCGCAATGACGGGCGCCCATGGGCATTACGCTCGAGCTGCGTGCCACCAATCTCGACCGTATGCCCCGCTCCGAAATTCTCCTTGATCGCTGCCCTGAGCCAAGGAGTAGCGACATCGAGCTCAATCGGACCACTCGAAAGGCGCCACCAGAGGGCAGCCATGACGAGCAACGCAAACCCGGCGATAGCGCTGGCAACAAAGCCGAGCTTGCGCAGCCGCGGGCATCGCGGCAAGCGTATTTTTCGCCCGCGCAAGAAATTCGGCAGGTTGCATTTCGCGGCCGCAGTAGGCTGCGTGTTTGCGTCGCTGTCCGGCGATTCCGGACGCGGCGCTCTCGCCTGGCATAGATCCGCGTAGAGACTTTCCTCCAGCTTTCGGAGGGTCTCGAGCGAAATCTGATATTGCTTACCCGCCATGCGCAGACTTGGCGTCCCCCGACGATAACCAGCCGCTAGCGGCCGCCATGGGCGCGCGCAGCCGACCCAGCCCCATTAGCGCAGCCGGCGCTCCCGAGAATCACCGGGCGTGCCAGCCTTTCGCCCTTGTCTTTCAATACTTTGACAGGAAGAAAGGGACGAAAGGAAGGCGGGTTGTGACCAGGCGATGTCAGTCCTCGCGGGGGACCTTGTCGTCCGGAGGAACCGCTGTCCACGCAAAGACCGACTCGCCTCAGTGGCCTTCGGCGGCCCTCCCCGAGCGCACACTGCTCACGGAGGAGCGTGCAGAGAATGCGCGCTTTAGAAAGGCATTTCTGAATAATTAACCATAATCGGCGCGAATTGCGTCAATTAGCGCCAGTGAAAGGTCGTCCGACGTAAGGGACCGGCGGGGATGCGTGAATGTCTTCGCGGTCATTATCATACAGCCGATCGGAAATTTATCTGCCTGGCTCGACCCTGGGTAGAGAAGCGCAGCGCGCGGCGGTACATGGCCTTGTTACCCCGCATACTCTCACGCGCGGTGCTCGACCGCTTCGGTTGCGTCCGCTCACGTTCTGGCTGTGGCTCGCGATCATGGCGGCCATGGGCGTTTGGACCATCACGACGGCGAGCTATTTCGCTTTTCGCGAGGACGTGCTTACCCGCCTACTTGCCCGGCAAACGGAGATGCAATTCGGCTACGAGGATCGCATTGCCGAGCTGCGCGCACGGGTGGATCGGATCACCAGCCGCCAGCTACTCGACCGGGGGCAATACGAGCAGAAAGTCGAGGAGATTCTTCGCCGGCAGGCGACTTTGGAGTCGCGCGCAAACGCGCTCAACGGGTTAGCCGACGTCACGTCTTCAATTAGGCAGCCCGCGCGTTCTGGAGCGGCAGAATTCTCCGGCCCCTCTCGCTTGAAACTGGTGCCAACCGGGAAAAAGGGAGCGTTTCTTGTGCCGCGCGACGTCGAAGCGCCGCTGGCAAACGCGGTCAATCGATCTCCTCACATGGAGATAGCGACTGGCACTGGAATGACCGGCACGATCGCCAAAGCCCAGGCATCACTCGAGCGGATGGAGCAAAGGCAGGCCGCCACGCTCGGTTTCATCGAGGAGAGCTATTATTCCAGGGCACAACAGATCCGTGGAGTGCTCACCGAATTGGGGCTGGAAGCAGGCAAGACAGGAAAGGGAGACCGCATCGCTGGGTTGGGAGGTCCCTTCGTTGCGCCGCGCGAGCCGAAGGATGCCAACAGCTTCGATCGTCAGCTCTATCGCATCAGCATCGCCCGCATCGAATACAGCAATCTCACGCGCGCTCTCAACAGCATACCCGTTCGCAAGCCGCTGGACGGGGAAATCGACCTGATGTCGGGCTTCGGCATTCGCCAGGATCCATTCACCGGTTCGCCAGCAATGCATACTGGGCTTGACCTGCACGGAAAGCCGGGAGATGCGGTCCACGCCAGCGCCGGTGGGACCGTAATCGCAGCAGGCTGGAGCGGGGGCTATGGCCGCGTGGTGGACATAGATCACGGAAGCGGACTATCGACCCGCTATGCACACTTGTCCGCGCTCGACGTGCAGCTCGGCCAGCGGATCAAAGCCGGGCAGATCGTGGGCCGGCTGGGCTCGACTGGTCGCTCGACCGGACCACACCTGCATTACGAAACACGAGTGAAAGGCGAAGCCGTGGACCCGCACAAATTCCTGCGTGCCGAAACGAAACTTGCGGGCATCATTTGAGGCCTCGGATAATGCGTCGGTGACGCAAGTTGCAGAAGGCAAAGTACTACTCGACGTCCTCTACCTGGACCGGTTCCTCGCCGAAAGCCTTCTGAGCCAAGGCCGCTTCCATGAACTGATCGAGATCTCCATCGAGCACGCCGCCGGTGTTCGAGGTCGAGACTCCGGTGCGCAGATCCTTGACCATCTGGTAGGGCTGCAGAACGTATGAGCGGATCTGGTGGCCCCAACCGATATCCGTCTTCGCGGCCTGCTCGGCAGCCGCCTTTTCCTCCCGCTTCTTGAGCTCCATGTCATAGAGCCGCGCCCGCAACATCTGCCAGGCTTGCGCCCGGTTGCGGTGTTGCGATCTGTCATTCTGACAATAGACCATGATATTGGTCGGGATGTGAGTGAGCCTAATCGCCGACTCGGTCTTATTGACGTGCTGGCCGCCCGCGCCGCTTGCCCGCAGCGTGTCAACACGGACATCGGATTCTTTGATGTCGACCTGAATGCGATCGTCGATTACAGGATAGGTGTTCACACTGGCAAACGAGGTGTGCCGGCGCGCATTTGAATCGAACGGCGAAATGCGGACCAGGCGATGTACGCCGTTCTCGGTCTTTAGCCATCCGTATGCGTTGCGACCCTTTACCAGGACCGTTGCGGACTTGATACCCGCCTCCTCTCCTTCGGTCTCTTCGAGGTACTCGATCTTGTAACCGTGTTGCTCCGCCCAGCGGGTATACATGCGAAGCAGCATATTTGCCCAATCCTGGCTCTCGGTGCCGCCTGCGCCGGCATGCACCTCCACATAGCTGTCATTGGCATCGGCCTCGCCCGAGAGCAGCGCCTCCATTTCCCGTCGCCCCACCTCGATCTTGAGCTTCTCAAGCGCCGCTTGGGCATCATTGACGGTCTTCGGATCCCCCTCGGCTTCGCCGAGCTCAAGCATGGTGATTTGATCTTCGAGCTCCTGCTCGATGCGGCAGATCGACGTGAGTTGATCCTCAAGCGCGGTGCGTTCCTGCATCACGCGTTGTGCGCGCTGCTGATCGCTCCAGAGATTGGGATCTTCTGCCTGCCGGTTCAGCTCGGCGAGACGCACCCGCGCCTTGTCGAAGTCAAAGATGCCTCCTCAGCAGCGAGACCGACTGCTTGATATCGTTGATGAGCTTCTCGACTTCCGCGCGCATGAATGCTCCGACGGTTTCCCGGTGAGCATTTAGCTACGACTCAGTTGCCACGCAATGGCTGCGCGCAGTCCGACAGGGCGAGCCAATCGCCGGAGCCTGGCGTGACGTTTGGCAAGTTACGGGCGCTTCGACATCCAGGAGCGCCCCGGCGGCCCCGCTCAATAAAGCCCGCCCGTTCCTGTTCGCACCGCGCGATCCGCTTCAGGTGAAACCCCGAGCGGCCGGCCGTCGGCATCGGTCACACCGACCACCGAATAATTGTCGGGCGGCGCGGTTCCGGGTTTGAAGGCCTCCAGAATGACGCGTTGATCCCCCGGGCTCGCGCGCATTCCCGTCTTGGGATCAATTCGAATGAGCTTGATCCCGGCTGGCACACGAAACGGAACGGCCGGCTTGTCGGCGAGGGCGACTTTCATAAAGTCTCGAACGATCGGGGCCGCAATGACGCCGCCGGTTGCGCCCTTGCCGAGATGACGCGGCTTGTCGTAGCCCAAATACACGCCGACCACGAGATCAGGCGAAAATCCGATGAACCAGGCATCCTTTTCATCGTTGGTGGTGCCGGTCTTGCCGGCGATCGGCTTTCCCACCTCCTTGACCACCGTAGCGGTGCCGCGCTGCACCACGCCTTCCATCATCGACGTGATCTGGTAGGCGGTCATGGGGTCGAGCACGCGCTCGCGCTTGTCGATCAGAACCGGTTCGCTCTGGCTGGCCCATTTCTCCGCGTCGCACCCGCGGCATTCGCGCGCGTCATGCTTGTAGACGGTGCGACCGTAGCGGTCCTGAATGCGGTCGATCAGCGTCGGCTGAATCTTTCTGCCGCCGTTGTCGAACATGGCATAGGCGCCCACCATCCGCAGCAGGGTGGTTTCGCCGGCACCAAGTGAAAACGAGAGATAAGGCGGCAGGCTGTCGTAGACCCCGAAGCGCTTGGCGTATTCGCCGATCAGGGGCATCCCGATCTCTTGCGCAAGACGCACGGTCATCACGTTGCGCGATTGCTCAATACCAAAACGCAGGGTCGAGGGACCATAATATTTCTTGGTATAATTTTCCGGCGCCCAGATGCCGGTGCCGGTGTCGATCTCGAGCGGTGCATCAAGAACGACCGTGGAAGGGGTGTAGCCATTATCCAGAGCAGCGGCATAGACCAGCGGCTTGAATGAAGAGCCGGGCTGGCGAAGCGCTTGGCTGGCGCGATTGAACTGGCTCTGCTCGTAAGAGAACCCGCCCACCATTGCCAGCACGCGACCGGTCTGCGGATCCATGGCGACTAATGCCCCCGATACTTCCGGGATCTGGTGCAGCCGGAACTGATCGTCCTTGCCTGCAATGGCCTCGACATAAATCACATATCCCGGCTCGAGGACCGGCGTCACTTTGGCCGGCACCTTGCCTCTGGCAGACGCGTTTGCCGGCTTGGCCCATTTCATCGCTTCCACGGGGATCGTGCCGATCTCACGCGTCGTGGAAACGGCGCCGCTGGGATCGCGCGGCGGCTGCAATCCGATACGTGCCGCGGTGTCGGATGAGTCCAGCACCACCGCGAGCCGCCAGGGTGCGACATCCGCAAGCGCCTTGATCTCGGCGAGCTTGAGGCCCCAATCCCCGGCAATATCGATCTTGGCGACCGGACCACGATATCCCTGCTGCTCGTCGAAATGCGTGAAGCCGTCGACCAGAACCTTGCGCGCCAATATCTGCATCTTCGGGTCGAGAGTGGTGCGCACGGACAGGCCACCCTCGTAAAGCTTCTTCTCGGTGTAATTGTCGGAAAGATAACGACGGACCTCCTCGGCGAAATATTCCGCTGCGAAAACATGCGCCCCTGTGGGACGCTGCGTGATCTTGAGCGGCTCCTTCCTTGCCTGCTCCGCCTGCTGCGCTGTGATGTAATGGTCTTCGAGCATCCGGTCGATCACGTAGTTGCGGCGCTCGAGCGCACGCTCGCGCTGCCGGAACGGATGGTAGTTGTTCGGAGCTTTCGGCAAAGCCGCGAGATACGCAACTTCAGCGACCGAGAGCTCGTGGACGGATTTATCGAAATACAGAAGGGATGCGGCGGCCACCCCGTAGGCGCCCATTCCCAGATAAATTTCGTTCAGGTAGAGCTCGAGAATCTTCTCTTTCGAGAACGCGCGCTCGATCTTCATCGACAGCAGGGCTTCTTTGATCTTGCGCGATACCGAGAGCTCATTGGTGAGGAGGAAGTTCTTGGCTACCTGCTGAGTGATGGTGGACGCGCCCTGTGGGCGGCGTCCGCGACCGTACTGCTGCACGTAGAGCAGCGCGGCGCGTGCGATGCCTGAGAAGTCGATCCCGCCGTGCTCGTAGAAATTCTTGTCTTCGGCGGCGACAAAGGCGTTGGTGACGAGCTTTGGGATCGCCTGTATGGGAACGTAGAGACGTCGCTCGTGTGCGTATTCCGCAAGCAAGGAACCGTCCGACGCATGCACCCGGGTCATCACCGCGGGTTCATAGTCCTGAAGCTGCGAGTAATCGGGAAGTGACTTCGAGTAGTGCCACAGGAAGCCGGCCGCCCCTGCGACCGCCACCACAAAAAGAATGGTCCCGGCAGCGAACAGAAGGCCAAAGAAGCGCAGCACCAATCTCATCGCCGGCATCCCCCCTGCGCTAACCGCGATCGCCCCACGTAGAGATCCACGCCGCTCGTGCTCAAACCACAGCGGTCGTTCGGCATGCCCCCGCCTGACGCTCGCAGTACCCCTTTTCCCACGGCTAAGTCGCGCCGTTTTATGTTGAAACTGAGGCTGATCGTCGTCAATTCTGGCTCTGGGTCGCCAAGCGAGTGCTGAAGAAAGCATCGATCGCGTGCGCCATTGCTTGCGCCGTGCGCTCGCGCCAGTCCGTTGAGATGAGTGACTGCAAGTCGGACTTGGTCGTTACGAAGCCAAGCTCGACGAGGACGGATGGTACATCCGGCGCCTTGAGGACGACGAAACTCGCCGACTTGAGTGGGCTTTGGTGTAGTCGCACTGACGTTTTCATCGCGCCGATGAGGCCCTGGGCGAATTGCACCGAAAACGTCTTGGTTTCGCGCCGGGCAAGGTCGATGAGAATGCCGGCGACGTCCTTCGGCTCGGCCGAGAGATCGAGACCGGCGATAACGTCGGCTTGGTTCTCAGCCTCGGCGAGGCGGGCGGCGCGAGCATCGGACGCTCGCTCCGAGAGAGTATACACCGTGGCACCCTGTGCCTGCCCTTCCCCTCTCCGGAGCGCGTCGGCATGCACTGAGATGAAGAGGGAGGCTTGGCGCGACCGCGCGAGCGCAACCCGATCGCGCAAGGCGACGAAGGTATCGTCAGTCCGGGTCATGACCACCCGGTATTTTCCGGTCTTTTCGATCTGGTCGCGCAACAACAAGCAGAATTCGAGGACGATGCTCTTCTCCAGCTCGCCTGTCGCTGCTTGCGTCCCGTTGTCGATGCCTCCGTGTCCCGGATCAAGGACCAGGAGCGGACGTGGGTCGCTCGCACTCCGGTTACCTGGCGGCGGGTCATACCGCGCAGTCTCGGGAGTTCGGGCCTCGGGCGCGATCAGCCGCATGAACGCGTCACGATCCACCGCGGTGAGATCGAGCACGAGCCGAGCAGGCTGATCGTTTGCAGCGTCAAGCACGAAGGCCTTGTCGATCTGAGCGGGGCGAGCAAGGTCAATGACCATCCGGGAGCCCCCCGCCATCACCAGGCCAAATCGAAAGGCTTTGACGATTCCGCGTCGCGTTTCTCCGGTTTTCGGACGGAATTTGAACGCGACTTGCGGCATGTCGATCACCACCCGGTAAGGGTCGGCGAGCGCGAACGCCCGGATCTCCACCCTTTGGCTGAAATCCACCACCATTCGTGTCTGACTATCGTCACCCGCCAGGCGAACGTCACTGGCGACAGGCAGATCGTTGGTGGCCGCTGTGATCGAGCCCGCCGAGCCCGGGCGCTCGGCGGCTGAGACCCCAACGATGGCTGAGACCCCAACGATAAGGGCTCCGAAAAGGATGAAAAACGCCAGGCTGATCCGGCCCCCTGCCATGCTTTTGCGCCCGATGACCCCGTCCACTCGTATCCTAAAGGGCAATGATTGCGCGGAACTTAGGTGCCCGACCCAAACGAAGCTCATTGTGCGCCAGCGAGAATGGCCGCCCCCTGGGCCATGGGCGGTTTACAGTGCTTTAATCGGCGGCTCCCGTACCGGCTGTGAGGCTGCCTGGCGGGCTTCCCTTGCCATCGCACATTCCCGGTCTTAATAAGAGGATGATGTTGACGATTTAGTGTTCCGGCTGCCCCACGTTTGGACTAGGCAGTCCTCGGACCGGACGCTTTCCACAGGGCGGAGAGTTTGCGGGCACACTGGTGCCAGCCCCGTCGCGTGGCGTTCCGACGAAGAAGGCCGATGTTCTTGTGGACGGTAGCTGGTGGTGGGTGGCGCAAGTGCCCCCGCGACAGAGAGCGGTCTATAGTTCCTGCATCCGCTTCGAGTCGACGGATCGTCAACCAAGAACCTGCGGCCGCGTGCAAAGGCGGCCGCCCCGTCACGGGTCAATGAGGTCATGGTACGACTGCAGCCCGAGAACAATTGCAAACGCTGCCAGGGCAGGATTGCGTCGGCAATCGATGCGGCCCTGGCAAAGCGGTCTGTTTCTCGTGCTGCAAGGGCCCGCTCATTGACTGAAAATCAGCCGGATCTCTGGTCGCGCCGCTCTTCATCGGTCACGTGCCGAAACAGGGCGGCCGCGCTCCAGCCGACCATCAAGAGATTGGTAAATGCCAAACAAAATGCTTATCGATGCGACCCATCCGGAAGAGACCCGGGTGGTCGTTCTACGTGGCCAGCGGGTGGAGGAGTTCGACTTTGAGTCGGCCAGCCGCAGGCAGCTGCGCGGCAATATCTATTTGGCCAAGGTGACCCGGGTTGAACCGTCGCTGCAAGCGGCTTTTGTCGATTACGGCGGAAATCGCCACGGCTTTCTCGCCTTCAGTGAAATTCATCCCGATTATTATCAGATTCCGATTGCCGACCGGCAAGCGCTGATCGCCGAGGAAGAACGAGCCCAGCGCGCGGCCGAAGCCGAAGCGGAGCGTCACGCAAATCACCGCCCGCGCGCGAGCGATGTGCGGCGCGACGAAATCAAAAGCCGGCCAAGTGAAGCTGCCGCCGACATTAGCGGGACTGAGGCGGAGGACGAGGCCGCTGCAATGGCAGCCTGCTCGGAGCAGATGGCTCCGGAAGCGAGCTCGACGCTCGCGGCTCCTGGTTCTCCCGCTTTGGGAATGGCGAGCGAGGGGGGCGAAAGTATCCCGGCACCATCCGCGACAAGCGAGATTCCGATGGAACTCTCCTCGCTGCAGTTAATGAGTGCGGCAGAAACAATCCCCACCGACGGCAATGATGGTCTGACTCCGGCAGCGAATGAGATTGCCGCTCCCGCAGAGCATGCTGACAGCGACACGGGAGAAACCCGAGCCAATCCATCGCTCGCCAACGTTACAGAAGTGAATGGATCGGACGCCGACGAAGAGACTATCGAATCCGTCGGCGGCGCCGATGCCATGGAGGAGGTGCCGGAGCGCATGCCGCGGCTGCGGCGGCAATACAAGATCCAGGAGGTGATCAAACGGCGCCAGGTCATGTTGGTGCAAGTCGTCAAGGAGGAGCGCGGTACCAAGGGCGCGGCGCTTACGTCCTACCTGTCGCTTGCGGGGAGGTATTCGGTGCTCATGCCGAACACCGCGCGCGGTGGCGGCATCAGCCGCAAGATCACCAGCGCGGACGACCGCAGAAGGCTCAAGGAAATCGCCCAGGAGCTCGATGTGCCCGAAGGAATGGGCGTGATCCTGCGCACTGCCGGGGCAAGCCGCACCAAGACGGAAGTCAAGCGGGATTTCGAATATCTGCTGCGGGTGTGGGAGACGGTGCGCGATCTCACGCTCAAATCGACCGCGCCGAAACTCGTCTATGAGGAAGGCTCATTGGTCAAGCGCTCAATCCGTGATCTCTATAACAAGGAAATCGATGAGATCGTTGTCTCAGGCGAGCACGCGTATCAGGAAGCGAAAGAGTTCATGCGCATGCTCATGCCTAGCCATGGCAAGAACGTGCGGCTCTACACCGAAGCTCTGCCCGTCTTCACCCGTTATGGAATCGAGAGCCAGCTTGATGCCATGTTCACCCCGGTTATGCAGCTGCGATCCGGCGGTTATATCGTGATCAATCAAGCGGAGGCACTGGTTGCAATCGATGTCAATTCCGGCCGTGCCACGCGCGAGCATCACATCGAAGACACGGCGTTGAAGACTAATCTCGAGGCCGCGGAGGAGATCGCCAGGCAGCTGCGGCTCCGCGATCTTGCCGGCCTGATCGTCATCGACTTCATCGACATGGATGAGAAGCGCAACAACCGGGCGGTCGAGCGCCGGCTCAAGGAATGCCTGCGGCATGATCGCGCGCGCATTCAAGTCGGGCATATCTCGCATTTCGGCTTGCTGGAAATGTCGCGTCAGCGCATTCGCTCGAGCGTGCTGGAGAGCTCCACCGAGAAGTGCGCGAACTGCGGCGGTACCGGGCATGTGCGATCGGTCGCATCCGTTGCCTTGCAGCTCCTGCGAGCTCTCGATGAGATGCTGCTCAAGGGGGCAACCCACAATGTCATCGTACGCACCCGCTCCGACACCGCGCTTTACCTGCTCAATCACAAGCGGGCTCATTTGCGCGCCCTGGAGGAACGGTTTCGCATCTTTATCGTGGTGACTGCTGATGCCGGCATGGTTGGGCAGGTCCCATTCCTGATCGACCGCGGCGAGCAAGTGCACAGTCCGGAGCAGGCCAAGGCGCTGGCAGCAGAAGCACCGGCACCGGTCGCGCTTGAGCAGAGCGAGGAGCCGCAGGAGGAGTTGGAAGACGAGCATGCAGCAACCGAGGCCGTGCTCGCCGAGGACGAGGGGGAGAGTGTCGACACCCTAGGCGACGATGAGGACGAGGATCGGGGTCAGGCGGTGGACCAAGAGTTCACGCAAGCAGACGGCCAAGAGCACAGCGGTGCTCGCAAAAAGCGCCGCCGTCGGCGCAGCCGCCGCGGGGGCGAACCCGACACTCGTCACGTTTCAGCGGACACGCGCACAGCTGCGCCGACAGGCGAGCCTCATGATGAGGATCCCGATTCCATCGAAAACGCAGCAGGTGCGGGCGACGGCGCCAGCAGCGAAGACGCCGAACCAGACGGGGAGGCCGAGCGACACCGACGGCGACGCGGACGGCGTGGGGGCCGCCGCAATCGTCGCGAACGCGAGCACGCGACCGCCCCGGAGACGGCCGACATCGAGCCGGAACTTGTCCGTGCGGCAACTGATCTCGATCAGCCACAGGACAATATGGAACCTGCGCTTGCGCATGAGGTGGAGGCGCACGCGCTGCCGCGGATTGAGCCCCATCCCGATGCTGAGGATGCGGGTCGGAGTGCCATGGCCGGTCCGGAAACGGATGGATTGGCGGAAACGTCCTCCGAGGCTGCACGACGGCGTTCGACGGTACGCGAGCCGGCATTTGCGTCATTGCGCGAGACCCCAGCTGAAGGGCAAAGCGAAGGGCCGTCCGCACTCGGTCCGGCAAGTGACTCGCCGGAGCCGGTCGTATCGAGCCCGGAGGAGAGCAAAACGGCTGAGCGCCCGCGCCGGTCGGGTTGGTGGAGCAAGCGCGTGCTCGGCAGGCATTGAACCTTGCGATGCAAAGTCGCTGGCTCGAGACGGAAGCACAGGCGACAATCGATTCATATGCTCGGGAGCAGATCGGCCGTGACCTGGCGCTGCGCGTCTACACGGCGCGCTTGTTGGGGCGCGAGCCCCGGCTGGTGCTGCACGGCGGCGGCAATGCTTCGGTAAAGACTGCCCGCCTCGATCTCCTTGGCAAAGAGGTCGAGGTCCTCTGCGTCAAAGGCTCAGGGTGCGATATGGCGGAGATCGAGCCCGCGGGCTTCCCGGCGCTGCGGCTCAAACGCCTGCGCGAGTTGCGCGGACGAGCAAAGCTCGCCGACGAAGACATGGTCCGCCTGCAACGTGAGAGTTTACTCGACCCGATGGCGCCTACTGCGTCGGTCGAAACGCTGCTGCATGCGTTCCTCCCCCACAAATATGTCGATCACACCCACGCCGAGGCGGTTCTGAGCCTGGTCGACCAGCCGAGCGCTGAGGCGATCTGCACTGAGATTTATGATGGCCGCGTTGGAGTTGTGGGATACGTGATGCCCGGTTTTTCCCTCGCGCAAGCGGCAGCTGCCGTGTACGAGGCGAAACCGGATGTCGAAGGGCTTATTCTGCTCAAGCACGGCATCTTCGCGTTCGGGGGCAATGCCAAGGAATCCTACGAGCGTATGATCGCGCTCGTCACTCGCGCGGAAGACTACCTGAAGAAACACCGAAAGGCGGTATTCGCGACTGCTCGACTGCCGCAGGCCATCGCTCCGCTCGAGACGGTCGCCCCTGTCCTGCGTGGAGCCTGCAGCCTCAAGGACGAGCGCATCGAAGGCGCCTGGCGCCGGCTCGTTGTGGAGTTCCGCGCCGACGAGACCATCCTGAACTTTGTGAATGGAGCAGCGCTTGCGCGGTATGGTCGGGCGGGGGTCGTAACGCCCGACCATGTCATCCACACGAAGCCGTGGCCGCTGATCGTTGCTGCGCCCCAGGATGGCAGAGAGGCCGAGTTCAAGAGCGCCGTGCGCGCCGCGGTAAGCGCATTCATGGAAGAGTATCGCGCTTATTTCGCGCGCCACAATGCACGCAGCGGCGGGGGTAAGACGATGGCCGATCCGCTGCCGCGTGTTGCTCTCGTGCCGGGGCTCGGGCTGTTCGGCCTGGGAAGGTCGAAGACGGAGGCGCGGATCGCCGCCGATCTGGCGACCAGCGCTATCACGACCATTACGAACGCGGAAGCCATCGGCCAATTTGAGCCGATTTCCGAAGCGCAGATGTTCGAGATGGAATATTGGCCGCTCGAACGAGCAAAGCTCGGAGCTCGCGACGAGTTGCCGTTGGCAGGACAGGTCGCAGCCATTACCGGAGCGGGGGGTACGATCGGATCAGCGACCGCGAAGGCATTTGCCGCAGCCGGCGCCGAAGTAGCCCTGCTCGATGTCGATGGAGCGGCCGGTCACAACGCCGCACATGCGGTGGGAGGGGCGGCGCTCGGCATCAAATGCGACGTCACCGATGCCGCTTCAGTAAGAGCCGCATTCGACCGAGTAGTGGCAGAATTCGGCGGTCTGGACATCCTGGTATCGAACGCAGGCGCTGCCTGGCAGGGCAGGATCGGCGAGGTCGATGAAGCCATCCTGCGCCAAAGCTTTGAGCTCAATTTCTTCGGGCACCAGCGCGTCGCCCAAGCCGCGGTTCGGATCATGTTGGCCCAAGGCACCGGTGGTTGTCTGCTGTTCAACGTCTCCAAGCAGGCGGTCAATCCCGGGCAGAATTTCGGGCCCTACGGGCTGCCCAAGGCAGCAACACTGCTCTTGGTCCGCCAATACGCACTGGAGTACGGAGCCGACGGTATCCGCGCCAATGCCGTCAATGCCGATCGCATCCGCTCTGGGCTTCTCACCGATGCTTTCATTGCCGAGCGATCGCATGCGCGGCGCCTGAGTGAGGCTGAATACATGCGTGGAAACCTGCTCGGTCGCGAGGTCACTGGCGACGATGTGGCGCAGGCCTTTCTGCACCAGGCGCTGCAATTGAAGACCACCGGCAACGTGATGACCGTGGACGGCGGGAATATCGCGGCCGCGCTGCGGTGATCCCATGAACATCGATACCGAGAAGATCGACGAGACCGTCCTCGCGCTCCTCTACCTCACACTCCATAATGGCTATCGCGCATGGAAGGGATTCGATTGGGAGGTCATGAACCGTCTACATCAAAAAGGGATGATCTTGAACCCGGTCGGCAAAACTAAATCAGTTGTGCTGACCGAAGAGGGGTTGGCCGAATCCGAACGTCTCTTCAAACAGCTCTTTGCGAAGGACTAAGAGCGCGATATCTGGGCACGCTCCAACTCCGACTGATTAAAATTTGGGGTCGCGTAAGGAAAACCGGATCATTAGTCTCTCCTCGAACAACTCGCCCACTATGCTATGGTTTTCGAGCTTTTAGCCGCACCGTCGATCAGGTCCGTCACCTGTTCCGAAGTCGGTTCGTTTCCCTTGTGATGGGCGCATCAGCGCATATTGCGATAAGTGTTCGGATTAATCAAAATATAACAGCAATGGGATGGTGCGGGCTGCACGAAAGAGCTAACCTTGCTTGAGCCAAGTGCCCATGCGCGCGATGGCCTCCTGCATGTCTGATCGTGGCCCGGCATAACACAGCCGGACGTAGCGTTTGCCATGCAAGGGATCGAAGTCCACCCCCGGCGTGACCGCGACGTGGGCCTCGCGCAGCATGCGCTTGGCAAAAGCGAAGCTGTCGTTACTAAATCGCGAGACATCGGCGTACAGATAGAACGCCCCATCGACCGGCAGGATTTTTTCAAACCCAATGCCCGGCAATCCGGCCAGTAGCATGCGCCGGTTCTCCTCATAGCCGTGCTTGACCGCTTCCATCTCGATGCGGCCGTCGAAAGCGGCCAATGCCGCGATTTGCGACAGCGCCGGAACCGAGATCGCGAGATTGCCTTGCAGGCGGTCGACCGAGCGCACCAGCTCGTCGGGAAGCAGCATCCAGCCGATCCGCCACCCGGTCATGCAAAAATATTTGGAAAAGGAGTTGATGACCACGACCGTGGGAGAAAGATTCGTGGCCGTCTCCGCCCGAAATGCATAGTCGAGACCGTGATAGATCTCGTCCGAGATGAACCGGATCCCCTCGCCTTCGGCGGCAGCGATGAGATCGCGCAGCGCCTCGGCAGTCATCATTGTCCCGGTCGGGTTGGCCGGGCTTGCGATTAGCACCCCCTTGATCGGCTCCTTGCGATGCTCCCCTAGCAGCATATCGGGCGTGATCGCCCAGCGTGTCGCCTGCGTGGTCTCGATCATAACCGGCTTGCAGCCGAGCGCGCTGAGAATGTGCCGGTAGGGCGGATAGCCCGGCAACGCTACCGCAATGCGATCGCCGGGTTCGAAGAGCGCAAGGAACGCCAGGATGAATGCAGCAGATGAGCCGGTGGTCACAGCGACGCGGCGGGGATCGACATCAATGTCGTAGATTTCGCGATAGTTCCGGGCGATACGCGCGCGCAGCGGGGCGATCCCGAGCGTTTCCGTATAACCCAGCCGCGCCGAGGTCAGCGCCTCGCGGGCGGCTGCAATCGCAGTGGAGGGTGGGGGTGCCGATGGCTGCCCGACCTCCATGTGGATCACCCTGCCCCCTTCCTCTTCGATGCGCGCCGCCGCCGCCATCACGTCCATGACCATGAACGGGGGAACATCGCTGCGAAGGGATGGGGTAATGAGGCCTCGCGCCACGTCCTCCACGGTCTGCGTTCCTCCCGCTGGGCGGACTCATCGCCCCGTTCTCGCCCTATTTCTGCGGCCATTTCGGCCCATCGAAATCCCCGCTAGAGCCCACGCGATCATGGCCGCGTTGACATGTTCGAGGCGACGACTAGGCTGCGCGAGAAGATGCCATCGAATTTCTTGGACATGAGCGCGCCGGCGCTTCCTATCAGCAGGCGTCGGCGGAGGCTAGCCGCGCGCTTTGTCGCGCTGCTGAGTGCAGGCGCGCTGGTGAGCACGAGCCTGCCCGCGCATGCCCAAAAGGGCCCGCCCATCATCCGGGATGCAGAAATCGAGCAGCTGCTGAAGGAGTATACGCAGCCCATTTTGCGGGTCGCCGGGCTGAGCCAGCAGAATATCCAGGTGGTCATCATCAATGACCGCTCATTCAATGCTTTCGTGGCGGACGGCCGGCGCATTTTTGTCAATGGCGGAGCGCTTCTCGATGCGGAGACTCCCAATCAGATCATTGGCGTGCTCGCGCATGAGACCGGCCATATTGCCGGCGGACACCTCGCGCGATTGCGCGAGCAGCTGGCCGCTGCATCCACCCAATCCATACTCGCCATGATTCTCGGCGTCGGCGCGCTCGTCGCCGGCAGCCGCACCGGGAATTCCGGGCTTAGCCAGGGCGGCATGGCCGCCATGACCGGCCCGAGCTCGGCCATTCAAAACTCGCTCTTCGCCTATCTGCGCGCGCAGGAGGACCAGGCGGACCGCGCCGGGGTCAAGTTTCTGACCGCAAGCGGCCAATCCGCCAAGGGCATGTATGACACCTTCAAGCGGCTTGCGGATCAGATGCTTTATCAGACCGCGTATCTCAATCCGTACCTGCAATCGCATCCGCTGCCGAAGGAGCGTGTGGCAGCGCTCGAAGGGATGGCAAAAGCGAGCCCATATTGGAACACCAAGGATTCGCCGGCGTTGCAAGCGCGGCATGACCTCATGCGCGCCAAGCTGTTCGGTTTCCTCGAACGGCCGGATGCGGTGGCGCGGCGTTATCCGCCCAGCGACGGCAGCCTCGCTGCGCGCTATGCTCGCGCCATCTCCGCCCTGCGTTTTGCCGATGCACGGGTTGCGTCGGCGCAAGTCGACGCGCTCATTCATGCGCAGCCGCAAAACCCTTATTTCCACGAGCTCAAGGGGCAGATGCTGCTGGAAGGCGGCAAGCCCGCAGAAGCGATCGCTCCCTTGCGACAGGCGGTCCAGCTCGCGCCCAATCCCGCACTCATTCAGATCATGCTGGGGCAAGCGCTGGTGGCCTCAAATGATCGGGCCCACGTCGACGAGGCGATAACGTTTCTACAAGCCGCAGTGAGTCGCGAACCAGAATCGTCAGATGCCTACAGCCAGCTCGCAATGGCCTATGGACAAAAGAATGACCTCGCGCATGCCGACCTCGCTTCGGCGCAGGCGGCGTTCACGCGCGGAGACTTGAAAACGGCGCGTGAGATCGCCACGCGCGCCAAGATGCGTTTCCCCATCGGATCGCCGGGTTGGGTGAAGGCGGACGATATTGCCAGCTACAAGCCGCCGCAGCGTGCCTTGCTGAACCATTAACCCAGGAAAAAATCCACATGAGATCTCACCTTCGCGCCTTCGCTGCCGGATCGTTCGCACTGCTCTTGGCCCTCGTCCTTTCCATTCCCGTCCGGGCACAATCCTTTACCGCAGATCAGCGCAGCGAGATCGAGCAAATCGTCAAGCAATATCTGTTGGCGCATCCCGAACTCCTGCAGGAAGTGATGGCGGAGCTCGAGAAAAATCAGGCGGTGGCCGATGCCGAGAAGCACAAAGCCGCCGTCAAGGAGAACAGCGCCGCCCTCTTCAGCTCTCCCCGCCAAGTCACGCTCGGCAATCCGCAGGGCGACGTCACGCTCGTGGAATTCTTCGATTACAATTGCGGTTATTGCAAGCGCGCGATGAGCGACATGCTCGAGCTGCTTAAAACCGACGGCAAGCTCAAATTCGTGCTCAAGGAGTTTCCCGTGCTGGGAGAAGGCTCGGTGCAGGCGGCGCACGTCGCCGCTGCCGCGCGCATGCAGGACAAGAACGGCGGCAAGAAATATCTCGAATTCCATCTCAAGCTGCTGGGCGGCCGCGGTCCGGCAGACCAGGCGCGCGCGCTCGCGGTTGCCAAGGAAGTCGGCTTCGACGTGGGGCGCATCGAAAAAGACATGGCCACCCCGGAGGTCAAAACCCAGCTCGAGGAAAGCTTCAAGCTTGCCGATGCTTTGGGCCTCAATGGAACCCCCAGCTACGTTGTCGGCGGGGAAGTGGTGATCGGTGCCGTCGGTCTCGAAGCACTGCGAGAAAAGGTCAACACGGCGCGTTGCGGCAAGTCGGTGTGCTGAGCGCCAGCCGCGTTCTCACAGCCCATCCCTTCGGACCCGGCTGATCTGGCCCCGGCGACGGCGGCACGCGCGACTTTCCCTTTCCGCGCCGGCTCCTTATAAAGCGGAAGGCCGTTCGCCGCGGCCCCGGACCCTTCCATGGCGAAGACCGCATACGTTCTCAACGGACCCAACCTCAACCTCCTGGGCACGCGCGAGCCTGAGATCTATGGGCCAACTACGCTCAAGGACGTCGAGATGCTTTGCCGCGAGACGGCCAGGCACCACGGGTTTGAGATTGAATTCCGGCAATCGAACCACGAAGGCGACATTGTCGATTGGGTACACGAAGCGGCTGCAAAAAGCGCGGTGGGGATCATCATCAACGCCGGCGCTTATACCCATACATCCATTGCGCTGCGCGATGCCATCGCCGCCGTGAATTTACCGGTGATCGAGGTCCATATCAGCAATGTCTTCGCGCGAGAGAACTTCCGTCACGAATCCCGCATTGCAGCGGTCGCCAAGGCCACGCTCTGCGGTTTCGGCGTAACCGGGTATGCGCTTGCAATTGCGGGATTATCGAGCCTCGTGACCGGTCACGCGGCAGAGCCGGGCCGATGAGCGAGGGCCGCAAGAAAAGAGTGGCCGCCGAGCCGAACTTGCCGATCGACCACGATCTCATTCGCGAGCTTGCACGCCTGCTGGATGAGACCGGCCTCACGGAAATTGAATTCGAGCGCGACGGTCACCGTGTGCGTGTCGCCCGGCACGCACAGGCCACGAGCGCTGTAATCCGCAGCGCGCCCGCAAGCTCCATCGAGCCGCCGGTGCGTCCGATGGATGTCGGGTCGGGTGACCCCGCCAAGCATCCCGGCGTGGTCACCTCACCCATGGTAGGGACGGCCTATCTCGCGCCTGAGCCCGGCGCACGGCCTTTCGTGGAGGTCGGCACTCGCGTGCGCGCGGGCGATACTCTTCTCATCGTGGAGGCGATGAAGACGATGAATCAGATTCCCACCCCGCGCGCCGGAACCGTGATCCAAATTCTGATCGAGGACGGCCAACCGGTCGAATTCGGTGAGCCGCTGATGATCATCGAATAGAGCATGTCGTGCAAAAAGCCTGCCTTCGGGCTTGACCCGAGAAAGTCAACCTGCTCCCGCCCTTGGGACGAGCTCGGTTGAGAGCCGGCACCCAGCAATGTTCGACAAGATACTGATCGCAAACCGCGGAGAGATCGCCCTTCGCGTGCTGCGCGCCTGCAAGGAGCTTGGCGTCGCATCGGTTGCCGTGCATTCCACCGCCGATGAGGACGCCATGCATGTGCGGCTTGCGGATGAAAGCGTGTGCATCGGCCCGCCCCCTGCGCGCGAGAGCTATCTCAATATTCCCTCCCTGCTGGCCGCATGTGAGATCACCGGTGCCGATGCAGTCCATCCCGGTTACGGGTTTCTTTCTGAGAACCCGCGATTCGCGGAAATTCTGGAAGAGCACAACATCCACTTCATCGGACCGAAACCCGCGCATATCCGTCTCATGGGCAACAAGATCGAGGCCAAACGCACCGCGAGTCGTTTCGGCATTCCGGTGGTGCCGGGATCGGACGGCCCGGTTTCCTCCGAGCAGGAGGCGCTGGCCGTCGCGGACGCGGTCGGTTTTCCGGTGCTGGTGAAGGCGGCAGGCGGTGGGGGCGGCCGTGGCATGAAGGTCGCGCACACCGCGGAAGAGCTTGCGACAACGATCGCGATTGCACGTTCCGAGTCCAAGGCGGCATTCGGCGAGGACACCGTATACCTGGAAAAATATCTTGCCCGGCCGCGCCACATCGAGATCCAGGTGCTCGGCGATGGGCAAGGGCACGCCATTCACCTTGGGGAGCGCGACTGCTCGTTGCAGCGCCGTTACCAGAAGGTCTGGGAAGAGGGCCCCTCCCCCGCCCTCAACGAGACCGCCCGCTATTCGATCGGCGAGGCCGTGGCCAAGGCCATGCGGGAGATTGGATATCTCGGCGTCGGGACCGTCGAGTTCCTCTATGCGGACGGGAATTTCTATTTCATAGAGATGAACACGCGGATCCAGGTGGAGCATCCCGTGACCGAGATGATCACCGACATCGATCTCGTTCTCGAGCAAATCCGCGTGGCCGCCGGCGGCGACCTCGAGTTGACGCAAGATGACGTGAAGTTTCATGGGCACGCCATCGAGTGCCGCATCAATGCAGAAAACCCGGTCTCGTTCCGCGCATCCCCAGGCAAGATCGTGCATTACCATCCTCCCGGCGGCCTCGGGGTGCGGGTGGATTCCGCCGTGTATCACGGCTATTCCATCCCGCCGTTCTATGACTCCCTGGTCGGCAAGCTGATCGTGCACGGCAAGACCAGGGGCGAATGCCTGATGCGGCTCAAACGTGCGCTCGATGAATTCGTCATCGACGGCATCGAAACCAACCTGCCTCTGTTTCGCGCGCTGGTGCGCGAGAAGGACATCATTGACGGTGACTATCACATCCACTGGCTGGAGGAGTTCCTTGCCAGCGGCGCCCTGACCTGAATCAGCTTTCCGCGTGGAGGGTGGGCATCGCGCCCGCTCGGCGCCGATCCGGTAACCGCCATTGCGCGCGATGCCCACGCGTTCCGCTTGCCGCGTGGGTAAAAACCCCTACTGACACACCGTGCAACTTCTTCCGTCTGGGCGAGCGATTTTGCCCACCCTACAATCCCCTGTTTATTCTACGCAGCGATGCCCATCCTCCGTCACGGCATTTTCGGCAACCGTACGGTTTCCTCGAGAGTCACTTTCTCGAAATCGTTGACCAGCAATTCCACGCGCAGGTTCCACTGCCCCGCGACCGGGATGGTCAGGTCATCGATGCGCCAACTGCTGGAGAAAGTCGTGCTGTCTCCCGTTCGCTGCGCCCGCCGCCGTATGGGCTCGATCTCGGATGCGGGACTGGCGAGGACCAAAGTGACTTCCTTCGCCGAGAGCGGCTGGAATGCGCCATCGAGAACGAGCACGTTCGCGCGAGTACCAGCACCGGGACCGCCCTCGCGCGCGATCTCTATCTCCGCCATCGCCTTCTCACCATGCAGGTGGATCGAAATCGGGGCGGTAACGGCCAGTGTCCGCGGCGGCGGGGTGAAGCGCCAGAGCGCAACCACCGCGAGGATTGCGACTGCCAGGAGAAGCTCGAGCCCGATGGACCTCCTCAGTCGCCAAACGGCAGCGCCGCCATCCTCGCTGAGCTTCGGTACCAGCCGGTAGCGATTAAGCCAGGCAAGAGCAAGCAACACCGCCACCAGCGCGAGCTTGCACAGCAGCACCTGCCCATAGCTCGTGCCCCATAACGAATTGATTCCATCGATCTGAACCAGAGCGAGCGCGCTCCCGCTCGCCACGACAACTGCGACCGGCACCGGGATCACCCGCGAAAACCGATCCAGGGACGAAGGAGCCTCCTTTGCGGCACGCAGGCTCATCCATAGGGGCGGCAGCGAGCCGATCCAGAAAATGGCGCAGGCGACATGGAGGAGCATTGCGGGACGACTCACGAGCCCTGGGCTGGCGGTGGTGGCGTGCCCACTGAGCGAGAGCGCGATTGCCGCACCGAGCAGCGCGGCAACTGAAAGAACGCGCGCCTTGCGTTGCGAGCTCAGGACGAGGGAAAAACCAGCGGCGAGCAGCGCGCAAGCTGCGGTGACGGCCGTGAGGCCGTAGGACGTCTTGAAGCCAGTTTCCCATGCGACTTTCTCTCTCCACGCCGAGAGGGGCAGATCGAGCGCGTCCATGCCTTGCAGGCCGATTGCAGCCAAACCGGCAACAAGGCCGCCCGCCAATGCTGCCAATAATGCAGCCTGCTGAGCTGGGGTCGAGCAGACGCGGCCATGCGAAATCCAAGCCCCGAACACGGCGCCTCCAATGCCGACAAATAGACCGATGTAGATGACGAATCGGGCGCTCCATAACCCGGCAATGACGCTGGGGCTCGCATTCTGCTGGGTTTCCGGCAAAGACGATCTGCTGGGAGCCCCGATCGAGAAGACGACCGACCCGCCGACGGGATGCCCGTCCGCCGAGATCACACGCCAGCTCAGAACGTAGCTTCCTCGCTGCAGCGGCGGGGCCGGAATGCTGATGGTTGCGTTCTCCACGGCCACATCGCGGACCGCAATCGGCTTACCGTCGGGGCCGAAAAGGCGAATGATCAGCGGCGCGATCGGCTCGTTGAACGTCAGGGTGAGCGCGGACGGGGCCTCCCTGACTACAGCCCCGTCCCAAGGCACTGCCCTGATCAGAGCGGCATGCCCGGACGCGCCCGTTGTGAACGCGACCAACGAAAAGAACGCGCAGAGCCAGCGCAAGCACCCCCGCGGAAGGCCCCGCGCTGTGGAGCGCGCGAGCACGGGAGCGCTACATCTTGGGCAGCAGCTTCAGCGCCGGAGCAGGCTCGGGGTAATCGCGCGATGACTTGCCGTCAGCCGGGATCTCGATCCAGCGGTTGATGCCCTTCTCGCATTCCTGCACGACAGGCACGTACAGGGTTGTCCCGGGTTCGAGATCGCCGACAATAAAGCCGGTGAAGACGAATTCATCGTAATAGGCGTCGGGAAGGTTGCCCCCGGTGAAGCTGATCTCGACCACTCCCTCCGACAGCTTTGCTCCGTGGAAGTAATCGTAGCTTTTCTGATATTTGCCGATAACGGTTTCAACCTTCCAGCCGGGCTTCGGCATGGGTTTGACGGCAATCATTCCGTCGGGAACACGGATGCGCAACGCGGTCGTGGCGGAGCCTTCGCACCCATGGGGCACACGCAGCACCGCCTTGTAGGGCGCACCGATGGGAGTCTGCGACTTTTCCAGGGTGACATGCGCGGATGCGGCAGCAAAACAACAAACGACGCCGGCAGCGCCGAGAACCACCTTGCGAATCATTTTCACTCTCCAGGTCGAAGCATAAGGGCCGAGCGACGGGTCGCCCGCGGTACGGGTCAGGTCACACCTGACCTGGAGGTGCTTGCGACTGCCCTGCGCGACGGGCGCCGCGCGCGAGCATGATCGTGATTGCTGGAGGCGCAGCTATGCGAACCGAGCCTCCGGGCGCACAGAGAGTCGGCGCAGCCGGGGCTGGGATGGCGGGAGCGGAGGCGAGGCAAGACGCACAACAGACGTGCCATTCCTGGCGTGGGTTCGAGCCGGGCGCATCGACAGGCTTGGCGTCACCGGCCCCATGGCAGAGCGCGCCTGTGGCATCCGGAGGCGGCATTGCCGAAGCCGCGGCCGCAACACCCGCGAGGAATGCCTGCAGCACGATCAGCCATACGGCAACGATCACGACGCAATGGAACGGGTGCGCGGCACGTCGGGTTGGCACGGGAACCTCTCGCATGGTACCTTATCACAGCATATCTTCCAGAATCATCTGCGCTGGCAGGACGCAATCGCATGGCCAATCGTGAATCGGCTCTGATCGAGATCACGCCCGAGGTGCTGCTCAAGGCCTATGCCTGCGGCATATTTCCGATGGCGGAGAGCGCGGACGATCCGGCGCTGTTCTGGATCGAGCCGGAGAAGCGCGGCGTCATCCCGCTTGACCGCTTTCACGTTTCGACGCGGCTCGCACGGACCGTGCGCTCCGACCGTTTCACCGTGACCGTCGACCGCGACTTCGATGCGGTGGTCGATGCCTGCGCCGAGCCCTGGCCGGGCCGTTCTCGTACCTGGATCAACGGACGAATCCGCGCGCTCTATCGCAAGCTCTACGAGCGGCGGCATTGCCACAGCCTCGAAGTCTACGAGGGAGACAATCTCGTCGGCGGACTCTACGGCGTGACCCTTGGCCGCGCTTTCTTCGGCGAGAGCATGTTCCACCGCGCGCGCGACGCGTCCAAGGTCGCGCTGGTCCATCTCGTCGCTCGGCTCAAAGCGGGGGGATTCAAGCTCCTGGATACGCAGTTCGTTACGGATCATCTGCGCACATTTGGCGCCATCGAAGTGCCCCGCCGCCAATACCATAAGCTATTGGAAGGAGCGCTGACCGGCGACGGTGATTTCGCTGCGCTCGACGTGAGGCACCCGATTACGGGAGAGCAGGCGTTGGCCCAGCTCGTGCCGCTCTCGCCGCGCAAGAGATGATCGCTGCGGCGTATTATTGCTGCGGCGTACAAACCCACAGACCTCATCCTGAGCAAAAAACAAACCCCCGAGCACGCCAAAGCGTCTCGGGGGAAGGTCAATGCCTCGTTCTTATCGCACCGCTCCGCGGCAGTGTGTGAGGAAGGCCACGGGTCGAGCGCCTGTTGACAAGTACATAACCAGTCGATCGCCTTGTGGCAAATGTAGGAGCACAACCGCCTGGCGCCGACGTGCGCGGCAACCTGCCGCGATCGAAGCGCGTCCCATGGTGAGCGTCAGCGTGCCATCAACGGCAGACCGAGAGCGCTCCAGTAGGGAACGGCGATGCATAGGCTCACAGCAATGGTCAGCCCGAGCATCGTGAACCCGAGACGGGCTACATCCGCCGCTCCGTAATATCCGCTCTCGTACGCGATCAGATTGGCTGCCGTCTGCACCGGATAGAGGATCACGCTGTCGACCACGATGGTGACGGCGAGCGCGCACACAATCGGGTTGACACCCGCCGCGCTGGCAATCGTCATTGTGATTGGAACCAGCAACGCGATACAGGCCGCGAGATTTGTGATCGCGAGGTGCACCATCGCGACGCAGATGATGTTCAAACAAAATTCTGCCGGTGCTCCAAACAAAACCGCTGCAAAAAATCCAAAATGCAACTTGCGGCTTCTGGACATGTAACTGGACTCATGTACAATGAGATATCCTTCAGGAGTGTGCCTTCAGGAGTTTGTCCAAGCCCGGCCCGGTTTACCGCGCCGGGCTTTGTCGTTGGCGCGGGTCGGATGGGGTCTGTGTATCGGCAGCGGTCCTGACGAGGGCGCTCCCTCGCCAGATGCAAGCTGGGCGGCACATGGTCGCGAACCGGCATGATTTACCAGCTCAACCCAAGGGCGAAAAATTCCCTGTAAATTTCCTGTTGTTTACAGAGAGGCCCGATTTCGCTCTCCCGCAGGTTGTACTTGCGATGCCAGAACGCCGGGCTTGCCCTTTCGGCCAAACGAACCCAAGGAATAGAGACTGGGCCTGAACAGCCTCAGGCGGCTTGGTGCGTCCGTCTCGTCATATCGCCTCGACCCGCCAACAGCTCGGGAACAGAGATATCCTCCTCGATTTCGTCCCAGTGCAGGCCAACGCGCGTGAGCTCGACCCGCGCGCGTTGTGCAGGGCTCGCAAGCAGAAGGCGCGGAAACCATGCCAGCGGGACGCCGAGCGTGCGGCCATCGCTCAGCTCGACCCACATCGTGTGCGCGTCGAAGTGCACCGACATGGCCGAGAGGTCCATGCGAGCCCTGTCAGCTGCACCCCGTGGTGCCGCCGCAGGTGTCGCATTTCAGGCAGGTGCCGTTGCGCACCAGGGTGAAATTGCCGCATTCGCCGCAGGCTTCGCCCTCGTAGCCCTTGGCCTTGGCCTCGGCGCGCTTCTCGGCCGCGACCACGCGTGCCTGCGCCCGCCCCTCGGGGATGGCCAAGGCGTGCTGCTGCTCGAGCTGCTCCGTGGGCGAAAGCTTCTGCTCGGGCTCCGATTTGAGCGCGACGCTGCCCGAGATTTCGGCGCGGGCTTCGCGGCCGCCGAAAGCCGTGACGTTCGAGCCGCCGCCCCGAGCTTCGCCCGCAAACGCGGTAGGAGCGGAACCGGAGCTGCGCGCGCCACCCTCCCCGACATCGGGGGAGGATGTCCGCGCTTCGCTCGCCGCACCTCCTGGGAGAACCGAGAGCTTGTCGGTGCGCGAGCGCGTGAGCCCGCGCGAGACATATCTGGTCGAGGACGGGCCGGGCTTGCCCTCCACCACGCCCTTGCCGAGCGCGTCGAAGCCGCCTTCGGTCGGATCGACATGGGCGAGATCGAAGCGTTCGAGATAGCTCACCGCCAGCTCGCGGAACACATAATCGAGAATCGAGGTCGCATATTTGATGGAGTCGTTGCCCTGCACCGGCCCTGAGGGCTCGAAGCGCGTGAACGTGAAGGCATCGACATATTCATCGAGCGGCACGCCGTATTGCAGCCCCAGCGACACCGCGATGGCGAAATTGTTGAGCAAGGAGCGCAGCGCCGCGCCCTCCTTGTGCATGTCGATGAAGATTTCGCCGAGGCGGCCGTCGTCGTACTCGCCGGTGCGCAGATACACCTTGTGGCCGCCGACGACGGCCTTTTGCGTATAGCCTTTGCGCCGATCGGGCATGCGCTCGCGCTCGCGCATCACCACGATGCGCTCGACCACCTTCTCCACCACCTTCTCTGCAAGCGCGCTTGCCCGCGCCGCGGCCGGCTTATCGATGAAAGCCTCGATGACGTGGTCGTCTTCCTCTTCTTCGGCGATCAGCTGCGATTGCAGCGGCTGTGAAAGCTTGGAGCCGTCGCGATAGAGCGCATTGGCCTTGAGCGCGAGCTTCCACGACAGGAGATAGGCCGCTTTGCAGTCCTCGACCGTGGCATCGTTGGGCATGTTGATGGTCTTGGAGATCGCACCCGAGATAAAGGGCTGCGCAGCCGCCATCATCCGGATGTGGCTCTCGACCGAGAGGTAACGCCTGCCGTTGCGCCCGCACGGATTGGCGCAGTCGAATACCGGATAGTGCTCCGGCTTGAGGTACGGAGCGCCTTCGAGCGTCATTGCACCGCAGACGTGGACGTTAGCTGCCTCGATCTCTCGTTTGCTAAAGCCAAGCACCGAGAGAAGATCGAATCGCGGGTCGGCAAGCTTCTCTGCCGGGATTCCGAGCTTGGCGATGCACTCCTCTCCCAGCGTCCATTTATTGAACACGAATTTGATGTCGAAAGCGGTGGGCAGCGCCCGTTCGAGCCTCTCGATCGCCTCGGATGAAAAGCCCTTCTGTTCCAGGATGGCAAGATTGATGCCGGGGGCTTGGGCGAGGCTGCCATGTCCGACCGCATAAGTCTCGATCTCCGCAATCTGCGATGGCGAATAGCCGAGCACCCGCAGCGCTTCCGGCACCGCGCGGTTGATGATCTTGAAATAGCCGCCGCCCGCGAGCTTCTTGAACTTGACCAGCGCAAAGTCGGGCTCGATGCCGGTGGTGTCGCAATCCATGACCAGGCCGATGGTGCCGGTCGGGGCGATCACCGAAACCTGCGCATTGCGGTAGCCGTGCTGCTCGCCAAGCGAGAGCGCGCGATCCCAGGCGCGCTCGGCATGCTCGATCATGCGTGCGTCCGGACAGGCCTTGTGATCGAGGGGAACCGGCGGCGTTGCAACCTTCTCATAGCCGGTGCGCTCGCCGTGCGCCGCGCGCCGGTGATTGCGGATGACACGCAACATGTGCTCGCGATTCTTCTTGAACCCGGGGAACGCACCAAGCGCCCCGGCCATCTCCGCCGACGTGGCATAGCTCACGCCGCTCAAGATCGCCGTGAGCGCGCCTGCAATCTGTCTCCCCGCATCCGAGTCGTAGGAAATGCCCGACGACATCAACAGCCCGCCGAGATTGGCATAGCCGAGGCCCAGGGTGCGGTACTCGTAGGAGAGTTGCGCGATCTCGCGCGAGGGGAACTGCGCCATCAGGACCGAGATTTCGAGCACGACCGTCCACAGCCGCACGGCGTGCTCATAACCTTCCAGGTCGAGCTGCCCTTCCTCCGCTGCCGAATGCGGGCGCCAGAAGGCCAGCAGATTCATCGACGCGAGATTGCAGGCCGTGTCGTCGAGAAACATGTATTCCGAGCACGGGTTGGAGGCGCGAATCGGGCCCGCTGCCGGGCAGGTGTGCCAGTCATTGATCGTGGTGTGATATTGCAGCCCCGGATCGGCGCAGGCCCACGCTGCAAAGCCGATCTTCTCCCACAGCGCGCGCGCCTTGACCGTCTTTGCTATCTTTGCCGGCTTGGTGCGCCAGAACAGGTCCCAGTCGCTGTCCGCTTCCACCGCCTTGAGGAATTCGTCGGTGACCCGAACAGAGTTGTTCGAGTTCTGTCCGGAGACGGTGAGGTAGGCGTCCGAATCCCAATCGGTATCGTAAACGGGAAAGTCGATTTCGGTGTATCCCTGCTTGGCGAATTGGATCACGCGCTTGATGTAATTGTCCGGCACGTGGTCCCTGCGCGCGGCTTTGATCTCGCGCCGCAGCACCGGATTCTTTTCGGGGTCGAAGCAGTCGTCGCCGGATCCTTCGCAAAGGACACAGGCCTTCATGATGGCCTTGAGGTGCTTCTGGTTGATCCTCGAGCCGGTAACCAGCGAGGCGACCTTCTGCTCCTCGATCACTTTCCAGTCGATGAACTGTTCGATATCGGGATGATCGGTGTCGACGATCACCATCTTGGCGGCACGCCGGGTGGTGCCGCCCGATTTGATGGCGCCCGCGGCGCGATCGCCGATCTTGAGAAAGCTCATCAACCCCGATGATTTGCCGCCGCCCGCCAGACGCTCGCCGTCCCCCCGCAACCTCGAGAAGTTCGAACCCGTGCCGGAGCCATATTTGAACAGCCGCGCCTCACGGACCCACAGGTCCATGATGCCGCCTTCGTTCACGAGATCGTCGGCAATGGACTGGATGAAACACGCGTGCGGCTGCGGGTGCTCGTAGGCGGTTTTCGACCTGGTGAGCTTGCCCGTCTTGTAGTCGACGTAAAAGTGCCCCTGACTCGGGCCATCAATGCCGTAGGCCCAGAACAGGCCGGTGTTGAACCATTGCGGCGAGTTTGGCGCCGCCATTTGCATCGCGAGCATGTAGACGAGTTCGTCGAAGAAGGCGCGCGCATCCGATTCGGAGTCGAAATAGGCCCCTTTCCATCCCCAGTAGGTCCAGGTGCCGGCGAGCCGCTCGAAAACCTGTTTTGCCGAATGCTCTCCGGCAGTGCGCTCCTTCTCGGGCAAGGCTTGAAGAGCCTCGTCGTCCGCAACCGAGCGGCGAAGCCACGGCGGAACGCTCTCTTCATCGACCGGTTTGAGCCGGACGGGCACACCTGCCTTGCGAAAATACTTTTGCGCGAGCACGTCGGCGGCGACCTGCGACCAGGACGCGGGCACTTCGACATTCTCGGCCCGGAAAACCACGGATCCGTCCGGGTTGCGGATTTCGCTTCCCGTCAGCCGGAACGCGATGCCTGCATAGGGGGATTGACCTTCTTTGGTGTAGCGCCGCTCTATCCGCATCTTATGCCTCGTTATCGTTGGGCGCGGCGGCTCCGTAGGGGGTTCCCCCTCATGTAAGCCGTCGCCATGCTTCCCGCCGCGACCCTGGCCTCCAGCCGCGATACGGATGGCTCGTCGGAAATCTGCTCAACGCCCTGTCCCGAAGTCGTAGGGCGACCCCGGTATCCGGCACGTCCGGTGCGTCTTTCCCAAAGGCACGACAAGGCCGCTTTCCGGCGCCGTTCGGCAACGGAGCGGTTACGCAGACGCCTTCAGGAGAGCGCCCGGCGGGACTTCGAACCACTCGCGCCGAACCACGTGAAGCTAAGATGACAACCCGCCGTTCGTCAAGAGCTAGTACGGGTGTAATGAAAAAAGTCTAAATCTGGTGGGAAAGGTGTGGAAAGCGGGGGCGACTCACCCCCCGGTGCGGCAACTATCGGATATGTCGGGCCGATTCGGAAGCGCCCTTCCACAGGGACGGCACGCGGAAGTCGCACGATCCTCCGTTATTCGTAGGGGCGAGCCATTGCCTCGCCCTCTTTCAGGGTGCGGCGGCGGATGGAGCGCGACGCATGCGTCGCCCCTACGAAACACGATCCTCCCCTTCGTAGGGGCGAGGCTTTGCCTCGCCCTCTTTCATGGTGCGGCGACGGATGGAGCGCGACGCATGCGTCGCCCCTACGAAACACGATCCCCGCCCCCTTCGTAGGGGCGAGGCATTGCCTCGCCCTCTTTCAGAGTGCGGCGGCGGATGGAGGGCGACGCATGCGTCGCCCCTACGAAACACGATCCCCCTTCGTAGGGGCGAGGCATGCCTCGCCCTCTTTCAGGGTACGGCGGCGGATGGAGGGCGACGCATGCGTCGCCCCTACGCGTGGGCCGATTCACTTCAGCACCAGATCGAGCTGCAGGATCTCGTTATAGGGGACCGCAGAGTGCTCGATGCCGTTGCCGGCGGACTGGCCGTCTCCACTCACGGTGTAGAAGCGATTGCCGATCACGCCGGCAGCAAGCCCATGCCGCGGGTGCGGCATGGAAGGAAGCACCTGCCATTGGTTGCTCGCGGGATCGTACGCTTCCATCGCCTTGAAGGCCGCGAGGAAGCGCTGATCCTGCACTTCACCCCCTGCCACCAGCACATGATTGTTGTAGAGCCCGCCCGCGATCGCGCTTCGCGCCGTCGGCATTCGTGCGCGCGGCGACCAGAGGTCCGCAGCCGGATCGTACATCTCGACGAGATCCACATTGTTGCTGGCACTCGATATGAAACCCGAGCCCACGCGCCCACCGATGGCATACAGTTTGTCCCCGGCGCCGATTGCCACGTGGTGATTGCGGGCAAGCAGCAGCGGCCGGACCGCCTTCCAGCTGTTTGCTGCCGGGTCGTATTCCTCGACTGTCGCGACGACATTCTGTGCGCGGGCGGGATGAATTCCGTTCTCGGTCACTCCGGGGAGCGAGTTGACCCCGCCGGTCACGTAGATCTTGCCGTTGACCACCCCGGCTGCAGCCGCGCCCCGCTTCGTGGGCATGGGAGCGAGCTCTTTCCACTCGTCCGTCGCGGGATCGTATTCCCATGCACTGTTTGTTGGAACCCAACCGGGACTGCCGCTCTCGGGATAGGTGAAGCCTCCGAAGGCGTAGATCTTGTTGTTCAGCGTTGCAAAGGCGACGTGGTGAGAAGCAAGCCGCATCAGCCGCTTTCTCGCCCACTGATTGGACGTCGGATCATATTCGAAGACCAGCGCTTTCGGTTTCCAGCCAGGCGCAAGGCCTGCAAACACGTAAAGCTTCCCGGCCGCCGTCGCGCCCAGCACTTCCTCCGAAGGTTCGGGGAACGGCGCGCCCTGCACCCAGGGATGCGCTGCCGAGGGCGTGGGCAGCGGGGCTTGCGCGAACGCAGGAGCGGCCGCGCTCAATACACTGCTCCCCACAACACACGCGACGCAGAACGGCTTCATTTCCACCTCCTGAGAATCCCCCCGCTGGCGAGCGATGCGGCAGGCGTCACATCCTTTTGTATTCCTCTAGCGTCATTGAAGGACGGAGTCACCGCTGAGCGTCGCGCTGGACTTCGTTCATGTGCGGTGGCATCACCGCGGCGTTCCCGAGGAAGGGCGCGAGCCGATGAAGACATTTCTCCTGCGCTTTTTCACCTGGTGGAACGGCCAGACATTCGGGACCCAGCTGTGGACCTGGTTGTACGGCGAGTTCGTCGGCGAGGATGAATTCGGCAACCGCTACTTCCGCACCAGGGGAGGCAAGATCGACCCGACGCTCGGGTTCGAGCGGCGCTGGGTTGTCTACAACGGGATCGCCGAGGCCTCGATGGTGCCGCCGTCATGGCATGGCTGGCTGCATCACACCGTCGATATCCCGCCAACGGAGGAGAACGTCATCCCGCGACCGTGGTGGAAGCCCCACCGGCCCAACCTCACCGGCACACCGGGCGCGCACCGTCCCACCGGTTCGATTCTCGCCCAGGGCCGCAGACCGAAAGCCACAGGCGACTACAAAGCCTGGACGCCGGACAGCTGAGGCATATGGCTCAAATCGCCCTTTCGCCGCCGTATTCCGGGTGTTAGTCGGACCGCTCTAGACCGGCGGGGGATGCCGGCGCAGTCGATTGGAAAACCGAACTCGCCGATGGCTTGGTCGCTTCGTTCTTCTTGCGCCGCCGCTGCGCTGGTTACCGGCGCGGTGTTCACGGGCGGTGTTCCAGCAACCGCGCAGTTCTTCAATCCTTTCGAGGCTCTCTTCGGCCCTCCGCCACGGCCGCCTTCGACGGTGCCGAGCGGCCGCCAGCAGGCGCCGCCGGCGAGCTACCCGCAATATCAGGACCCGCGTTACGACCAGGGCAATCAGGGGCAGCCGTATCCGAACGAGGCCAATGTCCCACGACGACCTCCGCCGCCGGGGATTCAGTCTGAGCCGCTGGCTGCGCCTCCCGGCGGCACAACCGCATCGGTCGACCCGCTTCTACCGTTACCGGGCGGGCAACAGCCGCCGCGCGGCACGCCTCAACCGGCAGACACATCGCCACAGCCGGGCGATGAGGTCATTACGGAGCCCCCGGCGCAAAAGATCGAGAACAAGGGCGCCGTATTCTCGGGGTTGGACAAGATCACCGGTCGCATCATCAATTTCGACGCGACGGTCGGGGAGACAGTGCAGTTCGGGGCTCTGCAGGTCACCCCGCGGATCTGCTACACGCGACCGCCTACCGAAACACCCAATACCGATGCCTTCATCGAGGTGGACGAGGTCACGCTGCAAGGCGAGATCAAGCGCATCTTCACGGGCTGGATGTTCGCCTCGAGCCCGGGGCTGCACGGGGTTGAGCATCCCATCTACGATGTCTGGCTCACGGACTGCAAAAAGCCGGCGGTGGCCACGGCCGCTCCTGCTGAGGCTGCGCCCGCCGCCGACGCGTCTGCCCCGGCTCCGGCCAAGCCGGCCGCTCCACCCAGACGCACCGGACAGCAACAGCTGAGATTGTTGCCGCAAGGCGTTCCGCCACGCTGAAGTTTGCCGCGGGCGGCTCGTGGGGTGGGCAAAGGCGCGCTCCTGCAATCACTCGCAGGCTTCCGCAAGCTCACACGCCGCGGGCGCGCACCTGACTGGCGCCCGCGTGGGCACGGCGCGCGAGATTTTTTTGCACGCGAAGATGTTCGAGGACGCGCTTTTGCCCACCTACGCGCTGCGCAGGTGGGTCAGGCCGCGGTGCGCATTGCGCGACGCGCGCGCCGCATGAATGGATCCGACCGCGTGCATGCCGCGCTCGAATGCTGGAAAGCCTTTTGTGCTAAAAATTTCTGTGCACGCCGCTCGATGATTTCCTTTTGTCGAGCATCGATGACCCCGGCGTTGCAGAGGCATGCGGCTTTCAACGCCATCAGCTCGGCCGAGGCAGCGTCGCGAATGGGGAAAATAAGGTCAAGGTCGAATTGCATGGTGCCATCCCCGCAGGTGCCCGAGACAACGCGGGCGCCCCGAAGAAGTTCGAGACTTTTTTCGGCAGGTGTGAGAACGACTTGTGCGGTATCCGACACAGAGTGGTCACATTTCCGGATGACCCGCCGGTGCAGCCGCGCGGTCGACCAGCCAGACCAATTCGCCGTGCGAATACGCGTGATGCGCCGGCAAGTCCTCGCCCGAAAGGACGCGGGCGAGCATGTCGCGTTTTTCTTCTCCGCTCACGAGAAACAGCATCTCCCTCGTCGACGCCAAGGCGGGAAACGTCAGCGTGACGCGCGGCACGTACGGCTCACAGCCGGCTTGCTCCACGCCCACGACCCAACGTTCCTTTTCCTGCAGTGCCGGGCTGTGCGGGAACAGCGATGCGGTATGCCCGTCCGGTCCAACACCCATGAGCACGACATCAAACAGCGGCCGCGCCGGGTCGAGCCGGTCGCGACCATAAAATCGCTTGAGCTCGGCCTCGTAACGATGCGCTGCGATCTCGGGGCTGCCCTCCGTTGTCGGCATCCCATGCACGTTCGCGCGCGGAGCCTCGACGGAATCCAGAAAGAGCCGCCGCACCATCCCCATGTTGCTCAGGGGGTCCTCGGGCGGCACGAAGCGGTCGTCGCCCATGAACCAATGGGTGCGCTCCCACGGCATCCTGCTGCGGTAAGGGTTCGTTGCAAGCAATCGGTAGAGGGGCTCGGGGGTGGAGCCACCGGTCAGACAAATGGCCGCACGGCCTGGCGTCTCTGCAATACGGTCGAGGAGACGCCGGGCTGCGGTTTCCGCCAGTGCCTCGGCGTCCTGCGTTACGACAAGCTGCGGTCTACGCGCAGGCACCCTTTTCCCCGGATTCAATTGGTCGCCACCGGCGTCCATCGCGCGCGAGGAGATGATCCGCCTCAGTCGGACCTTCACTGCCGGCCTTGTAGGTCGCTAAACCCTCCCCACCCGCGTTGCGCCACGCATCCAGGAACGGCTGCACCACGCGCCAGCCCGCCTCGATGCCGTCGGCGCGCTGGAACAGAATCGCATCGCCGATCATGCAATCGTAAAGGAGCGTCTCGTAGCCTGTGCTGGGCGCGGCATCGAAATAGTCCCCATACCTGAAGGTCATTCCGACACCTGTGAGACCAATCGAAGGACCCGGCACCTTGGCATTGAACTTCAAGGTGATGCATTCGCTTGGCGCGATCCCGAGCACCAGGAAATTCTGCGCCAATCGATCCACCGGAGTATCGCGAAACATCGCAAACGGCGCCTGCTTGAACTTGATCGCGATCTCGGTCAACCGCGCGCGCAACGCCTTGCCGGTGCGCAGATAAAACGGCACCCCCGCCCAGCGCCAGTTGTCGATCATCAGCTTGAGGGCAACATACGTCTCGGTTGTGCTGTTCGGGTTGACGTCCTTGCTCCTGCGATAATCTTCGATCGCACGATTGGCGACAAAGCCAGCCTGATACTGCGCCCGAACCGAATTGCGAATGGCGTCGGCCTCGCTTTGCACCTGGGTGGCGTCGAGCAATTCCGCCTTCTCGGCCCGCACGGCGCCTGCTTCGAACCGCGCGGGCGGTTCCATGGCAACGAGCGACAGCAGCTGAAAGAGATGGTTGGGGACCATGTCGCGCAAAGCCCCGGTTGCGTCGTAGAAACGGCCACGGTGACCCACGCCGAGCTCCTCGGCCACCGTAATCTGCACGTGGTCGATGTGATCGCGGTTCCAGATCGGCTCGAACAGGCCGTTGGCGAAGCGCAGCACCAGGATGTTCTGGACCGTTTCCTTTCCAAGATAATGATCGATGCGGTAGATCTGATGCTCGTGAAGAACTTGGAGGAGCTTGCGATTGAGCTCCTGTGCGGAAGCGAGATCGGTGCCGAATGGCTTCTCGATGATCACACGGCGCCAGCTGCCGTTGCCCTCGCGGGCGAGCCCGGTTTCCCCGAGCCGCCGGGCGATCGGCTCGAAGGCCGCAGGCGGCGTGGCCAGGTAGAACAGGCGATTACCGGGGCCATTGCGTTTCTCTTCGATGCGCGCAAGTTCCTGACGCAATCTGTCATAGGTTTCGGGGTCCTCGGCTCCGCCTTCGAGGTAGGAAACGCAGCCGAGCAGTTGCCGCATAACCGCAGGATCGCTGTCGCGCGTCCCAAACTGGTGCAGCGCCTTTTCCAGACCGTCGCGGAAAACTTCTGTCGGGAGCTTCGTGCGCCCTACCCCGACGATCGAAAACGCGTCCGGCAACAGCCCCCCGGCGGCGAGATTGTACAGCGCGGGCATGAGCAATCTGTGGGTCAGATCTCCTGACGCGCCAAAGATAACAAACGAGCACGGATCCGGCGTCCGCACCGAGGCAGCTGCGTTGCCCGCGTTCATCAGCGAGCTCCGGAATGCCTCCCCCCGGAAGGGGGAGGTCGAGTGGCGCACTTTGAAGGAGGCAGGCTGATCGTGTGGGTCATCTGTGTTGAGTCCTTGCAATCTGCGCCTTGTCGGTTTGTGATTTGGTAAGTTGTGCTCTGGCGGCTTCCATGACGCGTTCGGGCATGGTCATGAGATGCGAATTCCATAAAGCACATCGGCATAATCGACGCGATTGGAAAATACCCGATCTTCTACAACTTGCTCCAAGGTAATGCGTTCCCCGCTGAGCCACATCCACGCCCCACGGCATCGTGATCAGCCGGTCGCGTCCACACGCCCCGAACAAAAGCACCCCAACGGCAACATGCGGACGTACCCCCCGGATATCGCGGCGCGCCTTGCGCCAAATGCGAGCCGAGCACATCGAGCGGCGCGCCAGCATCCAGGCTACTCCCTACTCGCCGCGTGTTGCCTGTACCCCGCCTCGCTTCTCGGCAGGTTTCTTCTCGTGGCTCAGGTTATGCGCCGTGTTGATCAGCGAGACGTGGGAGAAAGCCTGGGGAAAATTTCCGAGCAGGCGCTGTCCCGCCGCGTCATATTCTTCCGATAACAGTCCGACGTCATTGCGCAGACCAAGAAGCCGCTCGAACAAACGTTCCGCCTCTTCGGCGCGGCCGAGCAAGCAGTAAACATCCGCGAGCCAGAAGCTGCAAGCGAGGAAGGCCCCCTCCCCAGGCGGCAGACCGTCGTGCGAGCGGGCAGTGCGGTAGCGATGCACGAAACCATCGATCAAGAGATCGCGCTCGATCGCTTCGACGGTCGCGCGTACCCGAGGATCGGCGGGTGGCAGGAAGCCGACGGCGGGGATCAGCAACAGGCTCGCGTCAAGCTCCTTGGTTCCGTAAGCCTGGACGAAGCAACCACGCTCCGGATCAAATCCTTTCCGGCACACCTCCTCATGAATTTCCTCCCGCACGCGCCGCCACCGGTCGAGCGGCCCCTGCATGCCGAATTCCTCTGCGCTCTTGATCGCGCGGTCGAATGCAACCCACGCCATGATCTTGGAGTAGGTGAAATGCTGTGGCGGACCGCGTATTTCCCAAATGCCGCTGTCCGGTTCCCGCCAGATCAATTCCAGGTGCTCCATCACCTTGAGCTGGAGCGCCCAAGCGACCTTGTGCTCAGGAAGCCCTACACGACGGCCATGGTATAGCGCATTCATCATCTCGCCAAATACATCGAGCTGGAGCTGCGCGTGCGCCGCGTTGCCGATGCGCACCGGCTTGGAGGATTCGTACCCTTCGAGCCAAGGCACTTCCCATTCCCAAAGCCGTCGTTCGCCAGCGATTCCGTACATGATCTGCAGCTGATCGGGACTGCCGGCGGCAGCGCGCACCAGCCAGTCGCGCCAGTCACTCGCCTCTTCGGAGTAACCTCCGTCCATCAGGGCAAGCAACGTGAGCGTCGCGTCACGCACCCAGCAAAATCGGTAATCCCAATTTCGAACCCCGCCGATCTGTTCGGGCAAGGAGGTCGTCACGGCGGCGGCGATGCCGCCCGTGGGGGCGTACGTCAGCGCCTTGAGCGTGATCAGCGAACGCCGCACGGCATCCGACCATGGCCCGGCTTCGCTGCAACGACCCGACCACTCCAGCCAGAATTGTTCGGTATCATTGAGCGCGGCAAATGGATCCGGCAGCTCAGGCGGCGGCAGATACGAGGGCGCGTGCGTGAGCACAAAGGGTACGCGCTCGCCCGGCGAGACAGTGAACTCGCTTAAGGTGGCGAGATCTTCGCCCCGCAGCGGAGCCGGTGTCTTCAGCGCAAGCATTTGCGGTCCGGCGACGGCGCGCAGGATCCCGTCATCGAGCCGCCTAACCCAGGGCACGGTGGAACCATAATCAAATCTGATGATGAGCTCGCTGCGCATGCGCACCCGCCCCTCCAGCCCGACCACGATCCGCACGACATCGGAGGCTTTCCCATTTGGGGGCATGAAGTCGATGAGGAGGACGCGTCCTTCACGCGTTGTGAAAGCAGTCTCCAGGATCAGAGTGTCAGGGCGGTAGCGCCGCGACACCTCTGCTGTTTCTTCGGGAGCAATAATCCAATGGCCGTTTTCCGGCCCGCCAAGCAGCGCGGCAAAGCAGGCATCCGCATCAAGTCGCGGAAGGCAGAGCCAATCGATCGAGCCATCCCGGCCGACGAGCGCCGCCGTTTCACAGTCGCCTATGAGCGCGTAGTCTTCGATCCGAAGGGGCACGGCAGCTGACGCTCTATGACGGGCGCTCCAGATCGGACTTGAGCGCCATGAGGAAGCGAGCCGCCTCGCCGCCGGTGACAACGCGATGGTCGAAGGTGAGGGAGAGCGGTAGCACGCGCCGCACGGCGGGTTGTCCGTCACGCGCCACTACGCGGGGAGCGACCCGGCCGGCGCCCACGATCGCAACCTGGGGCGGAACGACCACCAGGTTCGCAAAGAGCCCCCCGATCATCCCGAAGTTCGAAAGCGTTATGGTCGCGCCACGAAGCTCCTCCGGTGGAATCGATCGCGCCGCAGCGTCGGCCCGCATGCGATCAAGTCCCGCACGCAGATCCTTGGCGTCGCGCTCCCCGACATTGCGCAAGACCGGCACCAGCAAACCACCTTCGAGATCGACCGCAATCCCGATGTCGATGCGGGCGATGAGGCGCCGCTCGCCTGCTTGGGCATTGTACCAGGCATTAAGCGAAGGCTCGGCTTTGGCCGCAGCGGCGATCGCGTGCACGAGCCGAATGGTGATGTCATCCTCCTTTTTCCAGTCCTCGATATCGGCCTCATCGGTCACCGTAGTCCGCGCCACCTCGGCATGGGCCGTCGTCATACGTTGCGCCATGGCGCGCCGCATGCCCCGCAAGGGCTCGGCAGGACCGGCATCCACCATGCTCTTGGCCGCGCGTTCCACGTCCGCTCGTGTAATGGCACCGCCAGCGCCGGTTGCCTGCACCAGGTTGAGATCAACGTCGAGCTTGCGCGCGAGGGCACGAACCGCGGGAAGAACTTGGATCGGGCGAGCGCGTGCGGGCTCCGCGCTCGTCTCGCGCGCGGCGACGCTCTTTTCGCCGCGGTCGATCTCGCCGACGACGGTCCCGGAATCCTCCTGCTGACCTTCCGCAAACTCGACCAATGGCGCCCCCACCTTCACCACATCGCCCTTGCCGCCGAACAACCGAGCGATACGGCCGCTCTGGGGAGAAGGGACTTCCACCACGGCCTTGTCCGTCTCGACTGACACGAGCGGCTGATCGGCCACGATGTTATCGCCCTCGTTCACGTACCAGGCCACGATCTCCGCTTCTTCGAGGCCCTCACCCAGATCGGGCAGATTGAATTGGCGCATGCGGGAATCCCGTTCAACCAGATTGGCACGCGTTGCGCGCGGCGGCGACGATGCGGCCAACCGAAGGCATGTACTCCTGCTCAAGGCGGGGAAGCGGCACGATCGTATCGTAACCAGTGACACGCACGACCGGCGCGAGCAGGGATAGGAGACCACGTTCCGCGATCAGAGCCGCGATTTCGGCGCCGAATCCTCCGGTCCGAGCGGCCTCGTGCACGATGACGCAGCGACCGGTCTTCGCGACTGAGGACAGCACCGCGTCCTCATCGTAGGGCTTGAGCGTGGCAAGGTCGATCACTTCCGCATCGATCCCGTCCGCCGCAAGCTCCTCGGCAGCGGCAGAGGTCTCCTTCACCATCGCGCCCCAGCTGATCAGCGTCACATCGCGACCTTCCCGCAGAATGAAGGCGACATCGAGCGGCAAGGCCTCGCCATCATCTTCGACGTTGCCTTTTGCGGCCCGGTAAATGCGGGTGGGCTCCAAAAAGACTACAGGGTCGGGATCGCGGATCGCGCCAAGCAGCAGACCATAGGCGCGTTCCGGCGATGATGGCGTCACGACCCGCAGCCCCGGAATGTGGGCGAGCATGGCCTCCGTGCTTTCCGAATGATGCTCGGGCGCGCGGATGCCCGCGCCGTAGGGGGTGCGCAGGACCATCGGGCAGCTCAGCCGCCCCTGCGTTCGCGTCCGGATGCGGGAGGCGTGATTCACAAGCTGGTCGATGCAGGGATACATGAAACCCATGAACTGAATTTCGCCGACCGGCTTCAACCCCTGCGTGGCCATGCCGACGCACAGTCCACTGATCAACAGCTCGGCAAGCGGGGTATCGATCACCCGATCGGCGCCGAACCGCTGCTGCAGGCCGGCAGTGGCGCGAAACACGCCGCCATTGACCCCGACATCCTCGCCCAGCACGACCACGTTCGGGTCTTCGTCCATGGCGCGGGCCAGCGCCAGAGTGATGGCTTCGACCAGCGTCACCTCAGCCATCGGACCTTCCATGGCGATTGCGTTTTAGCTCCTCACGCTGGCTGGCGTATACCCTGGGAAGCTCGGCATACAGATAATCGAACATGGTCTCCGGGGCGCGTGGGCCGACCGCCAGGTAGCGCTCGACCGCCGCTTCCACGCGCTGCTGGCAGTCCGCTACGAGCTCCTCCTCGTCCGATTTGCCCCAAACCTTCTGGCTCACCAGGTACGAACGCAATCGGGCGATCGGCTCCTCCTTCCATCGTGCTTGGACTTCCTCTGCCGGGCGGTAGCGTCCCGCATCATCCGCGGTCGTGTGGTCGCTGAGCCGGTAGGTCAGAGCCTCTATCAGCCGCGGCCCCTTCCCGGCGCGGGCATCGGCGATTGCGTCGGCCATCGCGGCGTGCACCGCAATCACGTCGTTGCCGTCGACCTGTTCTCCGGCAAAGCCCGCGGCAATGGCTTTCTGCGCCAGAGTTTCGGACGCCGTCTGCAGCTTCAGAGGCACCGAGATAGCCCATTGATTGTTGTTGGCGACAAATATGACGGGCAGCTTCCAGACGCCGGCGAAATTCATCGCTTCCCACACGTCGCCCTTCGATGTCGCGCCGTCCCCGAACAGGCAAACCGCAACCCGCGGCTGCTTGCGCAAGAAAAACGCATAGGCGACTCCCGCCGCGTGCGGCGCCTGCGATCCGACTGGAATACAGTACGGGAGATCATGCGCCGGCCCGGACGAGCGATTGCCGCGCTCGTCGCCGCCCCAGAATAAAAGGATTTCCTCCATCTTCATGCCGCGCCAGAGCAGTGCCCCGTTGTCCCGGTAGGACGGAACGATAACGTCCTCCTCGCGCATCGCACTGGCGACCCCGACGGAGACCGCTTCCTGTCCGAGCGAAACGGCATACGTACCAAGCCGGCCCGTGCGTTGCAGCGACACCGCCTTGAGATCGAACGTGCGGGTGAGCACCATTCCACGGTAAAGCGAACGGAGCACGTTCGCATCCGCTGCGAATGCCGGCAGCTGCCGCAACACTTTGCCGTCCGGTGCGAGATAGGAGCGGCGGCGCACCTCGAAGCGCGCGATGACGGGCAGCTCCTGGTCTGCTGTCGCCGATTGTTCAGTCACGGCCGAATTCCTCTCCGAGAGCTCGACCGAGCTTACAGGCGCAGCGCACATTACGCATCAAGCGAAAAAGTAGAGCCACAACGCCCCGAAGACGAGCACCACGCCAACCAGGCTTACGATCAGCACATAGCGGACGTTATGGCCTGTCACGCCCTCGCGGGCCTCCGTCGTACTTTTTACAATCCGTTGATCGCGCTCAATCATTGCAACCTCATCCTCATGATTCAATCCGAGTTGTTGACCTTGAAGATGCGATCGATTCGGCCGGCCATGATGAAATCGTTTTCATGCAGCCCCTTGATCTTCTTCGTGCGCAGGGAAACCGTCGCATAGCCCCAGCCGAAACTGACGTCGGGATGGTGGCCCTGTGTTTCCGCGAGCTCGCCAATGCGCTGCACGAAGCTCAGCGCCTCGCGAAAGTTACGAAACCGGAAGCTCCTCTCGATGCGGTGCGCTTCATCGCGAAGCTCCCAGTCCGGCACCTGAACATGGAGCCGCTCGGCGTCTTCTTGAGTCAGGGGCGGGATGCCGCCGCGGCAGGGCGTGCACGTCTTCTCCGCAAGGTTATCCATCATCGAGACATCTCCGCGTCGTGCTGACCGATCGATCTCGCCGAATACGATGTCGAGGGAACTTTTTTGCAGGCATGCGAGTTCCGAGCGGAAACAGGAAAATGTAAACAGACGCGGCTGCTCGCGAGAATGTCGGCAAGCGTTTGAAGATATCGTAGGGCGGGTTGCGGTGGATTACGCTGCGCGCTTAACCTCTTCAGCCTCGTTGGATTGGAAGCTCACCCGGCGACCCGCGTTTGGTTGGGAATGTAGCTGGAACCGCGAGTGCAGTGCGGGATTGATGATCGGTCAGGCACCCCAAAACAGGCGAGGCAAACCGTGCGCACCATCGATGTTCAGGATTACGCGCGTCAGCTGCTCGACGCACAAGGTTTCAAGGCAATCGCTCAAGCTGCGCAAAAGGCCTCCGCCTTCGAAGCGCAAGGCGACGCCAAGCAGGCTCAGACGTGGAGACGCATCGAAGCGGCATTGATTGAAATGCGCGGGCCGCGCGAAAGCTGATACCTGGCGACGCCAAGGACCGCGGATCAGTTCAATCTTTGCGAGCGCAGGGTGTGCGTTCCTTCTCCGATGAGTGCGCGTCAGGGATTCGGCGCACCAGTCTCAAAGCGGATCCCTTGTGCAAGGAACATGGTCGCTCTTGTCGCTCTTGTCATGCGGCAACGGCGGTTGGCTATGATCCCCATTCCCTGATACGCATCAAGCTTGGCGGAATGAATGACTCCATGCGGCTGCCAAGGAGGCCGACACCCGCGCGATCACGTTCTAAACAGCTGGTTGGCCCATTCGCCGCTGATTGCGTCCCTGGAGATCACGATGGCGGAGAGCAGGAATTACACCGGCGGCTGCCACTGCGGCGAAGTCCGTTTCGAGGTCACAGCCGACATCAGCAGCGTGGTCTCCTGCAACTGCTCGATCTGCCAAAAGCGGGGCGCGCTGTGGGTGTTCGTTCCGGCAGACAAGTTTGCGCTGCGTGCGGGCTTGGAGGATCTGAGGGACTATCAGTTCGGAAAGAAGAGCATCCACCATGAGTTCTGCCCGCAATGCGGCGTCGGCGCGTTCTCGCGCGGGCGGACAGCGCAGGGCGCAGAGACGGTTGCAGTCAACGTGCGTTGCCTCGACGATCTCGACATTAGCTTTCTCGCGCTGGTGCCGTTCGACGGCCGCAGCCTTTAGGGCATTTTCCGATGAGGTTGAACTCGTTACGGCCAGGCTTGGCCCGGCCGCCCATTCCTTTGCTGCATTTGATGCGGTGCATGAGTCCGTTCATGGCACGAACGCGAAGTGCCAACGCGCGCCGCCAACGTCGGATGACTGGGGTAAACCGGACCCGATGCGAGCGCACTCATTACCGCCGGTGATGAGAAATCGCTGCCTCTGGGCTTATTCGATCACCTCGGCGGCGCGTATCAGGAATGAGTCGTGGTTGATATGGACCGTGCTGAGCCCAAGCGCGCGGGCGATCTCTGTTTGCGTGATGAGGAATTGTAAGGTGTCGTTATGCATGCGGCTGCGTCACGATGGGCGTGTGGGTAGAAGCTTGCGCTGCTTCGCTGATCAGCGTTCCGCCCTGGCCGCCGCTCGCAGCCGCAAAGCTCGACGCCATATAGCTGCCCAACAGTGCGATATTGGCCATATGCACTCCATCGCCGACCGGAAGCGTGCCGCCCGAATTCTCGGGATTTCCCGAAGAGCCGAGCGTCGAGTTTGCCCCAAAGCCGGTGTTCCCGAAGTCAATGGCGTCTTGACCGGACAGCCCAGCCACGGTCCCAGTAAAGCTCGATGAGTTCTTCTCGAAGAAGAAGTCGTCGGCATGAAGCTGAGTGATCCCCGTGATACGGACCGAGCCGCCTGCAAATTCAAGCACGGTATCGTGTCCATCGACGTGCATCGTAATGCGATCGTCGTCGGCGGCGCGATGACCCTGGCCATGCTCGCCGTGCCCGTCTTCGGTCTTCAGGTCGCGGAAGCTCGTGTCGAAGGCGCGCAAGTCCAGGTGATCCTGTCCATGGACGAAGTCGGTAACGACGTCATTGCCTGAGCCGGGTGTATTGCGGGTCATCGGTGCGAACACGAACGTGTCGTGCCCCTTGCCCCCGGTCAGGATGTCGTCGCCCGGCCCACCATCGAGCACATCGTTGCCCTCGCCGCCGTCGAGTCGGTCGTTTCCCGTGCCGCCGAGCATATGGTCGTTGCCGCCATTGCCGAAGAGGAAATCATCGCCGCCGCGGCCGTCCATGAAGTCGTCACCGCTGGTTCCTGAAATGATGCCGGGCAGGTCAGCGCCCAATAAGCCGGTGGCGATGACCATGGATCTTCCCTTTGCATCGACGAGGGTCTCGATCGGGTCGCCGGCGAAGTGGTTGACGATCGTGAAGGTGCCGGCCGTCAACGTAAACTTGAGGTCGGGACCGTTGTTACTCTCGTTACCATTCTTATCGACCGGATCCGAACCAAGAATTTCACCGAAGCTGCCGATCAGAATCTTGTCCGACCCGCCGCTATCGAAGAACCGGTCGTTACCTTGCCCTGGGCCGCGGAAATCGTAGGTGTCGTTGCCAAGGCCGCCGTTGATCGTATCGCTGCCGCCGCGTCCGGCCAGGATATTCTCCTGCTCGTTGCCGTTGATCGTCTCGGAGCGGTTGGAACCGGTCACATTGGTGATGCCGCGCAAAACATCCGATTCGAGGACATGGTTTAGCTGGCTTCGCGTGAAGCTGCCGTCCGCGTCGGTGAGGCCGAGCGAGATGGTATCGCTTTCGCCAAGAGGGACACTCCCAGTGTCGTGGCTGACAAAGCTCGCGGTGTCGTGGCCGCCGTTTCCGACCAACGTGTCGTTGCCAAAGCCGCCGTCGAGAATGTTGTCCCCGGCGTTGCCTATGAGCGTCTCGTTGAGATTGGAGCCGGTGATGTTCTCAATACCGAACAGCGTGTCGGTTTCGACGTTCTGCGCAGTCTGGAAGCCGTTGAACACGAGCGGAATGAAGTAATTGGCGTGGCCCGCGTTATTGTTATTGCTGGGGCCGAGGGAAATTGTCCCGAACTCGCCGCTCAGGCTGTTGTGACTTGCGTAGCTTGCCGTGTCATTGCCCCCGCCTCCGATCAGCGTGTCGTTGCCGAGCCCGCCGTCCAGGAAATCATTGCTAATGCTCCCTGTGAGAACATTGTCTTTTTCATTACCGAAAAGTTGATTGGGAACGAACTCCGCCCCAATGACGTTTTCAATGCTGACCAACGTAGTGACAGTTTGGGTTGTCGTCCCACCGGAGATGCTCTCGACGGCAGTTCCGGCCGCGTCATGTGCGCCCAGATGAACGACTAAAAAGCTCGGAACTCCCTCCACCAAACGGCCCACGTCCGGCGAATAACGCGAAAAATCTGCCGTATCGATTCCGTCGCGGCCGTCGAGCAAATCATTGCCGCCAAACCCGGCGAGGGTGTTGTTGAGGGAGTTTCCGATCAACGTGTCGTCGAATTGGGACCCAATCAGACGCTCGATGCTCACCAAGGTATCGCCCTGCGCGTCGCCACCGAACGCGATAGGAGCGGTCGTGTCATCGCCAACGCCGCTGAGACGGACAAACACGCCGGCCGGAGACGATTCGTAACTTGCCGTATCTAAGTCGGGCCCACCATCGAGCAAATCGGCGCCGCCGCGGCCTTCGAGGATGTCATCGCCCGGGCCGCCTTTGAGCACGTTCTCGCCCGGGTCATTGACGACACCGCTGGTGAGGAAACCGTTGGTAAAACCGAGGGGGAAATTGTCTGACCCTCGAATGATATCGTTAAAGCCCGACCCTGTGATCTCAAAGATATTGACGAGGGTATCGCCGTCGGCAAATCCGCCATTTTGTATCGGCGATCGTTCCAGATCGATGCGGACCGGAGCCGGTGAGAGACTATAGTCGACGGAAGTGTCCTCGAAAGCGTCAAAGAACAACGTTTGTCCAGCCAGATCTGCTGAAGTCAAGAATGCAATGAACTGATCAATGGCCGATACAAGGGTAGCGCCTATAGGAAATCCGCCTTCAGCATGCGGTGCATCCGTGTTTCCGTTCGCATCCACATGGACCGATATGAAGAGATGCGGATTGCTAAAATTCTCTTGGGCTGAATGTCCGACCAAACTCGTGGTCATTGCTGGTCTCCCTTGGTGGCGTCACTGCACGCAAGTCCTCTGAGCCGGGATGCCCCAGGTGACCCCCAAACTAGCCTTAGCGGGAGCTAATGAGTGATCCCGGACGAATTGCGGAATGCGTTGGTCGCTATAATCCTCGAAGGCCATTTTCGGGCTTTGCCCGCTTCGGCCAAGCCACGGTCGAACTTGCCGGATTCGAGTTTTGAGGCTGCCCGAACGCGGACAATCGCGCTTTAAGAGCAGCTTGATTTGCCCTTAAGACCGTCTTCATTTTCTTCTTAAGATCGGGCTAGATTTGCCCCGGCGCCCCACCCCCTGTGGTAGGCTAAGAACGGCAGGAGGGGCCCTGGAAAGGCAGATTTGCGTTATCTATTCGATGGTTACCTCCTCGATACCGAGCGGCGCGAGCTACGGTACGGCGCCGGGGTGGTCCCGCTCGAGCCGCAAGTCTTCGACATCCTGGAATATTTGATCCGCAACCGGGAACACGTCGTCAGCAAGGATGACCTGTTCGCGTCGATCTGGAATGGGCGGCTGGTGTCCGAATCGGCACTGAGCACCCGCATCAATGCGGTCCGGAGCGCGATCGGCGACAATGGCGACGAGCAGCGCCTCATCCGCACCGTGCTGCGCAAGGGCTTCCGCTTCGTAGGTGCCGTGTGCGAAGAGCAAAAGCCCGCGGCCGTCGCGACGGAGCCGCCGCGACCGGTCCAGCCGGAGAAGCTCTCGATCGCCGTGCTTCCTTTCACCAATATGAGCGGCGATCCGGATCCGGAGCATTTCGCCGACGGCATCACCGAAGACATCATTACGGCGTTGTCAAAATTGCGCGGACTGCACGTGATCGGACGCAACTCTGCCTTCGTCTACAAAGGCAAATCGATTCCGATCAAGCAGGCGGGCGCCGAGCTGGGAGCGCGATATATTCTCGAAGGCAGTGTCCGCAAGGCGGGCGATCGCCTGCGGGTGACGGGTCAGCTGGTCGAGGCCGCAACCGACCAGCACCTCTGGGCCGAACGATACGATCCGGACCTCAAGGATATCTTTGCGATTCAAGACGAGATCACCGAGCGCGTCGTCAACGCGGTCGAGCCGGCGGTGCGGGCCTGGGAGCAACGCCATGGGATCAGCGGGCTTCGCGATGGCTTGGAGCGGGACGAAGCCTCACCAACGCAGCGTACGGTAGCCGAACGCCGCCAGCTCACGATCATGTCCTGCGAGCTGCTCGGAACGGCGGCGCTCGCCGCCCGCATGGAGCTTGAGGATTTGCGCGACGCGACCGGCGCCTATCACCGTTGGATCGCCGACACGATTGCACGCTTCGGAGGGTTTATCGGCGAGCGCGGCGGTAGCGGCTTGCTCGCCTATTTCGGCTACCCGGCGGCGCACGAGGACGACGCCGAGCAGGCGGTGCGCGCCGGGCTGGAACTCTGCGCGTCGGTGAGAGCTTTCCGGCACAGTGCCGATGCCGCACTGCGCTGTCGAATCGGGATTGCCACCGGGCTTGTGATCGTCGGCGGTCGCACGGACGTCGACGGCGCGCAGGACGACGGCATCGCCGGCAAGGCGCCCGGCCTGGCCGCACAGCTGCAGTCGTTGGCGCAACCGGATGCGGTGGTGATCGAGGAACGAACCAAGCGGCTGATCGGGAACCTGTTCGATTGCCGCGGTCTCGGCGAAATCGAGGGATCCGGCACCACGGAGCCGATCCGGGCGTGGCAGGTTACGGGGATAGGCGTTGTCGAGAGCCGTTTCGAGGCGCTGCATTCGGGTGGCCTGACGCCGCGGGTCGGCCGAGATGAAGAGTTGGAGATGCTGCAGCGACGCTGGCAGCAGGCGGCCCAGGGCGAAGGTCGCGTCGTGCTGATCGCGGGCGAGCCCGGCATCGGCAAGTCGCGGATTGCGCTGGCGCTTCAGGAGCTGCTGCAAGGCGAACCCCACATCAGGCTGCGATACATCTGCTCGCCGCACCGCACGGACAGTGCGCTGTTCCCGTTCATCGGCCAGCTCGAGCGGGCGGCGCGGTTCGAGCGCGGCGACTCTCCCGCGCAGAAGCTCGCCAAGCTTGAAGCCCTGCTTGCGCCATCGAGCATCGACGCGGCATCCGTTGGGCTTGTGGGCAATCTGCTCTCGCTGCCGGCGGATCCGCGCTACCCGCTCCCCGACCTCCCTCCGCAGAAGCGCAAGGAAAAGACACTAGCCGTGCTCTTGGCTCAACTTGACAGTCTGGCGGCACGGCAGCCGGTGCTGGTGATTTTCGAGGATCTGCATTGGATCGACCCGACGTCTTTGGAGTTGCTTGCGCTGACGGTGGAGCGGGTCTTCGCGCTACCGGTGCTTCTCGTCATGACATTCCGCCCCGAGTTCCAGCCGCCCTGGCTCGGTCAGCCGCATATCACCATGATGTCGCTGAGCCGACTCGGCCTGCGCGACCGCGTGGCGCTGGTGCAGCGGGTGGCAGGTAACCGGGCCTTGCCAAGCAAGATCGTCAACGAGATCGTCGAGCGGACCGACGGGGTGCCCCTCTTTGTCGAGGAGTTGACCAAGGCAGTTCTAGACTCCGGCGCAGACGAAACGGAGGTTGAAAAGGCGATCTCCGCCGCGCCGTCGGCCGCCCTTGCAGTTCCGGCAACCCTGCATGCCTCGCTGATGGCGCGCCTTGACCGTCTTGGCTCGGCCAAACAGATTGCCCAGATCGGCGCCGCGATCGGACGTGAGTTCTTCCACGACCTGCTCGCGGCAGTCGCGTCGCGTCAATCCGACGCCGAGCTGCAATCCGCGCTAGATCGGCTCGTCGAATCGGGCCTCGTGTTCCGGCGCGGCGTAGCCCCGCACGCGACCTATTTGTTCAAGCATTCGCTTGTCCAGGACACGGCCTATGGCTCCTTGCTGCGTGATCCGCGCCGGGAGCTTCATGCCCGGATCGCGAAGGTGCTGACGGAAAAATTCCCCGACACCACGGAAACCCAGCCGGAAATTCTCGCGCGTCACTACACCGAGGCGGATCTCGTCGAGCAGGCGGTGGTTTTTTGGGGGAAAGCGGGCCAGAAAGCCGTCGCGCGCTCGGCGCTGGTCGAGGCCGTTGCGCAGCTCACCAAAGGGCTGAACCTGATCGGGAGCGTAGCGGCGACCCCGGCGCTGCGGCGCGAGCAGATCAACCTCCAGATCGGCCTGGCCGCTGCCCTGATGCATGTCAAAGGATACGCGTCACCCGAGGTCAAGGCTGGCCTAGAGCAGGCCGGCGCGATGATCGAGCGAGCCGAATGCCTGGGCGAGCATCCGGAGGATCCGCTGCAGCGGTTCTCGGTCCTGTACGGCCTTTGGGCGGCGAATTACGTCGCCATGGATGTGAACACGCTGCTGCCGTTGGCAAAGCAGATTCTGGCGCGGGCACAGGAAGGGAATGCAACGGGTCCATTGCTCATCGGAAACCGTTTGACGGCTACCAGCTTGCTGATGCTCGGGCAGTTCGAGGCCGCACGCGTGCACTACGACCGCGCGGTCGCGCTCTATGTGCCGGAATTGCATCGTCCGTTGGCCGCCCGGTTCGGCCAGGACATCGGAGTGACGGCGCTAGTCTATCGGGCCTGGGCGCTGTGGCACCTCGGCTATCCCGATGCCGCCCTCAAAGACGCCACTGCGGCGCTGGAGAATGCGCGGGAGATCGGCCAGTCCGGCACGCTGATGTATACCCTCTATCATGTCGCTATTCCTGAAATTCTGGCCGGGCAGGTTGCCGCGGCACAGGCGCATGCCGAAGAGCTGAGCTCACTCGGGGAAGACAAGGGGGCCCCGCTGTGGCGAGGGTTTGCTTTGATCCTGCGCGGCTGGACGTCATCTCTCACAAGTCACGAAGCTGATGCCGCCGAGATGATTGCCGCTGGTCTCGATGCTTACGCTGCGACCGGGGGCGCGGCATTCAACCCCATTTTCCTGTGCGCACTGGCTCGTGCCCATGCGGCATGCGGCCGATTCGATGCGGCTCAGAAAAGCATTTCCGACGCGCTGGACCACATCCAAAGAACAAACGAACGGTGGGCGGAAGCAGAGGTCCATCGAACGGCAGGCGAGCTGATCGCAACGGCTGGCCGGAACAACAAAGAGGCGGAAGCGCATTTTCACCGCAGCCTGGCGATCGCCCGCCAACAAGGTGCGCGATCATGGGAGCTGCGGGCCGCCACGAGCTTGGCCCGGTTGTGGCGCGATGCGGACCGCCACCCTGAGGCTCGTGTTGTTCTCGCGCCGGTCTATGGCTGGTTTAGCGAAGGCTTCGGCACCCAAGACTTGCAGCAGGCAAAAGCTTTGCTCGCTGAATTGGATCGGTCCGACCGCCGACCAGATGCGACCACCTGACTTGCGGCACAGGGTGTTCTCGGCTCGGCGCGATCGCGCCAAGGCGGTACTTTGGTCCCAGGGATGAAGCATCAAAAGCTGGTCGAGCTGAAGCGGACTCATCGCGTGGTGTGCCTGCCGGAGCAGGAGGTAGTTGCAATGAAACGCCGCGACTTCCTCACGCTGCTCGCCAGCGCGGTGACATCATGTGCCTGGCCGCTCGCCGCTCGCGCGCAACAGCCGGCGAAGCTGCCGACCATCGGATTCCTTGGCGCGGGCACGCCTCTAGCCTGGAGCCAATGGATCGCCGCTTTTGTGCGGCGACTGCCCGAACTCGGCTGGATCGAGGGCAGCAACGTCGCGATCGAGGTTCGCTGGGGAGAGGGACGCAGCGAGCGCTTCGCTGAGATTGCCGCCGAGTTTGTCCAACTCAAGGTCGACGTCATTGTCACAGGAGGAACCGCACCAGTTATCGCAGCAAAGAACGCGACATCGGTCATCCCGATCGTCTTCGCGGCGGCGGGGGACCCGGTTGCTACCGGCCTGGTCGCGAGCCTGGCGCGGCCGGGCGGCAACGTCACCGGGCTGTCGATTCAGCACACCGACCTTGGCGGCAAGCGCCTCGGACTTTTGCGCGAAGTTGTTCCCGGTCTGCGCCGGTTGGCGATCATGGCCAACGGAAGCGCTCCCAATGCGCTGCTGGAGATGGGCGAGGTTCAGGCGGCGGCCCGCACCCTTGGCCTCGAGGTCGCGACATTCGACATCCGGCGAGCGGAGGATATCGCGCCCGCCTTCGAGGCGCTCAAGGGCCGCGCGGATGCACTTTATTTGGTGACCGATCCGCTCGTCAGCAGCCACCGGATTCGAATCAATACCTTGGCGCTGGACGCGCGCCTGCCGACGGCGTCCGGACTTCGGGACTACGTCGAAGACGGAGGTCTGATGTCCTATGGAGCAAACCTCCCGGGCGTGTTCCGGCGCGCCGCCGACTTTGTCGACAAGATTCTGCGCGGGGCGAAGCCGGCCGACATCCCGGTCGAGCAGCCGACCAAGTTCGATCTCGTCGTGAACCTGACCACCGCGAAGGCGCTCGGGCTAACCGTATCATCACCGGTGCTCGCCCGCGCCGATGAGCTCATCGAATGACGGCAAACTTGTGCGATGTATCGGGAATAGATCTGTTGAGCCATATTCCGGCTGACCCGCTCTTCAACACCAACCGGGTTCATATCAATAACTTGGCACTCAGCGCGCGACTGCCGACGGTGTCCGGTTTTCGGGAGTTCATCGACGCGGGAGGTCTGATGTCCTATGGAGCAAACTTGCCGGACCTGTTCCGGCGCGCCGCCGATTTTGTCGACAAAATTCTGCGCGGGGCGAAGCCGGGCGATCTTCCGGTCGAGCAGCCGACCAAGTTCGATCTCGTCGTGAACCTGATCACCGCGAAAGCGCTCGGCCTAACCGTACCATCATCGCTGCTTGCCCGGGCAGATGAGGTGATCGAATGAGGCGACGCGATTTCATCACGTTGCTCGGCGCCCCCTTACGTGGTCGCGCAGCGCCCCCGCACAGCAAGCAGCAAGACTTCCCCGAAACGGCGCCGTGATGTTTGCTCAGCGTCCGCAATTGTTGGATGCGATCCGCCAACGCTTACGTGAGCACGATTGTGTCGCAACCGACCGACGCATTCATGATGACGGCCGAGCCGTTCCTCCAACGGCAGCGAGCAAAACTTCGCCCACAATTCGCGGCCGGCTGTTTCGCAAATACGTGGCGCTGTTCGTCGGCGTGGTCAGTGTTGCCTTGTTGGGAAACGGTCTGTTCGAGATGTGGTTTTCCTATCAGGAGCACAAAACCTCGCTTATCCGCGTTCAGCGCGAGGCCGACGCGGCGGCGGCCAAGATCGGCCAATTCATCAAGGAGATCGAGAGCCAGGTCGGTTGGACGACACAATTGCCGTGGTCGGAGGGCAATCAGGAGCAGCGGCGCCTCGACGGACTGCGGCTGTTGCGCCAAGTACCGGCGATTGCCGAGCTCGCCGAGTTCGACGCGACCGGCCGCGAGCAGCTGCGCGTCTCGCACCTGGCCATGGATGTCGTCGGCAGCCAGAGCGACTTCTCCAACGACCCGAAATTCCTCGAGGCCGTCGCGCACAAGGTCTATTACGGCCCGGTTTATTTCCGCCATGAATCCGAGCCCTACATGACGCTGGCGCTGGCGGGGGCGCGACGCGACTCGGGGGTCAGCGTCGCCGAGGTCAATCTCAAGCTCATTTGGGACGTGGTCTCGCAGATCAAGGTCGGCCAGCGCGGCTATGCCTATGTGGTAGACGCCCAAGGCCGCCTGATCGCCCATCCCGACATCAGCCTCGTTCTGCGCAATACCGACCTCTCGCGCCTCGCCCATATACGCACGGCCGGCGCGGAAACGACCGAGGGGGCACCGGACCTGGTGCAAGCGGTCGAGGATATCCAGGGCCGCAGGGTCCTCGCCGCCCACGCGCAGATCGCGCCGCTCGGCTGGCGAGTCTTCGTCGAAATGCCGATCGGGGAGGCCTATGCGCCGCTGTTCGCCACGATCCAACGCACCGGATTGCTCCTCGTCGTCGGCATCGTCCTCGCCTTTTTCGCGGGACTCTTCCTCGCCCGCAGCATGATGGTGCCGATCCAAGCCTTGGGCGCCGGCGCGGCGCGGATCGGCGGCGGCAATCTCGGTCAGCGCATCGAAATCAAAACCGGCGACGAGCTCGAAGCGCTGGCCGACCAGTTCAACGACATGGCCAGCCGGCTGCAGGAATCCTACACCGACTTGGAAAGGAAGGTGGACGTCCGCACGCACGAGCTTGCACAGTCGGTCGAGGAGCTGCGCGCGCTTGGCGAAGTCAGCCAAGCGATCAACTCGACGCTCGAGGTGGAGACCCTGCTGAACACGATCGTCGCCAAAGCCGTGCAACTCTCCGGCACCGATGCCGGCGCCATCTATGTGTGTGACGAGTCGAGCGACGAGTTTCTTCTGCGCGCGACCTGCGGCATGAGCGAAAGCTTGATCGTTGCGATCAAGGCGCAGCATGTCGGCGGCGCCGACACCGTCGGCCGCGCCGCCGCGCGCCGTGATCCGATCCACGTCGCGGACGTGCGGGACGAGCCGGCCTCGGCGATGCAGGAGATCCTCCTGCGTGAGGGCTATCGGGCCCTTCTGGTCGTTCCGTTGCTCAGTCCCGACCGGGCCATCGGCGCCCTCGTGATCCGGCGCAAACAGCCGGGCTTGTTTCACCAACAGACGGTCGACCTGCTGCAGACCTTTGCGGCCCAGTCCGTGCTCGCGATCCAAAACGCCCGGTTGTTCCGGGAAATCGAGGAAAAAAGCCGACAGCTCGAGGTCGCCAATCTCGCCCAGTCCCGTTTTCTTGCGGCCGCGAGCCATGACCTGCGCCAGCCGCTGCATGCGCTGGGCCTGTTCGTCGCGCAACTTCGCGCCCGCGTGAATGCCGCTGAACGGACGAGGCTGGTCGAGCAGATCCACGGCGCGGTCGCCGCGATGAACGAGCTGTTCGACGCCCTATTGGATATCGCCAAGCTCGATGCCGGCGCACTCGCCCCGGATCTGACAGAATTTCCGATCGAGCAGTTGCTCAAGCGAACGGAATCCACTTTCGCGACAGCAGCGCGGGAAAAAGGATTGCGGCTGCGAGTGCTGCCGAGCGGCGCCTGGGTGTGCAGCGACTTTATCCTGCTCGAGCGGATTCTGCTCAACCTCGTCTCCAACGCCCTACGCTATGCCAGCAGCGGCGGCGTGGTCGTCGGCTGCCGCCGGCGCGCCGGGATGCTGCGCATCGAAGTCTGCGACAGCGGACCCGGAATTCCTGAAGACCAGCGGCAGAATATTTTCGCCGAGTTTTACCAACTTGTCGGGCCGGAACGGAATCGGCATGGCGGGCTCGGACTCGGACTTGCGATCGTCGAGCGCCTCTGCCGATTGCTCGATCATCGGCTCGAGCTGACCTCGACGCTCGGCAGAGGCTCACGCTTCACCGTCGTCGTGCCGTTGGTCGCCGCTCCAGCGAAAAGCATCGACGCCCCGCTCGCGCCGCCGATCGTGCTCGACGCCACTGCCGGCAAGCTCGTAGTCGTCATCGACGACGACGAAATGGTTTTGGCGGGAATGGGCGGAATGCTCAAAGGGTGGGGCTGCCAGGTCGTGACCGCCGCCTCGGACGGCGCGGCATTGACCGGTTTGACCGACCACGAGCGGCGGCCCGATCTGATCATTTCCGATTATCGCCTCGCCGACGGGAAGGATGGCATCGAAGCGATCGAACGGCTGCGCAGCGAGTTTGGCGCGCCGATTCCCGCCTTCCTCGTCAGCGGCGACACCTCCGCCGAGAGGCTGCGTGCAGTGCGCGCGCTGGGTTACCATCTGCTGCACAAGCCAGTGCCACCGATGGCGTTGCGCGCCATGGTCAGCCGGCTGTTGACGAGCCGGTAGTTTGCTGACGCCTCGGCCGGGGCATGAGCTGCCCAATGCTGCATTTCTGGACTTTGCTGATTTGCGCCACATGCCGCGGGTGATGCTTTGGTGCTAGGACGGAATTATTCTAACACCCTCGCCAACCGTAAGGGCGCGCGGATGAAAATTCTCGTCGTCGACGATCACGTATTGATCCGCGAAGCTTTGCGTGGCGTGCTCAGGGAATTGGATAGCGCCGCGACCATTCTGGAAGCATCGGACGGCGCCGCGGCGATGCATCTGATCGAGGGACACGGCGATCTTGGCCTCGTCTTGCTCGATCTGACCCTTCCGGACCGCGACGGTTTTTCCCTGCTCGCCGAGATACGCGAGTGTCACCCGGGCGTTTCCATCGTCGTCATGTCGGCGCTGCAGGACCGCGCGACTGTGACGAGGGCGCTCGATCTCGGCGCGCTCGGTTTCATCCCCAAATCGGCACGGCGCGAGGTGATGCTCAGCGCCCTGCGGCTCATCTTTTCAGGTGGCGTCTATATCCCGCCGCAAATCCTTGCGCGCGAAGCGCCGACGACAAAGCATAGCCAAGGGCCCAACCAGCGCGCGCGGGTCTCGCCGGCTGATCTCGGCCGAACCGGGCGCCGGTTTTTGTTTGAGAATTACGTCTTGGACAGCGACCGGCGCGAACTGCATTGCGGTGGCGCCCCGGTACCGGTCGAGCCACAGGTCTTTGATTTACTGGAATACCTGCTCCGCCACCGCGAGCAGGTGGTCAGCAAGGATGATTTGCTCTCGGCCATCTGGGGTGGACGCATTGTCTCGGAATCAGCGCTGAGCACCCGCATGAATGCGGCGCGCAATGCGATTGGTGACAGCGGCGAGGAGCAGCGCCTTATCCGCACCGTGCTGCGCAAAGGTTTCCGCTTCGTCGGCGCCGTGCGCGAGGAGCGCGCAGCGCCATAGCTGCGCATCATTGTCTGGCCGCAGGAGCCCATGAATCATGGCGCCTGATGCTATCCATGCTCAAAAATCTATCGCTGTGGGACTCGGTTCGCCAGTGAGGATCTTGTTGGCGACAAGGAACGACCACCCGCCCGCCAACTGCCCAACGCAGTTGGTTTACGGCATTATCAGCCTGGCACAGGCAGACCGGCTAGTCCTTGGGGCAGACCTGAATCGTTCTGAATCCGAGCCGATTACACCCTCGTCTCAGTCGTCGGGACAAGCATAGCACACCACGGTATGCCGTGCTCACACCGGAGAGCTTTCGATCCCGTGGGTGAACTCATCGCTACAATAAGTGCCGCCCTGGTACCAGTCTCCGACCGGATCGGGCGGCAGCTTTGATTGCGCTGCCAGGGCTTCCTCTCTGTAGTCCTCGGCTTTACCGCGCGGCCGATACCCGAACCGGAAAGCAGCGCTGTTGTCCCACCAGCCCCGCGCGTTGTCCGATATGCCGTAAAAAATCTCGTGGCGAATATCCGGGTGCTCGAGCCCGATGCGAATGAGCTGAATAAGATCCCGCGGCGCGAGCCAGATCGAAAGCCGACGCAAATCGATCGGCGCGTCACCGAAATTTCCGATGCGAATGCAGGTGACGCGCAGCCCGTGCTTGAATGCGTACAGCGCGGCGATGGCTTCGCCAAACGCTTTGCTTGCCCCGTACCTGGAATCGGGCCGCACAGCGGCGTCGACATCGATTCTACGGTGGCGTGGATAGAATCCAATCGCGTGGTTGGAAGAGGCAAACACGATGCGCGCGACGCCCTGACGGCGCGCAGCTTCGAAAAGATTGTAGCATCCGATGATATTGGCGTTGAGAACGGTTTCCCAGGGCCGTTCGACTGAGGCTCCCCCGAGGTGAATGATGCCTTCGACGCCGGTTACGGCGCTTTCGACCTCGTCCAGCTTCCCGAGCTCCGCCCTGACGAAGACTTCGTCCTTTGCCAGGTCGGCGGGCGGAGCGAGATCGCTCAGGCGGATGTGGGGATAAACGTCTCTGAGCAATTGGCGCAGCCTGGTTCCTATTCCTCCCGACGCGCCGGTGATCAGAACGGTCTTCACAGCGAGTATCCCCCATCCACGACCAGGGTTTGCGCCGTCACCATGGTTGCGTCGGCGCACAGAAACACGATGGCTGCAGCGATATCCGCGGGACTGCACGCCCGCTTAAGGAGCGTGCGCTCGATCGAGGCCTGTTTGCGCGCGGCAGGCCACGCCCGCGTCCATTCGGTATCGACGAAGCCCGGAGCCACCGCATTGACCCGGGCTTCCGGCGCAAGAGCTCGGGCAAGATTCTTGGTGAGATTGATCAAACCAGCTTTGCTCGCCCCATACGCCATGCTGGATCCGGGCATGTTGCGGCCCGCCACCGACGCGGTGTTGCAGACCGCCCCGTGGGCTGCCCGCAAGGCAGACGCCGCAGCCCGCGTACACCGGAACGGGCCGAGCAGATTGGTCATCAAGATCGTTTGCCAGAAAGGCTCATCCAGCCGATCAAGCTCGGCCGGGGCGATGGGTTCAACGGTGGCGGGCGTTCCGGCATTATTGACGAGGAAATCAAGCCGCCCGAGCACCTCGATGGCGTTCCCCACCATCTTCTCCGCAGCCCCAGGCTTGGATACATCGCCCGGGACCGTCACCGCCGCGTGACCTTGCGCGCGCAGTCTCTCGACTGCGGCGGGCCCGCGGGGATCATCGGGTAGATGATTCAGGGCGATCTTCGCGCCGCGCTTTGCAAACAGCTCAACGGTCGCAAGTCCTATCCCAGAGGCCCCGCCGGTGACCAGGACGGTCTTGCCGTCGAGACTCTCCACGGATTGCGGTCTAACGCCGTTCGCTGAAAAGCACGCCGCCCTTGGCCTTGGCCGTCGGCTCCGATTCGACGATTTCCACCATCACCGCATCGATGGGGACGGAGAAATTCTTCACCACCGCATCCGTGACATCCTTGATGAGACCGCGCTTCTGCTCGAGCGTGCGTCCCTTGACGGCGTGAATATAGACCTCAGGCATTGGGCTTCTCCTGTCCTAATGTTTGGGATTGCGGAATCGTCGTCAGCAACAAATGGCATTTCCACGCCAAGCATGGGCGCCCTGTCAAGCTCTCGGGCCGCGATTACCAAACGCGAGCGTAGCCACCCTGCATGCTATGAAAGCTGTAGGTAGGACCGCGCGAGGGCGCCCGGGCGTATTCGCTTCGCTCGCGATGCTGATTGCTGTTGTTGCGCGCTCGCGCCTTCTTCGCAGGAGGGGCCGGCGTTACGGCTTGCGCCGGCGGCGGAGTTTCAGCGACGGCTGACTCAGCTGGCGCATCCGGCGGAGTTGCTGAGAGTTCACCGCTAGTTGGGGCGCCGACTACTGACGCAGCGGGTTCCGACGAGCTAACAGCAGACTCATCCCGGTGGCCGATTGCAACCGCGGCAATAGCCGGCCGTTCATTCACGGACTGAACCGAACGGGAGCGATGCATCCTGGTCGGAGTGCAGTCGACCCCGGAATCTGCGGTGATCGCGCCACCACAGGGCCTGCTTGCGGCTGCCCCCTTGTCTGTAAAGCTCGCTTCAACGGATTTGTCTTGGACGGGCAAGATCGGCGCAGCGGCTGCGGCGATGTTGAGGGCCTGCTCAGGAGCGAGCGCCATTGCCGTCATGGGATCATCCGGCTGCGTCACAAATACGGAGAAATTGCTTATGGCAGCAATCAACCCGAAAGCTACGAACGCAGTCGCGAAGCCGAGCTTTCGGAGCACGGCCGGGGCATTACCAATATAGCCGAACTCAGGATGCAGATCGCGCGCTAGGGGCACAGCGGACTCCTCTGTACCCCCCGTCCCTGCGCTAATATAGCGAAAAAGATGAAGAATGAAAGACATGCGTGGGCGCGAGCTTTCGTTTTAAGGGTGCTCCAGCCCACATCGGACATTTGGGTTAATTGCAGGGAGTATCTTGGTATTTGCGCGATAGGCGCGGGAGCGAATTCGCCGGGCTCTTGCTTCGGAACGGTGCCCGATTCGCAGTCGCACGCCGTAGCCCATTACCATCCGGCTGAGCGCAGGACCGTGAGAGCCCATTTAGGTCAGGGCTGCTGCTTCACTATGCCGCCGGCACGGATAGCATGGCTTCGGGAGAGGGGAGAACAGGCGGAGAAGCGGCATGCAGCTCCGGACAGCGAGCCCCCGAAAAGAGGTCTACGGCAGACCGCAAAACCACTGCGCTCAGTGTGGCGACATCATTTTCCTGCCGGAATGGTCCGAGTATCTGGACCGGCACCGCGTGCGCCATCTGTGGGAATGCGAGGCGTGCGGCTACAAGTTTGAGACCCTCGTCTCTTTCGCGGAAACATAGTCCTCGGCCCACAAGTCCGCGGTGCCAAGCGCTAAGGCAGACAAGGAGCGAGAAGCCCCCGGCAGGAGGTCCTCGCTCCCAAGGAACGCGACCGTCAGGTGGCGGCCAGTCGCTTCAGGTTGAAAGCGAACGCTCCCGCGCTTGGCTCGCCGGCGCTTCGGCTGCTTCCTCCTGGCCGGAAGGCCGGCCGGTCGCAGGCAGCTGCAACACAGTTGCACGTTGCCCTTCACACAAACGTGTGAGGAGCACCACCTGACCGTCGGGGAATTCCAGCGCGTCGTGATGCGTCACGGCGTTGTCCATATTGATCTGCCGAAAGCGCGCAAGCCGTTGCCCGATTTTCTTGTTGGGCAGAATTCCGATCCCAAAGGAAGGCTCGCATTCGACATTGGCCTCAAACGCGATTTCGGTGCCGGGGAGCAGGCAAACCGCCACATTCGGCTCGCCAACGGCGGCAAACCCGCGGGTGATGGAATTGTTGAACTTGGTCACCACCAGCTTGTCTTCGATTTTCGCGGGTCTAGTTGCGACATGGTGCAGACTGTAATCACACATCGACGGAGCTCCTTTCGTGTGAAAGCCGAAACAGTCGTCCGTCCTTAGAAAGCTGTCCGAGTCGTAAGTCGCGTTTCGGACATTCCAGCTCTTCCGCTATTACGCGGGTCCTGTGCGAGCCGTCTCTTCGAACCGGGCCTTCTCCTCAAAGCTCGATCGAGATCAAACCCTTGAGCCGCTAAGGAACTGACCCAAGAACGCCGCAGGTAAACAACGGGTTCCTTCGCAGCGTATCGCGGCGCAAAGTGGTCCCTGCTGTCCTCAACGGAAGGGCTTGCGATATGCCTCCCAGACCAGGAGATGCTCTCGAAGCTGCTGCGCCCCGGCGGTTGCCTGAGCCTGGAACCCACCTTTGATCGCGTGGTACGATCATTCTATCGGATCGCGTGGGGCAGCGAATGCTCATACGGCGCAGAAAACTGATTGCAACGCTGGTTGGTTGCATTGCGGTACCGACCCTTGGCCGGTCACAACCTTGTCGTGCTATTCCGGCTCTTGTTCACGGAGGAAGCTCATGAACGTACCGATGAAAGTGACATCCGATATCGTAGGACTTTCGCGCCAGGTTGACCCGCTTTCGCGACGAGGTTTCTTCCTCACGACGTCGGCGGCCGTCGCCGCGGGCTACACTCTTGCCGCGGGACCGGTGCGGGCGGATGCCATCCGCACCGACACCACCGGGCTCACCGCAGGCAACGCCAAGATCAAGGTCGCCGATGGCGAGATGCCGGCGTATTACGCACGTCCGGCGAGCGGCCAGAACCCGCCGGTCATCCTGGTCGCAATGGAGATCTTTGGTTTGCATGAGTACATCAAGGATGTGACCCGCAGGCTCGCGAACCTCGGGGCACTCGCGGTCGCACCCGATTACTATTTCAGGAAGGGGGAAGACCTCACCAAGATCACCGAGGCGCAACAGCTCATGCCGATCGTCAATGCCAAACCCGATGCCGAGCTGTTTTCCGACCTCGACTCCACGGTGGCATGGGCGAAGTCGCAAGGCGGCGACACCAGCCGCCTCGGTATTATCGGTTTTTGTCGCGGCGGGCGAAACGTGTTGGAGTACGCCGCTCACAACAAGAGCCTCAAGGCAGCCGTAGCGTTCTACGGCTTCCCCGTGGATCCGGAGGCGCAGAAAGCGCTCTGGCCAAAGAGCCCGATCGAGCGCGTGCCGGAGATCAACGCCGCGGTGCTTGGCCTCTACGGCGAAGCGGATCAGGGCATCCCTGTCTCGCAGGTGGAAATGTTGAAAAGTGCGCTGCAAAGCGCGGGAAAGACCTTCGAGATCAAAACCTACCCCGGCGCGCCGCACGGCTTTCACGCCGATTACCGTGCAAGCTATCGCAAGGAGGCTGCGGAGGATGCCTGGAACCAGGCGACTGCCTGGTTCAAGAAATACGGCGTGCTGACCTGAGCGTAGGGGGCGCGTCTTCCGCCACCGTGGTCTGTAGGGGCGGGTTTCAAACCCGCCCCTACAAGGGGCGACGCAATGCGTCGCCCCTACGAAAGAGCCAACGTTGCGCATCATCACTGCGGAATCTGCACCAGCTCCTTCACCTGCTCCGCGTTCAGCGGAGCAGGGATGAATTTGCCTGCGACGGCATCGGCCATGATTTGATCGATCCCCTGCACGCGATCCGTTGCGAGACTCTCCTTCGGAATAAGATTGCGCACCCTCAGCACGATTTTTTCCGGGAGATTCGAATACTCCGCGTACTGCTTGAGCGCGGCGGGATCGGAATACATCCAGTCAACAGTCTCCTTGTACGCGCGATGGAACCGGCCAATGGCATCGCGGCGATTTTGCAAGTTGCTGACGCTGGTGAGGTTGACACGGACGGTGCGGGTGTGCAGCGACGCAACGTCGTTCCCTGTCGCGATGATGCGAATTTTGCCGTCCTCCACGAGATCCAGACCGAACGGCGCCGCGCCGAAGCCCACGTCGACCTGGCCGGTCATGGTCTGAGTAATGGTCGACGCAATGTTGCCGGTCGATGTAGGCTTGGCTGTCAGTTTGTACTGCGCGATGAGCGCAAGCAGCGCAGCGTGGCTCGACGAGCCGGTCAATGAGTACGCGACGGTCTTGCCGTTGAAATCCTCGACCCGGCGGATCGGGGAGTTGCTCGGCACATACCAGTAGAGGTCGGGCCCGCCGATCATCTCGCTGCCGATGATGCGAATGGGCGCGCCCTTTGCGAACGTGCCGACCGCGGCCGACACGCCCGAGGCGGTCGCAATGTCGATGCTGCCCCCAATGAGTGCCTGGATCGACTCGGGCCCGGCCTGCACATAAAGGTTTTCCAGGTTGAGCCCGTGCTTCTTGAAAATCCCGCCTCGCTGGCCGAGGTCGGCCACCCCGGCATCCCAGGCGCCGCGCTGCGGGATCGCAACTTTGAGGGTGTCTTCCGCCCGGGCAGCGTTGCTCGCTGCGATCATCGCGATGACAGAGAGAACGGTCATGAATTTCGTTGAGATCACAGTCACTCCTCCCCGGACGTTGTTGGGACGCTTGAAGATTGGAGAGAAGTATATGCCCCGATAGATGGGCAGCCTTCAAGCTGCGGCAGAATGGGAACAACCGCTGGGCATTCCGACTTGGGGTTTGTTGATCCGGCAGGCAGGCGGGATTAGCGAAGCGGTACGGCCGAAGGTGGTACCGCGTTGCGTAATCCACCGAACCAACGCGGCGGGTTACGCCGTCGAAGTCGAGTCAAGCCGAGCGCGCAAAGGCGGGGCAAACAGGCGGACAAAATGTATTGACGAATCAGCCGCCCGGTGCGCAAGAGAGATAGCTCCTGCTGTTCGAAGTGTCTGGCAGCTTCGCGTTCACCGCAGACGTCCTTCCTCCTGCGTGGTCGACTGGGCGGCGCCTTGCGCCGCCCTCTTTCGTACCGGCAGGTCCAGGCACCCCGCAGGACCACTCGTCGCAACCCATTTTTTCCGATAGAGCAGAGCGTGTGAAGGCGCAAAGGAGAATGTCATGGAGATGAGCGTCGGCATGCTCGACCATTATAATGTCTCGACCCGCAAGCTCGGCGATACCATTCGCTTCTATGAGGAGGTGTTGGGACTGACGAACGGACCCCGGCCGCCGTTCAATTTTCCCGGTGCGTGGCTCTACAGTGCAGGGCACCCGGTGCTGCACCTCAACGACATTTCCTCCACGGACAGGCAACAACCCGCGGACTCCGGGGTGATCGATCATGTCGCGTTCGGCAGTCGCGGCTTCGAGGCGATCAAGCAGCACCTCACCGGCAAGGGGGTCTCTTTCCGCGTCAATCAGGTACCGAACAGCCGCCGCTGGCAGATTTTTCTCACTGATCCGAACAACATCATGATCGAATTGAATTTTGACGTGGCGAACGAAGAGAGTAAGTCTCCCTAATTTCACCGCGCGGCGGCTTTTGCCACCTGTTCCGCAATGAAACGGGGCAGCGCGAACGCTGCCACGTGCACTTCCGGTGTCCAATATTTCGTTGCAAAGCTACCGGCCTTCTTGTAGCGGCTGGCGATGCTCACGACCGGGAGCGTGCGCAGCTTCGGATTGTCCGATGCCCAACCCATGGCCATATGGCCGCCCACATAGGTCGGAATGGCCGCAACATAACAGTACCCGTCTGCAAAGATCTTTCGAAATTTGCGAATTCCCGAGATGAGCTCGCTCGACTGCAGAATGGGTACTCCATTCTGCGTGACCATGACGCCGCCGCTATTCAGGCAGCGCCTGCAGGCTTTGTAAAATCGCTCGCTGAACAGCACCTTGCCCGGGCCCTGCGGATCGGTCGAATCGACGATGATGACATCGAACCGTCGTTCGGTACTGCGGACGTAGTTCATCCCATCGTCGATGATCAGATCGAAGCGGGGATTGGTGAGGACCGGCCGGGTGAACTCCGGGAAATGCTCCTTGGAGAATTCCACCACCGAGGGGTCGATCTCCACCTGGGTCAGTCGCTTCACCGACGCGTGCTTGAGCACCTCTTCAGCGATCCCGCAATCACCGCCGCCGATGATCAGCACCTCCCTTGCATGACCGTGGGCAAGGATGGGCACGTGGGTCATCATCTCGTGATAGATGAACTCGTCCTTGCTGGTAACCTGGGTAGCCCCATCGAGCATCAGGACCTTGCCGAAAAAGGCGTGCTCAAAAAGGACGAGGTGCTGGTGCTCTGTCTGCGTCTCGTACAGCACACGGTCCACCGCAAACGTCATGCGGAAGCCGAGATCATCGAACAGCGTCTCGGAAATCCAGCGCTTGCCGGTCATGCCCGAGGCGCCGGAGCGCAAGGGAAGGACCGACGCGTCATGGCCGCCTGTCCCCTCTCGCGCAGTTCTGATGTCTGGTTAGGTTAGGCGTCCTGTCCGCGCAGGAGCTCGTTGACCTCGACCC
>Ga0209331_1000003_pt1 | contig 73062 bp, 61 predicted proteins | sample JacPinW_OM3H0_M3_FD_187971 | JGI IMG/M metagenome (GOLD analysis project Ga0209331, IMG submission 187971) | Forest soil microbial communities from Algoma, Ontario, Canada - Jack Pine, Ontario site 1_JW_OM3H0_M3 (SPAdes) (version 2) | ecosystem: Environmental > Terrestrial > Soil > Boreal...
CTTCGACGATCACTCCAGCGAGGCCCGCCGCTCCGGCCATTGCCAGGCCTGCATCTGCGCCGGTCGCCGCCTTTCACCCGCCTTCAACTGCGCCAGTGCCTTCCCGTCGGGCCCAACCACCGGCCGTGCACGTCGCTCCACCTCCGGTATTCCGTCCGCCGCCGCCGGCCGTGCACGCGGCTTCACCTCCGGCATTCCATCTGCCCGTACCCGCAGTGCATGCGGTCGCGCCCCCGGCCTTCCATCCGCCCGCGCCGACGGTGCGTGCTGCTCCAGCCGCGGCCGCCGCCGTTGCTCATCGCCCACCACCCGCCCCGGGCAGAAGGGGCTAGCTCTGCTGATCGCTAAGGCTGAGATCGGCAGCCAGTTTTCTCAAAGCCTCCGCGTGCTCTCGCAGCGGCTTTTTGGCTACCGCTTGAAGGTCACTCGTCGGTTGATCAAGCGAGGTCGTGATCGTATCCGCAATTTTCTTCAGCAGTTCTCCCGCCTGCTCTTTGGAAAGGCATTGATTTGCAATCAGCGTGGAGAGCAACTGTCCGCCAAAAGCCAGCTGAGCTCCCAGGGAGAGGGCAACGCCGAAACTTACCTGTTCTGCGAGGTGCGTGTCTTGATCAGCCATATCGGTGCCTACGCTCGGAGTGCATCGGGATAAACGTTCTTGACATCAGAACGTTCATCGCCAGAACGGCTGGACCTGCTCCAACTCGGCATGTGTCTGCGTTGCCACCACTGCGAGATGTGCGCATCTCCATGTCCCGGCAACCGTCCGGCAGCACCCGCGTCCTTCGGGATGTGTGGTAATGCTTACGTCGGCCATGATCATCGGGATCGTGGCCGATGATCCGGAGACACGTTATGGACAGGACGAGACGCCAAGTGCTCGCGGCAACGAGCACGGCTGCCGCGGTGACGTTCGCGCGCACTGCGTTCGGTGGATGGGAGCCGAGCGAGCGCTACCCCGATCCCGCGATCAAAAGTCTCGACCCCAGCTTCAACAGGTACCGCCTGTACAATGCCAGCATCGAGCGGCTCGCGACCGGGATGCGCTGGTGCGAGGGGCCAGCCTGGTTCGGCGACGCCCGCTGCCTGATCTGGAGTGACATCCCTAACAACGCGCTCATGCGCTGGGACGACGAGACGGGTGCGGTCAGCGTCTACCGCAAGCCGGCAAACCACGCCAACGGCAACACCCGCGACCGTCAGGGCCGCCTCATCACCTGCGAGCACGAAACGCGTCGCATCACGCGAACCGAATACGACGGGTCAATCACGGTCCTGATGGATCGGTTTGAGGGCAAGCGCCTGAATTCGCCGAATGATGTGTCTGTCAAATCCGACGACTCGATCTGGTTCTCCGATCCGCCCTTCGGCATCCGCACCAATTACCAGGGTAACATTGCGCCGGGCGAGCTGCCGTCAAACATCTATCGTCTCGATCCGAGGACCGGGCGGGCCACGGTGGTGGAAGGCGCGCTCGATCTGCCGAATGGGGTAGAGTTCTCACCTGACGAGAGCAAATGCTACATCGAGGACAGCGGGCCCAGCCCGCGCCCGATCTATGCCTACGATGTTGTCGACGACGGCACCCGCCTCGTGAACAAACGCGTGCTCATCACCGCGGAGCCGAACGGCACACCCGACGGTTTTCGTATCGACACGGAGGGCAACCTGTGGTGCGGCTGGGGCATGGGCAACGCCGAACTGGATGGGGTCAAGGTGTTCAGTCCCGAGGGCAAGCCGATCGGCTTCATCGCGCTGCCCGAGCGCTGTGCCAACCTCGCATTTGGTGGGCGCAAGCGCAACCGCCTCTTCATGACCGCAAGTCACTCACTGTATGCGCTCTATGTGAATGCTCGCGGCGCAAAGAACGCTTGATGTCCTAAGCGCGCAGCTGCAACAGCGGAGCTGATATATTGTACTCCTGCCGTGTAGAGCGAATTAGCTCACCCATCCTCGGCGCGGCCACGGGTTTGCATAAGATGTGGATCATCGCCTTCCCCGCTGCGATGATCGTCTCTGGAGCGCGCTGCCGGGACGCAGAAAAACCCCTTTTTCCGTATAGTTCGCTCCGAGTGGCCTCGTTCAGCGACGTACCGACACTATGCATTCCACTATCAATCTGCCCGTCATCGCGATTGCCGGCGCGATTACTTCGCAATTCGCGATCGCCGAAGAGGCAAAGCTGGAAGTGCGCGGAGAAGAGTTGCTGGGCGCCCGATGCGCGCGCTGCCACGCCATTGCCCGTACCGGGGAAAGCCCGCACTCGGCTGCGCCGCCGTTTCACACCTTGTCCCGCATGTATCCTATCGAGGGGTTGGCGGAATCGCTCGCGGAGGGCCTTTCCGTCGGTCATCCCGACATGCCCGAATTCGTTTTTGAACCCGATGATATCGCCGCGATCCTGGCGTACCTCAATTCCATCCAGGAGCACTGAGCGGGCGCATCAAAGCGCGCGTGAACGCGGGGAAGTAGGGCGGATTAGCGTAAACGTAATCGACCGGACGGCGGGTTACGCGGGCAATCTCCTCAAGACGATCTTGGCCGCTAACCCGTCCTACGCAATGCCGATCCCCTAAGATTGCCGGTCTCTCAACTCACGCTGTCAGCATCGAATAGATCCGCTGGCGGTCTTGACTGTGGCCCGGTGTGCTTGCTGTGATCATGCTTCGGGTTGGCTGCTCTGAAGAACCGATTTATCTCATTCCGGAACGCGATAACGGCAAAAGCCAACATCCGAGTAGCGCGTACGGCCGATTGGAGTAACACATGACGACCTCGAAAAACATTGCGGCGCTGATTGGCCCGACGCTGATCGCCATCGCGCTCGCCATGCTATTCAATCTCGGCTCGTTTCCTGCGATGATAGACCAGGTTTCCCGCGATCCCGCGCTTATTTTTGTGTCCGGCGTTCTGTTGTTCGTTGCCGGCCTTGCAATACTGCGGGCTCACAATGTCTGGACCGGCGGCTGGCCTGTATTGGTCAGCGCGCTCGGCGCGCTTGCGGTGCTCGGCGGTCTCGGCCGGATGTTCTTTCCCCTCCGGCTTGCGGAGGTGGCGGTCCAGATCGGACAGCATCGCGGCGTCATGGTGATAGCCGCCCTGGTATTTTTGCTGCTTGGCGGCTTTCTCTCGGTCAAGGCCTACAGCCGGGACGGATGAGGCTGGATTGCGCTCGCGTCAGTGATTATCGAACCCGGAGACGAGTGCGGGCCGGGTGTTCAGCCCGCTTGGCGAGAAGTTGAGGTCGAGGACTTTCCATTCGTTGTATTTTGCGGAGGGCAGAAAGCCGTAGGGCTGGCACTGACGCAACGCGCGTATGGCGGTTTGCAACAGTGCAGGTCCGCTCGACGAAGCGCTGGCTGCAAGCATGGTCGGCTCCCCCGCAAGCGTTCCGTTGGGCTTGAGGGAGACGCGCAAGACCGCCATCAATTGCCCGTCGTCTGCGAGACCAGCGGGCGCGTTCCAGCATTTCTGCAGGTGCGCCTTGAACGTCGCGATATCTCGTTGCGAGAGATTTGCTGTGGTCTCGGACTCGTCGTAGTGGCTTGCGGTCACAGGAAGCGAGCTCAGCGCCGCGTCGAGCCAGCTGCTGCCGAACTGAGGCAATTCGGGCTTTGGCTCGCTCTTCGGCTCGTCCTGTGGCGCCGGGGCCGCAGCGCCTGACGGTGTCCGCTCGGCCTGCGCTTGGGCTGCGACTGCTGATTGCGCCGGCGCTCGTGTGCTCTTTGTTTGGGACGCTTGCTGAGGCTGCCGAGCCGCCTCCCGCTGGGGAGGGGGCCGCAACAGCGGGGATGGGGGGCTGTTGCTGGCGAGAGCCTCCGGTTGGGCAGCCCCGGTAGGCGCCGAAGCCCCAGGACTATTTTCCTTCTCCGATACGGGCGGTTTTGCTGCCTCGCCAATCTCGTCGGGTGAGACAATATCGACCGTGATCGCCGTCTCGGCCGGCTTGGCAATCGGCGCAGGCGCGGATAGCGCATTGAGCCCCCAGAAGAGGGCGTGTGCCAGCGCTGAAACGGTGATCGCAGTGCGCACGGAAAACCGAGTCCGATTTCAGAAATCGGCGAAGCCGATCCGCATCAAATTGGCTGCAGGATACATCCATACCGTGTCCGCATGTGGCTGCTCAGGGGGCGGAACAGCGTTTTGGCTTGGGGTGTGGCAGATTTGCCGCTGTGACCAACGGGCAGGAAAACCGCGCTATTGGCGGGCAAATGTGCGCCTTATGGGCTGATCTTATCCCCCTGCGCTCCCACAGGGACAGCTTGGCGAATGATGTGCGACGTTTCCGCCCGGATCGCGTCATCGCGCCGCTTGCGCGCGAGCGCGGCCTCCCCGCCATTGGTCGCGTGGTAAAGGTCGAGAATGTCGAACTCCTCAGCGTCAGCCGGTGCGGTCGCGGTGTCGGTGTAGGACGAGCGGTCCGGCGCCGCCATGATTTTGGCAAGCATCGCCTTGGATTGGCGGTAAACTGCCCAGTATCGGCGCAGCTTGACGAGGGTTTCACCGAAATATCGGGGATAAAACCAAAACAGGTTCTCCAATGGCAATCCATGTCGGCGATCGCCCCGGAATTTCAGCCGGAATGCACCGCCTTCAAGGGGATGCACGCCTTCATACGCACTCACCAGCTTGAACCATAGAAGCGTCGACAACGTCGTCTTGGGCCGGCCAAGTGGGCTCGCGGCAGCACGGCGCAAAATGGTGCGCATATGCTCCGGGCTGTAGAAAGCCTGCCAAGCCGCACCATACGCGTCCTCCCATTCCTTATCGGTCATTTTGGGATGATGCGTGACCCGAGTGTTCAGATCGTATTTGTTCATATCGGGATCCATCCAGACCCCTTTCTGCCAGAGCACCTTGTGGTCCTCCGAGCCCGGCAATGGCGTGAGGAAAAACAGCTCGAGGATGTCGAGCGGCAGCTCTCGCTTGATGATCTCAATGTCCCGCAGGATGCTCTCTTTGCTGTCACCCGGGAAGCCGATGATGTAACCGGCACAGGTGATGGCGCCATGGTCGCGCCATTTCTGCAGCATCTGCCGGTAGTCGGTAATCTTGTTCTGGCGTTTCTTGGCGGCGATGAGATTGTCGGGGTTGACGTTCTCGAGCCCAATGAATACCCGGCGCACGCCTGCGCGTGCTGCCTTCTCGATGAAATTCGGGATCTTGTGGCAGAGCGTGTCGACCTGGATGGTAAACCCGATCTTGGGGCAATCTCCGGACCTCAACGCGATCAGGCGGTCGAACAGCGCTTCCCAGTCGCGGTTGCGGGCGAAATTGTCGTCGGTGATGAAAAATCGCCTGATGTTCTGGGCGTAGTTGTCGCGAACGATCTTCTCCACGTCATCCGGGGAACGGAATCGGCTCTTGCGCCCCTGCACGTTGATGATGGTGCAGAAGGAGCACTGGTATGGACAGCCGCGACCGAGATCCATGCTCGAGAGCGATCCGGCGGTCCGGCGAATGTAGCGTCGCGGCAGAATTGGCGGCGGCTCGCCTTGCAGATTGGGAAGATGATCCATGTGATTGTAGAGCGGCGCAAGCCGGCCGTTCCAGGCGTCTCGGAGTACCTCGTCGAGGCGGCCTTCCTCAGCCTCCCCGGCAAACAGCGAAATGCCGAGCGCCTGGGCTTCGCGCAGGTCGTGGGGCATTTCCGGCAGCATGGCGATGCATCCCGAAACGTGGAAGCCGCCGATGCAGACCGGCAGTCCCGCGGCCCGGAACGAACGCGCGAGATCCACCGCGCGCGGAAACTGGTTGGATTGGACGCCGACCAGGCCGATCAGTGCCTTGCCGCCGGCCGTACGAATGTCTCGGAGGATACGCCTTGGCCTGACCCGCCGGTTGGTCTCGTCATAAGCGTGCAGGCGAATTTCAACGTCACCCCCGAGGACACGCCGCTCGCGCGCGTCCTCGGCGAGCGCATTCAGGCACGCGAGCGTGTTGGAGGGAATGGCTGAGCGGAACCATTGGATGGGATAGCCTTCCGCATCGTAGTGGGTCGGCTTGATCATCACGAAATGGAACAGCTGCGGGTGCACGTCCGCAGAATTGGCCCCTTCGGTTCCTGCGCCCATTATGGTCCTTTACCTGCGGAAACCGGACGCCCTTTCGGTTTTGTCGATCTCTGGCGCAACAGCAGCTCCAATCGGGTGGAAGGAGTCGTATACGGACTTATCAGCGTTGCTGCGGAACAGCCAGTCGAAAAATCGGGTCCCAGGGGGGCGCGGCGGGTGGGTGCACCACCCCATTACCGTCCGAGCGGGCTGTCAGGGATGCGCGATCAAAATAACCGTGCGCTGCTGTTTGAGCAGCACGCGCAGACAGATTTTGAGGGTCTCGGGATCGAGCGCGGCAAAGCTTTCGTCTAAAATCAGCACATCGGCCTGTTGCAGGAGCGCGCGTGCGAGAAAGACGCGGCTGCGTTCACCGTGCGACAGCTGCCAGCCGGTTTCGCCCACCACCTGGTGAATGCCGTTGGGCATTTTGCCCAGCAGCGATCCGAGCTCCAGGTCGCGGCATATGGCCTCTGCGAGCATCAGATCCTCCGGGCTTGCCGGCCACCTGCGCCCCATCAACAGATTGTAGGCCAGCGTTCCGGTCAGAATGTGGTTTTCGTGGAACTGGGGGGCGAGAACGACCCGTCGGCGCCATTCGAGATCGCCAACCGTCTGCTGGTCGAGACCGTGCAGGAACACCGTGCCGCGTTCCGCCGGGCGCAGTCCGGCGAGTATCGCGGCAAAGGTCGACTTGCCGCCGCCCGAGCTCCCCTGCAGCAGGATCTGGTCGCCGTTGTGGACGACGCAGCTGCAGCCATTGAGAACGCTCAATGCACGTTGGTCATAGCTGTAGCCAACGCCCTGAACATCAAGAATGGCCTCAGGCTTGCTTTCCTGCATTGCGCTCGTGCGCGCCAGCAGGTTTTGTGCCTGGATAGAGCCCGCCCTCTCCAACGGCTCCCCAGCCGCCCGGAAAAGCGGACCGACCAACCCCCAGCCGATATATGCATCGGTCAGCGCGATCCCGCTGTTGACGATCTGCCCGATCGCCTGTTGGACGAGGAGCACCGCGCCAAGGTTCACAGCAAGGGTGACTTCACTCGCTCCGCCATGCACGAAGGTGTAGGCGAGGCCGGCAAGACCGACCGGCAACCAGCCGCGAACGATCACCACGTTGAGCAGGAGTTGCCAACGATCCATGTTCCGGCTTGCCGCCTGATACGTCGCAAGCCCCGCATCTTCGCTGCGATGCCATTGCGCATGCGACTCCTGCGCCAGTCGCGTCTGATGCCCCACCAGGTGCTCTACCATGGTGTTCGTCAGCGACAGCCGCATCTGCGCCCAGTGCCGGCGCCGGCGCATGTAGAGGAGAAACACAGCGCAGGCGAGCGCCGTCCACAGCACCACGAGACCCGCATTGAGGATGCCCTCTGCCCCGAGCGCAAGGATGGCTGTGGCAACCAATAACTGGACGAGAGCCATGATCCCAGAGGTGGCTCCGGAGAGCAGCAGCGCCTCGAAACCATCCGACTCGAACACCCGGCTGAGATGCTCCCCGATGCCTCCGGTGCGGATCTGCTCGAAGGGCAGATTGAAGGCGCCAACCAGCAACTTCTGTTTGAGCCTCACTCCAAAATCGAGCGAGATCACTCCTGCCGCCCACATGTTCCAGAGCTGCAGAGGCACGAGGGTCAGAAGCGCGAGCCCTATTGGCCACAGCCACGCCGCCGAATGATCGTTGCCGAAGGCGAGCCGGCCGATGAGGGACCAGACGAGAAGCCCGATCAGCAGCTGTCCAAAATGCGTGGCAATGAACAGCGCGACGCGACGTCGTATTCCATCGCGCTGCAAACTGCGCCCCATCGGGCTGCTCGAGCCCATCCGAAGGAGCCACGTAGAGCCGAGGCTGACGTCACGCAGGCAGGCCTCCAGCATCGCCTCGCGCGCATGGCTGCGACGCTTTTCCGGGATTCCCGCATCGCGGATGCAGCCGTCGACATCGGTGTGAATGGAGGCGATCGTCGGAGCAGCAATGGCTTCTTTCAACGCCGTGCAGGAGACGCGGCGCACGCCCAAGTCCCGTCCCAGCACTTTCAGATGAGAACCACGACTGCCCAGCAGCAAGATGAACCGCTCGACGCCGTCCAGCTCGAGCCGCACCACAGCGGGCGCGGCTTGGCGGAGCATAGTCGATAGCATCCCGTAACGGGTGCCCGCCGGCTCGAGCCGCACATCAAGAAGCTGCGCCTGCTGGCGAAAAAAGGTCGCAAGCTCCACGCTATGCTCCATCGGTTCGCTCGCCGGCGCCTTTGCCGGAGCATGCGACATCCCGCTCGCGCGTGCTAATGTTGCCAAACCTTCGCCGAGCTCTTGGCGGTTCCACGTGCAATTCGTTGCGAGCATCAGGCGGCCTCCGCCGTTTCCACAATCACTGGGTGCTGATGGGTGTCGATCGCGCCGTTGCTGACCCGCCAGCGCTTCCATGAGGGGTGGTTCCAGAGCTCGTCCGTCAGCTCTTCCTCGGCGTCCAGCATCGCCCGGTAGCGCGAGCTTGGATCGGCGGCGAGCCGCGCCGGTGCGTCATGCTCCACAATGCGGCCGTCCTCGATCACGATGACGGAAGGGAATGCCTGGGTCTCGCGCACGTCGTGGGTGACGCAGAGAAATGTCGCGCCGGACCATACGGCGCGGGCCCGATCAAGACATTGCCGGCGCGCAACGCGGTCCAAGCCGCGGAACGGCTCATCAAAAATGACGAGGCGTGCGTCGGGGCGCATCAATGTGCGCGCAAAGCGGATGCGCTGCCCTTCGCCGCCGGAGGCAAGCGCGCCGTTTTCGCCGAGCCGGGTCTGCATGCCTTCCGACAACCGCTCCGCAAAGCCGCGCACGTCACTCGTCGCAAGCACATCGCGCATGTTGGGGCTGCCGTGCCGGGCGCCATAAACGATGTTGTCGAACAGGGTCTCGTTCCAAAGCTGGAGGGTCGGATCGAGCCACGCCGTCTGCTCGCGCAAGCGCAGCGCGTCGAGCTCTGCGCCGTCGACGAGAAGGGATCCCTCCGAGTGCGGCCGCCACCCAAGCAACAACCCGACCAGACTGGATTTCCCCGAGCCGGACGGACCGACGATCGCCACATGCTCTCCCGCGGCGATGTCGAGGTTGATGCCATCAAGAATGAGGCGGCCCCCTGCATGCGCCCGCACACTGCGCATGCTGATCCTGACGCCGGAACCCCGGGCCATCGGCTTGGTACTCGCCGGCGCCGCCACATCATCGGGTGCCCCAAGCGGGTCAAGCAGCCGCAGGCTGGAGCTGCGCAAGGCCGGGAACACCTGCAGAGATTTAACGAAGCCTTGCGCCAGCGTCGGCAGACTCATGGCCCAAAAGGTGAGCAGGAGGAGGTGGCTCTGTTCGCCCTCGGACAGAAGGTAGTGCGCCATCAATGCGAGCCCGAGCACAGTTGCGATAGTCGCCTGCACTCCGCCGATCCAGAGGTTGGCGCGCAGCAGCTGATGGCCGGTTCGCCACCATTCGACCAGCATGGATTCGTGCTCGACATGCACGGCACGCGTGGCACTGTGCGACCGGATCGGCGTGATGCCGAGCAGCGCGTCGAGGTAGAAGCGGGTCAACGCGCCAGCTTGCGTGCGAAAGCGGACATCGCGCTCGTTCAGGATCGGTTGCAGGATCATGGGTGCAAGCAGCGCGAGTGCGAGCAGCGGCAGGACCAGGAATTTCGCCGAAGGCGCAAGCCAGAGGAGGCCAAGGACCGTGGCTGTCATGATGGACAGCGCGCGAATCGATTGCGCTACGGCCGGCGGGAACTGACGCAGCGTGTGCAGTCGATGGCACCGCTCAGCCATGTCTGAAGTTGGCCGGCTCTGAAAATAGGTGAGACCGAGGGTGCGGACCTTGGTGAGAAAGGCTACCCGCAGGCGCAGTTCGAGCGCGCGCCCTAACCGCAACAATTCCGCCTGAATGGGCAGGTCAAGCAGGACCAACGCTGCAAAGAAGCCGACCAATCCGGTGATAGCCGCCAGCCGTTGCATGCTCAGTGACAGCGTCCCGGCGAGATCAAGCATGCCGCGCATCAGCAGCGCTTCGACCATGACCAGCCCAGCAGCAACGACCAGCATGACTGCGAGCGCTGCCGGCCGGGATGCGCCCTCGGCCAATACTGTCGAGACGAGCTTGCGCAACGGCTTGGGTGCATCCTCCGATAGGATGGCGCGACTGTCTGATTGCGAGGGCTCGAAGCGCCCCGCCGGCGAGCGGCGGCCGCGCGCCACCAGCAGCACGGCTCCGGTAACCAAAAGCATATTGGCATCCCCCGGCAACGGTTGCGCCGAGCGGAATGGGTTGGGAATTGTAGGATCTAGGCCGTCCTGCAGCGCGCGCCGAAGAAGCGTGTCGAGAAGCCGGTGCGCCTCCCGGCCGCGGGTGATGCTGTCGCTTTCCACGAGGTTCGCAACCATCCGGATCGCGGCATCCAGGATCGCCAGCGTTCGCCAAGTCGGATCGGCGAGGGCATCTCGTAAGAACCAAGCGACCTGCCGACCGCGAATGCCCAACTGCTCGGCCCGGCCTCGCAAAGCGTCCACGTTGCTCTTGCCGCTTGCCCATTGCCGCCAAGTGTCGGCCGGGATTGCCATGGTGTGGATGTGGAGCTGCCGAGCCAAGGCCGACATGGTCATCCAGCGGCGACCGCACGCGGGATCCATCACCTGCACCCAGTCCCCGAAGCGTTGCCAGATGACCACGAAATGCATGGTGCCGTTCGGCGTATCGGTCACGCCGATCGCGGGCAGCACCTTGCTTTGGGGCAGCCGGAGGTGGTCAATCGGCACAATCACCTGTTCGGCATCAAGCCCGAGCTGGCAGGCGATGTTTTCGATTGCGTCGATGGAGGTGCCATCAAGCGTGGTCTGGCAGGCTTCGCGCAGTCTCCCGAAGCTTGCTTGGATCCCGAAGCCACCGAGCAGGCTGCTGAGCGAGGCGGGACCGCAATCGATGGACGAGGTCTGGATGACCTCGGGAGCCAGGACGGAGCGGCGAAACAACGGTCTCATTTCGCGCTCCCGTTTTGCGCGCCCGGCAGCGGCTGTGCCGAGGCGTCCGCCTGGAACATGCGCACGCCGGTGCGAACGATGAGCTCGACCGGAGAGACCCGCCCAACCTCGATCTGAACAATGCCGGGTTGCCCGTGTTGCAACGGGATCGAGGAGATGCGGTCCGAAGCGAGCGCGAGATCGACGCGAATCGTTCCGTTGCGGATTTCTCCTGCAACATCGACGACTCTCGCTTGCAGCGTGCCGTATTGGGCAGCTGGGAAGCCATCGAGGCGAATGCGCGCGGATTGACCGGGCGCAACAAGGCCGATGGCTTTTGCGGGAATAAACTCGGCAACCGCATGTAGCACGCCTGTCGGCACGATGGTCGCAATGCGTGTTCCCGTCGCCACGAACGAGCCCGGGCGGATATCGGCGAGCTCGCCGATGAGGCCGTCAGCGGTGGCGCGTACACGATGGTCGTCCCACTCTTTGCGCAGGCTTTCCAACTCGCCGCGTCGGCGCGCGATCGAGGCCTCCAGCTCGGCGATGCGGGCCGAGAGCTCGGCAAGATGCGTTCTGGACTCGCCTTGCTCCACCATGCTCTGTGCGCGCAGCCGTTCCAGCTCAATATCGGTGGACTTGAGCTCGGCCTGCTTTTGCACGGAGTTGGAGCGGCTTTGCAGATAATCCGATTCGGAGGTGATGCCTTTCTCCTGGAGCTGCTTGCGCTGTTTGGCCGTGTAGTCGGCGAGCTGCGAAGCCGCCTCCGCTTGCTCGCGCCGCGTGCGCGCCTGACTCAGGTTGACCTCGGTCTGCTTGATCCGTTCGTCCATCAGCTGCTCGGTCAGCACGCGTTCCGACTGGCGCGCCTCCAATTGCATGGTCAGGGCCTTAAGCTCGGTCTCGGCTCCTTGGATCCGGCTGCGCACAGTGGTGTCCTCCAGCTCGACCACCACTGCGCCTTTCTGCACCGTCTCGCCGAGACGGACGATCACGCGCGCCACGCGTCCTGGGAGCACCGTCTCGACCGGGCGGCCATGCTCGCCCGTCTCGATCCGAGCCGAGGAAGAGACCTCGTACAGCGGAACGCGTCCCCAGGAGAGCCAGGCGAACCAGCCGCCGAACAGCACTGCCAGAATGCCGATGAGCAAATAATGCGTGTTGGTGCTCCGGCGTTCGTGTGACAACCCCCGCAGTGTTCGCTGGAAATCGACCTGCATGGCTGCCGCACTCGCTCCGGGATTATTGCTCGGCCAATTTCGCTGACGAGCATTGCTGTCACACGAACGCATATAGCGGTGGCATCGCCGGTGCGATGTGACGGCAAGCACAAAAAAGCGCATTCCCTACCACCGCCGCATTCCGTGTGGCGTCGTCGTGATGCCGATCACAAAAAAGCGTTTCTTTCTGTTGGAGCAAGAACCGCCGGAGCCGCTGCCGATACGCATGCGCAGTGGAGCCAATACTGGAACCACTCATTTCAACAGGAGATACTCATGAGCGCGATCAGAAACGACAAGAAGCCCGCTTTCCCCGCCAATAAGGAAGGCGGAAAGCTGGATCTGTCGGTCAACAAGGAGAACCTCAAGCACCTCAAGGTGCGCACCGACCTCAAGGGCGGTCTGCTTGCCCAGCTTGCGGTCGCGAAAATCTGCTCCGGCTGCCACGGCTGCGGCTGAGCAAGCTTCTGTCAACGGCAGGTATGCACGAGGTCAGCTTGGCCTCGTGCATTTGTTTTTAACGAAGCCGCTAATGCGACAGACGGTTCGAGCGCAAGGATTCGGCTGGGTTTTTGTCAGAAGCTGTGCGGTGCATCAGCACCCCCTCGTGCACCAGCCGCGCGAGCTCGTCAAAGAGGTCTTCGCGTGAGAGGGCATCTTGCAGAGCCGCGTAGATCTCCTCACAGGAGCGCCGCCCATCAATCTCGGCAAGCACCACCAGGCAATTGGGGTTGAGTGGCACAGTGGCGCGGTCGGCTTGAGAGAACACCGCGTCGGACACTTCCGCGGGCGGGAGAGTGAGCGTATCGAGATCGAGCCGCGCTGTGGTGACGACGCCGAATACGGCGGGGTTCAGCGCAAGCACGTCGTCGGCCTCGACACCCGGTTTGGCCTGCCAGGGCGCAAGATCCGCGCTGGTGAGGACCTCGATCAGAGGGTTGGCGAAGGCAGCCGAATCGGTCGGAAAGTGCGAGACAAAGAGCTCGTCCATCAGCTGGATGATGAAGACGTGATCCAGGGCAAAGAATTGATTATGCGCGGCCAGTTGCTCACACTGCCGCGGCTCGAAGTAACCTCGCCGCTCGATTTCCTCCGGACGGAGCAGGTCGCGCAGACCCTCGTCGCCCCCGGTGAGAACCAGCTTCGAGAGTGGCAGGGTGGAGCTGTTGAAGCGGTGCTTGGGGCGGTTCGCCACTTCAGGCGGAATCCACGCCGATGCCGCTTCGCGCAGCACCCGCTTGTTGTCGAAGCATGTCTCGCGGCTTGCGTGCGGGACCGCAGCCAGCATTTCGAGCAATTCGTGATCGAGGAGGGGCACCCGAACCTCGACGCTGTTGGCCATGCCCATGCGATCTTCGAATCGCAGCAAGCCGCGCGAGAGTGATGCGTGATCGGCAGCGAGAGAATTTGCAATCACCTGCGCATCCCATTGGTCGCCGCCGACACGTCTTGCCCAGGCTTGCGTCAGCCGTTCGCCGAAAGGCGGCAAGCCGCGATACATCGGAGAACGGGCACCCCAGAGTGCTTGCGTCCGGCGCGCATGCTCGTACTCGCCATAACTGGGTGAATAGCCCGTGAGAATTTCATCGATCCCCTGTCCGGTCAGGATGACCTTGATGCCCTGCTCTCGCGCCGACCGCGAGAGCAGATAGCGGCCGAGATATCCGGAATCGAATTCGCCTTCGGCCATCCATGCGATGGTGCGAATGAGATCGGAGAGCCCGGAGCGCGGCAGGAGGTCGATGAGGGTGCACGGCAGATCCCATCGCTGCGCCAGCCCGTGGGCAAAACGGGCGTCTTCAGAACCCTCGCTGGCGCTGGTGAAGGTGCGCAGTTGCGTGTTGCCGTGGCTGATGGCCGCGGCCACGACACAGGCCGAATCGACACCGCCCGACAGATACGCGCCGATCGGCACATCGGCCATCAATTGCATCCCAACCACGTCCTCCAGCGTCTTGCGCAGACGCTCAACCAGCGCGTCGCCATCAACGGGCTCGAGCGCACATGAGGGGGCGTAGCGCCAATACCGCGTGATCGTCTCGCCCTGCGCATCGATACGAAGCGCGCGGCCGGCGCCCAGCTGCTCGACCCCGACGAGGGCAGTCGGCTCAAAATCCGGCTCGACCACATCGGCGCTGACGTAACCGAGGGGGTCGATCTCGCGATGCATTTCAGGATCGACCAGGAGAGCCTTGATCTCGGAGGCGAAACGGATCTCGCCAGCGATCCGTGTCAGGTAAAGTGGCTTGATGCCCGAGTGGTCACGCACCAGCCACAAGGCCCTTTCATTCCGATCCCAGATCGCGAACGCGAAAATGCCGCGCAGCTTGGCGGCGCAGCGATGTCCCCACTGCTCGTAGGCATGCACGATGACTTCGGAGTCGGAGCGGCTGCGGAACCGATGGCCCTGCGCGACCAGCTCACGACGCAATGTCTCGTGGTTGTAGATTTCACCGTTGAATACAAGCCAGATGCTGCCGTCCTCATTGCTCAATGGCTGATGGCCGCCAGCCAGATCCACAATCGACAAGCGCCGAAAACCGAGCGCGACTCCGGGTTCGATATGGACACCCTCGTCATCAGGACCCCTGTGGGCGAGCACATCCGTCATAGCCCCGAGCGCGCGTGGCGACATGGGTTTGCGCTCCCGCGGAGAGAAAATGCCGGCGAAACCACACACGGGTACAAGCCTCCCTTGCTCGGCATATCGCACAGCAGAGGTGCGCACCCGTCAACTGGAATCGCTCGCCCCCTGGCCGCCGCTGTTGGCGGAGAGCCCTGCGGCCCTGCTTACCGGTGCGTGGCTTTTCCCGCTGCGATGTACGTGCTCTGATGGACTGGAGTTGTTCCTAATGATCCCGGCGCAGCGCTTGTCAAATGGCGAAACAGTCATCCAGGCTGCACGATGCCGTAATCGTCGGAGCGGGCCCGGCTGGTCTCCTGGTTTGGGAGCAGCTCACGGCAGCAGGATTCGATCCCGTGCTGCTCGAGGCCGGCACGAGGGTTGCGGCCAAGATCGCTCCGGTGAGCGAGCCGGCGGTGTGGGCCTATCGCACCCACCATGGGGATGCATTGGAATGGCTGCGCACCCATGCCGTCGGAGGCCGCACGGTCGGCTGGGGCGGCCTGTGTTTCCGCTTTCCGGACGCGGTGTTCAGGAAAGGCGGCTGGCCTTATGGCGCGCGGACACTGGCGCCTTATTACAGGAATGCGGAGGCATGGCTCGGCGTGGTCGAGGGCCGGCTGCATGAGCAGCATCGCCGCGCTGCGCGTCGGCTCGGGCGACCCATCATGCCGCTGCGCGGCGCGCGCCGCGAGGGGAAGGTGTGGATCGCAGGCCATGCGGCCGGGGCTCGCGCTGCTCGGGTGAAGCACGTTGCATGTGCGATCGCGTGCAATGGAGGGCGCGCTGTTGCCGTGCGCGTGCGCCGTCGCGACGGGGAAGATCATTGGATGCGCGCACGTTCCTTCGTGCTGGCAGCGGGACCGATCGAAAGCGCACGCCTTCTGCTGGCAAGCGGGCTCGATCGCGCGGTTCTCCGCCTTGGCCGCGGATTGGTGCGACATCCCACGGTGAGCTACATGCTCGTCGAGCCCTACCCTGCGCCGGCAGCCATCAATCCGCATGAGCTGCTCGACGGTGCACTCATGCCTTTTGCTGAATATGGCTATGCGGTCGAAATTGTCGGACCGCTGCCGATGGCCGAGGCAATGCATGGTGAGCTCAAAAAGCGCGGTGTGTCGGGCAGCGCGGCAGCGAATATGCGGGTCACGCACGTGAACGCCATGACCGAAACCGAGCCGAACGGCGCCTCGTCCGTCACTCTGTCGCGGACCGACGTGGACGCTTTGGGGCGGGCAGTTCCGGTCATTCGTCTTGCCACCACACGAAAGGATCGTGAATCTATCGCACGCATGAAGGCAAGCTGCGTCGCTATTGCGGAGGCCATAGCGCAGCCGGGAGCAGAATTATTGTTGATCGACGAGCCTGCCCCGAACCGCTACCTCTTTCACGAGGCTGGTACTTGCGTGATGGGCGTCGGCGCCGAGGCCCCATGCACGCCGTGGGGTCGGCTGCGGGCGATCGATAATGTCTGGATTGCCGATGCGAGCGTGTTTCCATCGGCAGGCGACCGGCACCCGACCTTGACCGTTCTGGCGCACGCGCTGCGCGTTGCGCGGGATATGCAGCAACACCTTCCGCCCTGAGGGCCGGTTTACTCGAGTGCCGCGCGGCGACCCCCGATCAGCAAAACTGCTCGGGTGGTCCTACCGCCGGGGTCCATCTAACACGTTGCATGGCTCGGGTGCGTGGTGCAGTAAACCGAATTAGTCATAGCGGTGCGAAGGCCGGCCTTCAGCCCCGTGCGAACCTTAAGCTGCCGCAGCGTCTCCTTGTTGACCGAGAGCTTGGGGCGCGTGACCTCCGAGTGCGTAATCTCGGACGTGATGCTCGTGTCCTTTTCCATGATGTTCTCCTTGCCTAACGGTGCTCCACCATGGGCGCCGCCGTGGCTCCTCTGTCTCCCGGGGGATGCGGAGGGTTCGCTGCAAGGGAGGGAAAAATGATTTTTTGTGATCGGCATCACATGCGCACGAATTTGCGTTCCAAGGCGCTGCCGACCAACCCATCACGAGACAAGCTCAGGGATCGATTTGCTCGAAAACCCGGGTAGGCTCCTCGATCAATCCATCTCGGTCTCGGCGGGGCCGCGCGCACATCCGTTGTGACGCAGATGAGAAGAATCCTCTTTTTCCACCGAGGTGGAGAACCGAGCGCACAGTTCCGGCTACTGATGCGCACGTCACGCCCGTCTCGGGCGACGGCAACTCTAGGAGACGAGACGAGCCATGCGCGGATGCGCGGCGACGCGCGACGTGTGCAGTCGGCGCGATCCGCGCGGCATCTGCATCGAGCGGTCGAGGCGGAGGACACTATCGTCGATGCTGCGTGACATGCTGGTGGTCGGAGCTGGACCGGCCGGAATCCTCGTCTGGGAGCGTCGAGAGTTGATCGCTCAAATGAAGGCGAATTGCGTTGCCTTCGCGCAGGCAATTGAGAGAGAGCAGAATTGTTTCTGCTGGAAGATGCAACGTCGGCGCGGCACCTTTTTCACGAGGCCGGCACTTGCGCCATAGGAGCCGGCACTAGCGCTCCATGCGATCCCTGGGGCCGCCTTCGGGCGATCGACAATATCTGGGTTGCCGATGCGAGCGTGTTCCCGTCGGCGGGTGACCGGCATCCGACCTTGACCGTGCTCGCCCATGCTCTGCGCGTGGCGCGCAGCGTGCAGCGCCGGCTCGCGGCCTGATCCTCATCAACACTGACCATGACCGTGCGTATTTGCGTGCGGTGTGCAGCGATATCTGCTGGTCTGAACCCCCGTCTCTACCAGATCTCACCCCTCATCACCCCAAATTCCGCATTCGTGGCGTCCGATCGTGGCGTGATGGAGATCACAAAAAACATGTTTGTCCCTCGTGGAGGAGAACTGCCTGCACGGTCGTGCCGACCAACGCTCACGTGGCACCCAATGGTGGGACCACTGTCAACTAGCAGGAGACTTTGATGAAGAACAATATCAAGAAACCCGAGATCGAGAGCCGCAAGCTCTCCTTGAAAAAGGAGACCCTGCAGCACCTCAAGGTGCGCACGGACCTCAAGGGCGGTTTGGCGATTGCCCTGAAGTGCTGCGCCCAGACGCATAGCTGCGCGGCCTAAGGTGCCGTAAGCGGTCCGGCCGCTGCACGTAGCTTCGCGAAGATCCGTGCAGCGCCGCGATCCGCTGCGTGATGCACATCAGCAAAATGCGGTTTCCTTCACATGAAGAGAACCTCATCGCAGTGCCGCGCGACAAGTAGCACGCATGACGAGACCGCTGACCACTGAGCCCACGGATTTATGCAATGACGACGACGAAGCCTAGGTTTGCGTTGGCAAGCCGCCGAATTGCGTTAGGCTTGTTGGACTTTTGCAATGTTGGAATGGATGGCAGGGCTGAGAGCGGTCTCGGTGACACTATCGAGGCGGCTGTTCTCGCCGAACGTCTCGGCTACAAGCGCTACTGGCTGGCGGAGCACTGGGGTGCCGACGTCCACACCCCGAGCCCGGAGGTACTCACCCCCATCATCGCCGGGATGACTGAGCGCATCCGGGTAGGGCCGGCGGGAATCCTGCTGCCGTTCTACAGCCCCTTGAAGGTCGCCAGCAACGCGCTTCTGGCGGAACGCCTCTTTCCCGGTCGCATCGATCTCGGGCTCGCCCGCGGCAGTGCCGCCCCGCAAGTGGTCAGAGCATTGGTGGGAAGCGCCGAGGGCTGCAATGTTTCGGCAACTTACCCAGACAAAGTCAGGGAGGTCCTGTCGTACCTTGAGGGCCGCGGGCCGGTTTCAACCTGCCTGAATATTGGTTCGGCGCCCGAGGTCTGGGTGCTTGGGTCCGGCAGCGGCAGCGCCCCTTTGGCTGCGCAACTCGGAACGAGCTTCGCGCTCTCTTTGTTTCACCCCGGCGCCGCTGCCGATCCCACAATCATCCGCGACCTGTATCGATCCAACTTTCTCCCTTCGCCGATATGCCCGCACGGTCCACGGGCCTGCATTGCGGTCGCGGGCGTTTGCGCCGACACCGACGCTAACGCTCAACGCATCGGTCTTGCCCACACGAACTCGTTTGTTCGTCCCAACATCATCGGTACGCCGGAGCGCTGGCGCGATGAGCTGGATGCACTTTGCCGGCGTTTTGCGGTCGATGAGGTGGTCGTGCTTGAACTCAGCCGCGACCCGGACGATCATCGCGCCGCGATCGAAGCTCTTGCGGGAGTGTTCGCTCTAGATGCATTGACGACGGCGTGAGGTGCGGCAGTGGACCTCGAGTGGCGACCAATACTCGAAGGGGAGCTCGCGACCAAGGCACAAGCGCGCATTGCGCAAATCGGGGCGGCGCTCGATCTTCCGAAACACGCGGAGCCGCCGCGCGATACCGATCCCACATTGGCCGAAGGCCACACCGGCATCGCCCTTTTCGTCGCCAACGCAGAACGCGAGAAGAACGTGCCGAACATCGCCTGCCGTCAAGATGTTGCCGTGTCGGTTCTGACCAGAGCGTTGCAGGACCTCGATGATCGTTGGCGAACCCCGTATCTCTACAGCGGTATCGTGGGACCCGCTTGGGCGCTTTGCTACATGTTCAATCAGTTCGGTGGCGCCGTCGACCTCTCATTGCAGGAGCTCGAGGATCAGCTGATCGAGCTCTGCGCCGCTTCCGATTCCGCTCTGGAACCCGATCTCATCTACGGGTTTAATGGCATCGGCGTGTACGCCCTCGAGCGTTGGCCAAGCAAATTCACGTCTGACTGCATCCCCCTGCTCATAGAGCGTCTCGCCAACGCAAGTTGGAGTGATCTCGGGCTGGCGCACGGCGCGGCCGGAGTGATTGCCTTCCTGAGCGCTGCTGCCCGACTCGACTCCGGATGGCGCACACACATCACGCCGGTGGTGAAACAGCACGTCGACAGGCTCCTGCAGCAGCGACTACCGGCCAATGAAACGACGTGCGCATTCCCGAGCGAGATCGGCGGCGGCCCCACTCGGCTGGGGTGGTGCCTCGGAGACACATCGATCGCCGTGGCACTCCTTGCGGCCGGCACGGCGTTTGACCGCGAAGATTGGTGCAGCACGGCACGGGAGCTGGCATTGGCGGCCGCCAAGCGGCCGCGGGGCTTCAGCGGAGTGGTCGATGCCGGATTATGCCACGGGGCAGCGGGTCTCGGGCATGTATTCAACCGCCTGTTTCAGGCAACAGGCGAGCAGCGGCTCGCACTGGCAGCGCGCGAGTGGTTCAGCGTTGCATTGGACATGCCGGCACGTCCGGCTGCTCCAATTCTTCTGCCGCAGTCCAAACTGTTCGGCAAAACAATGGAGATGCCAGCGGATGGCATCGCGGGATTTTCAGCCTGGACCTACAGCGAAGGCGTGGGGTGGCATTGGGTCCCCGATCGCGGCTTTCTCACTGGCGTCGCGGGAATTGGGCTCGCGCTGATGGCTGCCATTGATGAGCACGAACCAACGTGGGACCGCGTCCTCCTGCTCTCCTCGCGCGCACCCTCGAGTGCGAGCGCTCAGGCAGGAGATCAATCCAGAGCTCAGTGATGACCTCGCAACCCGGCAATCTGGAACCGGCGCCGTTCTTTGTGATGCGCACCCCGCTCCTTGCATTCGAGGAGTGGATCGCCTGGAGCGAAGGGTTGCCGAGCGACCCGCAAGCAGAGCGCGGGCTGCTATGGGCGCGGCTGCGCAACGTGTTCGCCCGCCCCATCTGCCGCCAGGCCATGTTCTTTGCCGCTCCGCGGGTGGAAGCGGAACTCGCCCGCCTGGATGAAACAGGCGAGATGCCCGACGACAAGCTGCTGCGCACTTTAGTCCGTTACTTCGCACGCATGACCGGGCGGACCACGCCGTTCGGGCTGTTCGCCGGATGCTCTCTCGGCCGCGTGGGTCCGCCGTTTGCGCTCCGCATTGAAGCAACCAAGCAGTATCGGTGCTTCACGACACTGGATGTCGGCCATTTGCTGGGCATGACCGAACCAGTGCGGGTTGCGTCGCGGTCAGCCCGTACGTTGTGGGTGCGCGCCAATCCCAGTCTGTATCGCATCGGTGAACGGCTGCGGTTCGTCGAAGGCCGGACAGATCCGATCAGTTTCGCTCGCGCCTATCACCTCTCTGCCGTCGATGCGACCGACGTCATCGAAACGGTTCTCCGTCTTGCGGCCGAACCGATCCCGCTCGGAAAGTTGGCCGAGCAACTGTGCGACATTGAAGCCGGCATAAGCTTTGATGAGGCGTTCGATTTCGCCGTACTGCTGCTGCAGGAACAGGTGCTGGTCGACAACCTGGAACCGGCAGTAACCGGAGAGGAGCCTTTGCGTGATGTCATCGCGCGGCTTGCCCCGGTGCAACATCCCCAAGCGCAGCAATTGCACGGTGTTCTATCGGACATCGAGCGAGACCTTCGCGCGCTCGACAGCCATGGCATCGGCACGACGCCAGCGCAATTTCGCGAATTGCTCCCGCGCCTATCCAGATCGGGCACGAGCCCGGACGGCGACAGGATCTTTCAAACCGACCTGTTCAAGCCGGCCGCGCAAGCGGCACTGTCTGGCGAGATCGCAGACCGCATTTGTGACGCCGCGCTTCTTCTAAACCGGCTGACATCGGCACCGCGCCTCGAATCCTTGGTTCGCTTCCGCGAGGCCTTCCAACAAAGATTTGAAGGCTGTGAGCTTCCTCTCCTGGAAGTCCTCGACCCGGATGTCGGCATCGGCTTTGAGCTCGACAGCATACCGGACGAGGACGCCTCGCCGTGGCTCGCCGGATTGCCGTTAGCGGTACAAAATTCAGAAATGGTTTCCTGGAGCGCGCGCGAGAGCCATCTTTTGCGACGGGTATTGGAAAGCGTGGGTGCTCACGCCCACGTGCTGGAACTCACCGCATCAGACATTGACGCGCTCGCGGTGCCTGAGAAATCTCTGCCACCATTTTTTGCTGTAATGGCCAGCATTGCCGCACCCTCCGCAACGAATGTTTTGAATTGCGGCCCCATCATTGCGCTGCATGGCGTGTCCGGCGCCTCTGGGGCCGAGCTTCTCGGACGCTTCTGCCAGGGAGACAGCGCAGTGGCCGCCGCCGTGGCGGACTGGCTGCAACGCGAGCAGGCGGCGCATCAGGGGTCGTTGCTCGCGGAAGTCGTGCACCTGCCGCAAGGCCGTACCGGCAATGTTGTCTGTCGACCGGTGCTGCGCAGCCACGAGATCTTGTGCCTGGCGCAATCCGGCGCAAACGTCGACCAACAAATCCCGCTGTCCGACCTGACCATTCGCCTGGAGGGCGCGCGCGTCGTTCTGCGTTCGCGCAAGCTCAATCGCGATATCGTACCGAGGATGACGACGGCGCATTACGCCAAGTTCGCGGATTTGGTGCATTACCGCTTTCTCTGGAACCTGCATTTACAGGATTCAACCGGGCTGAGCTGGCAATGGGGACCGCTGGCGAATGCGCCGTTCCTGCCGAGGGTCACCCATGGAAACGTCGTCCTCTCCCGCGCAACCTGGCGTCTCCTCCCCTCGGACTTCGCTGCCATTCCCTCGGGGAAACAGGCGTGCTCGCCCCTGCATCGTTTGCGCGATGCGCGACGGCTGCCTCGGCACGTTCTTTTGCTCGAAGGCGACATGGCTCTTCCGCTTGATCTGGAAAATGTGTTGTGCGCGGATGTGCTGACCGCGGAAGCGCGGCGGGGGCCGGTAACCCTGGTCGAGCAGTTTCCCGCGGCGGACCAGCTCTGCGCAACCGGGCCGGAAGGACACTTCGTCCATGAGCTTATTGTGCCAATGCGCCGGACGGATGGTTCAGATCCGACGCGCGAGCAAACAACGCAGCGGGCTGGCAGGCGCTCCCTAGGAAGACCGCCCGCGTTTCCTCCCGCAGAGTCCTGGCTCACCGCCGCGATCTACGGCTCGGAGGCCACGCTCGATCGCCTGCTGCATGGCTCGATTGCTCCGCTTGTCGAGCGCTTGCGCTCGACCGGCGCCGTCGATGGCTGGTTCTTCATTCGCTACTGGGATCCAGGGGCGCATCTGCGCGTGCGGTTTCATGGCGCGCCACATCGGCTGCGCGATGAAGCGTGGCCAGCCCTCCAGCAAGACCTCAGCGCGTGCATGGCGAGCGGCGAGATCCACACGGTTCGACTCGATACCTACTTTCAAGAAGTCAACCGGTATGGCGGCCCGCAAGCGATCGCAGCGGCTGAACATTTTTTTGAGGCCGACAGCGACATGGTGCTCGCGCTGCGGGCGCTCGATGATCATGGCATTGCGGACCTGCGCGAGCGTGCCGCCGTGCTGGCCACCGATACCCTCATGCGCGACTTCGAGCTCGACCAGGGGGCTCGCGAGACGCTCGCTGCACAAATCGCTGCAGCGTTGACGGCAGAACAAATATTTACGCCCGACGTCGACAAAGCCCTCAGTGAGCGCTTTCGCGCGCTGCGCGGGGGACTGAATGCGCTCCTTGCTGATCCATCCGAACGCAGCGAAGAGTGGGACGGCGCTGCTCGGGGGATCATTGCCCGGCGATCCGGTGTTGCAATGGAGTATCGCGATATCTGCCGGCGACTTGATCGTGAGGGAGTGCTGACGGCTCCCATTTCGGATATCCTCGGCAGCCTGATCCACATGCAAGTCAATCGCCTCATGCGCGGTGCCCCGCGCGCGGTCGAGCTTGTGATTTATGATATGTTGCGCCGGCTCTATCGATCGAACCGCGCGCGCAAAGACCGCGCTTAAACTTGTTTGATTCCTGCTGCTTGCAGCATCGTTGCCAGCCGTTTGCGCGCGCTGAACATCCGAGTCTTGACGGTGTTGCGCGGGATACCGACGATCTCCGCAACCTCTGCAATCGACTTTTCATGGAAATAGACGAGATCGATGATCTCGCGATGTTCCCGCGGGAGTCCCGATAAACATTCCCGCAGCACCGAACCCGTCTCCTTGCGCTCGAAGGAGCTGGCAGGATCGTCCGCCGGATCCTCTATGGTATTCGCAGCGCGCTCGTCCAACTCCTCTTCCGGACAGCGCTTGAGCGCCGAGAAGGCCTTCAAACGGGCGATCCCCAGGAGCCAGGTCGAGACAGCGGAGCGCCCTTCAAACTGATCGGCACTACGCCACACCTCAAAAAACACGTCGCTGACCACGTCCTCGGAGAGAGCCCTGTCGCGGAGAACGCGCAGGGCGAACCGATATACCCGCACGTGATGACGGGCATAAAGCATATGCATGGCCGAGCGGTCATAGTTCACGATGCGTGCCATGAGCGCTTCGTCTGGGATCGTCTGCGCCGCTCGCGGAAAGCACGCGAACGCCGGGCTCCCCGGACGCGTTTGGCGGTGCTTAGGGGCCGCCGCAGCCCAAGGGAGTGCAGGAGTGAGAGTCGTACCACGCTTCATCGATCGTCATCCTCGTCCGACAGTACTTGTGTTCGCAGTCCGCATCCTAGAAGCGATGCTTCGTGCGCGAGGTGACGACGGTCACAAAAATGCGCTTTTGAATCTCCCTGTGCGACCGTTCAAGGGAAAGACTTGCCGCTATTTTGCGGTCCCCAGCCGCCCGGTGCGCATCTCGTTGAGCAGGTGCTGCATGCTCCGGCGCAGACCATGCACCTGGTCAAGCAGGTGCAGAATGACCGAGATCCCTTCATCGTTCACGCCGAGATCGTCCCGCAGATCGCGGATGAGCTGCGCGCGCGCGAGATCCACGTCGGAAAATGCGACCTCGGGCTCCCTTTGCGGGGGAATGATCCACCCTGCGGCGATCCAGCCCTCCAGCGCTTCATCCTCGACCCGAGCCCGAATAATAAATTCTTGAATCGAGATCATTCAAACCTCCAGCCCACGACGCGGCTCGTGGCGTTGTCCTGCCTGCCAGCGGCGGGCGAATTCTTCGATTTCCGGATCGAGTTGCTCAGGGAGCACAATCTTAAGCGTGACATATTCATCGCCCCGGCTGCCGTCCGGGTGCGCGACTCCCTTGCCTTTGAGCCTGAGCACTCTTCCGGTATTTGCTCCTTTGGGCACCGTCATGCGCACGGGCCCCGTCGGCGTGGGCACGTCAAGCTTCGCGCCCAGCACGGCCTCCGGCAGACTGATGGGCAGCTCGATATGGATGTCGTCCTCCTTGCGGGTGAACAATGGGTGCGGTCGCACCTCGACCTCCACCAGCGCATCCCCAGGCGGTCCTCCGCCGATCCCCGCAGCACCCTTGCCGCGCAATCGCAGGACCTGCTGGTCTTTAGTCCCAGCCGGAATGACCACATCGAGTGTCGCTCCGCCAGGCATGGTGATGCGCTTGGTTGTTCCGTTCACCGCCTCGATGAACTCGACCGGTAAGCGGTAGTGCATGTCGGATCCGCGCATGCGAAAACGAGCTCGCCCCGACCCGCGGCCGAGAATGTCCGCGAGGACATCCTCGCCCTCCATGAAATCGGCAAAGCCGCCGGTGCTGGTATAGGCGTGATCCTGCGCATCGGCCGTATGGAAATCGCGATAATAGCGCTCGCGCGGCCGTTCCATGCCCGAGGCGTCGATCTCGCCACGGTCGAAGCGGCCGCGCTTTTCCGGATCGCCGAGAATGTCGTAGGCGCCCGAGACCTGCTTGAATTTCTCTTCCGCCTGCTTGTCCCCAGGATTGAGATCGGGATGCAGCTGTTTGGCCAATCGGCGGTAGGCGGAGCGAATCTCGTCCTGCGCTGCCTCTCGCTTGACGCCCAGGATCGCGTAGGGATCCTCGTTCACGCATCTCTCCTATCTGATCTCACATCAATTCGCGCCCAATCGCCTCAAAGTCGGATAGCATGAGGCTCTTTGGACAGGCTCGGCCTGCAGCATTCGTTGAGTGGCCGCATCCGGAAAACGCATAATGCTCGTTGGGGTACCAAAGGAAATCAAGGACAGCGAATACCGGGTTGGGCTCGTGCCGTCGACCGCGGGCGAGCTCATCGCCAATGGCCACCGCGTCATCATTGAGCGCGGTGCCGGGATTGGAGCGGGGCTGAGCGATGCGGATTACGAAGCGGTGGGGGCGGAAATCGTTCCGGGCGCCGATGAAATCTATGCACGCGCGGAACTCGTCGTGAAGGTCAAGGAGCCGCTCGCGCAGGAACGCAAGAAGCTGCGGCAGGAACAGGCGCTCTTCACCTATCTGCATCTTGCGGCCGACCGCGCCCAGACCAACGACCTCCTGGCGTCGGGTGCCATCGCCATCGCCTATGAGACAGTGACCAGTGCGCAGGGAGCCCTGCCCTTGTTGACGCCCATGTCGGAAGTGGCAGGCCGCATGGCCCCGCACGTGGGTGCACGCTGCCTGGAGAAGGAAAATGGCGGACGCGGCGTGCTGCTCGGAGGCGTACCTGGGGTACCCTCCGCCGACGTCGTGGTGCTGGGCGGCGGCGTCGCCGGCAGCCATGCGGCGTTGATCGCCGCGGGAATGGGAGCGACCGTCACCGTGGTCGATCGCAATCTCGAGGCGCTGCGCCGCATCTCCAACCAGCTCGGCACGCGCATACGCACGGTGTTCTCGACCGCAGACGCGATCTCCACGCTTTGCCGCCGCGCCGATCTGGTGATCGGATCAGTGCTTATCCCAGGGGCCAAGGCACCCAGGCTCATCACGGCGGAGACGGTCAAAGCGATGAAAGCCGGGGCCGTCATCGTCGATGTCGCCATCGATCAGGGCGGGTGTGCCGCCACCTCCCGTCCGACCACGCACTCGGCACCGACCTACACCGTGGATGAGGTCGTGCATTACTGTGTCACCAACATGCCGGGCGCAGTCGCGCGGACCTCGACGTTCGCGCTCAACAACGTGACGCTTCCATTCGTGCTCGCTCTCGCTGACAAAGGGGTTCGGCGCGCTCTCGGCGAAGATCCTCATTTGCGCAACGGGCTCAACGTCTATGAGGGCAAGCTCACCCACCGCGCCGTGGCGCAGGCACTCGGGCTTTCATTCACACGGCCGGAAGCCGCGTTGCGTCTGTGAGGCAGCAAAGGGGTTTTCGCTGCACACAACCATTGAGAGCGCAAAAATCAGGCTCCCTGTAAACAACAGGAAATTTACAGGCAATTTTTCAGCCGCAAGTTGAGCCGACAAAATCACGCCGCCTCGCGAACCGCTGCTCCCGACCTTCCATCCGGCCCGAAGCGCCCTTGTGGATCGCTGTCATAGCAACCACCTCTGGCCGTGGCTAAAGAACAAAGCCCGGCGCGATGATCCGGCCGGGCTTTGGGCACACTTCTGAAGGATATCTGTTTCTGCATGAGTCCCGTTGCAATGTCCAGAAGTCGGAAGTTGCATTGCTCGATCTGCGACCCTGAACAACAACGTACACGGGCATCCACGGTTCATCGTGGCAAATCACCCTAATCCTCGCCCAGTTCGACATATACCCGTGCGGCGTTCACCACCGCGACGACATGAACTTCAGACAAGCTCCGTATGGGTGCCTCCCCAAGATCAGGATCGCGCAGGGGCCGACCAGCGTCCGGCCTGCGCCTCATCAAAACGTGGCCAACAAAAAGGCCCGGCACAGCGACCGGGCTTCAAAGTTGGCGCACGGCACGAAAATCAAAAACTCGATACGGCGCTTTCCAATCCGAGCAGATGGGCCAGCGACTTGAGCTCTCGCCGCTGGTCATCATTGAAGCTCATCACCAGCGGGTATCCGGCGGACTTGAGCCCCTCGACATTCACCTTGCTCATGTCCACCGCGGCGGTCTGCGTGCGATCCCGCTTGTATTCCATTTTGCGCAACTCGGCCGCCACAGCGGGCCAATACCGCTCCTGCTCGGGCGTGAGATTGAGCCTGCGCTTGATGCTGGTGATCTGAGATTCGTTCAATACCGCATTCGATCGGCGCGCGGACCGAATGGTGGCCGCGGAGTTGATGGACCCGACGAATGATGGCTGCACAACGGAGCTCGCGTCCCCTGCGGCATCCGCAGAAGGTGCTGCCACCGCCACAGCTTTCAAGGGATAGATCGGCGTCGGATCGAGCAGCCCGGCTGAGCTGTCTGTCGAGGCATAGGCAACAGTCATGGCCGAGCTGGCCGGCGCCTCCGCCCAATCATTCGGAAAGCGAAAATTCACGACGTCTGCGGCCGAGAGCTGCGGCAACTCGGACGGGCTCGGCCCTGAACGGGTGTTGAGACCCAGGGCAAAGCCTGCGAGCCCCACGATGCCGAAAGCACCAAGGCCAGCCGCGACCGCGATGCTGTTCCGCTTGAACAGTGCCGCCACGTCCCCCTCACACCCAACTCCACCCCGATATTGTTTTCCCAAAGCGAGCTTAATTATGACTTAGTCGGCGTTGGAGCGGGAGGACTTTGTCTTCGCCTCGTCAGCCCGCTCTATTCCATCGTTTTGAGCACCTCCTTTTCGCAAAAACCAGGGCCCGTCCGGATGCGATCGGACTTGCGACCTCTGTACCCGCTGGGATTATGGTTTCCGGGCTCAGGGGCAAGTCGGCAGCGCCGACCGGTCAGTGCCGCGGAGTGACGGCCATGCCCGAAATAAAAAGCCCGGCAAATTGCCGGGCTTTGCGTCGATGGTGGCGGCGAAACTACGCCGCCTCCTCTTCCACCACCGGTTCCTGGTCCTGATCCTCGCCTTCGCCCTCACCGGCGCCCTCGGGCTTTGGACCTCGTCGCGGACCCTTAGCCAGGGCTGCTTCGATTTCCTTGATCGCCTCGGTCTCGGTAATGCGGTGCACGGCCGAAATCTCGCGCGCGAGGCGGTCGAGAGCGGCCTCATAGAGCTGACGCTCTGAATAGGACTGCTCGGGCTGGGTGTCCGACCGGAAGAGATCGCGAACCACTTCGGCAATGGCCACGATGTCGCCCGAATTGATTTTCGCCTCGTATTCCTGGGCACGTCGGGACCACATGGTCCGCTTGACGCGGGCACGTCCTTTGAGTGTCTCAAGCGCCCGTCTGACCAATGCGCTTTCGGCCAGCTTGCGCATCCCAACCGACGCGACTTTGGCGGTCGGTACCCGCAAGGTCATCTTATCCTTGACGAAATGGATGACGAACAGTTCGAGCTTGGCGCCCGCAACCTCTTGCTCCTCAATCCCGACGATCTGTCCTACGCCGTGCGAGGGGTAAACGATGAACTCGCCTGTCTTGAACCCTTGCCGCTGATGCGTCGCCTTCTTCGGGATCATTGCAGGGGTTGCTCCTTCATCCGGCTTGCGAGCTCGCAGCGGGGCTTTGGCCACGATAGGCGCCTTTGTGGGAGCCGCCTTAATGGGAGCCGCCTTGTGGGTCGGGGCCGGGCGGCGCGAAACTGCGCGCACCGGCTGAGTTCTCCGTCGACGGGCGCCGGCGGAGGTTTTCTTGGGTCGCCGCACGGCGGCGGTGGTCTTCTTCGACCGATGGCGCGCTTTTCCTGCCACGGCTTTCCTGCGTGGATCTCACGTCCCTAGTTGAAGGTTGCTCGAATGAGCGGAAAAATAACGCTCCCAACGCGGGAGCGGGTCCATTGCGATACTTTGCTCATTTTTTAGATATATAGCACAATTTCCACCGGAATCAAAGGCTTGTTGCGACGCAAAAAAGCAAATTCCGGGAGTCCTCGATTACATTTTCGTTAGGGTTGGTTAACCCCGCCCGTCAGTCACCAGTTCCGGGATTTTGCGAAAATTGCGTTTCGAGCTTGCCGGGCACATCCTCCCAAGTCTTGGCATCGGCCGGCGGCTCTTTTTTCGTGGTAATGTTAGGCCAGACCTTTGCGAAATCAGCATTGAGCTTGAGAAACTTCTCCAGGCCGGGCTCAGTGTCGGGCTTGATCGCCTCGATCGGGCATTCCGGCTCGCAAACGCCGCAATCGATGCACTCGTCAGGATGGATGACGAGCATGTTCTCGCCCTCATAGAAGCAATCTACCGGACATACCTCAACGCAATCCATGTATTTGCATTTGATGCAACTTTCGACAACGACGTACGTCATTACACGCTCTCCGAGCCTTGGCTGACTAGCGCATGCGCCGAGGTCAAGCAATATGCGCCGCATCCCCGACGGGCCAGAAGCCTGCTTCAAGCTCCTGTGCGCCAGCGCGCCTGTGACTGAACTCGGGGCAAGTCACGCTCCAAAGGAGGCGCGCCTGGGTCCATGATCTCGCAAAGCCGGCGCGCCTCATCAGCCGAGCCGCGACGCTCGGCAAAACCGAGGACTTTAATCAGTTGAACGCTATTACCAAGGGCAACTGTAACGACGTCCCCTACGCGAACGGCACGACTGGATGCATGCACGCGCTCGCCATTGATGCGGACATGTCCGGATATCGCGAGGGCGGCTGCTCCTGAGCGCGTCCGCACCACACGCGCGTGCCACAACCATTTGTCTATGCGCTGTCGCTCCAAGCAGGGCGCGTCCTTCAACGCGGGCTCTTAACGCGGGTTCTTGGCGTTTGCCTCCAACTGCTCCTTCAGCTTCGCGAGCTTCGCGAACGGAGAATCAGGATCCGCCTCGCGGTCCCGCGACGCCGCTCCAGCCCCTTTTCCCTTGATATATTTGGCCCGCAGCACCGGATCGCGATCGGGTCGATCGCCGCGCGGCTCGCGCCGTTGCCGTTCGGCGGAGACGGAATGCGTACTTCGGTCACTCGGTTCCGCGGCCTGGTCACGCCCACGGCGAACCACGCGGAGAGACCGTTCCTTTGGGGCGCCGTCTAGGGACTCCGAAGGCGCGGGATGCCGCCGGCGGTGACCTCTCCGGCGCGGCTTTGGCGAATCCAAACCTTCATTCGACGGCAATGGAGTGCCTGGGGTTTCGGACGGCTTGGAGCCACCTTCAATCGCAGGCATCTCATTGGCGGCTGGTCCGCTGGCCTGCATTTCTTTAGCTTCGGCCGTCGGGCGACGACGCGAGCTGCGCTCGCGACGCGGACCACGCTGATGGGCGCCCCGCCGGACGGGTCGCCAGATCTCGATCAATTCCGGCGCTGCTTCTTGGGTTGTTGCGGTTTCGGACGATTGCGACGCAGCGATCTGATTGGGGCTGCCGAGATGCTCGCCCCCCAGGATTGGAACCTGCGAGGCCTCTTGAACCGTGCTCGCGGCAAGTGGGGTGGTTTCGATACCGAACCGGTCTACCTCGGCGAGCTCGTTGCCGATGGTCGAAGGCTGCAACACTTGCTCGAGGGCCGGAGAATCAGCCGCCACTTTCTCCGTCCCTGACGCGCTCGCGTCAGCATGCGGCGTCACGGGCATAGGTTCGGACGGGGCCGGATCTGCGGCCGTGACCGACTCTGCTCCGCCGGAACCTACGGACTCCTGTGACGCAGGCTCCGTAGGCGCAGCAGCCGGCTTTGGCCGCTTTTCCATGTGATACCCAAGGGAATGCAGGATCGAGGCGAAATCCTCGCCTGCACAGCCGGCGAGAGAGGTCATGCCAACAGTGACAGCGAATCCGAATCCGTCGATGGCGCCCGGCGGCTTTGATCCAGGGGCCCCGGCACGCCAAGCGAGAGCGGAGCGGATGAGATCTGCGAGCCGTTCCAGTATGTCCACGCGCACTGCGCGCGCGCCACAGACGCGATACCCGGCAACCCGGTAGAGTACCCTGGCGTAATCTTTCCCGACGGCAATCGAGGTCCGCCCGGTGGCAGCCAGCTCGAGCACGGCTTCGGCCCCCTTGGCCTCAGGCCCGTCCTCGTGCTTGAGCCCCCACAGCTGCGTGGCGAGAACGCGCGCCGCGGGCTTGAGCAGCGCGGGCAGATAAATGTGATAGGCGCCAAACCGCACGCCGTATTTGCGCAGCGCTGCGCGCGAGCCCTGCTCCAGCCCTTTGATCTCCTCTGCAACTTTCTGACGTTCGAGCACGCCCAACCCTTCAATGAGCTGGTATGCGATGCCACGCGCAATGCCGGTCACGTCATCCGCCGCGGCAAGCCTGAACAGCGGCTCCAAAACTCTCTCGATGTGCGACTTCAGCCAAAAATCGAGACGGGCCTGGACAGCATCGCGCGGCGCACCGCTCAGGTGCTCGTCGGATATGATTCGCAGCCGCGGCTTTAGCGGCTCATCACCGGCGACCAACATTGCGACCGGCTGGCCAAGCCATCGGATCGTATGATTGTTTGCGAGTGTGAGCTGCCCGTCCGCGGCCTGCGCAAGTCGGGTTGCTCGCGCATTGATCTCGCCAGCCAGGGCTTTTTGCGCCGCCCCGGCGAGCGCCTTCGCCTCTGATCCTGCGGTGGAAGCCACCGGCGTGAACATGAAACCATCCAGCCGGCCAATGGCGTGTCCCTCGACCACCACTTCGCCGCTCTTGCTGACAGTGGCTTCCAGCACCGCGTTTTCGCGCAGTCGCTGCATCAGCACGCTGGTACGGCGATCGACGAAACGCTCGGTGAGCCGCTCATGCAGGGCGTCCGAGAGCTTGTCCTCAACGGCGCGCGTTACCCCCTGCCAATGCTCAGGATCTGCGAGCCAGTCCGGGCGATTGGCGGCAAACGTCCATGTTCTGATGTGAGCTATGCGATTCGACAACGTGTCGATGTCGCCATCCGCGCGGTCTGCCTGCTCGACCTGGCGAGCGAACCAGTCCGTTGGAACGGTTCCCTCCCGTGCCAGGAAACCATACAGCGTGATCACAAGCTCCGCATGAGTGGCGGGTGAAATCTTACGATAATCCGGAATCTGACAGACGTCCCAGAGCCGCTCGATCAATTGCCGCGTTTTGGCGAGCGCACGCGTGTCGTCATCACGAACAGCGTGCTCAAGCACCAAAATATCCTCGGCAATCGGCGCACGTGTAAGCCCATGCTCCGTCGGTATTTGCGCAAGCGAGGCCTGCAAAGCACCAAGCGACGAGAAGTCGAGGCCGGTATTGCGCCACTGCAGCACCTTGATTGGTTCAAACGAGTGGGCCTCAAGGGCTTGTGCAAGCTCGGCCTCGAATGGAGGACATCGGCCTGTGGTCCCAAAACTGCCATTGCGCGTGGCCCGGCCGGCGCGGCCCGCGATTTGCGCAAGCTCCGCAGGGTTGAGTCTGCGAAATTGATAACCATCAAACTTGCGGTCGGAAGCGAACGCGACGTGATCAACATCCAAATTGAGCCCCATCCCGATCGCGTCGGTCGCGACGAGATATTCGACGTCGCCGGACTGATAGAGCTCAACCTGTGCGTTGCGGGTTCGCGGCGAGAGCGCACCAAGAACAACCGCTGCGCCGCCCCGCTGCCGGCGAACGAATTCGGCAATGGAATAGACCTCCTCGGCGGAGAACGCGACAATTGCAGACCGACGGGGAAGCCGGCTGATCTTTTTCTCTCCGGCGAAAGAGAGCTGAGACAGGCGAGGCCGGGTGACGATGTGCGCTCCGGGCAGAAGCCGCTCGACGAGGGAGCGCACCGTCTGGGCTCCGAGCATCAGGGTTTCCTCGCGGCCGCGATAATTGAGCATGCGATCGGTAAATACGTGTCCGCGCTCAAGGTCTGCCGCGAGCTGCACCTCATCTACAGCAAGGAATGCGACGTCGAGATCCCGCGGCATTGCCTCCACGGTCGACACCCAGTAGCGCGGATTCTCCGGCTTGACCTTTTCCTCGCCGGTAATAAGGGCGACCGCATCGGCGCCGGCACGGTCAGAGATCTTGTTGTAGACCTCACGGGCAAGCAGTCGCAGGGGTAATCCGATAATCCCGGATGAATGGCCGAGCATGCGCTCAATGGCGAGATGCGTCTTGCCGGTATTGGTTGGGCCGAGAACAGCCGTAACGCCTGCACCGCGAACACTGCTGCCGCGGCGGCTCTCGGAAAATAGAAGGGTCGGCATCAAACCAGTTGAACTCTCGGGGCCAATTTGCTCTTGAGCGCCCTCTTTCCTGGGTGGCTGTACCACAATGTGACGACTGCGGGGTCGGGCATCCCCACCGTGCTAACTTGTGGAACGACTCTCGAACGAATCAAGCCCGAATCGCTGACTCAAGTATTGTCGGAGTTCGTTCACGCCTATATCTCGGGATAGCGAGGTTTCGAGGGACTATATGTAGCGAAGGCACGATTCCAGGTTCGTGGAAGGGGTTAAATCAGGTTCGCCTGTCGCTGGCCGATCATTCAGGTTTGGAGCCTGCGACGAAGTACTCGAGAAAAGACGTCATTGGGTTTTTGCAGTCGTCTTCCCTGCGTGCGGCATGGCGACGAACTGAGTCGCTTCCATCACCCCTACTCCAATGGGAGTGGGGATCGAAATTCGATACGGTGCCACGATGCGCGTGCCTGCGATCGGCGCAAGCCACAATTCAATGTCGTGCGAATCCATGAGGTACCGGAGCGCATAGCGCTCCGGGACATGCCCGGCAAGTGGCAGAAAATTCACCGCACAGACCACCACGGGTCCTTGATAGCCGGCCTCTGAACTCACCGTCTCAAACCGCTTGAAGCCCAACTGCAGATCGTAGCGCATTCGTCCGTCGAAAATCGACAGAGTTCGCTGGCAGGCCTGGGGAACGACCGTCTCGCCGCTGCCGCTCAGGCGCACCAATGATGCGGTCATCGGGTCCGACACACCGCGTCGGTGGGCTTCCGTGACTGGAACCCGGGTCGCATTGGGAGTGTTTGGCGGCTCCGCGGAGAATTCCTTCACGACGCCGGCGCTGATCACCATCCGAACTTCATCATATTTTGTATCGGTGTAGATGCTTGATGCATAGTTGGACGAGGTGGGCTGGCCTGCGGCTATGCTGCCGCGCACCGTGCTGTGTCCGCGTCCACTCGCGAAAATCCGCATCAAGCCCGCTGTCGCGCCATCCGCCGTCGACGAAAATTGGTCGTCGCCGATTTCAATCGTCCAGGTGCCACGGCCGACCGGCAAGCCTGCCAATGTGACACTGTATCGCGCGTCCAGCCTGCTTTGCGCATTGACGTGACCAAGCCACGCGTCTGCCATTGCAGTGGCGAGGACCAAGCCGCTGAGCAGACCTGCGTAGCGATAGGCGGAGCGAAAAGTCACATTGGTGATCCGGTCGACAGCACCACAGCTGCCGCAATTTGAGGACCGGGATCGTGGTCCTCGGCACATTTCGAAGCTCCCAGAACCAAGGGCTGACAGCGAGACCAGTGAAGGTGATGGTTGACCGTTCATCTTGGCCCGATCAAGGCGGGTCAAGGGAGAAAACGGAGCTTTCACCGCAGGTGCACGCGACGCGCAAGTTGCGACCGGTCTCCTTCCTTGACGCCCTGGTTCCTTGACGCCCTGTGGCGGCGCCACTATAGCTCCGCCGGTTCACCGGAAATGTGGCGCAGTTGCTGCGGGATGGCGGCGGAAGCTGCCCTTACCTTAGAATACCGAGGTCTCCATGTCGCGGCGATGCGATTTGACCGGCAAAACCGCTCAGGTCGGGCACCGGGTAAGCCACTCCAACATCAAGACAAAGCGGCGCTTCCTGCCCAACCTTCTCAACGTGACATTAATCTCGGACGCGCTCGGCCGATCCGTCAGGTTGCGCATCTCAGCAAATGCGCTGCGCACGGTTGATCATCGCGGCGGTCTCGATGCCTTTCTCCTGAAGGCGAAGGATGACGATCTCTCCAAACAGGCGCTGGAGCTCAAGCGGCAAATCCGCAAGGCAAGGGGAGCATCAGCCAGCAGCGCTTAGACCATCGAGGCTTCGCGCCTGCGCCCTGCGGCTGCTGAGAGTATTTCCTGCTCGTCGAAAAGCTCTGCAAGCTTTTCGGTCATGGCGCCGCCAAGCTCCTCCGCATCGACGATCGTGACCGCACGACGATAATAGCGGGTGACGTCATGGCCGATGCCGATCGCAATCAACTCGACCGGAGAGCGCGTCTCAATGTCGTCAATCACCCAGCGGAGATGGCGTTCAAGATAGTTGCCTGGATTGACCGAGAGCGTGGAATCATCGACCGGCGCACCGTCAGAGATCATCATCAAAATCTTGCGCTGCTCGCTGCGGGCAAGAAGCCGCCTGTGTGCCCAGTCCAGCGCCTCCCCGTCGATGTTCTCCTTGAGCAGACCCTCGCGCATCATGAGGCCCAGATTCTTGCGCGCCCGCCGCCAAGGGGCGTCCGCGGATTTGTAGATGATGTGGCGAAGATCGTTGAGCCGGCCCGGATTGGCGGGTTTCCCGGCGGCGAGCCATGCCTCGCGTGACTGACCGCCCTTCCACGCGCGCGTGGTGAAGCCAAGGATTTCTACCTTCACCCCGCAGCGCTCCAGAGTACGCGCCAGGATATCGGCGCAAGTCGCCGCAACCGTGATCGGTCGCCCACGCATTGACCCCGAATTATCGAGCAAGAGCGTGACGACGGTATCCCGGAAAGTGGTGTCCTTCTCGCGCTTGAACGAGAGCGGGTGCAGCGGATCAACGACAATACGCGACAGCCGCGCCGGATCGAGGACCCCCTCCTCCAGATCGAACTCCCACGCCCGGCTTTGCTGGGCCATCAGCCGTCGCTGTAGTCGGTTCGCAAGTCGCGCGACCACGCCCTGCAAATGCGAGAGCTGCTTGTCGAGGTAACTGCGGAGGCGATCCAGCTCTTCCGGCTCGCATAACTCCTCGGCGGCGATGGTCTCATCATGCCTGGTCACAAACGGGCGGTAATCCGGCCCGCGCGGTTCATTCTGTCCGTGTCGGCGGGGTCGACGCGGCTCCGCCGGAGATTCCGCATCCCCCATTTCCGCATCATCGGCGTTCTCCGCCGACAGCGCCTCCGCAGCTTCGGCGCTGGTATCGGCCATATCCTCGCCCGACACGTCCGCTTCGTCGATTTGAGTCTGCGAGTCCTCTGCGTCCGCACCCTCGCCACCTTCGCTCGACTCCTCCTTGCGGCGGTCCTCGCCTTCCTCGCCTTCCTCCTCATCGGATTCGGTGCTGCGGTCCTCGCCCATATCGAGCGCATCGAGCAGATCGTGGATGGCATCGCCAAAACGGGACTGATTCTCGATCAGCCGCTCGAGGCGATCGAGATCCCGGCCCGCTCTGTCCTCGATCAGGGGGCGCCAAAGCTCGACCAGTTTTTTGGCAGCACGCGGCGGGGGCTGACCGGTGAGCCGCTCGCGTACGAGAAGGGCGACTGCCTCCTCGATAGGGGCATCCGCGCGATCAGTGACTTCGTCGAACTTGCCGCGGTGGAAACGGTCGTCGAGCATGGCCGAAAGATTTTTGGCGACACCCGCCATACGCCGGGCCCCAAGGGCTTCGACCCGCGCCTGCTCCACCGCATCGAACACCGCCCGCGCCTGCTGCCCTCCGGGGACAAGCTTGCGATGGACCAACGGATCGTGACAGGCGAGCTTGAGCGCGATCGAATCGGCGTGCCCGCGCACTATGGCAGCATCCGCGAGACCGAGCTTGCGCGGCGGCTCGGGCAGGCGCGCCTTCCCCCCAACCATTCCCGGCCGTTCAGCTGCGAACGCGACCTCCAGATCAGGCTTTCGCGCAATAGCGCGCAGGCAGCCCGTCACGGCGCGTTTGAACGGCTCGGCCGGATTCTCCCTTCCGGCACTCTTGCCCTTGATGTTTGATGTCATCCGAGTGCAGCTCGGTCTTGCATTTCTAGCCGCGATGCCCTGTCGAGCAAGAAGCTCATAGACGCCGAAACAGGCCGGTTGCGGGCATTCAATTCAGCTGAGCGCCACGTTTATCGATGATTCCGGCAGCTCCACCCCAAAGCAGCGTTGGTAGAATTCTGCAACGATCGGCCGCTCCAGCTCATCGCATTTGTTCACGAATGTCAGCCGGAAAGCAAAACCGATGTCCTTGAAGATTTCCGTGTTCTCGGCCCAGGTGATCACGGTGCGCGGGCTCATCACAGTGGAGATATCGCCGTTCATAAAGGCGTTGCGCGTGAGGTCAGCCACCCGGACCATTTTGTTCACGATATCGCGCCCCTGCTCGGTGCGGTAATGCCGCGCCTTCGCGAGCACGATCTCGACCTCATTGTCGTGCGGCAAATAATTCAGCGTGGTGACGATCGACCAGCGGTCCATCTGACCTTGGTTGATCTGCTGCGTCCCGTGGTAGAGCCCGGACGTATCGCCCAAACCCACAGTGTTCGCAGTGGCGAATAACCGGAATGATGGGTGCGGTTTGATCACCTTGTTCTGATCGAGCAGGGTGAGCTTGCCCGAGACTTCGAGAACACGCTGGATCACGAACATCACATCGGGTCGGCCGGCATCATATTCGTCGAAGCATAACGCTACATTGTGCTGCAGCGCCCAAGGCAGAATGCCGTCGCGAAACTCGGTCACCTGCAGTCCATCTCGAATGACTATCGCATCCTTGCCGATCAGATCGATTCGACTGATATGGCTGTCGAGATTTACGCGCACGCACGGCCAGTTAAGCCGCGCCGCTACCTGCTCGACATGGGTGGACTTTCCAGTGCCGTGGTAACCGGCAATCATCACACGACGGTTTTTCGCGAATCCCGCGAGAATCGCCAGGGTGGTCGGCTTGTCGAAGCGATAGTCGGCATCGATATCCGGAGTATGCTCGTCCGGCTCCGAATATGCCGGAACCTCCATGTCGCTTTCGATGCCGAACAGCTGGCGGATCGAGACCTTCATATCGGGGAGGCCGGGGGGCTCTTCTGTTATGGCAGGCATTCATCCTCCCTGATCTCGGACGACCAAGAGCCGTGCTTGCTCGATCGGAGATATGGATGGCGGCATCACGAAAGTAGCAGAACCGCCCCGCGTCGCGGAAGCCGGGTTGGGCCTATATCGCAATTTGAAATAGGAATGGCGGTGCATAGGCGCAACTTCCGCCGGCTCCGGAGATCATCCAAATCCAATCGACCTCAGATACTTGTATGCCTGGATGATCTCCCTGAGCTTGCCTTCAGAGGAGCGATCACCGCCGTTAGCGTCGGGATGATGGCGCTTCACCAGCTCCTTGAATCGGGTCTTGACCTCTTGTTTCGAAGCCTCGCGTTCGAGCCCGAGCGCGCCGAGCGCTTTGCGTTCGGCATTTCGCACCACGCGGGTTTCAAACCTAGGCCGATCGAAATCCGGATCGGCCGTCGCGCCAGACTCCCGAAAAAACCCGAAGGGATCCCCGGCCCCGGGAAATTCGCGGCGAGATCGAGACGAATGGGAGCGGGAATTCGTCTGCTTGCCGTTCATCCCCATTTTCCAGGTTGGACGATGGCCAATGACCGCATCCTTCTGGTACTTCGCAATGTCATCGGGGCTCATCCCGGCAAAAAAATTGTAGGAATGATTGTAGGCGCGGACGTGATCAAGGCAAAACTGCCAATACTCGCGCTCGCGCAGCCGCCCTTTCGGCGCGCGATGGGTAGCCGGGGCTTTGCAGTCCGCCCATTCGCAGGCGGGACATTGGGCGCGAAGCATCCGATCCTTGTCGGGCTTCACCCTGATACGATCGAACAAAGGGGAGTCGATTTTCATAACCCATCAATATGCGCGCAGCGCAAGCTCAGTGGCAAGAGCCGACAGCAGGGTGATTGGCCTTCCTTGAACCTCCCCTCGTCCCTTGACGGGCGGATAGCGCTCCCGTAGGCGCAAGCGAAATGCGCACCCGCGATGCGATTACGCAGAAGCTGACGGCTGCATTTGCCCCCGTGCGGATCGATGTGGCCGATGAATCGCATCTGCACGAAGGACATGCCGGGCACCGCGCCGGCGGAGAGACCCACTTCAGGCTTTATATCGTGGCTGATGTGTTCGCAGGGAAGAGCCGGATCGAGCGCCATCGCATGATCAACGGTGTGCTCAGTTCCGAGCTCGCAGCCGGAGTGCATGCGCTCGCGATCCAGGCCCTCGCGCCCGGCGAGGATGCCCGCTGACAATCTCATTGGCGGGAAGTCCCTATGCCAGCTTGGCCACCGGTTTGCGCGCAAGCGGCATGATGCGCAGCGCGGTGATCCGGTTGCGCTCCCTTCTCAGCACGCGGAATCTAAAGCCGTGAAAGGTAAATGACTGCCCAGGCTCAGGAATTGACCGCGCCTCATGAATCACGAGTCCGGCAACCGTGGTGGCCTCCTCGTCGGGCAGGGTCCAATCCATAACCCGGTTGAGGTCGCGGATCGGGACCCCGCCGTCGACGTTTACGGAACCGTCGGGCTGAGGCCGCACGCCGGGCACTGCGATGTCGTGCTCATCGGTGATGTCACCCACAATCTCCTCCAGAATGTCCTCGAGGGTGACGAGGCCCATGACTTCTCCATATTCGTCCACGACCAGGGCGAAGGGTGTCTTGCGCCGGCGGAAGGCTTTGAGCTGCTCAGACAATGGCCGGGTTTCAGGAACAAACCAGGGAGGCCGGGCGATCTTTTCGACGGCGACCTTGGCAAGATCCCCATCCGCTGCCTGGATCGCGCGGAGCAGGTCCTTGGCGTGCAGGATGCCAATGATGTTTTCCGGCTTTCCTTTCCACAGGGGTACTCGGGTCACCTCCGCTTGCAACGCAGCCTCGACGACCTGCTCGGGAGGATCATCGGCGCAAACCGTGATCATCTCGGTACGATGGATCATCACATCGGAGATGGTGAGCTCACGCAGATCCAAGAGCCCGCTGAACATGTCGCGGTCCAGCCTTTCGACACCGCCTTCCCGATGCAGAAGATCGACCGCCCCTCGCAGCCTCTCATGCGGAGGGAGGATCGATTCCCTTTGATCCAGCCGCATGCCGAGCATCCAAAGCAGCCACTTTACAATCCACTCCATTGCGATCAGCAGCGGCGCAAGCACGCGGACGGCCCAATGCATCGGACGAGCGACCCAGAGTGCAAACCGATCTGGAGCGTTAAAAGCGGCCGTTTTCGGCAGCACTTCCGCCAGAATGACGATGAGCAGCGTCATCACGACAGTGGCGTAGACCACGCCCACGTCGCCGAACCAGCTCAGCAGCACACCTGTGGCCAGTGAAGACGCCGCGATGTTGACGGCGTTGTTGCCGAACAAGACCGCGCCGATCAATCGTTCCCGTCCGGCAAGCAAGCGGTTGACAAGGGCCGCGCGCCGGTCCCCGTGCTTTTCCAGGCGGTGCATGCTGGCGCGCGAAGATGCCGTCAACGCAGTCTCGCTTCCCGCAAAAAAAGCGGAAAGCAACAGGCAGATGATCACGATCACCAGAGAGAGCCAGTCATAACGAGTCATGGCTCGGAGAGTTTCTCCTTCAGGAACTCATGGACCTCCCTGGCATCGAGATCGGCCGCTATAAAGCCTTCGCCAATGCCGCGCGCCAGTATGAGGGTCAAGTTTCCACGTCTGACCTTCTTGTCCTGCAGCATCAGGTCCATCAGGCGATCCGCGCTGGGCCGTCCGTCCGGGAGACAGGACATATCCGTCGGTAGACCGACGGCCGCGAGATGCCGCTTGACCTGCTCGGCCTGCGCAACGGAGAGCAGGTTACGTTTGGCTGAGAACGCGAACGCCAGGGTCATTCCGACCGAGATTGCCTCGCCGTGCAGGAGCCGACCGGAAAAACCGGCCGCGGCCTCAAGCGCATGCCCGAACGTATGCCCAAGATTGAGAAGGGCGCGCCGACCGGTCTCGCGCTCATCCTCGGCGACGATGGCCGCCTTCATGCGGCAACTCGCTGCAATCGCGTGCTCGCGGGCGTGCCCGCCGGCAAAAACTTCTGGCCAGTTCGCCTCCAGCCAGGAGAAGAAGCCTGCATCAGCCATCAACCCGTATTTTACGACTTCGGCGTAACCCGCGCAGAATTCGCGTCGCGGCAGGGAGTCAAGCAGCGCCGTGTCCGAGACGACCAGGATCGGCTGGTGAAAGGCGCCGACCAGGTTCTTTCCCTGATGCGAATCTATGGCGGTCTTTCCTCCGATAGAGGAATCGACCTGCGCGAGGAGGGTCGTCGGCACTTGCACGTAATCGATGCCCCGGCGGACAATGGCTGCTGCAAACCCGGCAAGATCGCCAATAACCCCGCCGCCGAGTGCAACGATCAGATCTCCGCGTTCTATGCGGGCCGCTATCACCTCCTCGCAAACTTTTTCCAGCACTGCAAAGCTCTTGGAGCTTTCACCCGCCGGGACCGTGATGCACGTCGCATCGAGCCCGGAAACGGCGAGCGCCGTTTGCGTTGTAGGCAGATAATGCCGTGCCACGGTTTCGTCGCTGATGATCAATACCTTCGCGCTCGGCCGAAGACCTGAGATCCTTTCGCCCAACGACAGAAGCTGATCGCGGCCGATGAAGATGGAATAGGCGCGCCCGCCAAGCGCTACTTCGATGACGGTCGGGTCATTGACGCGCACGGGTACAGACATGGGAGTGATCTCCTGCGGCCGCGTCTTTCGTAACGGGGAGCGTCCTCAAATGCGCGGCAAGCAAGCTTACGATTTCATCGACGATTTTCTCATGCGGCACGTCGCGCGATTCGATGGTGAGATCGGCCAGAGCATAGATCGGATAACGCTCCTGGATCAGCTTGCGCACGGTCTCGGCAGGATCCCCTGTCTTCAAAAGCGGTCGATCATGCCGACGCCTGATGCGCCTCATGAGCACATCGAATTCAGCGTTCAGCCAAACCGAGATTCCCTTGGAAGCGATGGCGGCACGGGTATCGGAATTCATGAAGGCACCGCCACCGGTCGCCAAAACCTGCGGTCCATTCTCCAATAGCCGCAAAATGACTCGCGCCTCTCCGGAACGGAACTCGGCCTCACCACGAATGGAGAAGATATCCGGGATGGACATTCCAGCCGCCCTTTCAATCTCCGCGTCGGCATCCCTGAAGGGGATCCCCAGGCGGAGCGCGAGGCGCCGACCAATCGACGACTTGCCGGAGCCCATCATCCCAACCAGCGCGACGGAGCGCCCACCCAGCGCCTTCGTTACGACCGTTTCCACTGGCGAGGCGACCTGATCCGTAGTGCTGTCGCTCATGATCCTTCCGGCGTAAATCCCTTCCGCAAGCAGCTTGGGTTTCTCTTGCAATAACAGCAGTTTTCATCAAACCAAGAGATAATGATCGGACGGCAGTTCGGCACTCCAGCGCTGACGGGCATCAGCCATTCATGCCGCATGTCCTAAGTTTCTCCATGATTTCCTGTATATCTTGGTGAGGTAACCTACAATGCCAAGCCTATTCCGATTTCTCACGCTCATCGGCGTCCTCGGCGGCCTAGTGTACGGGGGCATGTTCATGCTTGCGACTTGGTTTGACCCCAAGCCGCGTGAGATCACCGTTACGATCCCCCCTGACAGATTCGCCAAACAACCCTGATCATCGTGGCCCCGAAGGGCAAAGCTTCCGACCAGGCGCTGATCGAACTCTTCCTCGATATGGTCGCGGCCGAACGCGGTGGCGCCAAAAACACCCTTGCGGCTTACGCCCACGACCTCGCAGAGCTCTCCGCAGCGCTTCGCGCCCACGACCGGAACATCCGCGATGCGGGGACCGAGGACTTGCGGGCCTATTTTTCTGCGCTTTCGAGCCGCGGCTTGGCGGCTGCATCCGTCGGACGACGGCTTTCCGCAACGCGACAACTTTTTCGCTTTCTGCGCGCCGAGGGTCACCGGCAGGACGACCCCTCCGCCCTGATCGAAAGGCCGAAGCTGGTTCGCGCGCTGCCGAAGCTGCTCACGATCGCCGAGGTCGACAGACTGCTTGCGCAAGCGCGCACGGGCATGAACAGGCCCGACCAGTCCGCAGCCTCCCGATTCCGTGAAGCACGACTGGCCTGTCTCATCGAACTGCTCTATGCAACCGGGCTGCGGGTCTCGGAGCTCATCTCGCTTCCCTTTTCCGCTGCTGATCGTGGGGCGCGCATGCTCATTGTGCGCGGAAAAGGCAACAAGGAGCGCCTGGTTCCACTGAATGAATCGGCAAAGCAGGCGATCGGCGAATATCTGACGCATTTCTCTTCCGAGCTGGCACAGCGGCGCCGCAACATGAAATGGTTATTTCCCTCCTGGGGAGCTGAGGGTCATATGACCCGCCAGCACTTTGCCAGGGACCTGAAAAAGCTCGCCGCCGCGGCGGGTTTGAGAACGAAAGACGTCAGCCCACACGTGTTGCGACACGCCTTCGCGAGCCACCTTTTGCAGAATGGAGCGGATCTGCGCGTGGTGCAGACGCTGCTGGGACATGCCGACATCGCCACCACGCAGATCTATACGCATGTGATCGAGGATCGCCTCAAAAATCTGGTGCGCGATTTGCATCCGCTCGCTGAAGAAGAATAATAACGGGTACGACTCGCAAGCTGTCCCGGAGTTGCCGATGCCTGCCGCAAGAAAATACCTGTTTCGCACGCCGGTGCTCGTCGCGCTTTTGGCTGCCCCGCATTCCGCCGTAGCTCAGACACAGCAGGAGCAGCGCTGGTGCGAGGGTGAGGACAATCCGACGCATTCTCAGCGCATCGAAGCCTGCTCCGCAGTGATCCGGGCCGCCCGGGACAAAGGTGAAAAGGTCGCCGAATTCCTGACGTATCGGGGGCTTGCATACCGGCTCAAAGGCGACTTTGAACACGCCATCCAGGACTACACCCAGGCAATCAAACTCGATGGCAAGCTGACGATGGCTTTCAATAATCGCGCAGTAGCCTACGACCTCAGAGCTGAATACGATCGCGCCCTCCAGGACTACGAGCAGGCGATCAAGCTAAAGCCATCAGCACAGACATATTTCAATCGCGGCAATGTCTATTTGTCCAAGGGGCAGTTCGACCACGCACTCGACGACTTCAACCAGGCCATACGCCTGGCTCCAAAGTTTGCGCCGGCTCTTGACAATCGTTGCTGGGCTCGCGCCGTGGTAGGACTTGTCAAGCAGGCGTTGGCCGATTGCAACGAGGCTCTGCGGCTAAAGCCCAACAACCCCGCAACGCTCAATAGCCGTGCCTTTGTTTTCTTGAAGATGACCCAGTTCGATGCGGCGGTTTCCGACTATGGCGCGGCGCTGGCGCTGGATCCCAATCAGCCTTTTGCGCTGTATGGTCGTGGTTTGGCACGATTGAAGAATGAAGACCCGGCCGGCGAGGCCGACATTGCGGCGGCGAAAGCGATGCAGCCGGATATAGGACAGGAGTATTCGCGCTACGGCATTCAAGGCCCGAACTGAGCTTTGTTCGAAACACTTGTGATCTCAAACAGTCAGCCGCGTTACGGACGGAAGCACTGAGAGTGCGATGCGCAGCTATCTTGATTTTGAAAAGCCGGTTGCCGAGATCGAAGCCAAAATTGACGAGTTGCGCGCCGTGGAGTCCGGCGAGAGCGCAGGGCCCATCCGGGAGGAGATTGCCCGACTTGAGGCCAAAGCCGCACAGGTCCTCAAAGACCTCTACGCGGAACTCACGCCATGGCAAAAGACCCAAGTGGCGCGTCATCCCGATCGACCCCATTGTCTCGATTACGTCTCAGCCTTGATTACGGACTTCGTTTCGCTCGCAGGCGACCGCAAATTCGGCGAAGACGACGCCGTCGTCACCGGCTTCGGTCGGTTCAGAGGCGAGAGCATCTGCGTGATCGGGCACGAGAAGGGCTCGTCTACCGAAGGCCGGCTTAGGCACAATTTCGGAATGGCCAGGCCGGAGGGCTATCGCAAGGCCGAGCGCTTGATGCAAATGGCCGACCGTTTTGGAATACCGGTGCTCTCGCTTGTGGACACCGCAGGCGCCTATCCCGGGATAGGTGCCGAGGAGCGCGGGCAAGCCGAAGCGATTGCGCGCTCCACCAGCGCCAGTCTCGAGCTTGGGGTACCCAATGTCGCGGTCGTCATTGGTGAAGGGGGTTCGGGCGGGGCCATTGCCATTGCCACGGCAAACCGCGTGCTGATGCTGGAAAATGCCATTTACAGCGTGATCTCACCGGAGGGCGCCGCTTCCATCCTGTGGCGTGATACCTCCAAGGCGCAGGACGCAGCGACCAGCATGAAAATTACCGCTGACGACATGGTGCGCTTCGGAGTGATCGATCAGGTTGTGGCCGAGCCCCCGGGAGGAGCTCACCGGGATCCTGCTACGGCCATTGCTTCGACCGGGGAGGCTATAGCTGACGCCCTTGGGGAGCTTTCCGGGCTCGATCGGGAGACTGTCCGGCGCCAACGGCGCGAGAAGTTCCTGGCAATCGGGCGAGGGCTGGTATAGGCGGCCGCTTGCCCTGATCTTACCTCAGTTTCTGCATAGGCACTCCCCAAGGAACTTACTGCCCAAGGTACTTACTGCCCAAGGTGCTTGGTGGCTCGCGGGGTGGGTTGGCCATCTGTTCTGCATTCGTGCCGACGAAGCGCCGTTCACTCGATTATCCAGCCCGGCCTTGCGATGGCCACGTCTTGCGGATAGAGGTGATTGGGGACAAGACTCTTGGGGATAAGGCTGTTGGGGATAAGGCTTGGGGAAGCCTCTGGGGTGGGGGACTGGCGTTGAACCGTCTGCGTCTGGCGCGCTCGCTTCTGGCGTCGGCTGCACTTGCGGCTGCGGTAGGTCTTGCCGGCTGCGATACCGACAACACACCCGGCATCAGCGGTCGTCACATGCAGCCCCTGTCCGAGCGCCTGCTCGCGGATCTCGAGACCAAGAATATGGCGAAGGAGTCTCCTATTCTGGTGCGGATCTTCAAGGAGGAATCGGAACTAGAGGTCTGGAAGGAGGACAGGACTGGCCGGTTCGCACAGTTGCGCACCTACCCCATCTGCCGTTGGTCGGGTGAATTGGGACCCAAAATCCGAGAAGGCGACCGCCAGGCTCCGGAGGGTTTCTACACCATTACTCCGAGCCTCATGAACCCGAACTCGCAGTGGTATCTCGCAATCAATACCGGTTTCCCGAATGCTTATGACCGGGCGAATGGGCGGTCAGGGGCCTTCCTCATGATCCATGGCGACTGCTCCTCGCGCGGTTGTTACGCCATGACCGATGAGCAGATCGCCGAGATCTATTCGCTGGCGCGGGAGTCCTTTTTCGGCGGCCAAAAGTCGTTCCAAATCCAGGCATATCCCTTCCACATGACGCCAGTAAACATGGCGAAGCATCGCAATTCTCCACACATGGCGTTCTGGAAAATGCTCAAGCAAGGCTATGACCATTTCGAGGTCACGCGGCTTGAACCCAAGGTCGAGGTTTGCGAGAAGCGCTACATCTTCAACGCGCAGTCTTCAGGCAAGTTCAGTCCGGCAGACAGATGCCCCAGCTACAGAGTACCCGCGGAGATCGCGTCAGCGGTACGTGAGAAAGAACGCAAGGACGATATTCAGACCGCCGAGCTGATCAACCGAGGGACCGGGACGGTACCGGCCCGGATGGGCGTGGATGGCGGCATGAACCCCACATTCCTCTCGGCGGTCAAATCAAATGGAGGACCGGGCGCTACCATCCGCACCGCTTCAGGCACCATTCCCGCCCATGTAAACCCGCCGGCGGAGCCCGAACCAACGGGCAGCGTGAGTCTTGCTTCGGCTGAATCGAGGCCTGCGCAGGTGCAGGTCGCATCCGCAGCAGACTCGGGCGGCATAAAAGGGTTCTTTGCAAATCTGTTTGGCTCAAAACGCAATGAGCAAACTGCTGAATCGAGCGCCAAGCCCAGCGCAACATCGGCGCAGCCTGCGACGCCGGCCTCGAACCGGAGCGCAAAAACCGAGACTCAGCCCGACAGCAAACGGGCGAAAGTAGCGGCGGCCAAGCCGGAATCGCCACCGCCGCGGCAACAGGCGAACGCCGAGTCGGAAGCAAAACCGGCGAGCACCGACAATACGCTTGCCGGTGCCGCGCCTGCGGCTCCAGCCGGCGTCTTCGACCGCTTCGGCTCTTGGCGCTGAGGAGGGCGGCAACCAAAGCGCTCTGCGCTAAGCAAAGCGGCCGTGGCAATGCTTGTATTTCTTGCCCGATCCGCACGGGCAAGCCTCATTGCGGCCGATCTTGCCCCAGCTGGTTGGATCCTTGGGATTTCGCTCCTGTGTCAGGCTGGCCGTGGTGATCCCGTGTTGCGCCAGGGTCACCGCACCGGCACGCGCCAGCGCCATCTCGTCCTCGCCGGTTGAGGGATCGATCTTGTGCGCCTCCATATAGGGCAAGGTCGCCGTTTCCTCAGGCGGGGCTGTCCTGATTTCAACTCGCATGAGTTGGGCCGTCACCGCTTCGCGCAGGTTGGTGCTCATTGCCTCAAACAAATTGAAGGCTTCAGCTTTGTACTCGTTCAGCGGGTCGCGCTGTCCATATCCACGCAAACCGATGACCTGGCGCAGATGCTCGAGCATGACGAGATGCTCTCGCCAGAGGTGATCGAGCGTCTGCAGCAGAATCGTTTTTTCGACATAGCGCAGGACATCGGCGCCCCATTGCGCCACTTTGGCGGCCATGTGCTCGTCGGCGCGACGCTCGATGCGCGATTGTAGCTCCTCCTCAGCAATGCCTTCTTCCTTCGCCCATTCGATAACCGGCAGGTCGAGACTGAGAACACGCTTGATCTCTTCCTGCAGCCCCTGAGTATCCCACTGCTCGGGATAGGCGTTCTTTGGAACGTGCTTTGCGACCAGTTCCTCCACCGCCGACTGCCGCATGTCCGCCACGACCTCGTTTACGGTCTCGTCCTTCATCCAGTCGATCCGCTGCTCGAAGATCACATTGCGCTGGTCGTTCATCACGTTGTCGAACTTGAGCAGATTCTTGCGAATATCGAAGTTGCGGGCCTCGACCTTCTGCTGCGCCTTTTCCAGGGCCTTGTTGATCCAGGGGTGAACGATCGCCTCATCCTCCTTGAGACCCAGTCGCTTGAGCATCGTGTCCAGCTTGTCCGTCCCGAAGATGCGCATGAGATCATCCTCGAGCGACAGGAAGAACTTGGAGTGACCGGGATCGCCTTGTCGGCCGGATCGCCCGCGCAACTGATTGTCGATGCGCCTGCTTTCGTGGCGTTCCGTGCCGAGGACGAACAGGCCTCCGGCGCCGAGTGCCTTCTCCTTCAGCCGTGCGACTTGCGCCCGGATCTCCGCGGCGCGCGGATCCTGATCGCGCCGGCTGATGTCTTCGACGTCGGCAAGCTCGTGGCGGATGCGCATGTCCGCATTTCCGCCGAGCTGGATATCGGTGCCGCGCCCCGCCATGTTGGTTGCAATGGTGATCGCCCCCGGCACGCCCGCCTGTGCGATGATGTAGGCTTCCTGCTCATGGTAGCGGGCGTTGAGGATCGCAAAGACTTTGGCCTTTGAGGCTCCATCATCTCCGCTGTAGAGCGCTGAGAATGCATTGGGATCGGCAAAGTCGTGCTGCTCCCAGCCTTGCTTGCGAAGCATCTCGGCGAGCTGCTCCGATTTCTCGATCGATGTCGTGCCGACCAGCACAGGTTGGCCGCGCTCCTTGCAGTCCTCGATCAGGCCCAGAATGGCGCGGTATTTCTCGGCGGCGGTGCGATAAACCTCGTCATCATCGTCGAGGCGGATCATTGGCATATTGGTCGGGACTTCAAGGACCTCGAGATTGTAGATGTCGATGAACTCGTCCGCCTCCGTCAGTGCCGTGCCCGTCATGCCGGCAAGCTTCTCGTACATGCGGAAGTAATTCTGGAAGGTGATGGAAGCGAGCGTCTGGTTCTCCGGCTGAATCGGCTGGTGCTCCTTCGCTTCCAAAGCCTGATGCAGCCCCTCCGAATAGCGTCTGCCCGGCATCATGCGACCGGTGAATTCGTCAATGATGACGACCTCTCCGTTACGCACGATGTAGTCCTTGTCGCGATGAAACAGCTTGTGCGCGCGCAACGCCTGATTCACATGGTGGACAGCCGAGACATTTTCCACGTCGTAGAGATGGTCGCCTTTGAGCAGATTGGCGCCGCGCAGCATCTGCTCCATCTTCTCCATCCCGACTTCGCTCAGCGTGACGGTGCGCTGCTTTTCGTCAATCTCGTAGTCGGGCTTGTCCAGCTTGGGGATATACGCATCTATGGTGTTGTAGAAATCGGACCGATCATCGAGCGGTCCCGAGATGATCAGGGGCGTGCGCGCCTCGTCGATCAGGATGGAGTCGACTTCGTCAACGATGGCGAAGATATGCCCGCGCTGGACCATGTCCTCCAGCCGGTATTTCATGTTGTCGCGCAGGTAGTCGAAGCCCAACTCATTGTTGGTACCGTAAGTGACATCCGCGTCGTAGGCTTGCTTGCGCTGCTCATCATCAAGGCCGTGAACGATCACGCCCACCTTCAGACCCAAGAAATTGTAGATCTGGCCCATCCACTCGGCGTCGCGTTTTGCCAGATAGTCGTTGACCGTCACCACGTGCACTCCGCGTCCGGAGAGCGCGTTGAGGTACACCGGCAACGTCGCCACCAGCGTCTTGCCTTCGCCGGTCTTCATCTCGGCGATGCGCCCCTCGTGCAGGATCATCCCGCCGATAAGCTGCACGTCGAAATGACGCTGTCCCAGCGTGCGCTTCGCTGCTTCGCGGCAGGTCGCAAATGCGGGCACCAGAAGATCGTCCAAGGAAGCCCCTGCGGCAACCTGCTGCTTGAACGTCTCCGTCCGAGCGCGCAATTCCTCGTCCGAGAGCGGTTCGAGCTCGCTCTCCAGGGCGTTGATCTCTGCAACCCGAGGCAAGTAGCTTTTGATGCGCCGCTCGTTGGAAGAACCAAACAGCTTGCGGGCGATAGCTCCAATCATGCGGAATATCCTTGCATCCTAGCAGGAGCGTCGCTGCACTCTAGCAAACCCGCATTGAAGGCAACGGCGTGCCGGAAGCTCTTTGACAGTCCCATGCTTGCCTCTACCCCCTGCCGCAAGCATTCTGTCGTTGCAACCGTCTTTGCGAACGTGGCGGGCACGCTGATGACGGATCCAGCCGGTTTGCCGACACATAGGAGGGGGTTACAGACTTGTCAATCGGTCGTGACGATTGCTCACGTTGTCGTCACAATGGCGCTCTAGATGGTTGCCAAGTGGGGCTCAATCCGCAACCGTCCGCTTTCGACCTCTTGTGAAGGACCCCCCATGCATTCTGCACATTTACTCGCTCAGTCAGCGCACGGCCAGCGCTGGCTCGGGATTTTTGCCACGGCTGTCTCGTTGCTCATTTTGCCCTGTCTTTTCGGTTGCTCCAAAAATTCATCCTCTGAGGTGTCAGCCTCGGGATCCGATCGGGTCATGGCCCGGGTGAATGGGACCGAGATCAAGGAGAGTGATCTCGCGCTCGCGGAAGAAGACCTCGGTCCCGAGCTACAGGCGACCTCTCCCGAGGCCAAACGAGACCACTTGGTCTCGTATCTGACAGACGTCATCCTTGTCACACAGGCCGCCGATAAGAAACAGCTGGCGGACAATCCCGAATTCAAGCGTCGCCTGGCCTTCCTGCGCAACAAGCTGCTGATGGGTTTCGAGCTGCAGGAGGAGGTGAAGGCCGCAATTACCGATGAAGCCATGCACCAGACCTACGATGATGCGGTAAAATCGATGAGCGGCCAGGATGAGGTACACGCGCGGCATATTCTGGTCGAAAGCGAAGACGAGGCCAAGGTGATTGTCGATTTGCTCAAGGCCGGCGGAGATTTCGCAGCATTGGCAAAAGAACGATCGAAGGATCCGGGGGCAGCCGAAGGCGGCGATCTCGGCTATTTCACCAAGGACCAGATGGTGCCCGAGTTCGCCGAAGTTGCATTCAAAATGTATCCCGGCCAAGTCTCCAATCCCGTCAAGACGGAATTCGGTTGGCACGTCATCAAGCTGGAGGACAAACGCACCAAACAGCCACCGGAATTCGGGAAGGTGAAGGATCAGATCGAGTCCTTTCTCTCGCGCAAAGCGCAGACCGAGTTCGTTTCCAAGCTGCGCCAATCTGCCAAGATCGAGCGCCTGGACAAGCCGTCCGAGCAGCAGAAAGATTGAGGCGTCTTGGTCGAGCCTTGCCGTGTCACCACCGCGCTCGCCGCTTGCGCCTACCCGATTTCCGGACATGCCGCCCATTCCAGGACTGAGAATGGCGAGCGCCTGCGCGCAGATTCGCGTGGCGGGCCGAGCGGACGTACTGCTCGCGCTGTGTGAAGAGGGAACGAGTGTCGCCGGCGTGTTCACCCGGTCGAAATGTCCCTCCGCACCGGTGGACTGGTGTAAAGCGAGCATTCGGGGTGGACGTGCCGCCGCACTCGTGGTCAATTCCGGCAATGCCAACGCCTTCACCGGCAAACATGGCCGCAGCACCACCAAGGCGACGGCGCGGCTCGTGTCCGATCACGTGGGGTGCCGCCCTTCCGAGGTGTTTCTCGCATCCACCGGAGTGATCGGCGAGCCATTGGATCCAGGCAAGTTTGCCAAGGTGATGGGCGAGTTGGTGGCGAGTGCCGCGCCTGGACAGTGGCTTGAGGCCGCGACGGCGATCATGACAACCGATACCTTTCCGAAGGGCGCAGCGGCCGTCGCACGGCTCGGCTCAACGCCGGTAACGATCTGCGGGATTGCCAAAGGTGCCGGGATGATCGCTCCCGATATGGGCACCATGCTCTCCTTTGTCTTCACCGATGCCGAAATCTCCCCCCGGGTATTGCAGGTTCTGCTCAAGCAAGGGGTGGTTGACAGTTTCAATGCGGTGACCATCGACGGCGACACATCCACGTCGGACACTTTGCTCGCATTCGCGACCGGGGCCGCGCGCAGCCGAGGCGCGCCGAAGATCACAAGCATGTCCGACCCGCGGCTCTCCCCGTTTCGCAAGGCCTTCGACACGGTGCTCCAGGATCTCGCCGAACAGGTTGCCAGAGACGGCGAAGGGGCGCGCAAGCTCGTGGAGATTGTCGTGGAGGGGGCGGTCTCGAAAACCTCGGCAAGAAAGATCGCGCTCTCGATCGCCAACTCGCCTCTGGTAAAGACCGCCATTGCAGGAGAAGACGCGAACTGGGGACGTGTCGTGATGGCCGTCGGCAAGGCTGGAGAACCGGCGGATCGCGACCGGCTTTCGATCTGGTTCGGCGGCATCCGGGTCGCGCGCAAGGGGGAGCGTGACCCCGACTATGACGAGGCGGCCGTCTCCGCGGTCATGAGGAAGCGGGAAATTGCGGTCAAGGTGGCGCTCGGGCTGGGGGGCGGGCGCGACCGCGTTCTCACCTGCGATTTGACGAAGGAGTATGTCGCCATCAACGGCGATTACCGGTCCTGATCCATTTAGCTCACGCATCAAGATTCATTAACCATGCGCCCAACACGGAACGGGCAGCCACCGTGCATTGAACGGTAGTTAACCGCTTCGACCCTTAAACTCAGTCCGCGAGAGTGTGAGCGTGGAACTCGTCCTTGTTGCCGCTTGCGCTCTTGTCGACGCGGACGGCCGCGTCCTGATCGCTCAGCGTCCGGTTGGCAAGTCGATGGCTGGGCTGTGGGAATTTCCTGGCGGGAAGGTCGAACCGGGCGAGCGGCCCGAGCAGACCTTGATACGGGAGCTGGACGAGGAATTAGGGATTACCGTCCACGAGGCGTGCCTTTCACCTCTGACATTTGCGAGCCATACCTATCGCGACTTTCATCTGCTCATGCCGCTTTATGTCTGCCGCAAGTGGGAGGGAGGCGTCACTGCACGCGAGAGGCAAAAAGTCGCTTGGGTGCGGCCAAACCGGCTCCGAGACTACCCCATGCCTCCGGCAGATGAGCCCCTGATCGCCCATCTCTTGGGGTTGCTCTGAACGCCATCACAAGGCGCCAAGGAAGAAAGATGTCCAAGAAATCTCAGCTGCACCTGATCATGACCCTGTTGCGCGAACGTCTTGCCCCAGATCAGCAGGGGGCAACCGCTATCGAATATGCGCTGATAGCTTCGGGAGTCGGGGCGGCTGTTGCGGCGACAGTCTGTAATCTCGGTTCCACCACACAGGGCCTATATACACACCTGTCGTCGTTGTTTTGATGAGATCAGCGCTCTGGTCGCTCGCCTGCCGAAACCTCCTTCACTCCAAGCGCATCTGCGAGTCGCTGTCCTGCCGAGCCGGGCGCGAGAGGCTTTTGCTGCCCGGGATGGGGTGCCCAACCAGATAGCCAGACGATCTCGAATGTCGCTCGAATGCGTTTGTCAGGATCGGAGAAGCGATCACCGTAGATTTGTACGACCCGCTCCAATGTCGCGCGTTTGAGCAAACGGCGGCTGCGCTCGACCAGGGGATTTGTCGCTCCCATGGCGCGCAAGTCATGCATCAGCGCAATCACGGAAGGATAGCGGACAGTCAGGCGGTCAACGTCCGCCACCGGCAAAGCGAAGCCCGCGCGCTGAAGCAAAGCACCTGCCGCCCGCACATCCAGGAAGGGGATTACCCGCGGAGAGATGCCGCCTTGTGTCTCGATCTCCGCGGCAGCGAAGCATTGCCGTAGTTCAGTCAGCGTATCTCCACCTGCGAGCGCGGCAAGCAGCAGGCCGTCCGGCTTCAGAACGCGGCGGATTTGGACAAGCGTACCAGGAAGATCATTGACGAATTGGAGAGAGAGGGCAGACACGAGGAGATCGAGCGAGCCCTCGCGAAAAGGCAGCATCTCCTCGTCGACGACGGTGGCGAGGCCATCATCCAATGTCCGGTTGTGATCCGTCCGTGCCAGCACATTCGCGGTAGAAGGGCCGGCGGAGAGGATGACGCCAACGCGTCCGGTACGGATAAGCTCCCGTTTGACGGCATTGCCTGGGGTGCCGAGATCGACCGCCCGATCGAATCGCCGCAGCACGGTTGCGAGCCTTTCAGAGAGCTCCTGCGCAACGCGGTCCAAAAGGAACGTGGATGGCCCGAGTTTCGCGGCACGGTGGCGGCGCGCACGCAGCAGCGCTCGGTCGAAAATCAGCGCGGGTGATGGCGGCGACATATTTGCTTGGCGTTTGCTCGGCGGCTACTTTCGCTGCATATGGAACGCACGAACACATCGGTGCGCGAGCTATCCGCCCGTGAACCTAATGTTGTAGCAATGCAAGGAAAAATTGAGCAAAGCGCGGCTCCGGCGAGGCACTTTGCCGAGCTGACGCGCGCTGTACGCGGAATTGTCGATCTGTTCACGCGGGTCGCCTTGCCCCAGCTCTGTCCGTCTTGCCGCGAGCCGGTGGAGGGGGCGGGCCTGTGCGCAAGCTGCTGGTCCAAGCTCGCCTTCATAGCGCCTCCCTATTGCGAGCGGCTGGGCATTCCATTTGCCTTCGAAGCGGGGCCGGGACTTCTTTCGATGGAAGCCCTCTCCGACCCCCCGGCCTATGGGCGTGCGCGCGCTGCAGTGCGATACGACGACGTCGCCCGGGCACTCGTCCATGCCTTGAAATATGGCGATCGGCTGGACCTTGCACCAATGATGGGGCGCTGGATGGCAAACGCGGGCCGTTTATTGCTTGCCGATGCGGATGCGCTCGTACCGGTGCCGCTGCACTGGCGCCGCCAGTGGTGGCGGCGCTTCAACCAGTCCGCACTGCTTGCCGAGGTGATCGGAAAGGCGAGCAGCCGCACGGTGGCACATGGGGCTCTCAAGCGAGTGAAGGCAACGCCGCAACAGGTTGGCTTGGACAAGTCCGGACGGGCCCTGAACGTGCAGGGCGCGTTCCGCGTGCCGCCGGAACGCAGGCCCGACGTCGCCGGTCGCAAACTGCTACTTGTGGACGACGTATTGACCTCCGGCGCAACTCTGGACGCCTGTGCTCGGGCTCTGTTTCGCGGCGGGGCGGCATCGGTCGATGTGCTGGTATTTGCTCGGGTTGTGACACCGAGCCGCAATCCCATATAACCGACAGAGACATGAACCGTATCGAAATTTACACTACGAGATATTGTCCGTATTGCACTGCCGCAAAAAAGCTGCTGTCCCGGAAGGGAGTCGCATTTACAGAGATCGACGTGAGCCGGGATGCCAAGAGGCGAGAGCAGATGGTGGCGCGAGCCCACGGACGCATGACGGTGCCTCAGATATTCGTCGGCCCGATCCACGTGGGTGGCTGCGACGACCTCTACGCGCTGGACGAGGCTGGACAGCTTGATCCGCTGCTCGGCCATCAAAACGTCGCCCGGGAGAGCGAGGCATGAGCGCCCATCCCGATTCGATGTTTACTGCCGGGCTGGTGCAAATGCGATCGGGTCTCTCGCCGCAAGCCAATCTGGATGCCGCGACAGCTCTGATAATCGAGGGCCGGGACAGGGGCGCTGATTACGTGCTCACGCCCGAGATGACCAATCTTCTCGAGATCAAGCGGGATCGACTGTTTGCCGCGATCGCACCCGAGGAAGCCGATCCCAGCCTCGCGCGCTTTCGTGAGCTTGCGCGCGAGCTCAAAGTATTTCTGCACGTCGGGTCATTGGCCATCAAGCTCTCTCCGGAGAAGGCAGCCAACCGGTCGTTTCTCATCGATCGCGGCGGCGAGATTGTTGCACGTTATGACAAGATCCACATGTTCGATGTGGATCTTGCGGGTGGGGAGAGTTATCGCGAATCGCGAAATTACCGACCTGGTGAGATCGCCGTCACGGCTGATTTGCCGTGGGGCCGCCTTGGGCTCACGATCTGCTATGACCTGCGCTTTCCTGCGCTCTACCGTGCGCTCGCCGAGGCAGGAAGCTCGTTTCTGGCGATTCCATCCGCCTTTACCAGACAGACCGGAGAGGCCCATTGGCATGTGCTCAATCGTGCCAGAGCCATCGAGAATGGAGCGTTCGTATTTGCTGCCGCCCAAGGCGGCAGGCACGAGAACGGCCGAGAAACTTTCGGGCATTCCATGATTGTGGATCCCTGGGGAACGATCATCGCGGAAACCGCGGCAGAGCCGGGCGTGGTGCTGGCCAGGATCGACCCCGCGCAGGTGGCGGCGGCCCGAACGAAGATTCCTTCGCTCACGCATGGGCGGCGTTTTGAAGTCATCGAGTCGCCCCTTGGCACTGCTCACATGCGCGTCGTGCGAGGCACCGCATGATCCGGTATGCGCTTGCCTGCGAACGTGGGCACACCTTCGACAGCTGGTTCCGCAACTCAGCAGCTTATGACCGCCAGATAAGGTTGGGACTGGTTGTCTGCCCCGTCTGCAGCTCGAGCAAGATCGAAAAAACCATTATGGCGCCGCGGATCGCCAGCGCGACAAAACGTGCGGACGGAACCGCCGCGGAGGCGCCATCACAGACCCCAGCGCAGAGCGATGCCCCAGCCGAACAAACGCCGGCTCCGGTCGCGATGGTTTCCCCGCAGGAGCGGGAATTCCGCAAAAAACTGAAGGAGCTGCGCGAGCACCTGGTCCAGAACGCGGACTATGTCGGGCGAAAATTTCCGGAGGAAGCCCGCAAGATGCACTATGGCGAGATCGAGCATCGCTCGATCTACGGCGAAGCCAGCCCCGACCAGGCAAAGGAGCTGCACGAAGAGGGGATCGAATTCCATCCTTTGCCGGTGCTGCCGGACGAGCGCAACTGAGCATCAGTGCGCCCACAGTAAGAGCCCGACGCCGATCACAATCGTCAGCACGCCAAAGGCTTCCCGCCTGCTCGTCGATTGTTTGAACACGAAGTGGGAAATTCCCTGCGCAAACAGGACCTCGACCAACGCCAGGGTTCGGACGCTGGCGGCGGTCGCAAGCGCAAAGGCGAGAAACCAGAACTGGGAAGCGAGCGCTCCCATGAAGCCGGCGAATAAGGAGGGGCGCCAAGCCCGGATTACCGACGCAAGCACCGCGGGTTGGCGCCATAGAAGATAAGCGGAGAGCAGCACCGTCTGGATGAGGAGCCCCAGCACCAAAGTAAGGCTCGCCGCCAGCACGTAATTTGCTAGTCCCAAGCTCAGGATTGCACCGCGAAAGCCGACCACGGAAATCGCAAACATCGCACCGCCCGCGAGCCCCAGCAGTGTCGCGGTGACGTCCGATTGTGTTCCGGGCTTGAGCGCCATGCCGACCACCCCGGCAGTGGCGATCAGAATTGCTGCCCCCATTTGCGGGGTGACGATGTCGCCCAGAAAGAGAAGGCCGAACAACGCAGCTTGCACCGGCTCGGTCTTGATATAAGCGTACACCACTACAAAAGAGCGGTCGCCCATGGCCGCAAGCATCAAGGCCGTCGCTGCAACTTGAGCACCAGCACCTGCCGCCACCCAAGGCCAATAGACGAGCGGCGGCCGAGGCAGAGGCTGCCCGAGCCACATCACGACTCCCGCAAAGAAGACGAGCGCAAAGGGAAAGCCAAATAGGAATCGCACATGCGTGGCCCCTGCCGTGCCGAGACTACGCGTCAGGCCAAGTTGCGCGGCATTTCGGATGGTCTGTGCCGCAGCAGCGATGATCGTGAAAACAGCCCAGAGCCATGCGGCAGCAACCGCGCTCATCCGGCCTGCTGCTGTTGGCGAGCCGTCATCATATAATTCACATCCATGTCGCTCGATAGCAGCCAGTTATCGGAAAAGAGATCATAGACCACCCCAGTGTCATCAATGACATTCAGGCTGCGGCGTTCAAGCACGGCCGCGAGCTCGTTGGGGGTAATGAACTTGTGCCAATGGTGAGTGCCCCGCGGAAGCCAACGCAGCACATATTCCGCCCCGATGATCGCCAGCGCAAAACTTTTCAGCGTCCGGTTGATGGTGGCGACGATCATGGCGCCTGCGGGATTGAGCACGCTGCCGCATTGCTCGATAAACAGGCTCACGTCCGCTACATGCTCCACCACCTCCATGGCAAGGACCACATCAAACCGTTCTTTTTGTTCGGCCAGCGTGGCCAGCGTGGTCGAGCGATAATCGATCGCCAAGCTCTGCTGCTCCGCATGCAGCCTCGCCACCGCTATGTTGCTTTCCGAGGGATCCGCCCCGACCACGTGCGCTCCAAGTCGGGCGAGTGGTTCAGTCAGCAGCCCCGCTCCGCAACCTATGTCGAGAATGCGCAGTCCACTCAGTGCATCAAGCCGCGTGTCGTCGCGGTGAAACTGTCGGCAAAGGGTCTGCTTGATGTAGCTGAGCCGGACCGGGTTGAATTTGTGCAACATCCGCATTTTGCCTGAGGGGTCCCACCACTCGGCTGCCATCGCGGCAAAATGCGCAACCTCGCGTTCATCAACCGTCGGATCGTGCTTGAATTCGGCAGAACTGACCACCCCAGGTTCTCCAATGCCGCGCAGTTGCGACTGATTCATCCCGCCGCTATGTATACGCGCCTTTTTGAGCGGGGGCTCGTTCGAACGCACCCCGACATTCCACCCAAGGGGCACGCAAGCTGTTATGTCCCGGTTGGTGATGAAGTTCGGCGGCACCTCCGTTGCCGATATGGAGCGCATCCGCAACGTCGCGCGGCATGTCAAACGCGAGGTGGGTGCGGGCCATCAGGTGGCGGTCGTGGTCTCCGCCATGGCGGGCGTGACCAATCAGCTCGTGGCGTGGTGCCGGGAGGGGGCGGTCTTGCATGACGCGCGGGAATACGATGCCGTGGTGTCCTCGGGCGAGCAGGTAACCGCTGGTCTTCTCGCGATCGTGCTCGAAGGGATGGGCGTAAATGCACGGTCCTGGCAGGGGTGGCAGTTGCCGATTCTGACGACCAATGCTCATGCGGGAGCGCGCATCCTCGATCTGAACGGGGCGGAACTCGTCCAACGCTTCAAGGAAAGGCAGGAAGTCGCGGTCATAGCCGGGTTTCAAGGACTCCACCAGGAGACTGGCCGCATCACCACGTTAGGACGCGGCGGATCCGATACTTCGGCTGTCGCCATCGCAGCCGGAATCGCCGCCGAACGTTGCGACATTTATACCGATGTGGACGGGGTTTACACCAGCGATCCCCGGGTCGTGCAGCGAGCCCGGCGGCTCGATCGCGTGGCCTATGAGGAGATGCTCGAGTTCGCCTCCTTGGGGGCCAAGGTGATGCAGGTGCGCTCGGTGGAGTTGGGAATGGTCCACAGTGTGCGCATCTTCGTGCGATCGAGCTTCGAGAAGCCCGAGGACATCGATCCGCATGAGATGCCGCGCGGCACGCTCATTTGCGGGGAGGAGGAGATCGTGGAACAGCAGGTCGTCACGGGCATCGCATTTTCCAAGGATGAGGCGCAAATCTCGATCCGGCGCGTGCAGGACAAGCCCGGGGTGGCGGCTGCCATTTTCGGTCCGCTCGCCGACGCCAATATCAATGTCGATATGATCGTGCAAAATGTCTCCGCCGACGGAGCCACCACGGATCTCACCTTTACCGTGCCCGCCGGAGACTACGAGCGCGCTACCGACGTGTTGATCAAAGTCAAGGACCTCGTGGGGTACGAACGCGTGGACGGCGCCAACGACGTGGCCAAGGTCTCCGTGATCGGCATCGGCATGCGCAGTCATGCCGGGGTGGCCGCGAAGGCATTCAAGGCACTTGCTGCGAAAGGCATCAACATCCGCGCTATCACGACTTCCGAGATCAAGTTTTCACTGCTGATCGATGCCAGCTACACGGAATTGGCAGTGCGAACGCTGCATTCTTTGTACGATCTCGACAAGTAGAAGCAGCCCGAATGGCGGATGGCTCGTCGCCGATCATTTCTTACGCGCAGCGGTTCGAAGACTGCTACCTGATGCGGTGCTTCGGCAGCCGCAACCAAGGTTTCTACATAGACATCGGATCGGGTCACCCGGTCTACGACAACGCGTCCTTCGCCTTTTACCTCAAGGGGTGGAGCGGAGTTACCGTCGAGCCAAATCACTGGCTCGCGCGCCTGAGCAGGGCGGTGCGGCCGCGCGATTGTCATGTCGAGGCCCTTGTCGGAAGCGTGGCAGGTAAGGGCACGTTTTATCTGGTCGAGGAGTTCCATGGCTTCTCGACCATGATCGAAGGCCATGCGATCGCAGCGCGTACTCGCTTTGGAAAAGCTTCCCGACCTCTCGTTGTCCCAATGACCACGCTCGCCGAGCTGTGCGACCAGCATGCATCCTGCGCGATCGACTTTCTGAAGGTGGACGTCGAGGGCGCAGAAGAGGACGTTCTACTCAACGGCAATTGGTGCAAGTACCGGCCAAAGGTCGTCGTAGCGGAAGCGCTTGCACCCTATACTTTGACGCCGGCTTGGCACCGATGGGGGGCTATGCTCGAGGAGCACGGTTACCGCTATGTCTGGTTCGACAGTCTCAATCGCTATTATGTCTCCGCTGAAGCCGATGAGCTGGGACAGTGTTTCGGTCCAGACATTGAGCAGCTGGAAGCGACCTTGCAGTTCCGCAATATCAAGGCTGCCACCTCCGACCAAACGCATCCCGATCACCGGCTGGCAAAGCTGTTTGCAGGCACCGGCATGGTCGGCTTGCCGCTCCTGGAGCCTGATCTCCTCTGTCAAATTCTTACCGCCGATTTGCCTCCCGGAGCTCTGGACCGGCCTGCTGGTGCCGATGAGATAGCTCAGGCGATCGAGCGGGTGCTCGGACCAAATGCCGGGATGGCAGTGGATGATCTCGGAGTTCCGGGCAGTCCCTGCCTGCGCGAAGTCTATTTCGCGATCATTCAAAGCGATGAATTTCGCACCGCATGCGGGCGGATTTCAGCGAGTTACGCCTGGTAGGCCCTCGCGTAGTGCCTCGACTTGCCCGCCCTCGACGGCATGCTATACGGCGGAGGATACCATGGCCGGCGCGGAGATCATTCCTCGACGGCCGCCGCTTTAAGGTGAGAACGAGCCGAGGCCCAGGGCGCTTCCAGGCCGAGTGATCGCGGCCTTCCGAAAGGGAAAATGCTCCGGTTGAACATGTTGGGGCGCGTGGGAGCGCGCTCCAACTGCCTCGGCGCAATGGGCTGGTCCGAGGATCACGTCATGCGTGGAGCGCTCGGCGGTCCGCGCGTGCTGTTGCGCCGCCTCCGCGAAGTCATGGCGGAGCAGGTCAGCGCGCAGGAACGCCTGGACAAGATTGTGGTGCTGATCGCCGCCAACATGGTGGCGGAAGTCTGCTCGGTCTATGTGCTGCGCGTCGACGGCACGCTCGAGCTTTACGCCACGGAAGGACTGAACAAGGCTGCGGTGCACCAAACCGTGCTCCGCTCGGACGAGGGCCTCGTTGGTCTGGTCGCGAGCGAGGCGAATCCCATCAATCTCTCCGACGCGCAGAATCATCCCGCCTTTTCCTACCGCCCGGAGACCGGCGAGGAAATCTATCACTCGTTCCTGGGTGTCCCGGTCTTGCGGGCGGGCAACACGCTAGGCGTACTCGTCGTACAGAACCGGGCTCGTCGCACATACACCGAGGAGGAGGAAGAAGCACTGCAGACGACGGCGATGGTGCTCGCCGAGATGATCGCCTCGGGAGAGCTCTCGGCCATCGCGCGGCCCGGCGCGGAACCCGCCGCTCGCCGACCGCTTCAGCTCCCAGGCCTGGCCCTCAACGACGGAATCGCGCTGGGTCACGTTGTGCTGCACGAACCGCGCGTCGTTATCACCAATTTCATTGCCGATGACGTTCCAAAAGAGCTCAAGCGGCTGGAGGCTGCCGTCGAGACCATGCGCTCCGATCTCGATCTGCTCCTGGAGCGGGGCGAAGCGGTCGATGGCGGCGAGCACCGCGAGGTGCTGGAAGCCTATCGCATGTTTGCATATGACCGCGGCTGGGTGCATCGGCTGGAGGAAGCGGTGGCCACAGGGCTCACCGCGGAAGCAGCCGTTGAACGCGTCCAGTCGGACACACGCGCGCGCATGTTGCGCGCCACCGATCCGTATCTGCGCGAACGCCTGCATGATCTTGACGAGCTTGCCAACCGTTTAATGCATCAGCTCGTCGGCAAGGACTACGCGCCGGCACGCGACCGCCTGCCGGAAAACGCGGTTCTCGTCGCACGCTCGATGGGGCCAGCTGCCCTGCTTGATTACGATCGCAAGCGATTGCGGGGGCTGGTCTTGGAGGAAAGCGGGCCTCATTCACACGTGGCGATCGTCGCACGCGCCCTCGGTATTCCGGCAGTCGGGAGGATCGACAACGCCACGGGAGTGGTGGATCCGGGAGACCCCATAATCGTCGACGGCTCGGCCGGCGATGTGCATGTTCGGCCCACCCCGGAGATGGAGCGCGCATACGTCGAACGCGTGCGGCTCCGGGCCCGCCGGCAATCGCAGTATCAGGAGCTGCGGGACAAGCCTTGCATCACAACCGACAATGAGAAGATTGCGTTACTGATAAACGCCGGGCTTGCCGTCGATCTTCCTCACGTGCAGGAGACCGGCGCTGCGGGTATCGGACTCTTCCGCACCGAGTTGCAGTTCATGGTGGCGGCGAGCTTCCCGCGCTCCGCCGAGCAGTTCTCGCTTTATCGAGCTGTCCTGGATGCCGCCGGCGAGAAGCCCGTGACCTTCCGCACCCTCGATATCGGCGGAGACAAGGTGCTCCCCTTCATGCGCAATTTCGAGGAGGAGAATCCTGCCCTGGGCTGGCGCGCCATACGGCTCGGGCTTGATCGGCCCGGTTTGCTGCGCAGCCAGATCCGGGCCTTGCTGCGCGCGGCCGGCGGACGCGACCTGCATGTGATGTTTCCGATGATTGCCACGATCGAGGAATTCGATGAAGCCAAGTCGCTTGTGGAACGCGAGCTGACCCACTTGCGTCGCCACGGACACAAGTTGCCCGAGCATGTCGAAGTGGGCACTATGGTCGAGGTGCCGTCATTACTTTATCAGCTCGACGAATTGCTGGCGCGGGTGGATTTTCTCTCCGTCGGCACCAATGATCTCGTCCAATTCTTTTATGCCGCGGATCGCGGAAATGCGCGGGTAGCCGATCGCTTCGACAGCATATCGGCTCCCGTGCTGCGGGCGCTCAGAGTGATCGCGGACAAGAGCCGGGAGCATGGCAAGCCGGTCACGGTTTGCGGCGAGATCGCATCGCAACCGCTCGGCGCGCTCGCCCTGGTCGGTATCGGGTATCGCTCGCTCTCGCTGACACCCTCCTCTATCGGTCCGGTCAAGGCGATGCTGCTTGGTGTTCATGCCGGCAAGGCGGCTGGCTTCATTGCACCCCTGATCGACCGTCCCGCGGGCACCGTATCCATCCGGCAACAGCTTACGAAATTCGCAGAGCAGGAAGGGCTGCAGATTTGATGCGTATTGATTATTTCAATGCGGCGGCAATCCGTTAGACTCGTGCATGCTTCCTGAGCAGAAACTCGACGCGCTCCTGGCCCGCCACGACGCCGTGGAAGCAAATCTGGCGCGCGAGGTGGCGCCGGACACCTATGTGAAGCTTTCCCGTGAATTTGCCGAGCTCGCGCCCATCGTCGAGACGGTCAAACGCTATCGCAGTCTGGTGGGCGAGATAGAAGGGCTCAACGCCCTCATCGCCGATGCAGGCACCGATGTGGAAATGCGGGCAATGGCGAGCGCCGAGAAGCCGGAACTGGAGCAGCGCCGTGCGGCGCTCGAGCAGGAAATCAAGCTCGCTCTTGTGCCCAAGGATGCCGTAGACGAGCGCAACGTCATTCTGGAAATCCGCGCCGGCACCGGCGGCGATGAAGCCGCGCTGTTTGCCGGCGATCTTTTCCGCATGTACGAGCGCTACGCGGCAAAGCAAGGCTGGAAGGTCGAGATCATCTCCGCCAGCGAAGGCAGTATGGGGGGCTACAAGGAGGTGATCGCCGAGATTCGAGGTCGCGGCGCGTTTGCCAAGCTCAAGTTCGAATCGGGTGTGCATCGCGTACAGCGGGTGCCGGATACCGAATCCTCCGGACGCATCCACACTTCTACCGCGACCGTGGCCGTCCTACCCGAAGCTGCCGATATCGATGTGATGATCAACGAGACGGACCTGAAGATCGATACTCTGCGATCGGGCGGCGCGGGCGGCCAGCACGTCAACAAGACTGAATCAGCAGTGCGGGTGACTCACATCCCGACCGGCATCGTTGTGATGATGCAGGAAGACCGCTCGCAGCACCGAAACCGTGCCAAGGCAATGGCGGTCCTGCGAGCGAGACTTTACGACTTCGAGCGGCAAAAGCGCGAGAGTGAACGTGCGGCTGAGCGCCGGGGGCAGGTCGGATCCGGCGACCGTTCCGAGCGTATCCGCACCTACAATTTCCCGCAGGGACGCGTGAGCGACCATCGCATCAATCTTACCCTCTACAAGCTTCCGCAGATTATCGAGGGCGAATCACTCGGTGAAATCATCGATGCGTTGGTAACGGAACATCAGGCAGCCGTGCTGGCGGCCGAGGGGCAGCCATCGTGACCATGTTTCTTTCGGGTCTGCTCGCGTCAGAGTTTCCATGCTGACGAGTTATACCCGATTGCCGCCGCGGCAGGCGTCCATTTGCCTCCAGACCAATCAGCTCGCGGGCAATTCCGTCGAGGCTGCACGGCGACTCGTTGCGCTGAGCTTCCGCGACCGGGGTCTCGACACTCCGGAACTCGACGCACGTCTTCTCATCGCATACGCCCTGGGGCTCGATCACACGGCGCTTGCAGGTCAGGCAAAGCGCAGCCTGATGCCAGAGGAGGCGGCCAGAATTACTGGCCTTGCCAACCGTCGCCTGCGCCGTGAACCCATTGCGCGCATCCTCGGAACGAAGGAATTCTGGGGGCTGCCTTTCAAGATCAATGCGCAAACCTTCGTGCCGCGTCCGGAAACCGAAGCTGTCGTCGAGGCTGCATTGCAGGCGCTGGGTCAGCGCAGGCATTGCTCGCAAGGATTGCGCATCGCCGATCTGGGGACCGGGCCGGGTACGCTCGTCTTATCGCTGCTGTCCGAACTGCGGGAAGCGTGGGGAGTTGGCACCGACATAAGCGCGACGGCACTGGATTGTGCCCGTTGCAATGCCGCCGCGCATGGCGTGCGCGCGGCGTTCGTCGCTTGCGAGTATGGAGCAGCGCTCCAGGGACCCATCGACCTCGTGGTGTCCAATCCGCCCTATATACCGCGCAGCGAGATCGCGATGCTTGAGCCCGAGGTGAGCGCATTCGATCCTCGCATCGCGCTCGACGGCGGGTTGGACGGCCTCGACGGATATCGGGCCATCGTCACGGAGGCGCGGCGCCTGCTTTCGCCGGGGGGCATCCTCGTGGTGGAACTCGGGGCGCGGCAGGCATCCGCCGTTCGAGCGTTGGTTTCGGCTGCAGGGCTTGCATCCGACCGCCCGCGATCCGATCTTTCGGGTACCCCCCGAGCCTTGGTGGCGCGGCGGCTGGCATGAATGCCGTACATCCCAGGTAGCGAAAAAAGCTCTTGGATTGTGCATCAGGAAAGAATAGGTTCCTTGGAGGGAATCGACCAAGATGCGTGCGCGCCGTATGTGAGCCCCGTACAGGGATGACGGAGAGCCGGCGGGGCGGACAGAGCGAGCCAAGATCGCCGCAGGAGTTGGCGGAGGGTTTGCCCAATCGGGACGAGATGCTTCATTATTGTGCGCCTGCTCACCAGCCAGGGCTCGCGCGCTGACGAAGAGGTGAGCAACGCCGTGGCAGACGGCGGGGGGTTGCTGCTTCACAAGGCGCAAGCCGTGATAGCGGCGTAGGAGCCGCTCTTTATTTTCCGCTTGGGACGCGAATGGGCGGATGCCACTGCGGTTGCTTGCTCAAGAAGAAGGCAGGCCCAGGCTGAGTGCAGGCGAGATCAACAGAAGGGATGAGCACAGGCACATCATGAGAAACGGTCAGAATAAGCGGATGCGCGGGCGGAATAATCACCGGAAGAGCCACAATCCGATGGTCCGCGTGTTCGAATCCAACGGACCAGATGTGAAAATCCGGGGCAATCCGTCCCATATCGCAGAGAAATATATCCAACTTGCACGCGATGCGCAGGCCTCCGGTGATCACATAGCGGCCGAAAATTACTATCAGCATGCCGAGCACTACTACCGCGTCATCGCGGCGGCGCAGGAGCAGTACCGGCAGAACAATCCTTACTCCCCACGCCCTGAAGGCGAGTTCTCAGGCCCGCGCGAGGAACCCTTCGAAGAAGGTGACGACAGCGGGCAACCCTCGATGGACGCCTTTGGGGAACCACGTTACGGCACGCGTGAACCGCAGCCCTACATTCCCCGCGACGTTCAACCCTATCAGCAAGCTCAACCACCGCAGCATCAGCCTTTCCGGCCGTCGCAAGAGGACACGGAGGCGCAGGGCGAGCCCGATCACCTGCCATCCTTCATCACCGGCTCCCAGCAACCCATGCATCAGTCCCCGCCGAACTCCGGCCCCGCACAGAACGGCCATGACGGTCATCGCGACCGTTTCCCATTGCATCGCCGCCGCCGGCGGCACCGCGGTCCGCGCCATGACCTGCAGGGCGGAGGCGGGCCCGGCAGTGGCGGCGGAGGCATGGACGACTCGTCGCGCCAGGACGACTGAACCCCTCCTACGCACCGCGCGGCCAAGGGGCGAGCGCAGGCTCCAGGGCAGGCACCAGTCCCGTGCGCCGTGCGGGCACCGCGCGATAAACCTGCTTCGTTGCCTCGACGATGTGCACGCCGGCAAACGGTGCCGCGATCGTCGAGCCCACCCGCTCCCATGCTGTGGCCGATCGCAAGAACCAGCCCCGCGCAACCGGCGGGACGTGTAACGCTTCCCCCCATCCCGTCGGCGTGAACCATGCCTCGCGCAAGAGCTGGGTGATCTGCGAGCGAGAATATGGACGCCCATGGCCGAAGGGTGTCGTGTCCGTTCGTGCCCACACACCGCGCCGATTCGGCACTATAAGGAGCAGGCGTCCGCCGCCGGCCAGCACGCGCCAGACCTCACGCAGCAATGCAGTCGGGTCGTGCGCCATTTCGAGTGCATGCACGAGGAGCATGCGGTCAATGCTGGAGTCGGGAAGCGGCATCTCAAGCTCGTCCACAAGGGCTGCTAATCCGGGCCGGTGGGTAGGCCATTTCACCACGCCCTGAGCCGCAGGCATAAAGGCGAGGCACCGTTCCGCCTCCTCTCGGAACAGACCGAGATAGGGTGTAGGGTAGCCTACGCCAACAACGCTCATCCCCCGGGTATCCGCAAATCTCCGGCGAATACCCCGACCGATAAGGCGCCGCGCCACAACACCGAGATGCATGGCGTAAAAATTACGCAGGTCAACAACGTCAATGGACATGGGACGAAGCTAGCATGATCTGGCGCGCCCCGGTCTGCGGCCATCTGGACCGGGACATTGTTGCGGCAGTTCCCCCCTCCAAGCTGTCCGCGCGGAGGGATATGCGGAGATGGTGGTCCCGGTGCTAAAAGGCTTAATATAATTCAACGCAACCCTGAGAATGGCATCAATGTCAGCGCAACCCTACTTGTTTCCTTGCCTTCAGGACAACTACGGCGTTCTCCTGCACGACGACCAGACCGGGGCCACTGCCGCTATCGATGCGCCGGAAGCAGGCGCCGTCGAGGCAGCCTTGCAGCGCACAGGCTGGCGCCTGAGCGATATTCTGGTGACGCACCATCATGCGGATCACACAGGGGGCATCTCGGCACTCAAGGAGCGTCATCGCTGCCGCGTCACCGCACCCTTCCGGGAAGCGAGCCGCATTCCCCTTGTCGATACAACCGTGCGCGAGGGCGACCGTGTGAAACTCGGTTCGCTGGAGGCGGACGTCCTGGAGACACCGGGGCATACCGCCGGGCACATCAGCTATTTCTTTGCACCGGAGAAACTGGCGTTCGTGGGCGATACGCTGTTTTCCATAGGATGCGGCCGGGTCATCGAGGGCACGCCCGAAATGATGTGGCAGTCCCTGTTGAAGCTGCGGGCTCTGCCGGACGATACCCGCATTTATTGCGGACACGAGTACACGCAGGCCAATATCCGCTTCGCCAGGACGATTGAGCCGGACAACCCGGTGCTCATCGAGCGAGCGCGTGAGGTGGACAAATTGCGGGGGGAGAGCAAACCCACCATTCCCTCGACGCTTGCTCAGGAGAAGGCAGCAAACCCGTTCCTGCGTGCCGACCTTCCGGAGCTGGCGAAGGCGGTCAGCCTGGCTGGCCAGCCGGCCTGGAAGGTTTTTGCGGAGATACGGGAGCGCAAGAATCGGTCTTGAGCGTCCGATGGCGGACCTTTCTGCGGCCGAGGTGATTGAGCTGCTCGATCTCAAGCCGCATCCCGAAGGCGGCCATTTTCGTGAAACCTTTCGCGATCGGCTCAAGATCAGCAATACGAGGGCGGCATCGAGCGCCATTTATTTCCTGCTGGCGCGAGGTCAGCGCTCCTGCTGGCACAAGATCGATGCTGTGGAGATCTGGCACTATCATGCCGGCGCCGCTCTTGAGCTGCAGGTTGCCCTGCGTGATACGGGCCCGACAACACGGTTGACTCTCGGACCCGACCTCATGAGGGGCGCAAGACCGCAGGTCATTGTCCCAGCGCGGGCTTGGCAGTCGGCTCACAGTCTGGGCGACTGGACCTTGGTCGGCTGCACCGTTGCGCCGGCATTCGAGTTTGCGGCCTTTGAGGTGGCCCCCGAAGGATGGACCCTGCCCTGCCCGCAGCGCATCAGACCATGAACTGCCCGCCATTGGCGGAGAGTGTCGAGCCGGTGATCAGCCCCGCTTCGTCGGCCGCGAGAAACACCACGCAACGGGCAATCTCCTCGGGCTCGCCCAGGCGACCGATTGGAATATATGGTAGAATGCTCTTTTCCAGCACATCTGCGGGGACGGCTTTGACCATCTCAGTCGCGATATAGCCGGGGCAGATCGCGTTCACGGTGATGCCGCTCTTCGCGCTCTCCTGGGCGAGCGCCTTGGTGAACCCGATCTCGCCCGCCTTCGCGGCGGAATAGTTTGTCTGGCCAAGCTGTCCTTTCTGGCCGTTGATCGACGAGATGTTGATGATGCGCCCAAATTTGCGCGCCCGCATTCCCTCGATCACCGGACGGCACATGTTGAAAAGCGAGCTCAGATTGGTGTTGATCACCGTTGTCCATTGCTCCGGGGTCATCCGGTGGAACATGGTGTCTCGCGTGACACCCGCGTTGTTGACCAACACTTCGATGGGGCCAAGCTCGGCTTCGACCGCCTTGATCCCCGCGGCACACGAATCGTAAGAGGACACGTCCCATTTGTAGACCGGAATTCCGGTCGCAGCCTTGAATTTTTGCGCGGCCTCGTCGTTGCCTGCGTAATTCGCGGCCACTTTGTAGCCGGCTTGCTTGAGTCCCTGCGATATCGCCTCACCGATGCCGCGCGTTCCACCGGTCACCACCGCAACGCGTGCCATGAGCCCTTCCTCCCACTGAGCTGGCGAAGAGCAGCTTCGCCGTTTTTTTTGGAGACGTCCGGATCTCCTTGCTGGAGAGATCTAGCGCTCAACGCACATGGCGATTCCCATGCCGCCGCCGATACAAAGAGTTGCGAGGCCTTTCTTGGCATTACGCTTCTGCATTTCGTAGAGCAGCGTGACCAGCACTCGGCCGCCGGAAGCGCCAATCGGATGCCCGATCGCAATGGCACCGCCGTTGACGTTGACCTTCGATGTGTCCCACCCAAGGTCCTTGTTGACCGCGCAGGCCTGCGCAGCGAAGGCCTCATTGGCTTCGACCAGATCAAGGTCGCCCACATTCCAGCCGGCTCTCTTCAGCGCCGCACGGGAGGAGGGAATGGGTCCGGTACCCATGATTGCGGGATCCACCCCTGCATGCGCCCACGAGACAATGCGGGCGAGCGGCGTCTTCCCGCGCTTTGCTGCCTCGCTCGCCTTCATCAACACTATGGCCGCCGCACCGTCGTTGATTCCTGAAGCATTACCCGCGGTCACAGTGCCGTCCTTGGCGAAAGCCGGACGCAGCTTGGCAATGGAATCAAGCGTCGTGCCATGCTTGGGATACTCGTCGGCGTCCACGACGACGTCGCCCTTGCGCGTCTTCATCGTCACTGGCGCGATCTCGTCCTTGAACTTCCCGCTCTTCTGCGCGGCTTCCGCTTTGTTCTGAGAAGCGACTGCGAACTCATCCTGTTGCGAACGCGTAATCTGCCATTGCCGAGCAACGTTCTCCGCGGTGTTGCCCATGTGATAGCCATTGAATGCATCCCACAGGCCATCCTTGATCATGGTATCCACCATTTCGAGGTTGCCCATTTTTACGCCGCTGCGCAGATGTGCGCAGTGCGGAGCCTGGCTCATGGATTCTTGTCCGCCGGCGACAACGATTTCGGAATCCCCGTTGAGAATGGCCTGATACCCGAGCGCGACCGCGCGCAGGCCCGACCCGCAAAGCTGATTGACGCCCCAGGCAGGGATTTCGACCGGGACGCCGGCCGCAATGGAGGCTTGGCGTGCAGGATTTTGCCCCTGACCGGCGGTGAGGATCTGGCCCAGAATGACTTCGGATACATCCGCTGGCTCCACACCTGCACGTTTGAGCGATTCCTGGACCGCCACCTTGCCCAGCTCGTGAGCCGGGAGGGTCGCCAAGGCCCCGTTGAATGCTCCAACAGGCGTGCGAACCGCACTGACGATGACGATATCGTCCTTCATCTGGTAACTCCTTTCAAATCGGGCTTGCAGGTCGTGAGCCCGGCCTCGCTGTTGCCGCCAAGCCCAGGAACGCTATTTTTCGGTTGCATCCTTGGGGCTTGGGTGCAGCCCTGTCAATTGCACAGACCGGAACAGGTCGGAGCGTGGAGGTCTCTCGGAGCCTGACTATCATCCGAGTACGCATAAAGTGGTGGCCGAGGTGCAGAAAAAGGATATGCTGTGCAGGAATAGTAGCCAATCGAGTTCACCATGGCCAAATCGGACCAGCCGGTCACAATCAAAAAATACGCCAACCGGCGGCTCTACAATACCGGCACCAGCACTTACGTGACGCTCGAAGATCTCGCCGCCATGGTCAAGGGTGGAGAGGACTTCATTGTGCACGACGCCAAAACCGGCGAGGACATCACCAGACAAGTATTGGCCCAGATCATCTTTGAGCAGGAGAACAAGGAGGGACAGAGCATGTTACCGATCGCCTTCCTGCGCCAGCTCATCCGTTTTTACGGCGACAGCATGCAAATGCTGGTGCCGCGATATCTCGAGGTGTCGATCGATTCCTTCACCCGAGAGCAGGAAAAATTCCGGCAACAGATGGCGCAGGCATTTGGGGCGGGACCGTTCGCGCCGATCGAGGACCAGGTGCGGCGCAACATGGAAATGTTTGAGCGCGCCTTTTCCATGTTCACCCCGTTCGCCCGCCGTGAGCAGCAGGCCGTTACCGAGGCCGGCAAAGCGCAACCGAGCGCAATCGAAGGTGAAGAGATTCACGATCTCAAGCGGCAAATGGAAGAGATGCAAAAGCGCCTCGACCGGCTGAGCGAGAAGGGCAAGGATTAGAGCCGGATCGGTATCTCAATAGGCTTGGTATCGCGTAGCCTCGGTATCTCAGTAGCCGATGGCACAGCCGTCCTTGCGCGGATCGGAGCCGCCGATCAGGACCCCACGCTCCCAGTCTATGTGTATGGCTTGAGAACCACCCCAAGGCGCGTGGGCGAAGGTCACATCATGCCCGCGCGCTCGAAGCGCCTCGATTGTTGCTTGCGGCAAATTTCGCTCCACCACCGTTTCTTCGCCGACGAAGAAAACACGCGGCGCATCGATTGCGGTCTGCACGTCCATGCCGTGATCCACAATGTTGGTGACCACCTGGACATGTCCCATGGGCTGATAATGTGCGCCCATCACCCCGAATGCCAGAACGCAACGCTCGCCGCGCAAGGCAAGCGCCGGAATGATGGTGTGCAGGGGCCGCTTGTGCGGTCCGAACGCGTTGGGATGCTCGGGATCGAGCACAAAACATGCGCCACGGTTGGTCAGCATGATCCCGGATTTCTCCGTGCAGATGCCGACGCCGAATATTGAATAGAGCGTGTTGATGAATGAGACCGCCATTCGGTCGCGATCGACCACGCTCAGGTAGACGGTATCGCCGCCGAAGCCGGCCGTTTTCATATGCGGCACACGGCGCGTGCGATCGATCTGCCCGGCAAGCTTTGCCGCAAACGCCTTGTCGATCAATTTCGCCACCGGGACCCGCATCGCGCTGGGCTCTGCAACGTGAGCGTCACGTACCGCATATGCGAGCCGCGCGCCCTCGAGCATGAGGTGAAAGCGATCGGGGCCGAGCGGATCGAGTGCCGCGAGATCAAACTGCTCCAGGATGTTGAGCAGCACCAGTGCGGTCAGTCCCTGCGTGTTGGGCGGCAGCTCAAGAATGTCGAGGCCGCGATAGTTGGTGGTGATCGGGGCGACGATTTCGCCCCGATGCCGCGCAAAATCTTCGACCGTGAGGAACGAGCCGCGGCTCGCGAGGGTCGCCACCATGTCCTGGGCCACCGCGCCTTCGTAAAAACCCTTTGGGCCCTGCGCTGCGATCGTGCGCAAGGTCTCGGCGAGCGCGGGGAGCTTGACGACATCCCCCTCCGCGGGGGCCTTGCCGTCCCGCAGATAATGGCGGCGGG
>Ga0209331_1000004_pt1 | contig 69548 bp, 63 predicted proteins | sample JacPinW_OM3H0_M3_FD_187971 | JGI IMG/M metagenome (GOLD analysis project Ga0209331, IMG submission 187971) | Forest soil microbial communities from Algoma, Ontario, Canada - Jack Pine, Ontario site 1_JW_OM3H0_M3 (SPAdes) (version 2) | ecosystem: Environmental > Terrestrial > Soil > Boreal...
TTGGCTTCTTCGAGATCGACGGTTCCATCGTTATCGGTATCAAGCAGCCGCATCGCGCGGCTTGGCGCGGCGAAAGCCGGTTCGCCGACGAGGATCGAGCCAATCGCAGCGAGGCAATTTAAAATAGCCATGCGCCTCGCCATCATGTGAGATCTCCTTGCGGCAGTGCCGATTGTACAGACAACCACCGAACCTGAATTCTTATGGGCTATGCGGGCAGACTACAACATTGCCTAGCCGACGAGAAGCCCTGCCATGCATGCGATGGCACGAGCCGAGGATCCCGGGCATTACGACGAAAGGCTCGCCTCGTGCTGCACTCCAGCAACATGACCGTTATACTTTCACGTGAGCACAGCGGTGCCTGTGGCCGCATCTGCCCGAATGTTCAGCGAGCGTTCGTGTGCGCGCGCGGATGGCGAAAGAGAAAGCGCCGTATTGGAGAAGGGGATCAAGGCTTTATCGTTCTAGCTACCCGGAGGCCAAGCGTGTCGAAGCGGACATTGGTATGGCGCCTTTTGCGGACGCCCGCGCGGACGAGCTGGCTCTCGTTGCGCCAGGAACCGCCGCGGACCACACGAAAGCTTGGATCGCCACCGCTGAGCCACGCTGATCCGTCGGTTGGCGCACCATCGTAGGTCTCGTGCCAGCTATCCTCAACCCACTCCCAGACGTTGCCGTGCATGTCGTAAAGCCCCAACCCATTGGGCTTAAACGATCCAACGGGCGCCGTTTGTTGGAGATCCCATCGACTGCCGCAGCCGTCGCAATTGGCGTTGCCCCTGCCGGGATCATCGCCCCAGGAATAGCGGGCATTAGCCCCAGCCCGAGCGGCGTACTCCCATTCGGCCTCTGTCGGAAGCCGGTACTCCTTGCCGGTTAACTGCGAAAGCCAGGCTGCATACTGCTTGGCGTCGCCCCAGCTCACATTGATCACAGGCATCTCCCCGCGTCCCCAACTTTCTGGATTTCGCGGACAGGCAGCCGCGGCGACGCAAGCATCCCACTCTTCGAACGTCCCCTCGAACTTGGAAATGGCGAATGGTTTTGCGATCGTGACCTCGTGTGGCGGACCTTCACTGCCATCCCGGTCTGGCTCGTTCTCCGGCGAGCCCATAATGAATTGGCCAGCAGGGATGACGATCATCACTGGGCAGCCGTTCGCACATTCCTTGAAATCCGAGCCCGGCCTCGCCGCCTTCTCCTGCTCGACCGTGAGCGCAGTCGCATCCATCGCCATGCGCCAGCGGTCTTCCGGTGCGATGACCCCATGGTCCATAAGGCCCAGGCTCACAAGACAGGGTGGGACTATGAGGCTGGCGACCAGTACCCTGCCGCGCCGTGCGCACGCTGCTAATGTGTTAGCCGCCATTGGGATACTACCTCATAGTTGCTCCTTCATGACGTACGTGCTTCGGCGTCCGGCGCAGGCATGGAAGAAGTCTCGCGGCTCAAGAATATGGTCTGCAGGGCCGGCACCACCACGAGCAGGATCAGCGGGCCGATGAGCATGCCTCCTACGACGACAGTCGCCAGGGGTCGCTGCACTTGACTGCCGATGCCCGTTGAAATCGCGGCGGGGAGCAGGCCTATGCACGCCGACAATGCGGTCATTAACATCGGCCGCATTCGCTGCTCCGCAGCTTGAGTCATTGCCTGAATTGTACTCATGCCACGCATCCTGATCTCGTTATAATATGTGATAATCAAAATGCCGTTCATCACCGAAACACCAAACAGCGAAACGAATCCCACCGCAGCCGATATGCTAAAAGCGAGCCCGGTGGCATAGAGAGCGAGGACACCGCCGCCGATCGCAAACGGTATGCCAGCCAAGGCCATTAGACTATCGCGCAGCGAATTGAAGAGAGCGTATAAAAGCAGCAGGATGAGTGCGAGACTGATTGGAACGATGATCGTGAGGCGCGCCTTCGCCTGCTGCAACTCCTCGAACTCGCCGGCCCAAACGATGCGATAGCCGTTCGGCAACTTCACATTTCTCGAAATTCGTTCCTGGGCCTCAGCGACGGTTCCGCCAAGATCGCGTCCACGCACGCTGAATTTTATTGGAATGTAACGCTGATTCCGCTCGTGATAGATGTAGGAGGCGCCCGTATCGAGAGAAATGTCAGCTAATTCGTTCAAGGGGATGTACGCATTCGTACCGGCCGGTGTTTGAAATGCGACCTTGATCGCGCGCACGCGATCGATGCTGTCGCGATATTCCGGCGATAGGCGCACGGTGACATTGAATTGTCGATCCGCCTCCAGCAGCGTGGTCGCCACGGCTCCGCCCAAAGCGGCCTGGACCACCGCATTGACCTCTCCCACGTTGAGTCCGTAGCGCGCAGCTCTCTCCCGATCTACCTTGATGTTCAGGTTGGGCTGGCCGAGCACTGGAAACAACCCCAGGTCGGCAACGCCCCCAATCTGGCTCATCTCGCGCATCACCTGTCCCGCGAGCTGCTCCAACGTTGCCAAATCCCGGCCAATGATTTTGATGGAATTGGCGCCTTTGACTCCCGACAAGCCCTCCTCGATGTTGTCCTGGATGTATTGGGAAAAGTTGAAACCAATTCCTGTGAATTGCTGGGAGAACTCGGCTTGCACTTGTTCGATCAGCTTGTCCTTGGTCATTCCTGGAGCCCACTCCTCAAAGGGTTTGAGCGGGACGAAGAGCTCGACGTTATTGAAACCGGCCGCATCGCTGCCGTTGTCGGGCCGTCCGTGTTGCGAGACCACCGTCACCACCTCGGGGTGGTGCAGCAGTATCTCGCGCATCTTGGTGACCGCCGGCATCGCCGCTTCGAGCGATATCGTCGGAGGCATGGTGCCCCGAATCCAGAGATTGCCCTCTTCAAGCGCCGGCAGGAACTCGGTTCCGAGCCTCGGGATTAAAACCCCTACGAGGGCCAGGAAAGCAATGCCGATGCCCACCATGGTTGTCCTGTGCGCCAAGGACCAGCGTAGAACCGGCTGGTAGAGGAAACGCAACAGGCGGACGACCGCCGTATCAATCTCACTCACCTGCTCCGGTATCATGTACGAGGCAAGGACCGGCGTGACCGTAAATGTCGCCAGCAACGCCCCAACCAAAGCGTAGCCGTATGTCCTCGCCATCGGATTGAAAATCTGTCCTTCCACTCCTTGCATGGTGAACAGCGGGACGAAGGCGGCAACCGTGATAGCGGCGGAGAAGAAGACCGCCCTGTCAACCTGCAAGGCACTCGCAAGAATCAAGCGCAGCCGCGCGGTCCAGTCGCCCCTTTGGGAAGCCATCGAGCTGGTGGGATCACTGCCCCATTGTCCCTCAGCAAGGCTGCGTAAAAGCTCCTGCCGTTCATGGGCAGTCGCCTGAAAATGCCGAAATATGTTTTCCACTAAAATGACAGCTGAGTCGACGATGATCCCGAAATCGACAGCCCCAATGGAAAGCAGATTTGCATCCTCTCCGCGCAGAACCAGGATGATGATGCTGAAAAACAGGGCAAATGGAATGTTCACGCCAACGATGATGGCGCTGCGCAGATCGCCGAGGAAGATCCATTGAACGAAGAATACAAGCAGACACCCAAAGATCAGATTGTGCAGGACCGTACGCGTCGTCACGGCGACGAGATTAGTGCGATCGTAAAAAGGAACAAGCTTCACACCAGCCGGCAACGTTCCATCACTATTAATCCTTTCGACTTCTGCCTCGATGCGCGGCACCACGTCGTTCGTATGCAGCGTCCGGTTCATTACAACAATAGCGGCAACCACGTCGTCCTGGTCGTCACGTCCCGCTTTGCCGAGCCGCGGCACATAGCCCACTGACACGCGCCCGACATTCTTCACCTGTACCGGAATGCCGTTGAATTGAGCGAGCGCGATGCTCTCGATGTCCTCGACTTTCCAGCCCTGAATCAAATCGTTCGTGCCTCCGCTGTCGAGAAGGCCAATACCCCGGACATTTACGGACTGCTGACCAATATTGATGGTGCGACCGCCGACGTTCGTATTGGCATTGCCGATGGCGGCAATTACCTGCGGTAGCGTGATATCGTAGGCATCGAGCTTGTTGAGATCGACCTCGACGTCGAATTGCTTGGTCGTACCACCCCACGTGTTTACTTGGACTACCCCTTCGACCGTCAAGAGCCGGCGCTGAATCACCCAGTCCTGGATGGTGCGAAGATTGGTCAACCCGATATGGGAAGGGCCTACGACCTGATAGCGGTACACTTCTCCGACAAGGCTCGAACCCTGAATCGTGGGCTGCACGTTGTTGGGCAGACTGACGTTCTGCTGCAGGCTCAGGGCCGCCTGCTGGACTGCGAAATAATAGTCAATCCCATACTTGAATGTGACTCGAACGAAGGAGAGGCCGTAGAACGAGGTCGAGCGAATGATATCCACTCCCGGCGTTGGAGCGAGTCCCACTTCGATCGGAATTGTGTAATAACGCTCCATCTCCTCGGCAGACTGCCCCGGAGCCTGCGCCGTAATTTCGAGAATCACAGGCGCGGGATTGGGATATGCCTCGATATTGAGTTTTGAAAACGCAATCAGCCCGCCGACCACAAACGCGCCGAGCGACAACAGAATGATCGGGCGACGGCTCAGTGCGAGCGCCAATAGGCCTTTGAGCACGGCATTTCTTTCGAAGAGTAGTAGGTTACTTTGGCAGCAGACGTCGCGCGGGGCCCCTGTCTTCAGAGATATTTCCAGGCGAACCCAACCAATAGTCCGGCCTGAAGGCAAACCAGGCCGAGCATCGCTCTAAGATGAAACATGATCGAGTTGAATTGCTCTTCCTTCATACCCCCAGCCCCGTTGATCAACAGGCTTTTTTCAAGGTTACTATTCTCGAATGTACATCCTCGCGCACGCGCATTCGACTGTCACAAATCGCAGTCTGCGATACCGCCGCGCACGCGTGATGTTATTGCAACGGTCGCTCAGCGCAACGAAACGAAGCGCACCTAGGTAAGCGGAAGCCCGACGTTCGGTGATCGCAGCGCAGCGGTCCTACCTAGCGGAATTTTGCGCCCAATCCTGACTCAGTGAACCGGATTGCCGAACCGTGATCACGCCGCCGCTGGCGATAAACCTGCAGTATCTCAGACAAGCGGACCCTCCGGTGATGCGACTGACGGTCTTTTGAGGGCCAACGACAGCATGAGCAACTTGGTCAGAGGGCCTTGGGAATGCCGAGAGATCAATCTCGCTTCGTTTGGGTACTCCCGACCAGGACACCGGACCTAATGAGTCCGAGAAGTCGGGGATTGAGGAACGTTGTAATAATGGGTGCACAACACCAGACGAGGACAATCCATGGTATCACCCGATAGGCACCAGGCTGGGCGCGGTAGATGTTTACCCAGAGGGTGTAGGTGATCGCCAAAGCCGCAAGAGAGGGTATCAACAGAAAGCATCGCATTCCCTTCCCCGACTGAGGGATGAGAGCGCCGGCCGCACTGACGACCACGAGCAAATAGACAATCAGGAGGGCAAGGGCTCCGAGACTGGAGCCCCAGAAAAAAGCATCTGATCCCGACGCATGAAAGAGGACACGCATTGCGCCGTATCCCATGATCGCTGCAAGGAGGACACAGAGGGCGGCATTTCGAGGAGTGCCGCTCGCCTCGGAAATCCGTCCCACGCGGCTTGACGGAACAAGGTCCCTGCAAAGAGCAAAAAGAATACGTGAGGATGCCACGATCGAAGCCAATGCGCCCCCCAGGGCAGAACAGATGGCCAGGCCGTCGAAAAGGTCCCCGGACCAAGCTCCAAAATAGCGGGCAGAAAGATCCGCCAATAGGGATGTGGAAGTGGTGAAGCGGACAACTCCGGCCGCGTCGGTTCCAAATCCAAGCGTTTCGGCCGCGGTCACAACGGTGAACACAACTCCTGCCCCGAGGACGCTCCCGATCAAAACCCGGGGGATGGTGAACCTGGACTTCCTAACCTCCTCGCCCAGCGTCGCGACCTGTTCAAAGCCCGCGAAGGAGAGAAGACCGAACGAAAGCCCCATGGCGATCGACGAGGCACCAACACCTGCCGTCGGGATGAAAAGATCGCGTAGGGGCGGGTCTCCCTGCGGTCCGTGCCCCTGAAGAACCAGCAGCAGCACGGCGCAGGCCATCAGCAGCATGGCAACGACCGCAATGCCTTCAAGAATGATCAACACAAGACCGGCGCGACGTGCGGGAATGATACTCAGCGGCCCGACCACCAAGGCAGCCACCGCCGTCAAGCTGAAACTGGAGGCATCGTGCCAGAGATTGGCCCGCTGCAGGAGATTGGCTCCAAAGAGACCGAAGGCTCCGAGACCAACGATTGCAAAGCAGAGATAGGTCCCGAGCAGCGTCCATCCCGCGACCAGCCCTGCACGGGAACCTAGTTTCGCCGCCACAAACCCGTAGGCGGAGCCCGCATTGGGATGGTCACGCGCCAATCGCGCAAAGCACCATGCCACTAGCAGCGCAACAAGGGTGGATAGCGCGAACACGAGAGGAACCACCCGGCCGACATGTTCGGCCGGCTCCTGTGGATTCAAATTCATGGCCATCGTGGGGGCCATCCCCGCGACGGCGATAGCAATGGCATCCCAGGTGCCGACACCCTTGAACAAAATGACGGAAGGATCCACCGGAGAACGATTCTTCATGTGGTGAAACTGGCATGAGTTCGGTTTTAGGTCGAGTAGCCGAAGCGCGGGGTACTGGTTGTTGCGGTGGATTTCGCCAGGGACACTGAAAACGATCGGCGCGTTATAGTGCGGCATGGGGCCATGGGGTCCCTGCGTCGCGACGAGATGATAGAGTAGCGGTATCCCCGGCATTGCCGCGTTGACCGGATTAGGTCAAAACCAGCCGATCGGCTACGTAGGTAACCGGGCAATCAGCAACTGGATTGCTAAACTACGTCAATGAAGCAAAAGCCTATTTGTGAAATAGCTTATCAATTGCCTGCATGACTGGCACCTTCGCATTGTGAAGACAGAAATCTTGCAATGTGCTCGTCTGAGCGGCAAGGGTCTCGGTGTCGATGATCGTGTTGCCGCGCTGTCCATTATAGTAGCCGCTCAGCCACATGGCGAGGCTGTAGGGATTTATAATTTTATAGCCCATGTATTGATCACATGTAATCTTCGAAATATCGATTGTGACTTGCGCTTGGGCGGCCGGGACAGCAAGTGTGAGCCCTAGGCCACAGGCAGCGAGCATGAGTTTCGACATTGCCTAATTCTCCCGATTTGACTATCTGCCTTGCGGCTCAGAACCTCGCACAGGCAGGATACCACGCCACATCGAAAGCGGTGAAGACTGGCGTCAGGAAGCCGTTTTGACAAGGGGAGCTATCGGAGCCCCCAACAAGCCCCTACGAGGCAAGGAGTTACCATGCCAATAAGAGTTCCTTGGCCAACGACCTCAAACACGATGCAGGCTGCGGTGCTGGGTGTTCTCGTGCTTCTTGCTTGTGCTGGAGCTAATGTCACCCATGCCCGGAGCCCGATCCCGCCTTGGTGCGCGTGGGATCCCGGGATCAGCAATTTCTATTGCGGCTTCTATACCCATCAGCAGTGCATGGCGGCCGCGTGGGGCAATGGCGGTCTGTGCGTGCCCAATTCACGTGCAGCGTATGGGGATCTGCGGCCGCGCCGCCGCTGGCGATAAACCTGCAGTGGTTTTCGACCAGACTCCATTAAGCTGCACTCACCACCACCGTAAAGGCCAGGTATCGTTCTCGTTGGCCCCTCGCGCGACGAGGTTGTGCCAGGTGAAGGCGAACAGGGCGAGGAGCAGCGCGCCAATGCCAACCGGCACGACCCGCGACTTTGCAAATTCGGCGCCTACAGCATTCCCGCGCCGCTTCCCCTGCAAGCCACTTGCGCAATTCTCAATTGCCGCGGCGCTCCACAGCCGCTAGCCTCTTTCAAAACAGGACAATTGCAATGCGCTTCTCAATTGGGTTCGTTGTCGGTCTCCTAATTGGTATCGCGGCAACCGCCGCCTACTACGAGCTGGTCGGCTCCGAGCCCAACGAGATAACCGAGCCCGCTAAGAGCGGCAGCAACGACTGAGATCGCATCTGGCATACCACCTCCGCCGGGCGCGAGCATCAAGCTGTTCGCTACATGAAAGAATCCGTGTCTCGTACCACAGCAAAAAAACCACGCGGCGCATGACGCCACCGCCGTGCCATCCTCAGGGTTTCGAATGCGGTGCACAAATAACCGTCCTCTCGTTGCTGCGCTGCGGCATTGCTCCTTTAACTGTGAACTTGAAATCTCCTCGCTGTGTATCTCATCCGCTACAGCCGAAACGCCGCGAGACTGCTAACCTTGGGCACCTTCGCAGATACGACCTCGGATAGGAGATGCGCTACGGAGGCACGAGGTGGACGCTATCCCGCCTACCGATAAGGCCGCCAAAACTGGGCGGCCTTTTTCGTTGCTGTGTTTCATGTATCCGCCGTCGCCTGCCCGCCAGCTTTGCGCCGCCGCCTGGCGTTGCCGTCAAGGCGACCCCGACAACGCCGGGGCGTCCGACGAAGAAACGTCGTCCGGCGTTGACGCCGCTGGCCGGCGTCGCCCGAATTGTCGTGCCGGGCTCCGAAGGAATGCCTTTTGCCCCACAAAGGAATTGCCCCGTCAAGGAGGCACTGACGCTCAGAACTCGCCGTGCAGCCGGCCCGAGAAGAATGAGATTGGGCCGCGATCGGCGTTGTACGCCGGATTGATCATGTACTGATAATCGAAGGTCATGGTGAGGCCTTTGAGCACGTGCATGGCATAGTACGTTTCGAGAATCCGCTCGTGGTGGTAATTGAGCATCCCGTCGCCAATCAGGATTCCCAGGCCTCCGGCTGCGATATAGTCACGATGCTCGGGCGAAAGGGCGTTGACCGCACCGGCAAGTCCGATCCGGTCGTCGGGGCGCCCCCACGCCCTCCCCGCGATCGAGGTGCCGAACATGAGGCTGCGGTCGATATCGCTGAATGCCGAAATCTCGTTTTTGCCATCATTCCAGCTCCAGCGTCCAAAGATCGCTAGATGCTCGGTCAACGACTGCTCGAAATTGACGTAGTAGCCGTACTTGGTCCGCCCGGTACGGGTCGCAACGATGGCGTCTGTCGGATCGAGGTTCGGGATAGCTAGACTTAGATCAACCGCCTCCCGATAGTTGCCGGAAAAATAAGTGTTGGCCCAGAGCCCGAACCGAACTTTGCCCGGAAGCGAAAATACCGAGTGACGCGTCTCAAGCTCTCCAACATAGGCCCCACGTCTGAACAAGGTCATGTCGAATTCATTGGAGTTGGGTTGGTTCCCCGTAAGGAAATAGCCAACGCGGAAGGCCCAATATTTTTGATTTAGCTCACTCACCGCACCATAGCCCAACCCAACCTTATCGGCGGGGTAATCGAAAGCGCCGGAAGCCCAGATCGACCAGTTCATGAAATCGAGGCGCGGATCCAGGGCGTAGGAATTGTTGTCGAAAATGTCGTGGACGGATAATCGTCCGACCCAGAACGTCAGCCGCGATACATCTCTGTTTCCTCCCAGTTGGCCGTAACCGCTCTCGCTCTTCTCCTGCTCTCCCCCCAGCCCGATGGTCTGGCGTAGAAACAAGCGCGATGTGCTGTAGCGAAAGTACGGAAAATTCGACTTCTGTGCTTCACCGTTCGGGAAGCCGGCAGCGCCGGTGGTGTCGTGCAGACCGAATCCCTGCAACAACTCGGGATTGTAGTAGAGCTCGCCGCCTTGCCAAAGCTTCAGGCCGAGGAACGCGCTCACGGTCCAGGTGGCACGGGTTTGCGCCCACGGCGTGAAGCTGTTTTCGCCAAGATATGGCGAATGGAACGGGGGATAGCCCTGCTGGATGTAGGTCGTCTGGCCGTGGATCGCCCAAGTGTCAAATTCAGTGGGAGATGAGCGCGATGCAGTCGCCGCTTCGCCCGCTGCTGCTGCCGCGAAATTGTAATTTAGCCCGGCCCGGACGGCGTGAACATCGAATGACGATCCCGCGGTAACGCCAGACTGGAACACGATGTCCTCATGCCCGAAGCCGAGATAGAGGTATTCCAGCTTGGCGGTCCAGCCGCGTTGGATCGGCACCTCGGCCCCGACACCCGCTGTCCATCCCTTGTAGAGGTGAATAACCTTGTCCACGTCGTCTGTCGCCCCCGGGCTCTCGAGAAAGCGGCCGAGGGACCACGCAACCCCGCCGGTCGCGTAGATCATCCACTGCGGGAACGCATAGCCGAGGCGGCCACGCACGGTGGCGATGTAATCGATTTTTTGCGCGCGATCGACATCGATCCTTGTGCGGGACCAAGCGAGATCGTCTGCGGAAAGATAGTTCAGGAAAGATGCATCGGCTTCAATTCCCAGCAGAAAGCGCGAGGGGAGGAGGTAATTGTATCCGACCTGGAGGCCACCGGTCAGACTGCCGAATGAGCTGCGGAAATTGTCCACGCTTGGATCATTGAGGGTGACGTCGGCATGACCACGGGAATAGCCGACATGGCCGCCAAAATAGAAGCCGGTCCAAATCCATGCAGGCGGCGGGAGCGGCGCCTTCGCTCTCCTCCGCGACTTGTTCGTCCCAGCCTTGTCGTCGGGCTCGTTTTGCCCACTCGCCTCCAGCCTGTAGTTCAAGCCCACCCGCACGATGTCATCCGTGATGCGGGAACGCAGGCCCAGCGCGAGCGGTGTCGCATTGTTCGGATTACCGGCGCTGACGGAGTCGGCGCCAAAGTCCATGTGCAGATATTCGATCTTCCCGCTCAAGTTTCCGATCAGGTGTCTTTCGACGCCGGCGCCCGCTGCCCAGCCCAGCTTGGTTGTGTGCTCGAAAAGGCCTGCGCTGTTGCTGCCCGTCGCAGTGACTGGGTTGCCGTTGTCGTCGAGCACCGGAGCGCCGTTCTCATCCAGAAGCGGGGCGACGCTCGCCCCCGAGATGGTGCCGACATGCGCAAGGCGGGCGACCAGAAGCCCGCCGGTGGCGTACAACAGCACATCCGGCGTGGCAGTCACGCCGATGCGTGCGCGCAGCGTTCCGAACCAGTCGAGCTCCTGACTATGGACGAGGCTCGTCGGGGCATCGAAGCCCGTAATACCGGAATTGCACACCGCTCCAGGGCATACATAGCTCGTGGTAGCGCGCTGGTTGGTGTGCTGGATGTCGATTTCCAGGCCGAGGAGCCAATAGCCCGCTTGCCAGTTGTAGCCGGCCTGGGCGCCGCCAAGCACACCATTGAATTTGGCCGACGAGCCGGTCGCAAGCAGGGGCGTACCGGTACCCGCATCGCTGAGGAAGACATCGGTCTGAGACTGACCAAAGCCGTAACCGACGTTTCCGCCCAGGTAGAAACCGGTCCAGTTGTAAGGGGAAAGCACCCCGGCGGCCGTCGTCCCGGCCGTGACCCGCTTGTCGGCGGCCAATGCACTCCCGCCGCTCACCATGGCTGTGGCGATGCCGCCGATGAGCAGATGACGCAACACGTTACTTTGACCCCGACCTAAACCGCCGGACTGTAATGGATGCCCAGCGCAAGGAAAATGACTGTCCTCCTCAAGCCTGAGAATTGCGGTTGCTGTTGCCGGAAGGCATCACAGGAGATGCATTCTCGACCCGGTGAGCGCCCCATCTCCGGTTTCCAAAAGGCGCAGAACACGGTGTATCCTCCTCGGATGTCCCGTTTCCTCGTGCGGGCCGGTTACGGCTTGCTTGCCACCGTTCTCGCATCCTTGTTGTTGTGCACGGGAGCGCGGCTTGCGACGCCCTTGAGCGAGATCCGCAGCTGGGCCTTTCAGCTGCAGAACGTCGACCCCGTCGAGATCAAGCTCAGCCCGTACGATCTTATCGTGATCGACTACGGATTCGACCGCCGCAACGCGACCGCGTTCCCGCGCGAGGTGGTGGACCTGATGCGTCACAGGTCCAACGGCAGGAAGCGCCGCATTCTCGCTTATCTCAGCATCGGAGAGGCGGAAAACTATCGCTACTACTGGCAAGACAACTGGCTCGCAGTTCCACCGGGATGGTTGCGGCCGGAGAACCCGGATTGGCCCGGGAACTATGTCGTACAGTATTGGGATCCCGGGTGGCAGGCGATTCTCTACGGCAGCCCGAATGCCTATCTTGATCGCATTCTTGCCGCCGGTTTCGACGGCGTTTACCTCGACGGCGCCGAGAAGTTCGAGCAGTGGGTGAGTACTCGTCCTTCGGCGGCAAGCGACATGGTAGACCTGATCGGCGCCATCGCCTCCTATGGTCGCGCCCACCGAAGTGACTTTTTGATTATTCCCCAGAACGGGGACCGTTTGCTCGACAACCTACGCTTCGTGGAGATGATCGACGGCTTCGCCCGCGAGGACCTGCTCTACAACGAAACGGAGGACCAGGTCCGCAATCCGCCGGCGAGCATTCTCGAATCGTTGCGACGCATGCGGCCCGTCGTTGCCGCGGCCAAGCCCATTTTGGTGATTGAGTATACGACCGACCCCCGGCTCGCCGCATCGGTGCTGCGCGAGCTCAAGGAGCTCGGGCTCATCGGCTATGTCGGACGCCGCGATCTCAAAAGGCTTTCGCCGCCCGCGTTCGGATGCGGACAGCCGGATTGTTCGCAATGAAGGTAAGATATTCAAGACGCGAGAGGGTTCGTCCCAGGGTGAGATACGCCACCAGGGCGGATATCACCGAAGCGACGAGAAAGCCGAGACCGAGATACCTGGGTCCAAGCTTGAGCAGCGCGAACGTCAAACCTGCGTTGAGGACGAGGAAAACAAGCTGCAGCAGCAGGAACACGACACGGCGATCGAAATAGAGCGTGAGTGATGAGCAGGTAATGAAAAGAAACTGGAAAGCTGCTCCGATCACGCCCATGCGCAATGTTCCGGCCTGGCGAAACTGCATGTCAAGCACATCGATGAGCGTCGGTGCGGAGAGAGCCACCAGCGCGCAAACCACCAGCTGTGGAACGGTGATGGCGCTCAGGGACTCGATGGTCTCCTCGCGCAACCGCTTTGCATACCGGCTGATCTGCGCAAGCGTGGCGTGCTCGAGGATGCTGGAATAAAACAGTCGGTAATTGCGAAAGAACTGTACTTCAAGGTGAATGATGAATGCGGCATAGGCTGGAATGACGACCAGGTACGACAAGAACATGGCGCTGTCATAGAGCGGTGCGTGAAGAAGCCCGTACTGAATCTGGAGGCCGTAAGGCGAGAACCAGACCACCCACTTGTCCACCCAGGCTCCAAGGGCTCCAAACAGCCCCCCCAATGCGATCGGCCAATAGCGGAGCAGAGCGCGCGTGAGCGCGCGCAACGGCCTCGCAATGCCGGTTACCGGGAACGGAAAGGTGGCAATCACGCGCCCGAGTAGCCCGAACAACGTCGTCCCCAGCCCAATGTTGAACCCCCACAGCATGATCGCGAGATCCGGTCGCAGCTTGTACCCCGCGGTGACGCCGATGACCGCGATGGCCATCCCAAGCGCGAAGAAAACGGTTATGGAGGTGTAGTCGCGCGTGACGCTTGCGAACAGGCAGGACACCCAGACGAGCCCGATCAGGGCGCAATTTGTTACCGCGGCGATGACGGCAGTGGGCTCAAGCTCCAGCGGGACCGCGAAGAGCGCAGTGGCAGCAGCAATCGTGAGAACGGCAGAAAACGTGAGGGCGGCTAGGACAATCCCCGGGATGTTGCTGATTCTGAAATCGTGCAACTCATCGGACATGATCCGCGCGCTCACCAGCGCAATGGGAGCAGTCGCTACGAACGAGAGCGCAAAACTGTAGATGATGAGCGCCCGGAAGGCCGCGATGGTGGTCTTGCCTTCGAGCTCACTGATGGTCGCGCTGATCAGCCATATGCCAAGCACGGAAAGGAGGCACGGACCCGCCGCGACAATCGAAGCATGCGCGAACGATGCCATCCGACCGGCGAACGAGTTGCTCCGATAGAGCCGCTCCAGCGCAAAGCCGATTCCTGCCATTCACGCCACCTGCTGCGAGGGAGCCTGCGTATAGCGCCGGTACATGCGGGCATAGGCCTCATCGACAACGGGAAGGTCGTAATACCTCTTGATCCGCTGCTGCATCACCAAGCCAAGGCGTTCGCGACGATCTCGATCCCTCAGCAATTCACCGATCGCGGCGGCAGTTTGCTCGGGAGATGCGACGTCAGTGACGATGCCGCCCGCCCCGAGCGCGGGATGCTCGTCGCGCCGCCCTAACAGCATTTCTCGGCACGCGCCTACATTGGTAGCCACAGTTGGAATTCCGGCAGCCCCCGCTTCCAATACGCTCAGCGGCTGCGACTCGCTCACGCTGGTGAGCACATTGACGTGAATGCGAGGGAAATGTTGGGTCACATCGACTTGCCCGGTGAAGCGCAGGGTGTCGGAAAGTCCGAGCTGCGCAACCATGGACTTGCATTGCTCGTAATAGTCCGGCTGCTCGTCCGTAGGTCCCATCACCAGCGCGGTCAGTTCCGGAAATTGTGATCGCAGCAGTTGCACGGCCTGGACGTAAGTTTTGATATCCTTGATCGGAACGACACGGCCCACGAGCGCAATTGTCGGAGGATGCTCTGGGTTCGCGTGCGGGAGGCGGCTGAGCGCCTGGTAGTCCACCCCGTTGGGAATGATCTTCATGCGCGCGGGGGAGGCGCCCTGCATGATCTGCGCGGACTGATTCCCGCCGTGGAGCGTGATCACGTCCGCACAGGCTTCATAGCATGCGCGGGCATAGCTCTCGAAGGCAGTCGTCCAGAAGTCGCGCAAGTCTCGGCGGGGATCATGGATGGCAAAGCCTTTGTCGAGAGTGTCGACGATCCACTCCGCTTGCAGGATCTCGATACGTCGCTCGTTGGTGTAGACGCCGTGCTCGGTGATGATCGCCGGCCGGCCGGTCTCGACGCTGGCACGTGCCGCGAGCAATCCGGCATAACCGGTGGAGACGGTGTGATAGACCCGCGCCGGCGGCAGCGGGAGCGACATGGTTGCTACCAATCCGCCGAACAATGCGCGCCAAGCCCAGAAGAAATGCAGGAAGGACTCGTGCGGCATTTCGCGCGCGTAGAGGTCGCACACCAGATTCCACGCCAGCGTCGAATCAAGGAGGTCCGCCGTCCGCCGCGTCCTGACCAGAGGCCTCATAAGGCGCTCGACTTGGGCGAGTTCGGCTAGACCGCCCCCCGAACGCAAGAAAGCATTCACAGCCTTGTCGAATGCGGCCTGATCGAAGGAGGCGGGTCGCCGCCACCCACGCCGGAAATGCGTTTGGCTGAGGTAGAGATGGTGTAACGCCTCCAGGTTCGGCAACGGACCATATTTGCGCTCGGGAGGCGGTGGCTCCGGCAGAATGGCCACAACACAAAATCTCAGATCGGGTTGGCGGCGCATCAGGCCGTGAGCCCAGGCCGAGACCCCGCCGGAAACATAGGGATAGGCTCCTTCCACGATGAGGCAGACGTCTGGGATCCGCGCCTCTCGTTTGCGCAAGAGGCGCGACAACGGCGATTGCCTCTTCCGAGCTTCGGGCCGAACCAACATCAACGTGGACCAACTAAGGCGCGTCGGGAGTATCTGCAGGAGACGCGCTCGACCACAGCTTGTTTTTTTCCTCCGCATCTAGGCGGCTCGCGACGGCTGCGGCTTGCGCCCGGATGAAGCTGTTCTTGTTGCGCAGGGCATCGCGCAGCGCGGCGCGAAAATCGGCGTGATAGCGCCGCCCTAGAACACCGAGCACTCGCTGCTGCTCATCGGTCGAAGTGCCGTGCAGTATGGGTCGGAAGCGGGGAACTTCGGCCCCTGAGGGGTGTGGCAAACGACCGGAGTTCAGGTCATCGTAGAGGTGCACGATCCGGTCTCGCGCAACGACCCCGGCGATATACTCGTACCAAGAGCGCAAGCGGTCCGGTGTTGGGGACTCGCATCGCAACCTGTTCGCCAGGTAGACGCAGCCCAGGCCTGCAATGGGCCCGCATGTGAGGCTCGTCACGGTGAGGAGCACGGGTATTGTGAGCTCGCCTCCGCGGCGCAGCCGGGTGCTCAAAAAAACAATCGGGACGATGAGAGTAGCGGTCGCCAGCACAAGGATGTTGGCCAGGACAGGAAACGGGCTCATCATTGCGAACAGCAATCCCGCAAGGCTCGCCACGAATGTACAGAACGACCAGACAAGATCGGCGTATGTGACCTTTATAGCGACCCCCCATTGATCATCGCCCGGTGCGTCCCTGACGGGGACGGACATGCAACGTGAGAGCGCGGCAGGGGTGGTTCCGGTCATTGTAGGGCGACTTGAGCATCACGTTCGGCAGGCGGGGCCTCCAACGGATGATCTTTCTCGCGGTCTGGAAATTCGAGCTGTGCCTCTCTCGTCTCGCCATGTCCGTTCGAGATGCCCGCCGTTGCCGCCTGCCAGCGCTCGATGAGCATCAGGTGCCCGGTCAGCCGCGATAGCTCCGAAAGGGCGAGCGAAAACCTGCGCTCGAGATCATCGGAGCAGTCGTCCGGCGAAGCGCCGCCAATGGAAAGCATTCCAATGACACCTGTCGGGCTCCTGCCGCCCCGTAGCGGCCCAGCCATGACTGCGCGACCTGCGAGGACCGTGCTGTCTGCGGCACGCCGCGCCGAGAGGGTGCGTCCTTGCTTCACGACGGCCTCAAACAGAGCATCGCCGTACAAAATCGGGGCGTCGCCGACTGAGCGATGGTCATCCTCAGGCTGGAACGCGGGGATGAGTGCGTCGGCCCGAAGCAGATGGATGGTGAATTCCGGGCAACCCGTCATGAGCACGAGGAAACGCCGCAAGCGCTCCGTGAAGTCATCCCAGCCGGCCTGATGCAGCTCGATCGTCGCTTGAGCGACATCGGCGTCGGTCAATTGACCGGCGGCGGCAATTTGACGCTCGAGCGCCTCAAGGCGCCGCCGCAAATCGTCGCAGAGTTCCGCGACCGCCGCGCACTGCTCGGTCCGTTCGGCGAGCTGTGCTTGGAGCTCAGCTGCATGCGCGATCTGCCGGCTGCGAATATGTCCGAAGATCAGCGCGAAGCCGGTCCAAGCTATCGGTTCGGCGGCGATCCTGGCGATATAGCTGTAGACGTCCTCCCCCAGCAGCTCTGGCGGAAGGCCGCTAACATATTGCAGCCCGCTAGCGATAATCGCGGCTGCAAGAGCGGACCCAAGCCCGTTCTGTAGCGTAAGTACCGCGACCGGCAGCCAGAGCAGATTCGGATACGAAACGGCACCCGTAATCGCGAGAAGCTCCTTGGCTGCCATGGTGCCGATGAATAAAAGCGCGAACTCGAGCACGAGCCGCGAACTCGCGAACGTCCGCCCGCGCCGATCGGGTACCGAAGCCGGTGCGCCGGCGACAGCGCTCTCGTTCACCGGCGCCTCCTCCGAACAGGCTGATCGCTTGGCACGATGCTCGCAGTATCGGTGGGCGCATCCACTGTCTGGACGCCAGCCGCGGGGTCGCAGCCCATGAGCCCCCTGGGCGGACCACTGCCTCGTGCCGGCGTTTCGTCGCGCTGAGCACCACAAATCAGCGTGCGCGCAGCAGCTTCATCCAAGGCCATCATCATACGCACCAGACGCGCGGCAGCGGTATCACCCTCCGGCGCATGGTGGACGCTTGCTTTGCGAAAGTACCCGATCCACGACGCTGCCTTTTCAAGCGCTGCCGATTTGTCTCCGGTTGCGACCATCACATCGAAGAGGACAAACCGTCCGAGACTGCGTTCTGGATTCGCGATCGCATCGAAGCGCATCAGTGCCTCGCGTGCGCCGTACAGATCTCCCCGGGCCGCGAGCATGAGGCCAAGACGTTCGGCATCGTTGGCGGTGATCATCTCTTTGGCGAGCAGGCTGCGCAGGAGCTTTTCTTCCCTGCCGAACGCGCCGGCCAAGCGGTAGTGCGCCAGGAGCTCGCGTGCGGTTTGAGCGGTCGGGGAGAGCTCGAACAGCCGTTCCAAGGCAGCAATCTTGGCGCCTGTGTTCTGGATGTCCCCATAATGCTTTGCCAGCATGGCGAGGGCTTCCGCACTGGTGGGATGAAGAGCGACAAGATCCTCAAGAACGCGCGTCGCCGGCTCTATCTCGGCAAAGGCCATGTGAAGCTTATAGAGATGCATGACCGCATCAACGTCGCTTCGGCCCGACTGGTAGTGCGCTCGCAGGATCTTGAGTGCCTCCTGATTGTGTCCGTCGCGAACCAGCATGGTCCATTGCTCACGCTCTCCGGGTACCATCGCTACTCCCGCGAAGAGCGCGGCCCCAGCAAGACAGACCATGAGCACGATGTGCCGGAACATCAGCGTTCGTTGTCCACGCACGCCAGGTCGATTTCGAGCGGAGAGCTGGCATCCGCATCTGCCGTGAAGCCAAGCCGGCCGTCGTCGCCCACTTCCAATTCGTCCTCCCATACCGTGTGTTCGGTGTCGCGTGCATACGCGTGATAAAGTCCGGGCCTGAGTCCACCCCAGGTCATCTGCCCGATGCCGAAGCCCTTCGCCATGACCGTGAAGCCGCATTCGCGCCGGCGCATGTCGCGAAAGATCCAGCGGCCCTCGATCAGATACGGGATCACATCTTCCGCAGCATGCTCCAGTGCTTCATCAGCCCCTTCCTGCAAGCGCGGAAAGACGGCTGAGATCCCGCTCTGCTCTGGCAAGATCCCTGAAGATCGCGGGAGGCGTGGCTCGGGACCGAGAGCAACAATAATCTGATCGAAGGCCTCATCCAGTGCCACGTAAAGCGCAGTGCCGTTCTGGCGCTGGCCGATAACCCCGACGCTGCGGCCAAAGTCGACTGCCATCCCTTTTGCGTCCTCGAAGCGCACGGTCTGCAGCGAGCCGCGATGGGAAATGAGCCAGCTTTCGTCTCCAAGGGCGGTGATCTCGGCCGAGAAAAAGCCGTCTGCGATTGCGGCATAATGAGAGGCAAAGATGGGAGTGACTTCGGCTTGCCTCGCCGTATCGAGATGGTGCCGCACGGCGGCAAGCTGGGCAGGGCGTTCGCCCGCATACATGTGATAATAGACGTCGATGGGCTTGAGGCGCCACGGATTTTCGGTCTGCTTGATTGTGGCGTCCAGGTTCAAAAAGCCGTGCTCGCGGCCGCTTCCATCACTGATGTAGATGTAATCGTTGGCATCGGCGGCATAGATTTGTCGCTCCGGCCCGACCACGCGCGACAAGGGCGACAAGTAACTGATGGATGGAAAGTCGGAATCGAAGCGGGAATCACCGCCGTTGAGATTGCGCAGACCTAGCCGGCGCGTGGCGGCAATTGCGGCCTGGAACGGCTCGGCGCCTCCGCTCCAGAGATAAAGAGTGGCGTGCTTGCCCTCCGGCGCGAGCTCCTCGGCCGCAATAACGGATCCACGGATCTCCTGATCGAGATCGAAGGGAAATTCGCTGTAGGCGCGCGGTGGATCATCCCCGGCCACCTTGACGTCGCTGTCGCTTCCCTTGTGCACCAGACCGGGAAAGATGTTCTGCGCCATCCGGCGCAAGCGGTCGCCCAGCACGGCTTTCCACTCCGATTCGTCGGGTCCGATGAGGCGTTCCTCGAGCTTGCGGTCATAACTTTCGAAGAAGCTCCACTGATAAGGGTGCGAATAGGTATGGGATGCAATCTCGACCTGTGGGACCGCAAAAAGCTCGCGCGCCGCCTGGCGGCCGGCCTCGGGCGTGCCGTAGCGTTCATCGATATCGGCGCCGATCACGCCAACTGCCACGGGCAGATCGGGATAGGGAGCAATAAGCTCCCGCAGCACCACGCCTGCGGCGACCGTGGGCTTGTCCCGATACTCTTCGATGTAACTGACATTGTTCCAGCCGTCCCCATCGATATGGCTGAACCACATACGTCGCCCGGAAAGTGTCGTTGCATCGGGGATCGGCATGCGTTTTGCGCCGAATGCCTCCTGAAAGAACGCGAACGGATCGATGATCCATTTGGTGCGCCCGGTAACGGGCTCCTCGTAGATGAGATATCCATTCGCCACGTACCCGCCGCGCTTGCTCGTGAGCACCACGCTTGAAGCAAGCACCAGGTCGCCGTCCCGATGCTCCAGCACGAGATGCGAGGACACGTCCTCGCCGATAGCGCCGACGATCGGAAAGGCCGGCAGGGCCGGGTCGAGGTCGCGCTCGAACCCGATGAGCGAGTCACGATACAGGACCTTCGTTGCATAGGTGACGTCAACCGCGGCGCCGCTGAGCCCGAACCCGATCTCCTGAAACATGCGGTTGGCGTCTGCCAGCGACGTATTCGCCGCGGGTAGTCCGCTGTCGCCCAGCACCACGCTACGCACGCCCCGTTGCAGCAGGTCGAGGCCCCACAGATAAAATGCACTCGGGGGCGCTCGTCTAAACCAGGTGATGACCCCGCGAGCTTTCTCGGTGCGCTCGGCGGTTGGCAGTCCGGCATTGACGTCCCAATAGCTGAGCACAAAGCCGAGGTGATTGAGCGGCATTTCCGCGAAACGGTGAATGCGGGTTTGATCGGGGCGCGGCTCCTCCCGACTGTCATAGACCGCGAGAATCTCGCGCCGAACGGGTTCGGCCAGTGGCTCCTCCTCGGCTGCGGTCTGCGCCCCGGCCTGCAAAGGGAGCACGAGCGCGCCGAGCAACAGAAGAACCGTTCCTTTGCGCCCCGGTCGAAGCATCGGGGTCCAAGTGCGACGCGGTGTGCACAGCAACAGGCGCCGCGATCGCGACCAGGCCTTGGCCGCACCGCCACCGAGCGCTGCAAGAGTGGCAGAGATCAGCATGAACAAATATTCAAGTCCGAATGGACCTCCGCGCGGCAATCCCTGTTCGCCCTGCATTTTCAAAATTCCGCACAGGCCTCCACCGCCCGGCGAACGCGCCGCATCGCTGCCGTTCTACCAATAGCGCGAGAGATGGTCGAGAAGCTTTGCAATGGTCCGGTTAACTTAATCATCTTCGCTATTGTCATTCCAAGTGCCTGAAGCTACGGAGCCCCTAAGGTTTGTGGAGCTGTTCCATTGCTCAGGAATGTGCAGGCCGCGGCCGGCGGGGGCATTCGCTATGCTGACGGGAGCGACAAGGCGGAGACATGCAATGGTGCGGTGTTGCTGCCGTTTTGCTCGCGTCGTCAGCCTGCTCATAGGGTCGCTTGGGGCGGCGACTGCCGCCGGCGCACAGGACATTTCGGCCTCGCCATTCACCTTCGGGTTGTTTTGCGATCTCGCCTACTCCGCCGCGGAGGAGCCGTTAATGGCAAACGTTCTTTCCGATCTCAACCGCATGCCATTTGCCTTCGTGGCGCATGTCGGCGATCTTGGCTCGCCGCGTGCGGGCTCCTGTACGGAGGAGCTGTGGGCGCGTCGGCTCGCGCAATTTGAAGCTTCCGAGAATCCCCTCGTATACACGCCGGGGGACAACGACTGGACGGACTGCCACGACCAGGAAGGTGTGTTTGATGCGGATCCGCTGGAACGCTTAGCAAAGCTCAGGAGCTTTTTCTTCGCATCGGGGCACAGCTTCGGCCGCCGCAGCATCCCGCTCATGCGGCAGAGCGACAACCCGCAATATGCCAAGTACCGCGAGAATGCCCGCTGGGATCTTGGCGGCATCACTTTCCTGACGTTGCACGTGGTTGGAAGCAATAACGGCCTCGGACGCACCAGCGCAGGAGACGTGGAATTCGCCGACCGCACCAACGCCGACCTGGCATGGCTGCATGATGGCCTGGCCCACGCCCAAGCCGAGAACAGCCGGGCGGCCATGATCATCCAACATTTTTCCGAATTTCTCCCCGTTTCCCGGAAATCCCAAACAGAAGCCAGACGGGTTTGCGGAGCTCCGTGCGACATTGGCCAAAGAGGCCATGGCTTTCGGCAGGCCTGTCGTCCTGGTGCATGGCGACAGCCATTATTTTCGGATCGACAAGCCATTCATGCGCAGGCAAGCGGGTTCCGAGGATCCCGTAATTGAAAACTTCACGCGACTCGAGACGTTCGGCTCCCCGTTTCACCATTGGGTGGAGGCCGCCGTTGATGGGAACGATCCGAATGTGTTTGTATTTCGGCAACGCATCGTGCCGGCCAACGTGACGCTGAAGTAGCGGTTTGCCCTCGGCTGTCTCGATCCGGCACGCACATCAGCTGGGAGCAACCCAGGCAGCGAGGCAGCGCTCGCATAAGCGGCCTGCTGTGACGGGAGGAAATTGCACCATGAGCTTCCGCGCCCTGACCTTTGTCATTGCGCTCATTCTCGCAGCCGCAGTCCCGCGCAGCCTCGCCGCCGAAACGCTCAGGATTGCATCCCCGCAGCGGGGCAGCTGGGAGGGGGCGATTCCCGAGCTCGGTAAGGAAGCCGGGATCTTTCAGAGACAAGGCCTCGACCTTGATATCCTGTACACCCAGGGCGGTGGCGAGACCCTGCAGATCGTGGTCTCGGGCGCGGTTGATATCGGCTTGAGTGCCGGCACGCTTGGAACGTTGGGCGCTTATGCCAAAGGCGCACCCGTGCGGATCATCGCGGCGAGCTCGACCGGCTCGCGCGAAGTGTTCTGGTTCGTTCCTGCGGCCTCGCCGCTCAAAAGCATGCATGACGCCAACGGCCACAGCATCGCCTATTCCACGACCGGTGCATCCTCGCACGTGAACGTGTTGCGGTTCATCAAACAGTACGGTCTCAATGCCCACGCGGTCGCCACCGGGGACGTGGCTGCAACCATCACCCAGACCATGTCGGGTCAGGTGGATGTAGGCTGGTCGGTAGCGCCGTTCATGCTCGACGCGCTGGCAAAAGGTGACGTCCGCATGATCGCGCGCGCCAGTGATCTCGAAGCGGCGCGCCGGCAGACCGTGCGTGTACAGATCATCAATGCGCAAAATCTCGCGGCGAAAAGAGAGGCAGTGGGACGCTACCTCAAGGCCTATAACGAGACCGTCGATTGGATGTATTCGAGCCCGGACGCGGTGCGACGCTACATCGCGTTTTCCGGTTTGTCCGAATCATCGGTTCGTCACATGCTAGGGGATTTTATTCCCAAGGAGAGCCTGCAGACCGCAACCATCGCCGGCATCGCGGAAAGCGTGCAGGATGCGGTGCAATTCAGGTTTCTCCCTGCCCCCCTTTCGCAGGACCAGCTGAGCGAGCTCATCCAGATTCCATCCGGCTCTTAGACAGCGGTCGCGTATTTCGGCAACAGCGCGAGCGCATTGGCGCGGTCAATCGCAAAGCGCCTTTCTTCGGAAAGGAATCCGGACTCGTACGTGCTCAGGGCCTCGGCGATCACACGCGGGTTGGCGAAGGGGAAATCAGTTCCGAAGACAATCCGCTCGGGTCGCGCGACATGGTCGAGCGCACCGAAGGTTTGCTCCCCCGGCGAAAGTGCATTGTCGTACCAGAAGTGCCGCAGCGCGGCGTAGACCTGATCCCGCGACAGTTGCGGGAGCCGTTGATCGATCATGGGCGACACCGCCAGGCGCCAGGCGAAATAGGGCACCAGCCCGCCCGCATGCGGCAGAATGAATCGCACGCGCGGAAAGCGCTCGATTGCCCCGGAGAAGATGAGGTTCACCACGGCACGCGTGGTGTCGAACAGATATTCCATCATGAAGGCAGGCCAGGGTAGAGCGAGGCCCTTGCTCGATGGGTGCAGTCCGGGATGGACGAACGCAACCGCCCCGCGCGCATTGAGCATCTCTAAAATCGGATCGAAACTGCGGTCCCCCAGAAAATTCTCGCCGTAGCTTGCAAACAGCGACACCCCGTCGAAGCCCAGCGTGTCCAGCGCATGGCTGATCTCGGTGAGCGCAAGATCGAGATCGCCCATTGGAACCGTCGCAAAAGCTCCGAACCGGGAGGGCCAGCGCGCAATGAGCTCGGCAGCGTATTCGTTGCAGCGGCGGGCAAGCGCCTGCATGGTTTCCGGAGCGCCGAAGCCGACGCCCGGTTGCGCCAGCGAGGTGAGCGCCAATTCAATCCCATGCGTATCCATGACATCGAGCGCAATCTGCGGCGTCCAATCCGGGTACTTGCCGATAGCCGGACCACGGCCCGTCTCGTAAACCGCGTCGCGATAGAACGGCGGGATCAGATGAAAATGCACGTCGATGCGGCGCGGTGCAGCGGTCATTTTTGCTGTCGCGTGAGCGTGTTGAATTTTGCTGCCGTCCATGCCTCTATGACGGCCCGATCCCGCCTGCAAGGAGTTGCGACCGTGCCCTGGTTGGACGCCAATGGCATCAGCATACATTATCAGCTTGCCGGAGAAGGGCCCTCGCTGGTGCTGTTGCACGAGATGGGCGGGACCCTCGACAGCTGGGACGGTCTTTTTTCTGCCCTGAGCCAGCGCTTTCGCGTGTTGCGCTACGATCAGCGCGGCTCGGGCCTGTCCGAAAAGGTGCGCCAGCCGATCACGACCGAGCTTCTGGTCGCCGATCTTGCAGCCGTACTGCAGGGCCTCGCGCTTGCCCCGCCTTATCATTTTGTCACCGTTGCCGCGGCCACCATGCAGGCGTTGCTCTATATGACCCGCTCTCCGGAACACATTGCGAGCTTCGTGTTCTGCAATCCTTTCACTGGCGCCGATCCGAGCCGGGTAGCGGCACTCGATGAGCGCGCCGCGCTCGCCGAGCGTGAGGGCATGCGCGCGGCAATTCCCCTCACCCTCGACAAGTCATGGCCCCCGGAAGTCGGTGACCACGCGGCCTACGCGACTTATCGCGCGCGCTATCTCGCACATGATCCGGTGTGCTTCGCGGCCATGAACCGTGCGATCGCGCGCCCGAATGTGACCCATCTCGGCAAAGAGGTGCGTTGCCCGACGCTGGTGGTCGCCGGCCGCTTCGACCAGGTGCGCCCGCCCGCGACGAGCGAACAGTTTGCACAGAGCATCCCCGGCGCGCGTTTCGAGTTGATCGATGCGGTGCACATGATGCCGGCACAGGCATCCGGCCTGCTGCTTGCGGTAGTCGAAGATTTCCTCAACGCGCAAACCACCGGTCAGTGGAGCGGTCACGGCGCTCCCGCAATCCGTGAGGGTACCGGCTAAAGGAGGTGCAATGCAGGTCAAGTCCAACGGCATCGCCATCAATTGCCGCATCGACGGCCCGGAGGGGGCACCCTGGCTCATTTGGAGCAATTCGCTCGCAACCAATCTCGACGCCTGGGAACAGCAGGCAAGCGAATTCAAGTCCACGTTCCGCATCCTGCGTTATGATCAGCGTGGCCACGGTGCCACCGAGGAGCCCGCGGGCCGCTACAGCTTCGAAACCTTGATCGCCGATGCGCTTGGGTTGATGGATGCGCTCGCGATCCCGAAGGCGCATTTTGCCGGCCTCTCCATGGGAGGAGCGACTGCACTCGGCTTGGCCGAGAAGCATCCCGAGCGGCTCGATAGCGTGATTGTGTGCGACTCTGGCTGCCAATCCACCCCGGCCAGCGCGCAGCAGTGGGAGGAGCGCATCGCAATTGCGCAAAAGCAGGGCATGGAGGCTTTGGTCGAACCGACGATTACGCGATGGTTTCCTCCGGATGTCATCAAGGTCAATCCGGCTTATTTGGACGAGGTGCGCAGCATGATCCGCAGCACGCCCGTGAATGGGTTTGTCGGGTGCGCGGCCGCGCTCGCCGACCACAACTACGCTGATGCGGTCGGAACAGTAAGGCGGCCGGTTCTCTTCCTGGTCGGGGAGAAGGATGGAGTGACCCCGGCTGCCATGCGCAAGCTGCATGAACGCCTGCCGGGCTCGCGCTACGTGGAGCTTGCAGGCGCGGGACACATTTCCAATCTCGACCGACCCGAGGGGTTCAACCGCGCGGTGGGCGATTTCCTGCGCGGTGAGTGAAAAACGGGAGCTGCTACGGAATTGATCTGCGTCAGCGAACCGGTTGCGAACCGCCGCGCTGTCATACCCCGCCAGAGCTTCTGGTGTGGCTGAAAGACTCGCGTTTGCGGCATAATATCGTACATAGGTAATGGGCGAAGGAGCCCGTCGGACAGGAGAAGACGCCATGACCGCTGCAGCCACGCAGAAGAAGGCCCCCGCCGGGCTTTCCAACAAAGCTCGCGAGATGATGGAAGCGATCAACGCGGAGGCAGGCAAGCATAATATTTGGGTGCGTACCCAGGCGAACGCGCCGGCACAGCGTCCCTGGTTCAGCGAGACCAGAGGCGAAGGGAGCGGACAGCTCGCTTCAGGTCGCGTCGCGGCGAACCAGATGAAGACGCTGCCGCACATGTGGCAATGGAAGGATTTCAGTCCCTATCTGCACCGCATTTCCGAGATCGCGCGCAAGGCGGACATCTCCCCGATCGAGTTTGCGGATCGCCAGAGCATTCTGCTGCTCAACCCGGGCCTCAATGGCAGGCTGCAGGTAACCAATACCATTCGGTGCGCGATCTCGATCTACAATCCGGGCGACGTGGCGCCGGTACATCTCCACTCTCCGAATGCCAGCCGCACCATCCTGTCCGAAAAAGGGGGCTACACCGTCGTCGAGGGCGAGCGCTGCGATGCCGCGCGCGGCGACCTCATCCTGACGCCCAACGGCACCTGGCACGATCACGGCAACGATTCCAGCGAGCCGGTGATATGGATCGACATGCTGGACTGGCCGCTCATGGAGTTCCTCGACGCCGCCTGGGTCGATCACGACATGCCAGGCGCGCAAGGCAACGCGCGGGTGCAGCCGACTACGCATAGAGACGGGTATTCGCGCCGGCTCTATGGCCGCGGCGGGATGCTTCCGACTTTCGTCAGCCACCAGCTTGGCGGTGGCCGCAGCCCGGCCCCGCTTATCCATTATCGCGGCGCCGACGTGCACGAGACGCTGCACAGCCTGCGCAAGGAAAAGGGCGATCCCCACGAGGGCATCAAGCTCGACTTCGTCAACCCGGTGACGGGCGAGCCGGTGTTCAAGACGCTCAACTATTCCGCCCAGCTCCTGCGCCCGGGAGAGGAGACCGAGCTTAAACGCGAGACGGCCGGCACGTTTTACGTCGTGATCGAAGGCACCGGTGCCACCGAGGTCGGCGGCAAGCGCTTCGAGTGGACGCAGAACGATATCTTCGTGGCGCCGAACTTCCTCTGGCGACGCCACATCAACACCGGAAAGAACGATGCCGTGATTTATTCGGTCTCCGACGCCGCTCTGATGAGGAACATCGGGCAGTACTATGCCCAGGGCCGTTCAAAGAACGGCAAGGTGACCGAGCTCGTGCACTGAGCGGACAGGCGCGGCCTGGGGCCGGCACAAGCCCTAACCAAGACGAACCGAGCAGCACCCACGGCGCGGCCGCCATTGTCGCGCCGCGCCGGGAGCACGTTCCGCTTGCCATTTTATATATGGTTGGCGCGACCATGATGTTTGCAGGCTCGAGCGCGGTTTCGAAATGGTTGGTCGACCGCTATCCCGTGGGTGAGGTGCTCTTCACCCGCAGCGCGGTGTCCCTGATAGTCTGCGCAGCCTTTCTCTTGCCGCGCACCGGATTGCTCGCCTTTCGCACAGGACGTCTGCGCCATCACGCCTTGCGCAGCGTTTCCCAAGCCGTCTCTCAGACGTTGCTGCTGATCGCGTTCAGTATGATGTCGCTCGCCAGCGCGATTGCCATCAACTTCTCAGCGCCTCTGTTCGCAACCCTGGCATCCGCCTTCATACTCAGGGAAAGAGTAGGTTTAGCGCGCTGGACGGCGCTGCTCGTCGGTTTTTTCGGTGTGCTTGTGGTCACGCATCCGGGAGCCGGGACTTTCCAGATCGGGGCCCTGTTCGCGCTGGGAAACGCCGTGCTCTACGGATCGGTCACGGTGGCAGTGCGCAGCATGACAGCCACGGAGTCGGCCGAAACGCTCACGCTCTATCAGCTCATGCTGCTGACCGTTTTGTTTGCGCTGCTATTGCCCTTGGGATGGGTGTCACCTGACCCGCTCGCCGGCATGTGGATCGTGTTCAACGGGACCTCCAACGCGATTGGACAGTTCTGGTGGACGCGGGCGCTGCATCTCGCACCGGCATCAGCGGTCGCCCCGTTTTATTACACCTCGCTAATCTGGGCGAGCGTCCTTGGCTTCGCCATATGGGGTGAGCTTCCAACACTCGCCCTGATCGTTGGATCCGCAATCGTGGTGGCGTCCGGGCTTTTTCTGTTCTGGCATGAGAGCAGCAGCCGCCCCGCCCCCGCTGCGAGCAAACAGGGGTGAACGATTACTGATGCGACTCTTTGCCACCTATTCTTGAGGACGCTCACGCAGCACCCTTACAGTCTAACGCTAGAACAACACTCCACGCCGACGACGTGGAAATAGACGCAAGACCGCGGGACCAAAGCTAAAGACCAAAACGGTGCACGCTGGTTGGGGGCGACGCCAGTGCAATACCAGTGGGTAGATTGTGAACGCGCTTTCATTGCGCGCCGCTACGATCGCATTGCCGGCTTCATGGCGTTGTTCGACTGGCTGTTCTGGTTTCCCCCGCACCTGCGCGATCTTGCCGCCGAACGGCTCGCGGTGCGCCCCGGTGCTCGCGTGTTGGAGATCGGATGCGGAACCGGCCGCAATTTTCCCGGGTTGCAGGCAGCCGTCGGAGCGGCCGGCAAGATCTACGGGGTGGACATCTCCTCGGGCATGCTGGCGAAAGCGCGGGCGCTGTGCAGGCGTAGACAGTGGAGCAACGTCGAACTCACCCAGTGCGACGCGCTGGAGTACATTCCGCCGGAGCCGCTCGACGGCATTCTCTTCGGCCTCTGCTATAACACCATGCCGCATCATACGAGCGTGCTCCGTCACGCCTGGAAGGTGTTGCGCCCGGGTGGCCGCGTCGTGATCTTGGACGGCAAGGTGCCCCCCGGCCTCATCGGCCAGCTGGCTCTGCCGTTCGGACTGTGGCTGATGAAGCGAACCATGCTGGGCAACCCCTTCATCAAGCCCTGGGAGCACCTCGCCCCCATGGCCGGGGACTTCTTGATGGAAGAGTTCGTGTTCGGCTCCTGGTATGTCTGCTGGGGCACCAAGACAGCGCCGGCGCAAACGGAGTTGCAGGCCCCACCCGAGCAGCTGCTCGCGGCCGAATAGGGTTGCCGCCTTATCCCCAACACAGTGTTGTCTTCACCTTCGCGTGCCGCACGCGCACGTTCCGACCTCAAAAGCGGGGCTCTGCGGCGGCGGGCGAAGGGGTTGGCTCCGGCGGCCGGACGTGGACGGGTTTGTCGGCGAGAGTAGTTCGATGAAACGCATTGTTGCGGCGCTCTGCGTGTGTTGGGCCGCCTATTGCGGCGCTCCATCAAATACCGCGCCGCTGGCTTTCGGCATGACCCTCGAGGAGGCTGCCGTCGCGCTCGGCGTACCTCTCCTCTACTATTCCGGAGATAACGGTTCGGAGATCTACCTGGCTTATGGGCAGGCGGGCGTTCTGGGAGCATACCCCGTTGCTTCCGCCCTGGCACTCCAATTTCGCAACGGACGCCTGACCGGCTGGAAGAAGGACTGGCAGGTGCGTCGAAACTAGACCGGGACGATTTTCTTCGAGTCGTCACCCCGCTCTTGCTCTTTTTGTTTGAGCATGTACTTTTTTGTTTGAGCATGGACTTTTGGCAAAATCCGTTCCAGTTGTTGCGAGACATTCTGTGTCTCTTTGGTTGAGTATGCCCATTTCGCAAGCCCGCTTTCCCCTTCTGCGGGAAATGCTCCGCACCGGCGCGTGATCCCGCTCTCCGTCCTTGATCTCTCGCCTGTTGCCGCGGGCTCATCCGGTGCCGCAGCGCTGCGCAACTCGCTCGATCTTGCGCGTCTCGCCGATCGCCTCGGCTACACCCGTTATTGGGTGGCCGAGCACCACAACCTTGCTTCGATTGCAAGCTCCGCCCCCGACATCATGATCGGGCAGATTGCGGCAGCCACCGAGCGCATGCGTGTGGGTTCCGGCGGCGTGATGCTGCCGAACCACGCGCCGCTCATGGTCGCCGAACGGTTCAAGGTGCTGGAGGCACTCTTCCCGGGACGCATTGACCTTGGGCTGGGCCGCGCCCCAGGCACCGACCCGGTCACCTCCTATGCGCTGCGGCGACGCCAGGATGCTGGGGGCGATGACGATTTTCTGCAGCGCTTTCAGGAACTGCTGCTGTTCGAAAGCAGCGCCTTCCCCGAAGGCCACCCGTTTCGCGCTGTGCACGCCATGCCGCAAGATGTGAAGCTCCCGCCGATTTGGCTGCTCGGCTCCAGCGGCTATAGCGCGCAATTGGCGGGAATCGTGGGGGCAGGGTTCTCTTTCGCGCATCATTTCGCCGACTACGACCCAGCCTCGGCCATGCTGAGCTATCGCGAAGCGTTCAAACCCTCGGCCACGCGGCCGATCCCCTACGCCATTCTCGCTTGCGCGGTGGTCTGTGCCGACACGGACCGGGAGGCGCAGCGGCTTGCATCCACCATCGACTTCAACTTCGTGCGCCGGCAGCGCGGCGAGCATCTCCCGCTCGCAAGCCCGGAGGAGGCGGAGGCGTTCCCTTATTCCGCGGCGGAGCGTGCCCTCATCGCGCGGAACCGTGCCCGCCTGTTCGTCGGTACCAAGGACGCCGTGCTTGCGCGGCTCGAACCGATGATCGCCGCGACCAAGGCAGACGAGATCATGGTTACGACCATGATCTACGACCACAATGCGCGCCGGCGGTCCTATGAACTCCTAGCGGAGGCGTTCGGACTGCACCCGCAGACGTAGGGGGGCCCTACTTTTGGTTTGCTCTGCGCCGCAGTAGATCCACTGCGCGGCACCACCCCTGTTGCTTTGTCGGCGCGAAACGAGAAATATCCGGTGTCCCGGCATGGATTGGGCCGGGCTTTTACGCTCACGGAGGTTCTCTTGGGTAAGCAGTTCACGCTCACGTCAGCCGACAAGTTTCAGTTGGGCGCGTATCGCGCCGACCCGTCCGGCCCTGCAAAGGGCGGCATCGTGGTCATTCAGGAAATCTTCGGTGTCAATCATCATATTCGCGCGGTTTGTGATCGGTTGGCCGGTGAAGGCTATGCCGCCGTCGCGCCCGCGCTCTTCGATCGTCAGGTGAAGGATTTCCAGAGCGGTTACTCGCCGGACGAGATTGCGGAAGCGCGCAAGTTCGTTGCCAACCCCGATTGGGGGGCGATGCTGCGTGACGTGCAGGCCGCAATCGATGAGCTCAAGGCCTCCGGGCCAGTCGCGATCATGGGCTTCTGCATGGGCGGGACCGTCTCGTTCCTGGCGGCGTGCAGGCTCAACGGCCTTTCAGCTGCGGTGTGCTATTACGGCGGGCAAATCGCAAAGAATGCCGACGAGAAGCCCAAAGTCCCGACGCTGATGCATTTCGGCGAAAAGGACGCCTCCATTCCCATGAACGATGTCGAGACCGTGAAGAAGAAGCGCGGTGGAGACAGCGAAATATACGTCTATCCGGATGCGCAGCATGGATTCCACTGCGACGAGCGCGGCAGCTTTCATGAAGCAAGCGCGAAGCTCGCCTGGCAGCGCTCCATGGACTTCCTCAGGAAGCACTTGAAGAAATAGGATCGAGCAAGATCAGAACCAGCGCTCGCTCACCGTCACGGTGTCCCCCGGTCGCACCGGCGCGATCAGGGGCACCTTTTGCCGCGCCGTCACGCCCATGGACGAGCAGCTGATCACAAAATCGTAGCGGTAGGCGCGGGGCGTAAACCTGCCCGCGATCGCATGAGGGCGTTCCGGACCCGCGCCAGAGGGTTAACGGATTAACGCCCGATATGGTTAACAAATCATTTCACATGGTCACCGTAGCCAGGAATCGGATCGACCACGGTGATCTGCTTGACCGGAAAGTTGGAGATGATCTCGATGCTCTTGTCATGCACGATGAGCATCTCCTCGATGCGCACGCCGTAACGGAAGCGCTTGCCGTGCTGCGTCTCGAGCGCAAACGTCATCCCCGACTTGATCTCCACGGGATGATCGAGCGACCAGATGCGCGAGATCACCGGGGGATCGTATTGCGCGAGGCCAAGACCGTGGCCCCAGAGATTGGCCGCCGCCTGGTCTTCCTCCTTGTAACCCCAGGCTTCCTTGGCCGACGGCCATTTCTTCGCGATCTCGCGCGTCGTCGTGCCCGCTTTCACCGCTCCGATGGAGTCGTAGAGCCATTCGAGCGCGGTGGCGTAGGTGTCTTTCTGCTCCCTGCTCGGCTCCTTTCCGACGCAATATGTGCGGTAATAGCAGGATTTGTACCCGTTCCAGGTGAGCGCGGCCAAGTCCATGAAGACGATGTCGCCTGGCTGAATGATGCGATCAGAGAAGTTGCGCCAGTTCGGCCAGGTGTTGGGGCCTGACGATACGATCACGTCCTCAACGTCTTCCATCCCCGGAATGCTGTAGAGATATTTCATCAGGTGCGCGGTCACCTGGTTTTCGGTGATGCCGGGCCGGAGGAATTTCATGCACTCCCAGTGGGTGGCGTCCCCGATAGCACCAACGATGCGCATGCACTCCTGCTCATCGACATTTTTGACGGCGCGGGCCTCCATCATCGGCGTCATGCCATCCACCCAGTTGATCTTCTTCTCCTTGAAGATGTTGATCATGTTGATGTCGATGAAATCGACACCGAGCTTCTGGCCGGCGACGCCATGGCGCTTCATCTCGTAAAGGATCGCGTCGGTGAATTTCTTCACCTGCTGTTGCGAGGCAGGACCTGCGGCGCCCTTGATCCAGGCGTAGGAGTAGCGGACGTTCTCCTTGGGAATCCAAGGCGAATGGCGCTCGATCTGGAACCCGATATCGCCCTGCTCGAACAGCACCGGCTGCCCGTCGCCGCAGAGAAGCGCATAGCGCAGGCCCGGCTTGAGCCGGTTCCAGCCGGGCGTCAGCGTGCCGGTGAGGTAGCGAACATTCTCGTCGTACATGCACAGCATGGCACCGAGCCCGTGCTTCTTCATATGCTCGCGCGCACGCTCGGTGCGGTAGTTCTTCAGTCGGTCCCAATTGACTCGCTGCTGCCAATCAAGGCCGACGATGCCGAAATTCGCTGTGCCCATGAGCTCTCCCGAGATAAGGCGCGCGGCGCGCGTGCCGGATTGGGGTGGGTCGATGTTCAGGTCGCATCCTGACCGGGATCGGCCTTGAGCCCCGCGGCTTCGATGCCGGAGATCGCGCAGGCCTCGTCGCGGTCCGAAGTGTCGCCGGAGATGCCGACCGCGCCGATGACATCCCCCGCCGCGCTCCGGATGAGCACGCCACCGGGGTTGGTCACGATACGCCCCTCGCTCGCCGCGGCGAGCGCAGTGAAGAACATGGGCGTCTTGGCGGCACGCGCCGCCAACGTGCGCGAGCCGAAGCCCATGCCGAGTGCACCCCATGCCTTGCCGAAGGCGATATCAAAGCGCAACAGGCCGGATCTGTCTTCGCGCTTGAAGGCGACCAGGTGCCCTCCCGCGTCGAGGACTGCGACGGTAAGCGGGGCACAGTTGGTATCTCGGCCCTTCTTCAGTGCGGTATCGACGATGGTGGAAGCCTGCGCAAGCGTAACGACAGACATGTCTGCTCCGATGATTTGCCGGCGGAGATGAGCTGAGTTTACTTGCCGGCGCGGTTTGCCCAATAGACCGATACGGCGGAGACCTCCGCCGCGCCCGACACTTTTCCTTTTGTCTCCTCATAGCAGGAGAGCGTTCGCTCGACGAGCGGCAGTTCGAGCCCCTGGCGCTTGCCTTCCCCCAGCATGGTGCGAAGGTCCTTGACTGCGCTATCGATATCAAACGTCACAGGTCCGAGGTCGCCGCCTTTGAGCATAGCGGCGACCGCGGGTCCTCGTACCTTCAGCACGTTTGGGCCCCCCGAGGTGTCCGCCAACAGCTCCATAAGCCGCGCCGGATCAAGCCCAAGCGGCCGGCACAACGCAAGTGCCTCCCCCAGCGCCTGCCAGTAAATCATGAGCGGCATGTTGATGGTGAGCTTCATCACTGCCCCGGTGCCAAGCGGACCGCAATGTTCCAGCCTGCGGCAGAGTTGCTCGAGAATGGGGCGTGCACGCTCGATATCGGCCGGCTCGCCGCCCATGAGGCCGATCAGCTTGCCTTGCCGCGCGGGACCGGTCGTGCCGCCGACCGGACATTCCACCAACGCAGCACCCTTCGCGCGCACTTTTTCCGCAAGCGCCGTTTCGGTCGCAGGCGCCACGGTGCTCATCTCGATGAATAGCTTCCCGGTCAGGTCTCCTGCGAGCAGTCCGGCAGGACCACCATAGACCGCATCAATCGCTGCCGCGTCGCTGAGAATGGTGATAACGGTCTGCGCGGTGCGCGCGACATCGGCAGGGTTGGTGGCGACCTTGGCGCCTGCATTCGCAAGTGGTCGCGCCTTCTCCGGGCTCCGATTCCATACCGTCAGATCGTGCCCAACCTCGATGAGCCGCTGCGCAATGGCCGAGCCCATTTTGCCCAGTCCGGCAATTCCGATCTGCATGGCAGCTCTCTCCGGCTTTCAATGCGGGACGATAGGAGATTACACCGCGGCAAGGAAGCCGTTGCGCTCTGCTGATCGGCGCAGGGGATTGAATGCCTGTGCAGCGGCTGTATAGCTCCGCCATGCCCAACGGGCTTTGGGAGATGTGAGAAATGGCGCGAGCGGTCGGGGTGGTTGGTCTTGGAATCATGGGGGGCGCGTTTGCGCAGAACCTCGCGAAAGCGGGTTGGCGTGTGATTGGCTTCGACATCAATCCGGCCCGCTGCCGCGCCATGCGACGAGCGGGCATCGAGATCGCTCCGGACGCCAAGATGCTCGCGCGCAGAGCGCCCACGATCATCACCAGCCTGCCAACGCCGGCGGCTCTCGATGTGACTGCCAAAGCTGTCGTCGATGCGCATGTGTCCCCACGCATCCTGGTGGAGGCGAGCACGTTCACCATTGCGGACAAGCAGAAGGCCGAGCGTGCGCTGAGCAAAGCGGGGCATGTCATGCTGGACTGCCCGGTCAGCGGCACCGGATCGCAGGCGAAAGCAAAGGATCTCGCCATCTATGCCAGCGGAGACCGCAAATCCATCCGCAAGCTGCGCCCGCTGTTTGCGGCATTCTCGCGTGCGGCGCACGATCTCGGTGCATTCGGCAACGGCAGCCGCATGAAATACATCGCCAACCTTCTGGTAGCGATCAATAACGTTGCGAGCGCCGAAGCGATGGTGATGGGGCTCAAGGCAGGTCTCGATCCCCGAACGGTGCTCGAAATGGTCAGTGCAGGAGCCGGGAACTCGCGCGTGTTCGAGCTGCGTGCGCCCATGATGGTCCACAATCGCTACAACCAGCCGACCATGAAGATCTCAGTCTGGCAGAAAGACATGGCGGTCATCGGCGATTTCGCGCGGCAGCTCGGCTGTCCCACGCCCTTATTCGATGCGACGGTCCCGATCTACAACAAGGCGATGAAGGCCGGCCATGCCGATCACGACACCGCTGCGGTCTGCGCGGTGCTGGAGAAGATGGCGCAGGTAAAACGACGCAGGCGCTAAGGCGCGCAGCCTACCTAGGCGCGCAGGAAATCGAGCACCGCCGTCTCGGCCAAGACGGCTTGAGGAATTCCGTGTCGTTGTGAGCGCGCTCGATCCCGTGCCGTCTGCGTGGCCTGCAGATATGCGCCGAGGTGGCGCGCGCGTTCGATAATGCGGTGTCCGACCGGCAGTCGTTGCGCCTCGAAATTTTCCAGCCCTGCTTCGACATTCTCTGCCTCCTCGAGCGCGGCAACCAGGCATGCAGCATCATCCGCGGCTTTCGCAACGCCTGCGGCGACGTGTGGCCGCGCAACGAATGCTGCGTCGCCGACAATCGCGACTCGCCCAAAAGCCATGCGCGGGCTCGCGAGATCGTAGATCGGCTGCAGGATGGGCTCTGAGATCATGCGGACCACGTCGCGGAATTGCGGGGGCAGCAATCGCTCTGCATCGGCTCGCATGGCGCTGATTGCGTCGCGCCGAATGAGCGGTGGCGGGATTGAGACCGAATGGGTGGTACCGCTTTCATCGGTGAGCAGGTGGCGCAGTTCGCTGCTTTCGTCCGCCGGACGGTACCAGACGACATTGTAGCGCCGGCGCCCGGGATGCAGATCATTCTCGGGGCCGGCGACCGGATAGCCCAGGAACTGCTCGCCCGGCGGCAGATAGAAAGTCATGAAATTGAATAGCTCGCGGTGAATAACAGCCGGAAATGCCGCCTCGGCGATGAGCGCGCGCCACGCCACGTAACCCGCATAGAGCGGCGCCAGGTCGGGGAGGCACTGCTGGCGAATGGTGGAGCGAAGGCCATCGGCTCCGACCAGGAGATCGCATTCGATCGCCCCGTGCTCGCGCAACGTGACGGTGACCGCATGCTGCGTCTGCTCGAAGCCGACCACTACCCGGCCGCGATGATAGTGCTCGGCGGGAAATGCATCCCGCAGGGCCCGGTAGACCCGCTCCCAGGCCGTGAGAACCTGCGGGCAGGTAGACTCGCCGATGACCTGCCCCGAAGCATCGAGGATTTTGCGGGTCGTGATCTCGACGCCAAGATCCGTCGTATCGATGCCGATCCGGATCAGCCTCTCGATCAGGTCGGGCTGCGCGACAATGCCCGCACCGCGGCCGGCAAGCTCGCCCTCGACTCGCTCGTAGATCTCAACGTCCCAAGCCGTTTGATGCAGCAGCAAGCCAGCCAGCAGGCCGCTCATGGACCCGCCGACGACGACTGCGCGTCGCCTGCGCATTTTCCGCAATAGCTCCGCCATTTCCGCAGCAACAAAACCTGCTATATATCTGACCAGACCAGGAGGAAAGCCATGGCCCTGACGATGTTGGACAAGCAGCCCCTCAATTCTGATAAATCGGCGTGGCCGCCGGAAATCGCTGCCGAATTCGAGCGGGAGAGGAAAAACCCGAATCCATGCGTGGGCAGCGAATTCGTTTCAGAGAGCGATCGGGTTCGGGTCTGGATCATCCGGTTGCAGCCTGGCGAACGCATTGGTTTTCATCGCCACGTGCTCGACTATTTCTGGACCTCCGTGAGCGGCGGTCGAGGACGCCAGCACGTGCACGACGGCACAACGGTTGAATACACCTACGCGCCAGGCGAGACTCGACACGAGACCTATGGGCCGGGTGAATTCAAGGTGCATGACCTTGAAAACCTCGGGGACAAGGAGATGGTGTTCATGACCATCGAATTCCTGCAGAGCGCGAACAAGCCGCTGCCGCTGCCGAGCCAAATCCGGGGACAGGCAGCCGCCTGACCGTTTCTGACCCTGACAGCTCATTCACTCAGGTCATTCCGGGGCGCCAACGCAGGCAAGCTTGCGCAGCCTGCGTAAACTTGGCTGCGTGCGGCGAGCCCGGAATTACTAAACAGAGTTCCGATCCGCGCCAAAACCGCTCTAGCCAAGTCCCTGCCCTTCCTGCACACTGGCGTCCCGAAAATTAAGGCTCACCCGCAGTATATGGCGGGAACGAGCACGCCGGGGGGAACAGGTGGATCTCAGCTTCGATTTGCTGGCCAACGCCGTGATCGCCGGGGTTCTGCTCGGCGGTTTCTATGCCGCGGTGACGATCGGAGTGTCGATCTCGTTCGGCATCCTCGACATCGTGAACATTGCACACCCCGCATTCATCATTCTCGGCTCGTACATAGCCTACATCATCAACAGCAGCTTTGGCATCGATCCCATTGTGGTCAGCATCATCGTGCTTCCGGTGTTCTACCTGCTGGGAGCCGGCGTCTATCAAATCTATTATCAAGCGTTCGAGCGGTATGGACAGGAATCGCTGCGCGGCCTGTCCTTCTTCTTCGGGCTTTTGTTCATCACCGAAGTCCTGCTCATCCTCGTGTTCGGTGTTGATTATCGCTACGTCGAGGCTTCGTATATTGGACCGAGCTGGCATGTCGGCGTAATGGACTTCCCGCTGCGCATGCTGGTGCCCTGCCTCACGGCGTTGGCCATGTTCGGCGTCCTGCAGCTCTTTCTTTCGCGAACGTTCATGGGACGCGCCATTGCCGCGGTGGCGCAGGACCAGCTGGCGCTGCGACTGATGGGCGCCTCCCCAATGCGCATCAAACGCGTCGCATTCGGTATCTCGATTGCAACCACGGCTGTGGCCGGCGCGCTGCTGATCATCATCCAGCCGGTGGAGCCGTCGGTCGGCCGCGAATATATCGGGCGTGTTTTCGCCATCTGCGTGCTCGGGGGGCTTGGCAGCCTGCCCGGAACGGTGATCGGCGCCATGTTGCTGGGCATCATCGAGAGCTTCACTTCGACCTTCTACGGGCCTTCCTGGGCGCCCGCGGTCGGTTTCGGCGTTCTCCTGCTCACCCTTGCTTTCCGGCCGTCAGGCCTGCTCGGGCGATAGGCTGGCCACCGTGCTCATCCGCTCCAGTCCGCGGCTCCGGCAAAAAACAAATGACGGCCGTCAGACACGCCGGAATCCGCTGCGGCAGGATTTGTTCGTGGTGATCGCGATCGCGAGCGCGGCTGTCGTCTTCTTTGGCGCCCGCGCGGTCAGCAACGATTACGTGTTCTTCGCCGGCTACACCGTGTTGCAATACATCGTGCTGGCGACGGCGTGGAACATTCTCGGCGGCTATACCGGATACGTGAATTTCGGATCCGCGGCCTTCTTCGCAATGGGCGCGTACACGACCGTGTTCTTCCACAAATCTCTTCCGTTGCCGATCCCGGCTCTGATCGTTATCGGCGGCATCGTCTCTGGTCTCGTCGGCTTCGGCATGGGCTATCTCACGCTGCGGCTGCGCGGGGCATTCTTTGCCATTGCGACGCTTGCGCTCGCAGTCGTGCTGCAGACGTTCGTGGTGAACTGGGACTACGTGGGCGGCTCCCGCGGGGCCTATATCATCCGGCCGAGCGAAAACGTGCTCACCGGTCCCTACATCCAATATTTGTTCCTGCTGATGCTGTCGCTGGTGGTGGTCGGGCTCGTCTGTGCACGCGGAATCGAGCGTTCGCGGCTCGGCTACGGCTTCGCCGCGATTCGCGACGACGAGCTTGCCGCCGAGGCGTGCGGCGTCCCAACGCTGCGCCTCAAGCTCATCGCAACCACGCTCTCAGGCGCGTTGATGGGAATGGCCGGGGCGCCCTTTCCTTATTACATCGGCTATCTCCAGCCATCGTCAGCGTTCGGGCTTGAATACGCGGTGAATTCCATTGCCATGCCGATGATCGGCGGAACGACCAGCTGGGTGGGTCCGCTCATCGGGGCGATCCTGCTCGGCTCGTTGCAGCAGATCGCAACCGTGACCATTTCCTCTGCGGTCAACCTCCTCATCGTCGGACTGCTGCTGGTCGGCTTCGTCATCATCGCTCCCAACGGGATCGTGGGACTGGTCCAGGATCGGCTGCGTGCGGGGGCCAAATAATGCCTCTGCTTGAAGTCGCGGGCTTGAGCAAACGCTTCGGCGGCTTCGTCGCGCTTGACGGCATCGATCTGACGGTCACCGAAGGCGAGCGTGTCGGGCTGATCGGGCCTAACGGCTCCGGCAAGTCTACCCTGGTCAATTGCATCTGCGGCACGCTGGCGAATGAGACCGGAACGGTGCACTTCGACGGGCGACCGGTCGATGGGCTGCTCACGCACGAGCGCACGCGCCGCGGGATGGCCCGCAGCTTTCAGCTTCCGCGCCCGTTCGTGACCCTGACCGTTGCTGACAATGTGCGCGTCCCGCTTCTCTACACGGTCAACGCCCGGCGGGGGCACGCGCTCAAGCCGGATGAGCTCGACTCACGTTGCGCCGAGCTGCTGCAGCTCGTGAGCCTTTTCGACAAGGCCGCAATCCTTCCGCGCGACCTTACCCAGGTCGAAATGCGCAAGCTCGAGCTCGCGCGGGCGATGGCGGCGGAGCCAAAACTTCTGATCGCCGACGAAGCCATGGCGGGACTGTCGCAATCGGAAGTGGACGACATTGTCGGGCTGCTGATCCGGCTCAACGAACGCGGGATCACCATCATTCTGATCGAGCACATCATGCGCGCGGTGATGCGATTTTCGCAGCGGCTCGTCGTCCTAGTCTCGGGCAAGAAGATCGCCGATGGACCGCCCGAGACGGTCATTCGCGATTCAGAGGTGGAGAAGGCATACATTGGCGAATAGCCTTGTGATCGAGAAGATCGATGCGGCTTACGGGGCGGTACGCGTCCTGGAGGACGTTTCGCTGCGCGTCGATGGCGGCGAAACCGTGGTGCTGCTCGGCACCAACGGGAACGGCAAAAGCACTTTGATGAAATGCGTCATGGGCATCCTGCCGCCGCGCGCCGGCCGCATCACTGCCGAGATCGACGGCGAGCGGCACGAGCTGGTCGGTCGCACCACCGAGCAGATCGTGGATCTCGGCATCGCGCTTGTCCCCGAGGGTCGCCGGCTGTTTCCGCGGCTCACGGTCGAGGAGAACCTGCTGCTCGGCGCGTTCCGGCGCAAGGCGCGCGCGTCACTGAGATCGAACCTGGATTTCTGCTTTGAATGCTTTCCGCGTCTCGCCGAACGGCGACGGCAACTCGCGGGATCCATGAGCGGCGGCGAGCAGCAAATGCTGGCGCTGGCGCGTGCGTTGATGCTCGCCCCGCGCATTATTCTGATCGATGAGCCTTCCGTCGGACTTGCCCCGGTGCTGGTGAGCCGCACCATCGACAAGATCAAGGAGCTCAAGGACACCTACAAGCTCACCGTGCTCATGGCAGAGCAGAACTTTCCGCAGGCGTTGCGCATTGCAGATCGGGGCTACGTCATCGTGCATGGCCAAATCGCGTTCGAAGGCCGTTCCTCCGCCGAGCTCAACAACAACGACCTGATCCGGAAGTTTTATCTGGGGCTGTGACGACTGAATCCGGGTGCAGGCGGGACAGACCTCGGCTTCGCATGATGCCGGTGTGCTCACAGCAGGAACAAGCTGGCCGAGAATGGGGATGCTTGTTCTTACAGCGTGCGAGGTGATGCAGGGGCGATGCATGCATCGCCCCGACAATATGGAGAGCCGCCGAGTCGGCCCTCCCCGCTACTTGGCCTTTTCGTACGGATAAACGACTTTCCCCGACTCGTATTCCGCCGGCGCGACCACGGCCTGTGTTGAGGCGTCCTTGAACTGGCCGACGTCGTTGCCTTTCACATTCTGGAACTGCACTTGCAGCACCCGTGACTGGGCCCACTCGCCCTTTGGGCCGAATTTCACGTCACCGACAATCGTCTTGAAGGTATGACCGCGGATGTAGTCGCCGAGCTTCGCATCATCGAGGCTTTTGGTACCCTCGATCGCCTGTTGCAGCACCTGGAGCTGCGCATAGCCCCATGGCGCCATGTAGTAACCGAGCGGATCCACCCCTTCAGCTGAGGCCCTGGCCTGATAACGCTTGATCAGATCCAAGACCCCGGGGAACTCCATCTTCGGCACCGGTAGCCAGAAGTCGTAATTCACGAACCCGTTCAGCAGAGCCCCCAGCTGAGTCTTGATCGCGGTCGCCTGCAGCCCGACCATTCCGCCGCCGACCATCTTCGGCTTGTAACCGATCTCGTTGATGGCCCGTACCATCCCGACGGAATCCGGCGGATAGGAGCAGATGACCATCAGATCCGGATTGCTGGCCGCAACCGCGCGCACGATCGGCGCATAGTCGGCAGTCGAGGGCGGGTAGGTCTTGTCGTAGACGATCTTCAATCCTGTTTTCTTCGCATTCTCTCGCGCGCCATCGGCGGCATTGCGCGAGAACTCCTGATCGGCCGCGACGATGGCGACGCTTTGCGGCTTTTGCGCTTGTGCCATGGCGACATCGAAGAAGCCTTTGGTGAAGGCCGGCTTCGCATCGGGACCAGACGGTATCATCGCGAAATAATTCGGATAGTCGAATTCGGAATTCACGGCGAGCCCGAGCAAGGTGATGAATGTCTTCTTCTTCTGGATGACGATCGGCATCGCGGGCGCAATCTGCGCGGTCGCGTAGGGGCCGATGATGAGATCGACCTTGTCGACGTCGAGAAGCTTGGTGTAGATCGGCGGCACCTCCGCAGGCGAGCTCTTGTCATCGTAATAGACGAGCTTCACCGGACGGCGGAGCAGGCCGCCCTTGGCGTTGACCTCCTCCTCCCAGATCTTCTGCGCGAGCAGAGCGGATTTGCCGTTCGGCGCGAGGCCTCCGGTGAGCGCCATGCTGTAGCCGATCTTGATCGGCTCTCCGGACTGCGCCGAGGCCGGAGCAGCAAAGAGGACGCCGGCCAGCAATGCCGCAGCGGATGTGCAAGCCGCAGCAAGCGTCGTCCGCGCAAATCCGCGGTAGTTCGCACCATAACGCATCCTTGTTCCTCCCGTCGCAACCTGGTTTGCAGTGACATCTTATCGGCAGGCAGCATGCGCCTGCTAGGGGCCGCCAAGTGTATTACGGCGTCGCATCCCCGCCTTCCACCATGATGGTCTCGACCTCGCCCGCGCCGGCGCGGCGGTAGGCCGCAGCCCGGTCATATTCGGGGGAGGTGAAACATGCCACGCCCTGCTCGAACGTCGGAAACTCGATCACGACGTAGCGCTGAAACTTTTCCGGCCCCTCCATGACCTGATAGCGCCCGCCGCGCGCCAGCACCTTGCCGCCAAATTTTGCAATGATCGCCGGAACCAGGTCAGTGTATTTCTTGTATTCAACGGGATCATTGATCTTCGATCGCGCAACCCAATACGCGGGCATCGCTGTCCTCCGTTGCGGGGCGCCAGACGCTACACTTAATTCCACAGGCTCTGGCAAAGCAATGCGCTAGGGGTCACGGCCGATGGAGCGGGAGCAATGGCGAGACAGATCATCGATATATCGGTTCCCCTGGAGAACGACGTGGTCGCCGATCCGCCGCGCTATGGCCCCAACATCGAGTACTTCACGCACCGGCAGACCGCGCGAGACATCGTCGAGTTCTTTCCGGGGCTGCGCGAGCAGGACCTGCCCGACGGCGAAGGCTGGGCGATCGAGTGGATCAGACTTTCCACCCACAGCACCACGCACCTCGACGCTCCCTGGCATTTCGCGTCCACCATGGACCGTGGTCAGCGCGCGATCACCATCGACGAAGTGCCGCTCGAATGGTGCTTGCAACCTGGCATCAAGCTCGACTTTCGCCACTTCCCCGACGGCTATGTCGCAACCGCACGTGACGTGGAAGAGGAGCTCGATCGTATCGGACACAAGCTCTCACCCCTTGAGATCGTGCTGGTGAATACGAGCGCGGGCGCCGCTTACGGCCGGGCCGACTATGTCTCCAAGGGTTGCGGTATGGGGCGGGAGGCGACGCTTTACCTGCTCGAGCGTGGCGTGCGTATCACCGGAACCGACGGCTGGAGCTGGGATGCCCCTTTCATCCATACCAGAGAGAAATATCTCGCGACCCGCGACGCGAGCCTGATCTGGGAAGGACACAAGGCCGGACGCGAGATCGGATATTGCCACATCGAGAAGCTGCACAACCTGGAAAGCCTTCCCGCAAAGGGCTTCGTGGTGAGCTGCTTCCCGGTCAAGGTGCGCCGCGGTTCCGCCGGCTGGACCCGCGCAGTGGCTATTCTCGACAGCGGCACGTGATTGCCGTAACCACTAGCGCCAATAACGTCGTCAGAGAGGTGCAGCTTGGATCGACGCAGTTTGATGGTCGGCGCTGTCGCTGCAAGCGTCGTTAACACGGCGCTGGCGCAGGAAGCCTATCCGAATCGGGCAATTACCATCATCAATCCGTTTCCTCCGGGTGGTGCTTCCGACGTGGTCACGCGACCGCTTGCAGCAGTGCTCGAGTCCATCGTGCACAACCCCGTGGTGATCGACACCAAATCCGGCGCCGCCGGACAGGTCGGCGCCCAGGTTGCTGCCCATGCCAAGCCGGACGGATACACTTTACTGTCCCACATCACCTCGATCTCCGGCTTCGCCGAGGTCGACCGGCTGTTCGGGCGCCAACCGAAATTCACCAACGCCGATTTCATTCCGCTGGCGCGGTTTGTCGCCGATCCCTGCGTGTTAATCGTCAATGACCAGCAGCCGTGGCACACGCTGCAGGAGTTCATCGCAGACGCGAGGAAGCGGCCGAACGAGATCATTTTCAGCTCGTCGGGCCTTTACGGCGCGCTGCATATTCCCATGGCGCTGCTCATGTTGTCGGCCGGAGGATTGAAGCTGCGGCATCTCCCGACGAATGGTGGCGGGCCCGCGCTCACGGCCCTCCTCGGCAACAACTCGGCCGTGCTGGTGTCATCGGTTTCGGCGAGCCTTGCGCAAATCAAGGCGGGAAAGGCGCGCCCGCTCGCTCTCTTCGGCAGTAAAAGGTCGCAAGCGCTTCCCGAGGTGCCAACCCTCAAAGAAAGCGGCTATGACGTCGAATACTATCTTTGGGTTGGGCTGTTTGCACCCAAGGGCACACCCGATGCGGTCGTCAGCTATTTGCGCGGTGTCTTGAAGACGGCAGCGCACAGCCAGCAATTCAAGGCAGCGCTCGCAAATCTCGGACAAGAGCTCGACTACATGGACCAACCTGAATTCGGCGCGTTCTGGGAGGCGGATACTAAACGCATCGGGGCGGCCATTCGCGCCATTGGGAAGGTCGAAGGCTAGTTCCGCCGGCGCGGACAGCGTCGAGCCGGCGCAAGGGAGCGCGCAGACGTCATGCGAGAGAGGACACAGGCTTGATCGTTCGTACCGATCACGTCGTCGGCGGCATATTTGTCGTCTTCGGGTTTCTGATACTCGGGTTGAGCGGCGATCTCCCGGTGGGCACGCTTTCCTTTCCCGGCGCGGGGTTGATGCCCAAGCTGCTTGCAGGCTTGCTCGTCCTGTTTGGTCTGGCGCTCGCGCTTCATGCGCGGCGGAGCGAACCGCTCGCAAACCTCTCGTGGCAGGATCTGCCGCATGCGGTCCAGGTCGCCGCGATCACCGCGCTCGCCGTGGCGTTCTATCAGAGCCTCGGATTCGCGCTGAGCATGGGCCTGCTTCTGTTTGCGCTGACTTTCGCTGTCGAGCGCCGTCATCCCGTTTCCGCCGCCGCCTTCAGCGCTGCGGTTGTCGCGTTGACGTATCTGCTTTTCACCGTTGCGCTCAAGACACCTGTCGAGCAGGGCCCATTCGGGTTCTAGCATCATGGAAAGTCTGCTGCTCGGCTTCTCGGTGGCGCTTCAACCCGATGTCTTGTGGTACGCCTTCCTTGGATGCCTCGTCGGCACGGTGGTCGGCGTCTTGCCGGGCATAGGCCCCCTTTCCGGAATCAGCATTCTCCTGCCTGCCACTTTCGGGCTCGACACCACGAAGTCGGTGGTGATGCTCGCCGGCATCTATTACGGCTCGCAATACGGTGGATCGACCACGTCGATCCTGATGCGGATTCCGGGCGAGGCCTCTTCGGTCATGACCTGCATCGACGGCTACGCCATGGCGCAGAAAGGCCGCGCCGGCGCTGCCCTGTGCATAGCCGCGGTGGGCTCATGGATTGCGGGCACCTTCGGAGTAGTCATGCTGACGCTGATTGCACCGCCGCTCGCGGAATTTGCCCTGCGCTTCGGGCCGCCGGAATACGCCGCACTCTTGGTACTCGGGTTGATCCTGCTCGCCTACATGTCGTCGACCTCGCTGGTGCGCACGCTCGTCATGGCATGCGTCGGGCTCCTCCTCGGCACCATCGGCATCGACAACATGACGGGGCATTTCCGCTACTCCTTCGATATTGCCGAGCTCGGAGACGGGATCGGTATCGTCCCCGTCGCCGTCGGCCTGTTCGGACTGGGCGAGATCCTCTCCACGCCGTCAGCCACCGTGGTGCGCGATGTCATAGCGCCGCGCTTGCGCGAGCTCCTTCCCAACCGGGAGGAATGGCGACAATCCGCAATGCCGATCGCGCGCGGCTCGGTGCTTGGTTTTTTGATCGGATTGACGCCCGGATCGGCGCATATCATTTCGAGCTTCCTCTCCTACGCGGTGGAGCGCCGGCTCTCGAAGCATCCAGAGGAATTCGGCAGGGGCGCGGTTGCCGGCGTTGCAGGTCCGGAATCCGCCAACAACGCCGCCTCGACCGGGGCGTTTGTTCCCATGCTCGCGCTCGGTCTTCCCACCGGTCCGATCACTGCCGTGCTCTTGGCTGCGCTCATGATCCACGGGGTCTCGCCCGGCCCCACGCTGGTCAATGAGCATCCCGATGTTTTCTGGGGCTTCGTCGCGTCGATGTATGTCGGCAATCTGATGCTGCTCGCGCTCAATCTGCCGCTTGTCGGCATTTTTGTGAACGTATTGCGTGTACCTTATACCTACCTTTATCCGCTGGTGGTGATGTTCTGCATTATCGGCGTCTACGAAGTGAGCCACTCGGTCGTCGACGTGTGGATCATGCTGATCATGGGGGTTGTCGGTTACGGCTTGCGCAAATTCGGGCTCGATCCTGCACCATTGGTGCTGGGCCTGGTGATCTCGCCTATATTGGAAATGAGCTTGCGCCAATCGCTTATCATGTCGAACGGCAATTGGACGATCTTCTTCCAACGCCCGATCGCGCTTACCTTGCTCGTGGCTGCAGCAGCCATGCTGGGGCTTGCAGTGTTATCAGTTCAGCGCGAGCGTAAGGATTGGCGCAGGCGCCTTGCGGAGGCGGAAGCCAGCGACAGCGCATAGCCGGCGCTCGAAACGCACCTCCCGCTATCCGGTAATCTCGGCTGCACGCTCGGAGTAGGTTCGCTGATGGTTCCATTCCCCCGCGCGGAATGCCGGAGCTGCAGGGCCCCCCTGTCTTATTTCGCTCCCTCATGTCCGCAGTGCGGAGGATCGAACCAGCCAAATCCCGTTACCATTGGCGCCGGCCTGTCGGGACTGCTCTTGCTCTGCGCAGCGATTCTCCTTGCGGTGCAGGTCGTGCGGCACCCGCCGCCGCTTCAGCCTCCTTCGGAACAGCCGGGCAAATCTGGATCAGCTGCTCCAAACGAGGAGACAGCCGACGGTTACAGCTGGATCGTGCAGGCGATGGCTGAATGCGATGCGCAAGCCAAGCAGAAGCTGGACAAGCTCCAGTTTTTGATCGTGCCCCTGGCTCCCGCCGGTGTGTCTCTGCCGGGCTGGTCCCCGCAGCCGATCAGCGATGTCGGTCGATCCGGGAAACTGTTGAGCTCAGGGGACGCTTTGGTAGGGCTGCGCAACCACGCTTTGGATATCTATCAAAAGCCGGTTACATTCGTGATATCCGATCCGTCTACCGGCACGCTCTACAAGTGGAAGCCGGCGGTCGGAGTTGCCGCGCTCACTACGAGCCAAAGCGCAGCCGAGACCCTGAGGCTTGGCTTCGAGCTCCCCGACGTAGCGGATGAGATCGAGTGGGGCCCGACCGTGAACATCCAGAAAGGCACCTGCTACTGGATCAATCCGCTTGTACTCGCCCCCAGTCGGAAGAGCTAGCCATGTGCCAGGATCCGGAACGATCAAATGAGCTGGGCAGCGCGCCTGTATTGTGCGCGGGCTTATGCCCAGAGCCGCTCCTGCCCCAGACCTTTGTAAAGGTCTGCCACATACTCGGCGTAACCATTAAACAGCAGCGTGGGCCGGCGTTCGTTGAGCCCGATGAGCTCCTCTGTGGCCTGGCTCCAGCGAGGATGGGGCACCTGCGGATTGACGTTGGCCCAGAACCCGTATTCTGAGGACTGCAGTGCCTCCCAGTAGCTCTTTGGCCGCTGGTCGGTGAAGTTGAACCGCACGATCGATTTGATCGACTTGAACCCGTACTTCCATGGCACCGCCAAGCGCAGCGGAGCGCCCTGCACCTTCGATACAGGTTTGCCGTAGGCACCGGTCACCAGAAACGCGAGCTCGTTTCCGGCCTCGGCAACAGTCAGGCCCTCGACATAGGGCCACGGATACCAGCTCTGACGCTGTCCCGGCGCGACCGAAGGATCGAGAAATGTTTCCATTCGCACGTATTTGGCCGAACCCAGAGGCTGAGCCAATTCCAGCAGCTTGGCCATGGGAAACCCGCTCCACGGAATGGCCATGGACCATGCTTCCACGCAGCGATGCCGATAAAGCCGCTCTTCGAGGGGCATTCTGCGGATCAGATCGTCGACGCCGATCTCCTGCGGTTTCTGCACCATCCCGTCGATCTTGATGGTCCAGGGGCGCAACTTGAGCGCCTGTGCCGCCTTGCCGACGTTTTTGCTCGAGCCAAATTCGTAGAAATTGTTGTAGCTGGTGTTGATCTTTTCCTCTGTAACCGGCCGATCCAAGGTGAACTTTTCGTTACGCCTGCCGGGGTAGAGATCGTTCGTCGGATCCGGCAGATCACTGACTCGCTGCGCCAGTGCTGATCCGGGCAACAGGCAAAGCCCGGCCGCACTTAGCGAGGCCAGCAGGGCACGGCGATCGAGGAAAAGGTGCTCGGGGGTGGCGAGCCATTCAGGCATTTCCCATCTGCGGCGGCGGACCACGTGCATGGGATGAACCTCCGAAAAGTGCAGCCCCGGCTTAGAGCGGTGCAGGAGGAGTGGCAAGTCACAGCTGCGGCAGTCACGCGTGATGTCGGGTGATTCTGGCAGGCGGGTTCGCGTAATGTGCACCCCGAGAGGCCCCGGCTAGCGCCGGCTCGCAGCTCGCCGTGCGAATGCCCCATCAGCAACCGCCGTATGATGCCGATCAGCTGCGCCTTTGGCATCGGCTTGCCGAACAGATAGCCCTGCCCGATGTCGCAGCCGATCCCTTGCAGCTTGTGACTCTCGTGCGGCGTCTCGATCCCTTCAGCCACGGTCTTCAACCCGAAGCGCCGCGCCAGCTCGACGATGGTTTCGCATAACCCGGCATTTACCCGGTCGACATGGCAATTGATCACGTAGCTGCGATCGATTTTGAGCTGGCTGAACGGAAGTTGTCGCAACCGCGCAAGCGAGGAGTAGCCCGCTCCGAAATCATCCAGGGCGAGCGTGCAGTTGAGGCCAGCCGCACGGGACCGTCGCCGACCTCCGGCGGCTCACCTCCCCACAGAAACAGACGCCGTAAACTTTCCAGCATGCGAACTGCTCGCCGCGCACGGGCGAGCGGAAAGGCATCCCAGGCGGAACGTGCGTTACGCCGCGGCTGACTTGCGGGCCGCGACGATCTGGTCCGCGGTGCGGCCGGTGAGTTCGGCCATGTGGTCGAACTTGAAAGTGAAGCTGCCTACCCCGGCGGTCGCCGAGCGCACCTCCACGATCAGATCCCCGATTTCAGACTCAGGCATTTGCACCCGTACCACGTCCCAGCCTTCCCATCCCTGTCGCGTGTCGAATCCGAGTATCTGACCGCGGCGGCCGGACATCAGCGCGTTCATCTTCGCGGTTGCTTCCGAGGGACAGACAATCTCCACTTCGTAGATAGGTTCGAGCAGCACAGGCTGGCATTGGGGCAGCCCGTCATGGATGGCCAATCGTCCGGCAAGCTGGAAGGCCATGTCGGAGGAATCCACGGTATGGTAGGAGCCGTCGATCAGCTTCGCCGCGACATCCACCACGGGAAACCCCAGCGGGCCGTGCTTGAGCGCGTCGATCACGCCTTGCTCGACGGAGGGGATATAGTTGCGCGGCACCACGCCGCCTTTGATCTCCTCGGTAAAGCTGAAACCCGAGCCGCGCGGCACCGGCTTGATCTCCAGTACCACGTCGCCGTATTGGCCGTGGCCGCCGGACTGCTTCTTGTGCCGCCCGCGCTGCACAATGGGCTTCTTGATGGTCTCGCGATAGCCCACCGTCGGCTTGTGCGAGACCGTCGCCACGCCAAATTGGTCTGACAGGCGCTCGGTGGCAACGCGCAGCTGCATCTCGCCTTGTCCCCACAGCACGACCTCGTGCGCCTCCGCATTGTGCACGACCGTGATCGAAGGGTCTTCTTCAAGGAGCCTCGTCAATGCTTGCCCCAGCTTGACGTCGTCCTTTCGCTCCCGGGCGGTGACGGCGATCGCCAGCACCGGCGGATAGGGCAGCACCGTTGCCAGGGCGGGGTGCGCCTGCTTGCCAGTGGTGAGGGTATCGCCGGTAGTGGCATGATCGAGCTTGCCGAGAGCGACCGTTTCACCGGCCTGCGCGGCCCCGCGCTTTTCCGTGTTCTGGCCCATGAGCTTGAAGACGCCCGCCACCCGGCCGGCCTCACGCTCGGGCGTGACAAAGGTGGTCCCGTCGTTGACTTGGCCGTTAAAGATGCGCGCAATCGACATCTTGCCGCCATGGGCGGTGTGCAGCGTCTTCATCACATAGGCGATCGCATCATTGCCGGCTTTCATGCCGAGGCGCTGTGCCGTCTCCGCGACGGCCGGCGTTTCGTGGCGCAGTGCTTTCATCAGGCGCAGCACGCCATTGGTGCGGGTCGCCGCGCCGAGCAGCACGGGGCATACCAACCCCTCGCGCAATTCCCTGGAGAGATCGTCAAAGACCTTGTCCCGCGGAGGCTGGATGTCTTCCAGCAATTGCTCCATGAGCTGATCGTCATGGTCCGCCAGTGTCTCCAGCATGGAAAAGCGGGCGGACTTTTCGCGATCGAGGGCGTCCCCTTCCAGCGGAACCACTTCCGATGCGGCGTGCTCGCGATAGACGAAGGCGCGCTCGAGCGCGAGATCGACAAACCCGCTTATCAGGTCGCCCGAGAAGGATGGGATCTGTCGCAACAGCAACTTGCTGCGCGACGCCGGCTGCAACAGCGTCAATACATCGTGGATGGTCGCATCGGCCTTGTCGATCTTGTTGAGGAAAAGGAACCGGGGAATCTTCTGGTCCTCCAGCTCACGCAAAATGAGGTGCAGTTGCGGAATTTTCTTTTCATCCAGCTCGCAAACCACCACCGCCGCGTCGACGGCAGGCAGGGCCGCGCGCATCTCGTGGACGAATTCGATAGAGCCGGGACAATCGACAAAAGTATAATCGTCGCCCATGAAATGCGTGCTGGCGACGGAAACTTCCACGCTCATCTTGTGGTGACGCGATTCCTTGCTGGCGTCGCCCACCGTATTTCCCCCGTCGACAGTTCCCTGCCGCTGGATTGCACCCGTGCGGGCAAGGATAGCTTCGAGCAAGGTCGTCTTGCCGCTCTGAAACGGGCCCACCAGCGCGATGCACCGGGGACCCGTAGCTCGTGTGCCGTTCTGTGCCATATTGCCTCCCGAAAAAACCGAGTTGCGGCCCTCTCCGGGGCCGCTTAGCCCATCGTTTCAGGACCGAGGGGGGCTTTGCAAGAGGCGCGATGCCCTACGCCCCCTCTATTTCAAATTACCGCAAAACCGCTGGATGCGCCGGCAGGCTTCCTCCACATCTTCGGTCTTGGTGGCGTAGGAAATGCGAAATGCGGGACCGAAGCCGAAGGGAGTACCCTGCACCACCGCGACGCCTTCGGATTCCAGAAGCTCCGTCACGAAATCTTCGTCGGTCGCAAGCTTCCTTCCGCTTTGCGCGATTCTACCCATTGTACCGGCGCAGGAGGGATAGACATAGAACGCGCCTTCCGGCTTGGGGCAATGGATGCCGCGCGCCTGGTTGAGCATGGAGACGCAGAGGTCTCGGCGCTCCTTGAAGATGAGATTGTGCTCGGCGATGAAGTCTTGCGGTCCGTCCAGCGCTTCCACCGCTGCCCACTGCGAGACCGCAGTCGGATTTGACGTCGACTGTGATTGAATCATGGCCATCGCCTTGATGAGCGGCTCGGACCCGCCCGCATAGCCGATGCGCCATCCTGTCATGCAATAGGTCTTCGACACTCCGTTCACGGTGAGGGTGCGATCATACAGCCTGGGCTCGATCTGCGCCGGGGTGGTGAACTCGAAATCGTCGTAGACGAGATGCTCATACATGTCGTCCGTCATCACCAGAATATCCGGGTGGCGAACAAGCACGTCGGTCAGTTGCTTGAGCTCCGCGCGCGTATAGGCGGCGCCGGTAGGGTTTGACGGGGAATTGAGCAGCACCCATTTCGTCTTGGCGCTGATGGCGCGCTCAAGCGCTTCCGGCTTTATCTTGAAGCCCGATTCGATTGTGGTCGGGACGCCAACCGGTTCACCGCCGGCCAGCATCACCATGTCGGGATAGCTCACCCAGTAGGGCGCCGGGATGATCACTTCGTCGCCGGGATCGAGCGTCGCGACGAACGCATTGTAGAGGACCTGTTTGCCTCCGGTGCCAACGATGATCTGGCTCAGCCTGTAGTCGAGGCCGTTCTCGCGCTTGAACTTCCGCGCTATCGCTGCCTTGAGTTCCGGAATGCCGTCCACGGCGGTGTACTTGGCCGCCTTGCCGCCCTCGATGGCCTTAATCGCCGCGCGCTTGACGTTTTCGGGGGTGTCGAAGTCAGGTTCCCCCGCCCCGAGCCCAATGACATCCCGGCCCGCAGCTTTGAGCGCCCGCGCCTTGTCGGTGACCGCGATCGTAGCCGACGGTTTGATGCGGTTGAGGGATTGCGCCAGTAGCGCCATGGCAATCTCCGCTTGCCCAGAAGCCGTTGCTTCGTAGTAGGCGCCTTCGTTCGCGACAAGGGCCGGTGTGGAAAGATCATGCCCCCATGGATTAACCGCATTGCAAGCCGCACCTGAGGTGCGCGCCGAGCAGACCTTCGCAGCGCCGGCTCTGGCTTGCAGCACCCTGCTCGCGGGTGGCTGGTTCTATTCCCGGTGGCGAGCCGATGCCCGCCTTGCTTCCGGCCTCTTCAGCACGGCGCAACTCATCGCATTCGCGCCGAAGGCACCAAGCGCCTTGGCGTTCTGGAGCGGGAGATCAGCTCGATTGTGGCCGCCCTACATGGGCTCTGATGCCAGGGGCGGCGCGACGAACCCTGTTAAGCGGCTCGACCCGCCTCTAACGCCGCGGTAGGATTACCGCACGTGGGAGCATTCCATCGTGAGAGGACGTCATGCGGCTTTCGTCTGACCAAATACGGCTGTTCGACGAGCAGGGCTTTGTCTTTTTCCCGGATTGCTTCTCGCAACAAGAGGCGGAGCTGTTGCGTGGCGAAGCAGACGAGATTCTGCGCAGCCATCGTCAGGAAGTCTGGCGCGAGAAGACCGGCGCACCGCGTACGGCGTTTGCCGCGCACACCTACAACGAAGCCTTTCGGCTGATGGCGCATGACCGGCGCCTGGTCGAGCCGCTGGAGCAGCTGTTTGGGGAAGGCGTCTACGTGCACCAGTTCAAGATCAATGCCAAGGCCGCATTCGAAGGCGATGTGTGGCAATGGCATCAGGATTACGGCACCTGGGCGCGCGATGATGGCATGCCGCAGCCGCGGGCCATGAACATCTCTATCTTTCTGGACGAGGTGCTACCGATCAACGGGCCGCTGATGCTCATTCCGAGGAGTCACAAGTACGGCACCCTTGCTGCCGGCCGCGATACCAGCACCACCTCCTATCCTTTGTGGACGCTCGATACGCAAACGGTCACTCGGCTTTGCAACGAGGCAGCTCCGTCCGGGGGCATCGGCATCGTGGCGCCTACCGGAAAGCCCGGCTCGGTGTTGATGTTCCACGGCAATCTTGTACACGCCTCGCCGCCCAACATCACGCCGTATCCGCGCAAGATTGTCTACCTTACGCTGTGCGCGGTATCGAACCACATTACCAAGTTTACTCGGCCAGAATGGATTGCGCATCGCGACTTTGCGCCGATTGTGCCGGTGGAGGATGATGCGCTGCTCGCCTATGCGCGGGCGCGTCGTGTAGCGGCCGAGTGATCAGCCCAGCCGAAGATCATTCAAGGTTAGTGCATTGCAAAAAATGGATGTGCGCTGCAGCGTATATTGCTGCGCAGCTGTCATGACATTGCCGCTCGAATGCCGTAGGAAGCGAGGGGCTGGTGGTGAGCGTGTCGGGCCGTCATGAAGGGAACGGGATGTATACCCTCTATTCAATGCAGCGCTCTGGCAACAGCTACAAGGTGCGGCTAGCGCTTGCCCAATTGCGTATTCCATATCGCTTGGTCGAGATCGACATCTTGAAGGGCGAGAGCCGTACCCCAGAATTTCTGAGCAAGAATCCGAACGGTCAGGTGCCGCTGCTGGAAGCGGCGCCGGGGCGTTATCTCGCGGAATCCAACGCGATCCTCTGGCATCTTGCGAGCAGAACACCCTTGCGGCCCGAACACCGACTCGATCGTGCCGAGGCGCTGCAATGGATGTTCTTCGAGCAGCATAGCATCGAGCCGCATATCGGATCGGCCTATTTCTGGCTCACCCTGGTCAAGGGCGGCCGCGACCTGCAACAGCACGCGGTCGAAGACTGGATGGAAGAGGGTAATCGGGCGCTTGGTGTGATGGAGAAGCACCTGAAGCATCACCGCTACTTCGCGGCAAATCGCTACACGGTCGCCGATCTTGCGGCGTATGCATATACCCATTTGGCGCACGAATGCGATTTTGATCTGGGTCCCTTCCCCGCGATCCGCGCGTGGCTGGCCCGTGTCAAGGCTCAGCCGGATCATGTATCGATGGACTGGCGGCCGAAAAGCTCCGCACCTCTGCTTAAGGTGGGCCAGGGCGCGTGAAGCATAGCGTCAGATAGGGCGTTCCATTTGGGTGAAAGCCTCACGCGTCGACAAAATGCTGCAGCGTTAACCCTTCATTAACCCAAAACACAAAAAAACCCTTCTTCGTCAAAGCCTTCGCCTAACTCCGGTCGAATACGTGCCGGTATCGCCCGCGAATCTCGGCGTGAATTGAACAGTGATTCGCGGAGCTGACATGTCCGAGATATCGACCCCGGTCGCAGAGACCGAACACGAGGGCCGGCAGGCCTGTGCCGCGAGGCATAGGTCTGTCGCCTTGGTCGAATTGATCACTACTGCAGCACTTGCGCTCTCCACGGCGGTTGCCGCAACCGCCGTTTCAATTGGGATGGCGCGCGCCGAGGTGTCCGCCGGCGTCGGAGGCGACCAGAGCACAGCATTTGCGGTCGCCCTGGGCATCGGCTTGCTGTTGTGGGCGGTGCTCGTACTGGGCGCCATCATGGCGGCGGGGCAACGGTCGCATTAACAAACAACCGGGTTTCAGGCGGGCCGGTCGGGGGAAGTCATTGCCGCGCGTCAACCGACGCGCGGCAGTGATGTTTGGTAGCTTTCGTGCCAATATCACTCCGGCTTGATGTTTGCCGCGTGGATAATCGGCCACCATTTCTCGATCTCGGCTTTATGAAAGGCGGCCAGCGCCTCCGGAGTCTGCTCTTCGCGCGACGCAATAACATGCCCGAGCTCCGTCAGCCGCTGCCGCACGGTCGCATCCGCTAATGTGTCCACGACCGCTGCGGTGAGCTTTGCAATTGCGTCGTCCGGGCTTCCCTTGGAAGCCCATAGGCCGTTCCAAAACGAAATGTACATGCCCGGCACGCCCATTTCATCGAAGGTGGGCACGTCCGGTGCTGCCGGCCAGCGCGATTTTGACATGACAGCGAATGCTTTCATTTTACCGGCGCGCAAAAACGAAAGGGTCTGCGAGGCCTCGGCGCAGAACATGTCGATCTGCCCCGAGATCAGGTCCTGCATGACGGGTGCGCCGCCGCGATACGGGACCAGTTGGAAGCTCGTTGCCGTCTTTTGCTGCAGGTAGAGCAGACACACGTGCGCCGCGCTTCCGGCTCCGACCGTTGCCGCGGATGCTTTGCCGGGATTCGCCTTGAGCCAGGCGATCAGGTCTGTCGCGTCCTTTGGGGGGAGCGTGGTCCTGCCGACCAGCATCAGTGGCGTCGCGCTGATCAACGATATCGGCCGCAGCTCGAACATGGCATCGTGCGCGGCCGGATACATCGCACCAGCCCCGACGTGGCTCGTCCAATTCCCGATGCTCAGGGTGTAGCCGTCCGCCGCGGCCTGCGCAGCCCGCACAACACCAATGCTTGCGCCGGCGCCCGTGATGTTCTCGATCACAATCGGCTGCCCGAGCGCGATCCGCATGCGTTCCGTGAGGATGCGGGCCAGCGTGTCGGTCGGCCCTCCCGCAGGGAATGGCACGATGAGCGTCACCGGACGCGATGGGAACGGCTCGGTATGGCCGGCCGCGCAGGACCCGAGAACAGCGGCAAGCGCGAAGGCGATCGATACGGCTTTCATTTCACCTCCCTGGCGCGAATGCGTCTGCGATGTACGCCGCTCCCGCTCCGGCACAGTCACCCTGAAGCGTATGCACCATGCAGGTATGCCCTGTTTGTGCTCACTCCCATGATTGCATCCGAAAACCAGGTAGCAATGCCGGGAAATACGCACAGGAGCACGATGGCAATCAGCATGAGCACGACAAAGGGCAGGACCCCCCAGATCACATCGCTGAGCGGGATGTCGGGCGCGATATTCTTGATCACAAAGATATTGAGACCGACCGGCGGGTGGATCAGTCCCATTTCCATGACAATGGTCATCACCACCCCGAACCAGATGAGATCGAAGCCGGCTGTCCTGAGGGGCGGCAGGATGATCGGGGCGGTCATCAGGATGATGGATACGGGCGGCAGGAAGAAACCCAGCACGACCACCATGAGGAGAATCGCTGCAAGCAGCACCCAACGCGACAGGTCCAATTCCACGATTGCTTGGGCTGCCGACTGGCTGATGTGCAGATAGCTCATCACGTACGAATAAAGCAGTGACATGCCGATGATGAGCATCAGCATGGTCGATTCGCGCAGGGTCGAACTCAGGATGGGCGCGAGATCCGCCGGCTTCCACACGCTGTAGATCCCTGCGATGAGCGCAAGCGCGAGCACGGCGCCGAGCCCCGCGGTCTCCGAGGGTGTCGCATACCCGCCGTAGAGGGCGACCATCACGCCCGTGAGGAGAACAACGAATGGCAGCACCCGGGGAAGCAACTGCAGCTTCTCCGCCAAGGTCAGCGTATTTTCCGCCAGCAGTTCCGAACGAGCGCCGCCGCTCAGATGCAGTGCTTTGGCGTTGCGGTATTCGCGCCGATACCGCCAGGCGGCATAGGTCGCAAAAAGCGTGACCAGCAGCAGGGCTGGCCCGATGGCTGCGAGGAACAGCCGTCCCAGAGACTGCTCCGCCGCAACCGCATACAGGATCATGGTAATGGACGGCGGCAGCAGGATGCCCAGCGTGCCGCCCGCGGCGATGATCCCGGAGGCAAAGCCCGGCGAATAGCCGCGCTTGCGCATCTCCGGGATGCCGGCCGAGCCGATCGCCGAGCACGTCGCAGGCGATGAGCCCGCCATGGCCGCAAACAGCGCGCAGGCGAAGACGTTGGCGATGCCGAGTCCGCCCGGGATGCGGTGCATCCAGACGTGGATGGCCGAGTAGAGGTCCTGTCCAGCGCGTGAGCGGCCTATCGCCGAGCCCTTGAGGATGAACAGCGGGATCGACAACAGCGTAATCGAGGCCATCTCCTCATAGACATTCTGGCTGATAGTATCGACCGAACCCGCCGGCATGAAGAAGATCATGAACAGGGTCGCCACCGCGCCAAGCGCAAAGGCGATGGGCATCCCCGCAAACATCACAGCCAGCGTCGAGGCGCCGTAGAGCAGCCCGACCGACAAGACGGTCATCGCATCCGGCTCCGGTCTCGCAGCCCATGCACCACCTGCAGCAGGATCTGAAGAGAGAGCAGCAGCATTCCCGCTGTCATGAGCGAGTATGGAATCCAGAGCGGCGGACCCCAGGTCGAGCCCGAATGAAATCCTTCCACCCACGCTTCCAGCAGCAAGAGCCAGGATTTCCAGGCGAAATACGCGCAGAACACGAAGCTGGCGGCGTCAACGACAATCTGCCGGATCATGTTGACGCGCGGTGGCAAGACCGCGGTAATTGCCTCGATGGCGACATGTCCGCGTCCGGCCTGAATTGCAGCGGCCGACATGAAGACCGCACCGACAATGAGGAAGACTGACATCTCATCCTGCCAGTCGGTCGAAATCTTCAAGAAGTAGCGGACAACTACGCTATAGGTGAGCACGAAAGAGGCCACGACCAGCGCCGCCGAGGACAGGTTGACCACGATAGTGTTGATGCCAGCGAGAATGCGATCAGCGGCGCCCTGGGGCGCCGCTGCCGTTGCAGGCTCGGTCTCGATGAAGTCGAGGCCGTGCGCCACGGAACTTTCACAGCCTCAGGAAACGCCGACGTCTTGGGCGAGCTTGAGCAGCTCGGCAGAAAGCGCGGACTTCGCTGCGTAGTCTTTCCAGGCCGTGTCCCGGGCGATCGCCCGCCATTTCTCGACCGTCGCCTCGTCGAGATCGGACACCTTCGCACCTTTCTTGGCATAGACGTCGGCCACCTTCGCGTCGTCGGCCATGGCCTCCCGGGTGCCAAACTCTTCAAGCTCGCGACCCAGGGCCATGATCATGTCCTGCTGATCCTTGGGCAGAGCGTCGAAGATCTGTTTCGACATGATCAGCGGTTCGAGCATGAACCAGTAAGACTTGCCGCGGCCGGTGGTGAGGCTCTTTGAGACTTCCTCGAGGCGGAAGGAGATCAGACTCGTCGATGAAGTGATCGCGGCGTCGCAGGCCCCCGTCTGCATAGCCGCATACAGCTCGTTGGAGGGCGTCGAGAGTGTAGTCGCGCCGGCCGCCTGCAGCACCATGTCCATCTCGCGGCTCCCGCCGCGAACCTTCAGGCCCTTGGCATCCTGCGGACTGACGATCGGGGCAGAGCGGCTGGCGACTCCGCCAGCTTGCCAGATCCAGGCGATAATGATGATGCCTTTTTCTGCGAGAAACGCCGCGAATTTCGTGCCAACTTCCGAGCTCTTCCAGGCACCACCTTGCTTGTACGAGCTGACGAGTCCCGGCATCAGCCCGATATTGAGCTCCGCGAATTCGCCTCCGGCATAGGAGATCGGATAAAGGCTCACATCGAGCGCGCCTTTGCGCAGTGCGGAGAACTGCGCCACCGTCTTCATCAACGACGAGTTCGGGTAGACTTGTCCGATCAGTGCGCCGTTGGTGCGCCTCTCCACCTCCGCGGCGAACATCCGGCACAGCCGATCGCGGAAGTCGCCTTCTGTGATTGTGCCGCCGGGGAACTGATGGGATATCTTGAGGGTCTGCGCAGCCAGGGCCGGCCTCGAATGCCACGTCGCGATCCCGCTTGGTGTGGCCAACACCCCGGAGAGTACATGCCGTCGGCTCAGAACCATGGAAATCCTCCCTGTTATGCTTTCGGATTACCGTCGGATCAGCGGCTTGAGATCAAACTAGCCGGTTGGATAAACAGTGGCAAACCTCGTGATCTCAACCTGACTGCGCTGCTTGCCTTGAAGCTCAAGGCGCCGCGAGTGTCCGAATTCGACAGCGGATCGAGAGACCTCGCCGACACGGCTGCGCTTCTGCGCGTTCTCCAGATCACTGAACCTGAGGACGCCATCGCCATTCTTGCCGAGTACTTTCCGAAAAGCGCTATCGATGCCGGCAAACAGCATTTCGTGCTAAAGCGCCTTCATCTCCGCAGAAAGCCCACTCGATGCGCCCCGCTACCCTGGCCGAAGCACCGGCGGGCACGCAGCGGCCTCGAGCGCCCATGATCATTGCCATCGATGGGCCGGCGGCTTCCGGGAAGGGGACGCTGGGGAAACAGCTTGCGGTCCACTACGGCTTGCGCCACCTGGATACCGGGCTCATCTACCGCGCGCTCGCCAAGTCCATGCTCGATCGATCGCAGCGGCTTGATAATGTGGAGCAGGCGGTCAGCGCCGCTGCCGCACTTGATCCGACCACGTTTGATCCCGCCGAGCTCAAGCGGCATCCGATCGGCGAGGCCGCCTCCATCGTCTCCGCCATTCCGCAAGTGCGCGCGGCCCTGCTCGCATTTCAGCGCGAATTCGGACGCAAGCCCCCTGGTGCTGTACTCGATGGCCGTGACATAGGGACCGTGGTTTTCCCTGATGCCGAGGTGAAAATCTTCGTGATCGCCAGCCCCGAGGTGCGCGCCGGCCGCCGCGCCGCCGAGGTCGAGCGCGAAGGTCAAGGCATTGACATCGCCAAGGTTCTCGAGGACATCCGCCGTCGTGATGCCCGCGACAGCAGTCGCGCGGCGGCGCCGCTGAAAGCCGCTCCTGATGCATACTTGCTCGACACGACGCATTTGGATATAGACGCCGCATTCCGGGCCGCCGTCGACATCGTCGAAGCCGTCCGCGCAGGCCGGAAACGCGGCTGACCGTGTTTCCGTTGTGGAGGAAGAGCCTGCTCCGCCCGCTTCGTTGCACGGCGCACCGGATGTTCAAGCATCGATCGCTGGGTCGAAAGACCGGGCCGCTCGCAGGCGGAGCCTCAACCGCGTCATCGGCGAAGCAGCCGGCAGATCCCGGAGAAAGTGCTGCCGATAATCGCAATCGCCATTCACTTCAGGAGTATTCATGGCCACCGCCAACATTCCCGCTGCCGCAAGCCCCATTGTCCCCTCGCGCGAGGATTTTGCCAAGATGCTGGACGAGTCCTTCAGTGAAGGCGCTCCGCAGGAAGGGACGGTTGTGAAAGGAATGGTGGTGGGCATCGAGAAGGACGTGGCGGTCATCGATGTTGGCGCGAAAACCGAGGGACGTGTGGCGCTGCGCGAATTCGCCGGTCCGGGACGGCAGCCGGACATCAAGATCGGCGACACCGTCGAGGTTTATCTCGAACGGGTGGAGAATGCGCTCGGAGAGGCCGTGCTCTCGCGGGATAAGGCGCGGCGCGAGGAAAGCTGGGGCAAGCTCGAGAAAGCCTTCAATGGCAATGAGAAAGTGCAAGGCGTCATCTTCAATCAAGTCAAGGGCGGCTTCACCGTCGATCTCGATGGCGCCGTCGCCTTCCTGCCGCGAAGCCAAGTCGATATTCGACCCATCCGCGACGTCTCGCCATTGATGAATCAGCCGCAGCCGTTCCAGATCCTCAAGATGGATCGCCGCCGCGGAAATATCGTGGTCTCTCGGCGCACTGTGCTGGAAGAGACCCGCGCCGAGCAACGCCAGGAGCTCGTGCAAAATCTCGAAGAGGGCCAGGTCATCGACGGAGTCGTCAAGAACATCACGGACTACGGGGCCTTTGTGGATCTCGGCGGCATCGACGGGCTGTTGCATGTCACCGACATCGCTTGGCGCCGCGTCAACCATCCGAGCGAAGTGCTCAACATCGGACAGCAGGTGCGGGTCAAGATCGTCAAGATCAACCACGAGACCCACCGCATCTCGCTCGGCATGAAACAGTTGCAGGATGATCCGTGGCAGGGAATCGAAGCGAAGTATCCCGTTGGGGCGCGCTTCACGGGAAGGGTCACCAACATCACGGATTACGGGGCGTTCGTCGAGCTCGAGCCCGGCATCGAGGGTCTTATCCATGTCTCCGAGATGTCATGGACCAAGAAGAACGTGCATCCCGGAAAGATCGTCTCGACGTCGCAAGAGGTGGAAGTGCAGGTGCTCGAGGTCGATCCGGTGAAGCGCCGCATCTCGCTTGGGCTCAAGCAAACCATGCGCAATCCATGGGAGGTCTTCGTCGAGAAACATCCTCCCGGGTCGACCATCGAGGGTGAGGTCAAAAACAAGACGGAATTCGGCCTGTTCCTCGGGCTCGAGGGCGATATTGACGGGATGGTGCACCTCTCCGATCTCGACTGGAAACGACCCGGCGAGCAAGTGATCGATGAGTACAAGAAGGGCGACAAGGTCAATGCCAAGGTGCTGGACGTCGATGTCGAGAAGGAGCGGATCTCCCTTGGCATTAAGCAGCTTGAGGGCGATCCGATAGAGGCGGCCGGCGATGTCAAGAAGGGCTCGGTCGTGACCTGCGAAGTGACGGAGGTCAAGGAAGGCGGGCTTGAGGTGAAGATCATCGGCACCGATCTCACCACGTTCATCAAACGTGCGGAGCTGGCGCGAGATCGCGGCGAGCAGCGGCCGGAGCGCTTTGCGGTCGGGCAGAAGGTCGACGCGCGCATCATCCAGTTCGACCGGCGCACACGCAAGGTGCAGGTATCGATCAAGGCGCTCGAAGTGGCAGAGGAAAAGGAAGCCATCGCCCAGTATGGCTCCTCGGATTCCGGGGCCACGCTCGGCGACATCCTCGGAACGGCGCTCAGGCGCGCCACCGAAAAACCAGCGGATAAGCCGCCTGAGGACAAAGAACCTGAGGACAAAGAACCCGAGGACAAAGAACCCGAGGACAAAGAATAGGCCTTTGGAGATCAAGCATGACGCTCGATGCTGATACCATCGTCGATCGCCGTCGCATGCGGCGCAAGCTGACATTCTGGCGCGCGCTCGCGGTGGTGCTCGCCATCGGCGCAGTGATCGCCCTCGGTGCCGCCCTGCGGCTTCCTGGAACCTCCATGCTGACCGGACAGCCGGGCGGCTCCATCGCGCGCGTCACGATCACTGGCCTGATTCGAACCGACCAGGATCGAGTCGAGGCACTGGAACGACTGGAGAAGTCGCGCGCTCCGGCTGTGATCGTCCACATCAACAGCCCGGGCGGCACGACAGCGGGCTCCGAGCAGCTCTACGATTCATTGATGCGCCTCAAAGAGCACAAGCCGCTGGTCGTCGTCGTGGACGGGCTGGCCGCGTCCGGCGGCTACATTACGGCAATCGCGGGGGACTACATCGTCGCGCAGGAAACATCCCTCATCGGCTCGATTGGCGTGCTGTTCCAATATCCCAATGTTGGAGACCTTCTGAAAACCCTCGGCATCAAGGTCGAGGAAATCAAGTCGAGTCCGCTCAAGGCGTCGCCCAATGGGTTCGAGCCCACCTCCCCCGAAGCGCGAGCTGCAATCGAATCCATCGTCGCTGATTCCTACGCTTGGTTTCGTGGCTTGGTACAGGCGCGTCGCCATCTTGACGATGCCAGCCTCGATCGCGTTGCGGATGGGCGGGTTTTCACGGGCCGCCAGGGCGTTCCGCTCAAGCTGATCGACGAGCTCGGGGACGAGCGGGCGGCGCTCGCGTGGCTCGCGAAAGCGAAGAACATCGATCCGAAAACGCCGGTTCGCGACTACCGCTTGCACGACCGGCTCAGTGATCTGCCGTTCCTGCACACCATGGCGATCGCAGCTCTCGAAGCAGCGGGCCTGAACTCGTTGGCCCAGCGCATGCAGGGCTGGGGCAGTGTGCAGGCGATGGACCGACTCAACCTTGACGGTTTGTTGGCGCTTTGGCAGCCTCCGCTCGGGAACTAGAGGCGCATCCCGAAGCCAGAACACTGACCTTGGATTTCTCGGCCCACAGCAGACCGGCATCGTCCATGATCAAGTCCGAGCTCGTTCAGCGCATCTCCCTGCAGAACCCGCACCTGTATCAGCGCGACGTGGAGAACATCATCAATGCCATTCTCCACGAGATCACTGCGGCGATGGCGAGGGGCGATCGGGTGGAGCTGCGTGGTTTCGGCGCCTTCTCGGTCAAGAATCGCCCCGCGCGCACCGGACGCAATCCGCGCACTGGCGCGCACGTTGCCGTGGAAAAGAAATCAGTGCCGTTCTTCAAAACCGGAAAGGAAATGCGTGAGCGGCTCAACCGTGTTCCCACGCCCGAACCGGTGACGCTGCCTGCGCCCCTTTGAGTCGGCCTGCAGGCGCGTGAAGGGCTTCCCGGAGGGAGACGGGCCGGAGAGCCGTCCCGTTTCTGTCACACTACGGAACGAACGCTCATGTTGCGCAAGCTCGTCACGGGATTCATCTTCGTACCGCTCGCGATCGTTTTCGTCGCCTTTGCCGTGGCAAACCGGCATAGCGTAGTGGTGACGCTCGATCCCTTTGATCAGGCGCATCCTGCCCTGGCCGTCACAGTACCTTTGTTTGCATTGCTGCTGGGGGTCGCTATCGCCGGCGTTGTGCTTGGCGGCGCCGCGGCCTGGATCAGGCAGGCGAAATGGCGGCGTGCTGCCAGGCTGGCGCAAGCGCAAGCGCGCGCGCTTGCGTCGGAGCTCGACCGGCTGAAGCAGCGCGTGGGAGAGCCGAGCCAGTTGCCCAGCCCGGTTCCACAGTCCAGCTACCAGCCGCGATTGACCATTGCACCGCCCGCGGCCTGAGCGGGCATACCAAGCGGACTGATGAGTCTGATCGTCAAGATTTGCGGATTGAAGTCGGCCGAAGCGGTGGACGCGGCGCTGGACTCCGGTGCCGACATGATCGGATTTGTGTTCTTTCCACCTTCCCCCCGGAACGTCGCATTTGACACTGCGCGCGCCTTGAGCGAGCGCGTGCGCGGGCGGGCGCTCAAGGTCGCCCTTTCGGTCGATGCCACCGACGCCTTGCTCCGGCAAATCATGGACAGCCTCGCGCCTGACCTGCTCCAGTTGCATGGGCGCGAGAGTCCCGACCGGGTGAGCGCCGTGCGGCGGCAGTTTGGGCTGCCGGTCATGAAGGCGCTGCCGATTGCGGAGGAGGCCGATCTCGCAGCCATCGGGACCTACGAGCAGCAGGCGGACCGACTGATATTCGACGCGCGCGCCCCACGCGAGGCGTCGCGCCCCGGCGGTCTCGGCCGCAGGTTCGATTGGCACTTGCTGCGCAATATTGCAACGGCTGCACCGTTCATGCTCTCTGGCGGGCTTGACGTGGACAACGTGGCAGAAGCCCTGCGCATCACCCAAGCGCCGGGCGTCGATGTATCTTCCGGGATCGAGCGCGCTCTCGGCGAGAAGGATCCCGACAGGATCCGCGCCTTCGTGGCAGCGGCGAGGCGTGCGACCGAGAAGCAGATCGCGGCGAGCGAGTGATGACGATCCAGCAGCGTAATTCGTTCCGCACCGGCCCCGACGAGCGTGGCCACTTCGGCCTCTATGGCGGGCGGTTTGTGGCCGAGACGCTGATGCCGCTTATCCTGGAACTCGAAGGCGCGTATGCTGCCGCCAAGAGGGATCCTGCGTTCCAGACCGAGATCGATCGGCACCTCAAGCACTACGTCGGCAGGCCGTCGCCACTCTATTTCGCCGAGCGCATGAGCGCGCATCTCGGTGGCGCGAGGATCTACTTCAAGCGCGAAGATCTCAATCACACCGGCGCCCACAAGGTGAACAACGTCCTCGGACAAATCCTGCTGGCGCAGCGTATGGGCAAGCGGCGGGTCATCGCGGAGACCGGCGCGGGAATGCATGGGGTGGCTACCGCGACCCTGTGCGCGAAATTCGGTCTCCAATGCATCGTCTATATGGGCGTGGTCGACGTAGAGCGGCAGAAGCCAAACGTTCAACGCATGCAGGCATTGGGGGCCGAGGTGCGGCCGGTCACCTCGGGATCGCAGACGCTCAAGGATGCAATGAACGAAGCATTGCGGGATTGGGTCACCAACGTCGCCGACACGTTCTATTGCATCGGAACGGTCGCGGGCCCGCATCCGTATCCGATGATGGTACGCGACTTCCAGTGCATTATCGGCACGGAGACTCGCGAGCAGATGATGGAGGCCGAAGGTCGCCTCCCCAATTCCCTGATCGCGTGTATCGGCGGCGGCTCGAACGCAATGGGCCTGTTCCATCCGTTTCTCGACGAGGTTGAGGTCGAGATCTACGGGGTGGAGGCGGCCGGGCATGGGCTCGGCACCGGGCTGCACGCCGCATCGATTGCCGGCGGTCGTCCGGGCGTGCTGCATGGAAATCGCACGTATCTGCTCATGGACGATGAGGGGCAGATCAAGGAGGCGCACTCGATCTCAGCCGGTCTCGACTATCCCGGCATTGGCCCCGAGCACGCTTGGCTTAATGACGTAAAACGGGTGCAATATCTTTCCGCGACGGACGAGGAGGCGGTAGCGGCGTTTGAACTCTGCTCGCGCCTCGAAGGGATCATTCCGGCACTTGAGCCGGCGCATGCGCTCGCTCGCGTCATGGATATTGCTCCGCGCAAGCCGCGGGAGCATCTGATGGTGCTCAATTTATCCGGCCGCGGCGACAAGGACCTCGCGAGCGTGGCCGAGTACGTGAAACGACACCGCGGTGAACAGGTCCACTGATAAGGTCGAGGGCTGTTTTGATGAGCAGACAGAAGCTCATCGGATGGGTTCTGATCATCGTGTCGGTTGCGTACATCTTGTATTTCCTGAAGGTCAGGCTGCTCGGCTCCGGGCCCGCACTGGAAAAGAAGGAATGGGTACAATTCATCGGCTCAGTCCTGATATTCATGCTGGGTACGATCAATGTCCGCATGGCGGCGATGCGCTGGCGGCGGCGCGACGGGCCCCGTAGCAAAACATGAGCATCACGCGCATCGACCAGAAATTTGCTGCGCTGAAGGCGGAAGGCCGGGCAGCGCTGGTGACTTTCATTACCGCGGGCGATCCCGGGCCGGAGACCTCCCTTGCCATTCTGCAGGCGCTGCCAGCCGCGGGTGCGGACGTGATCGAGCTCGGCATGCCGTTTACCGATCCCATGGCGGATGGGCCGGCAATCCAGCTCTCCTCGCAGAGGGCGCTCAAGTCCGGCCAGACCTTGCGCAAGACGCTCGATATGGTGCGTGCGTTTCGACGCGCAAACAACGACGTGCCTATTGTTCTCATGGGCTACTACAATCCGATCTATATCTACCGCGTAGATCGGTTTCTGAGAGATGCAAAAGACGCAGGCGTCGATGGTCTGATCGTTGTCGACCTGCCGCCGGAAGAGGACGAGGAGCTCTGCCTTCCCGCGTTGCTGGCGGGCCTCAATTTTATTCGCCTCGCTACCCCGACCACGGATGAGCGGCGCCTGCCGGCCGTTCTCGCGAATACGTCCGGGTTTGTCTACTATGTCTCGATCACCGGGATTACCGGCACGGCGGCGCCCGACTCGGCGCGGACGGCCGAGGCGGTCGCCCGTATCAAGCGCCATTCTCGGCTTCCGGTTGCGGTTGGGTTCGGTGTGCGCACCGCGGACCAGGCAGCCGCAATTGCTCGCGGCGCTGATGGCGTAGTCGTGGGATCGGCGCTGGTCTCGGCGGTCAAGGACAGCCTGGATGAGAGTGGCAAGGCCACGCAGCGCACGGTCGAGGCCGTGACCGGTCTGGTCGCGCAGCTCGCGGCCGGCGTCCGCTTACGGCTTGCGGGAGAACGGACCCTGGGTGATGGCTCCTGAGCCGGCGGCAAAGCGCGCGGGGGCCGAAATGGACGCCGGCTGCGCTCCGTTATAGATAAAGGTTGCATGAACTGGATATCCAACGTCGTCCGCCCGAAGATTCGAAACTACTTCGTCCGGCGCGACACACCCGAGCATCTCTGGATCAAGTGTCCGGAAACGGGGCAACTCGTGTTCTACAAGGACGTGGAAGCGAACCAGTTCGTGATCCCCGGTTCGAACTATCACATGCGGATGAGCGCGCCGGCGCGGCTGAAATCGATGTTCGACAACCAGACCTGGTTCGACGTGGCGGTCCCTGACGTTCCAGTCGATCCGCTGCGATTCCGGGATGAGCGCCGCTACACGGATCGCCTCAAGGATGCACGTAGCAAGACCGGCACCAACGATGCCATCAAGCTCGGGTTCGGCAAGCTTGAGGGCCTCCCGGTAGTGATCGGGGTGCAGGACTTCGATTTCATGGGCGGGTCGCTTGGCATGGCGGCCGGCGAAGCAGTGATCAAGGGCCTGGAGACCGCAGTCGACAAGGGCACGCCGTTCGTCATGTTCGCCGCCTCGGGGGGCGCGCGCATGCAGGAGGGCATTCTTTCCCTTATGCAGCTTCCGCGTACAACCGTAGCGGTCCAGATGATGCGCGAGGCGCGAAAGCCCTACATCGTCGTTCTGACCAACCCGACCACCGGGGGCGTCACTGCTTCCTATGCCATGCTGGGGGATGTGCACCTCGCAGAACCCGGTGCGCTCATCGGGTTTGCCGGCCCCCGTGTCATCGAGCAGACCATCCGCGAGAAACTGCCGGACGGCTTCCAGCGTGCCGAATATCTGCAACAGCATGGGATGGTGGACATGGTCGTGCACCGCCACAAGCTGCGGCCCACCCTCGCCAATCTCTGCCGGCTCCTGACCAAGGCGCGTCCACGACCGCTGGACGAGAATCCTCCCGGCGCGGCGGCGGGGTGAGGCGCAACGACTACCCAAACTCTCCTCGCTTCGTAGTAGGCTCGACTCTCCTGAAGTTTTTCCCGGACTGGGAGAACGCCGGGAAGTCATCGACCTATGAGTTCAATCGACACCGTTGTCGCAAGACTTGCCGCGCTGCATCCCAAGCGGATCGATCTTTCCCTCGACCGCATGCGGCGCATTCTCGATGCGCTCGATCATCCTGAGCACTCTTTACCCCCGGTCGTCCACGTTGCGGGGACGAACGGAAAAGGCTCCACCATCGCCTTCCTCCGCGCCATTCTGGAGGCAGCAGGCCGGCGCGTACATGTCTATACATCGCCGCATCTCGTGCGCTTCAACGAGCGGTTCCGCTTGGGCGGTCCGGGCCAGGGCACGCTGGTCTCTGACCATGAGCTGGCCGAAGCTCTCGAAGAATGTGAACGTGCCAATGCCGATGCACCGATCACCGTGTTCGAGATCACGACCGCTGCGGGCCTCCTCCTGTTCGCTCGCAACCCAGCCGACATCCTGCTCCTGGAAGTGGGCTTGGGCGGCCGGCTGGATGCGACTAATGTCGTGGAGCGGCCCCTCGCAACCGTGATCACGCCGGTCTCGCTCGATCATGCCGAGTATCTCGGCGATAGCCTAGGCAAGATCGCCACGGAGAAAGCCGGCATTCTCAAGAATGGCGTGCCTGCAATCATCGCAGCCCAATCCCGCGATGCCCTCGCTGCAATCGAACGCGCGGCTGCGCGTCTCAAGGTGCCCGTCAGGATAGCGGGAGAGGATTGGACCGCCACGGAAGAGCGCGGACGACTGGTGTATCAGGACGAGGAAGGGCTGCTCGATCTTCCCGCCCCAAAGCTTTTCGGACGTTACCAATTCGAGAATGCCGGCGTTGCCATTGCTGCCTTGCGCACGATCCATGCCTTCCATGTTCCCGCTCCGGCTTTCGAGACGGGCATGATGAAGGCGGAATGGCCGGCACGCATGCAGCGCCTCTCACAAGGAAAACTCGCTGCGCTCGTCCCGACCGGCGGCGAGCTATGGCTTGACGGTGGCCATAACCCGCATGGCGCTTACGCGATTGCGAACGCGATTGCCGATTTGGAGGAACGTGTCTCCCGGCCGCTCATTCTCGTTGTCGGCATGTTGGCGACCAAGGATTCCATGGGCTTCTTGAAGGCCTTTGCCGGGCTCGCCCGCCGCGTTGTTGCGGTACCGATCCGAGACCAGGAGAAGAGCTTGCCGGCGGATGCGATCGCCGATGCGGCACGCATGCTCGGAATTCCGGCGCACTCGAGCGGCGACCTTCCCTCCGCCCTCGCCGCGATCCGCGGCTTCGATATCAGTCCAGCCCCGCGAATTCTGATCACGGGCTCGCTCTACCTCGCCGGCGAAGTGCTCGCGGCAAACGGCACGCCGCCGGAATGATGAACCCGCCGAATTGACGTTCCGCGGAAAGCTACGAACCACTCACCTGCCGAGGAGCGTAATGGACTCGCGTCGGTTCACTCGATCAGCTCGTCAGCCCGTACCAGCAGTGATGGTGGGATGGCGAGCCCAAGAGCTTTCGCGGTCCTCGCGTTTACGGCCAGTTCAAATTTGGTGGGCTGTTCGACTGGAAGGTCGGCAGGTTTGGCACCCTTAAGGACTTTGACCACGATCGT